>Ga0074193_1001156_pt1 | contig 35207 bp, 33 predicted proteins | sample EPASupsiteHSE605_FD_64523 | JGI IMG/M metagenome (GOLD analysis project Ga0074193, IMG submission 64523) | Bioremediated contaminated groundwater from EPA Superfund site, New Mexico - Sample HSE6-05 | ecosystem: Environmental > Aquatic > Deep subsurface > Groundwater > Contaminated ... | reverse complement strand
TTAAGAACATTAGCTATGATTCCTGAGAAAGGAGGCATTCGTGGACTTGCGAGAGCTACCGGACACAGTAAAGACACAATTTGTAGATGGCTCAAGATTGCAGGAACTCATTCAAAAGAAGTTACAAATTATTTCCTTACAAATCTTAATCTTACTAGAGTAGAGGTTGATGAGATCTGGTCATATATAAAAAAAACAAAAAAATGTTACTGAAGATGACTCTGAAGAGTATGGTGATGTATACTCACTAACAGCAATAAAAAGCGACACAAGATTGCTCCTTTTCCATCACGAAGGAAAACGTAGTACAGAGGATGCTATAGAGTTATTTACCGGAGTTGAGAAGATGCGGAACGCATCTTCTCCTGTTCCTGTATTTACCTCAGATGATTGGGATGCCTTTGAAGAAGGGCTTATAAATGTCTATGGTAAAATGGAGTTGCCACAATACAAAGGTATTGGAAGAAAACCACTACCGAAACTGGTTCCACCTGACGATTTAAAATATGTCAAGGTATTGAAGAAAAAGGTAAAAAATTATGTAGTTGAAACAATTCAACGTATCATCTTTGGAGATCCTGAAGAGATATTCGAAATGCTTGGAGTTAATTCTGATGATTACATTGGTACTTCATATGTAGAAAGGATAAATCTTACGATCAGGACATCTCTTGCAAGATTTGTAAGAAAAACGATGAATTTCAGTAAAACGATGAAGATGCATACGAAATCATTTGATTTATTCCAGACATGGTATAACTTTATAAAACCTCATGACTCTCTAAAATTAAGAATAGACTCTGGAAATAGAAAATGGTTCAAAAGAACTCCAGCAATGGCAGAAGGAATAACAGATCACATATGGAGTTTAAAGGAATTACTAACGTTTAGAGTTCCTGTTCAATGATTTAGGGACACGACCCAAAAATCAAATAATGGTGAATTGTATTTTGAAGAAGAAAATTTAGATAGTTTCCTTCAAAAGCTGAAAAATGTAGATTCGGTGGAATACGTACACGGATTAAAAGAACAGCCCTGGGGGCAGCGGGCTATCAGATTTTACGATCCTGATAAGCATATTGTTGAAGTTGCTGAACCCATGGAAAGCGTAGTAAAAAGGTTCTTGAGCAAAGGATTATCGATTGAGGAAACCGCAAAACGCACCTTAATGCCAGAGGAATTTGTCAGACAATGCTTATAGACAAGCTCCGATGTTTTCTGAGCTTTACTTTTCTTACTTTTTTTCACTCCCCTTTTCATTTTCCTTTTCACTCCCCTTTTCACTCCCCTTTTCACTCCCTTTTTCATTCCCCTTTTCTTTATTTTTCAAATATATTTTCTTCTCGTAATATCCGAGAGGATGGTTGATTTTTTCACATAATCGATCTTTTCCTATGCAGTTGCCATAGGTTCTCATGGTATCGCAGGCTGGGGGTTTGTATGTATTTCCCGTGGCGCCCGCGATATGCTCTATCTGGTAAAGGGTTTTTTCTGCGTCGAAATCGGGGGAGATATTGAAAAGGTTGAGGATTTCGTCTACTGACATTCCCACACTGAGCAAAAAAGAGGTCATGGCAAATCTCATCGAATGAGCAAGGTTTACTCCGCCCTGCACGTTTGCAAGGGCATGGGAAATGCAGGGGGGAAAAAGTTCCGGCTCCACAGTCCCGAAATCCGTTGCCCCATATTTTTTCTTCTGGACCTCGAACTGATCCTTTATCTCGGCAACGTAGGGAGCACAGAAACTCGAAACCTCATCAGGGATTTCAGGAATCGGAAAGGATCGCTCAATACGTTCTCTGACCGCTTCTTCAAGAAGCCTTGCAAATTCTTCTCTGGTAATTCTCACTTTGCCAGCTCTGAACTGACGGTTTGTCAGTTTCCAGGCAGGGTCTTTCAGAGAGTTTGAAAAGCGGATATAATCCGTAAAATGCATGCTGAAATAGGAATGTCTGAAGTCTGCTGAGATTCCGAAATCTTCTCCGAATTCAAGCAAAAAAGCTGGGGTTTCATTTTTAAGAAGAGTGTAGGCAGCCTTGGCTTCTGCCAGAGCATAGCGCCGGGTAAAAAGCTGGTCATCCACGCAGGCAACCAGCATTCTGGCAAAAGGGTAAGAAAGGAGTTCCGAGAGAATCTGGGTCTCCCCGGAGAGGGAAGATTTTCTGATTTCCCCCTCAAGAGCCTCTTTTACCCTTTCTATCCCCCGGACCCTTACGGTCCTGTAAGCCCTGGAATTAAGCAGACTATCCAGGGAAATACCCAAATTTTCAACGTGGGTAGAAGCTTCTGAAATAAACGGATAAGATGCAAGTTCTTCGGCCTGCATACCATTAATCCGACTCGATTCTCGGAGCCAGGAGGTAAGAAATTCTTCCTGCACCGTTTGCGATTTCGAAATCTATAATAACCGGGAAATCTCTTCCGAGGGAGAGAGTAACCTCATTAACTTTGTTTGTGGGCTTGACTATATCTGTCAGATAATCCAGGGAGAAGAGGGAACAGGCTTCACCTGCCTTCAGGTCGATTAGCTGGTCTCTACCCATCTCCAGGCGAACCTGGTCGGTATCACCCTTTGCTTCCATATAGAAAGTATCACCAGAAACTCCCATGAGCATATGGTCGCTTATTTTTTCTGCGGCCTTCACCGCACGCCTGAGGTCTGCACCGTTCAGGACAACTTTTGCAGGCAGCTCGAGTTGGGGGACCCTGGGTTCCGCACGAACCGTAGAGGGATCGAGGAGAGAAAGGGTATAAGACAGACCTCCGACATCGATCAGGAGTTTATGATTTCCTTCTTCAAGTTCCATTCGGACTGTGTCGTTCTTATCCGCAATCCCCAGAAGGTCTGTAATCTTGTTCAGGTCAATTCCTATTTCAGATTCATCCGCGCTATATTCTTCGAAAGCGGATGATCCAAGCTCAAAGATCCCCATTGCAACATTGGCAGGATCAACTGCTTTTACCGAAATGCCTTCCGGTTTTATCTTGAATCTGACCTCATCTACAATTACAGCCAGTGCGGCAATCGCATCTTTCAGAAGCTCTGCATTAATTGCTGCCTTGAACATAATTCTTCTCCGCTAAATAAATTTAAGTCTTAAACTCTTTATTACCCTTGAGATATATAAATTTCTTTACAGATTCGGAAGTCTTCGATCTATTCGAAGAAAAAAACTTTCCGAATAAGGATAAATGTCTATCTTGAATCGGAAAAATCATTAGATTCAAACTCCCGGTAACTATATAAATCTTGGTCAGAAAACCGGAAGGCTTCAGGCTCTGCCTGAGGCAGGAGAGAAGCTCTGATCTGATAAATTCATTTTTCTGGAATGTGATTTTTCAAGGGTTTTACAGAAGAACAATCGGATCTCAGTCGTATTCTCTCCAGGTGTACCCGCATTTCGTACATTTGAAGAAACGTGTTTCGGACTCATCTGCAGACCTGAGCTGTCTAAGCCACCAGGCTGCAGTGTTATTTCCGCACTCCGGACATTTTGCATTCGTTGTTGGCAGACCTGATGTCTGTTCACCTTCCAGAACCACTACTTCACGATCGTCGATCTTGGCTTTGGAGACAAAATTTTTTGCATCATTTTTTATGGGTATTATGTTTCCGCATTTTCTGCACTGGTAATTACCATCTTTAGGAAACATCATACTTTTGCATTTGGTACAGAACTGCATTAATATCACTTTTTGCGTCATTTACTATTTTATTGTGGTCAAAAGCCAGTTCAGGAATTGAATCAAGCTCAAAAAGCTCGGCAGAAGCGGCATCAGACCCCGATTTCAGCCTTCCGGATCCCTTTGCGAGGTAGCATACTGAAACTGTATGTCCTCTGGGATCGCGTTGAGGATCGGAATAGACCCCGACCAGTTTGATAATCTCCACAGAAAGACCTGTTTCTTCAAAAGCTTCTCTCACGGCTGCTTTTTCTGTACTTTCCCCGATTTCGACAAAGCCGCCAGGAAGGGCAAATTTTCCCTGATATGGGGGATTTTTTCTCTTCACAAGAACAAGCCTGTTTTTAAAGAGGATTACGATATCAACGGTTAAGCTAGGGGTTTGAGGTTTCATAAAACGCCTTCGCAATTTAGTTTCCGTGAGATCTCCTTTTCCGCCGCCAATCCTTTTCTGAATTAGCTTTTACCGGCAGAAATGCCAGGTAAAATAATATAATATTATTAAGCATAACGTAGAAACTCGTCATCGTATTTCAATTATTCTTCCTAATCTTTTTGATTGTTTTCTCCAGAATTCCCTTTTTGGATTTTTCTCTCGAATCTCACCCGAATCATTTTGTCGATCTTTGACATTCTAAATCGAGTTTCTATCAAGCAAAAAAGTCCCTTATGCAGTAACCTTTCTTAAATGTTTCTCTTTTATTGGAACTAAAAGTTCCTTTCTTACTTCAATCATTTTTTTAATCAGGATGGTTCTTATCTAAATGAGAGTAGTTTTGTAACGCTATTTTTGTATAATAGAAATTTGTTATCTTATCTGCAAGGTTCATTTGATCCTTATCTGTAATGAAGGTAATATGTATGGTAAAGTAAAATTTGAGAAAGTAAAATCCATATCCTTTGAATTCCTTAATATGAATAGCTATGAATCTCTCGTAAACTTCTATGGAAATCTATTAATTATTTTAGAGAATTTCATATGTTACTTTCCGGAAACTTCATAACTTGCCCGAGATTTCTCCCATATCTCAGGAATGATAAAAACAGAAATATCGAATTGTCTTTATCCCGGGCAAAAAAGGTGCGTAAAAAATGATAGAAAATGTACTCTGGCTCGCAGTCGGATTAATGGTTGCGTCATCCGTCATCCCCAGAACCTTCAGGGTTCGTAAACTTGTCGGAGGGATCGGATGGAGTGTATTTTCCATCCACTGGAGTTACCAGCCTCTCCATTATCTCAAGGTTCTGGACTATACCAACGTGCTCCTGACAATAGTAGTCGCTCTATCTTGTGTACTTGTCGCATATATTATGTTTCGTGAGTACAGGGAAGGTCCTCTCCATATACTAAACAACAGAGAAGTTCTGCATTCGGAATTCTCAGCTCAGAATGAGGCTTGTTCCCTTGATATAACTTCAATGCTTACCAGTGCCAGTGCACTCGGAGCCCTCGTTTATTTTCCATTTGCGAATTTTTCGGCTCTGAATACCTGGATTATCGGAGAAGTTACCTCCCAGGTCCTCTGGGTCCTCCAGTACTTCGAGGTTCCTGCATACCTGAAAGCCTGGAATATGATAACTCTCAACGGGTATACAGTTGAGATTATTTTAGCCTGTACAGCAATTGAGAGCATCGCTCTCTTTATGGGGCTTATAGGTTCGGTCAAAGCTCCCCTTAGTCGTCTGGCTACAGCTTTCGTTATATCCGTGCCTGTTATTTATGTGCTAAATCTTATCAGGGACATTTTTGTAGTAGTGGCTTACGGAGAGCAATGGTTTGGTGCCGATAGTTTCATAATCGCACATAATTATATCGCAAAAGCAGGTTCAGGAATTGCCCTTTTTGCAATTTCATATGCAGTTCTCCGAGTTCTGCCCGAACTACTGGAAATGATTGACGGCCTGTGGGTCATACTTTCCGCAGAATTAAGATCCCTTTTGCATAGAAGATCTGAGGGGGACTGAGGTCAATGCTTGCAAAGGGCTCGGAACCCTGGCTTTTTATGGCAGTATCTGTAACTGCACTGTTCGCAATTCTTTCCAGGGCAATGAACAGCTCTCCACTCCACCATGCTGCTTACCTGGGAATGGCACTAACTTTCTTTATGGTTCTTTTTTTCAGAGATCCCGAAAGAAAAGTTGAAATTTCGGACAATTATATGATTTCCCCGGCCGATGGTACGGTTATAGATATCAGGGACAGGAAAATCTGTATTTTCATGTTTTTCCAGAATGTGCATGTAAACAGAGCTCCGATTTCCGGAAAAATCAGGGAAATTACCTATAAGAAAGGTGGTTATCTTCCTGCTTATCGTAAAGACTCTGAAAGAAACGAAAGAAACGAGTTTATTATCCACAGCAAGTATGGGGATGTCAGCGTTATACAGATTGCAGGCACCATTGCCCGCAGGATTGTCTCGTACTCAAGGGTAAATGATATCATCGAGCAGGGACAACGCATAGGAATGATTCGTTTCGGATCAAGGGTTGATGTAACAATTCCTCATGACTTTGACATCACAGTAAGGAAAGGGGATCGGGTACTTGCAGGCAAGACTGTTATAGCAACAATAAAAAATGACAGGGACTTTTGAATATGAATGTGTTCCAAATGTTACGACTCCCGGACCTGGTCTCTCTTTTGAACCTGATCTGCGGAATTAGCGCCATTTCAGCTGCCCATAATGGCTCTTTTGACCTTGCTTTGATCTTCCTTCTGCTGGGTGCAGTCGCAGATGGGGCAGATGGCTACATTGCCAGAAGGTTCAACGGAGGAGAACTCGGGGAGCATCTTGATTCCCTAGCGGATGCAGTTTCATTTGGAGTTGCCCCTGCTCTTCTTATATACATAGGATTCGGAGGAGAAGACCCTCTTGTTGCGGTATTTCCAGCTTTTTACGCTGTATGCGGTGTACTCAGGCTTGCCCGTTTCAATTCATCGGTATCTTCCCAGAAAAACGGATTTGAGGGGCTTCCTATTACCGCAGGGTGCGTCATGCTTGTTACTTACCTGTTGCTGGGCCAAAGTCTTGTCAGGATAGACTTTCTTCTCGCTCTTACTCTTGCCCTCTCTCTTCTCATGGTCAGCACTGTAAGCTATCCAAAGATCAGAAATATCAAGATCCTAGCTTTTATAGCCTCCGTTTTCGGGCTAACTATGCTTCTTTATTTTATGAATATGGTAGAGTATATGCGGATCTTTTCTATCCTGCCTTTTATTCTGATGCTGACTTACCTGTTCTCTCCCTTTTTTAGAATTCCTTTATTGAATAATTTAAATAGCAAAGAATATCGAGACAAAGGGTTAAAGGTCGGAGGAAGGAAGGAAAAGCAGTAAGATCGATTCATAAAAGCAAGCAGTAGATCTATTCATTTTGACATTTTCACTTATGAATGTCCAGCAGGGAGAGATTTATTTGATTCAAGAAAAGGTAACTGACAGAGACAATGCACTTTTTGAAGCCGGAATAAAGCTTGGAGCCCTCTACCATCAATTTACGGGCTCTCCTGTAAATTTGAACACTGTTTCAAGCCTGGAACAGGCTATCCAGGAAAGTATTTCAGTTCAGCCCTACGTAGAAAGCATTTCCGTTGAAATCGACCGACATATGCTGAAAAGTAAACTGAGCAGCGAATTCGGATATTCCGAACTTCAGGGTCCGATGCTTAAAGTGAAAATCACTGTAAAATACGGTTCTGCAAATGTGAAAGTTGGGATGGAATATGACCCTGATCTGAATTATCCGCTGATGAAAATTGAAGAAATAGTAGAATTAAGTGCTTAAAAGCAAGAATTAGAGAAATAACTCATTAAAAAATAAAGAAGTGGAGGTTTTCAAACCTCCTTTTTTGCAATTTCAAAAGCTCTGACAACCTTTTCATTTTGTTCCGGAGTACCGACTGTTACCCTGATAAAAGTATCTCCCGCCTCTCTGAAAGAGTCACAGGAACGTACGATTATTCCTTTTCTCATAAGGTTCTCTGTAACTTTTTTTGCTTTCAAAGGAGCGACATCCACAAGTATGAAATTTGCCTGGGAAGGGTACACCTTGAAAGGGATTCCTCCTTTCAGATATTCTCTGCCTTCTCTTGTAATCTCTATGCTTTTTCTGAGGTGTTCGGTATCCGAAAGGGCAGCTATTCCTGCCTTTAAAGCAGGAAGGCTTACGGAAAAAGGAGTTGCTGCTCGTATATACGCTTTTACCAGCCACTCAGGCATGATTCCGTATCCAAAGCGCAGGCCTGCAAGCCCGAATGCCTTGGAAAAGGTTCTGCCCACAACAAGGTTATCGTATTCTCTTACAAGCCCTGCAAGGTTCCTGTCCGCAAACTCAACATAAGCTTCGTCAACAAACACAAGGGCTCTGGTATTTTCAAGGATTTTCCCGAGATCAGCTTCTGGAAGAAGGTTACCGGAAGGGTTGTTAGGGGAGCAAAGGAAAATTATTTTTGTTCGGGAAGATTCGGCTTGCAGAACTTTCTCAGGGTCCAGAGAAAAGTCCATATTCCTCCTCACAAAAATCGGCTTTCCTCCACATGCCCGGGATGGAAGTTCGTAATAGGCAAAGGTAGGAGTAGGTACTATGACCTCGTCTCCCTTTTCAATCATGAGCCTGCAAAGTCCGTCAAGCAGTCCGTCCATTCCAGGCCCGGATGCCACGAGGTTCGAGACCGGAAAGCCTGTGTATTCCGAGAGGGCTTCTCTAAGTTCCAGAGCATCTGCAGAGGGGTAGATATTTGCTAGGGGGGCTGCCTTAACCAGAGCCTTAACGGCTTTCGGAGAGGGCCCCAGGGGATTTTCGTTTGAGCCTAGTTTGATAATCGAGGCCGGATCAAGCCTGTAGGCAGAAGCTATCTCTTCGATGGACTTTCCGGGAACGTACTCTGCGATATCAAAGATTTCTTTTTTTATGAGTTCAGGCCTGCTCAAGAACATCAACTACCATATCTATTTGCTCTTTTGTAATCACAAGTGGAGGGACAAGGCGGAGCACCGAGTCCGACGTACAATTTACGAGTACTCCGTGTTCCCTTGCAAAATCTACAAACTTGCCGCAGGAATACTTGATTTCAACTCCTATCATGAGTCCCTTCCCACGGACTTCCACAACGTCGTCCCTGTCCATATTCCTGAGCTTTTCCATGAAGTAGGCTCCCATTTCTTTTGAGCGCTTCAAAAGTTCTTCTTCCTTTATCGCCTCAATTGAAGCAAGGGCTGCTGAACAAGCCAGGGGTCCGCCTCCGAAGGTGGAAGCATGCTGCCCGCGCCCGAAGCTGATACCTTCCCTGGCTGCGATAGCACCCATTGGAAAGCCTCCTCCTATTGCCTTTGCCATACTCATGATGTCAGGCTCCACTCCGAACTGTTCTTTACAAAACCAGGTGCCTGTCCTTCCAAAGCCTGTCTGCACTTCGTCAAATATGAGGAGAGTTCCGGTTTCATTACAGATTTCCCTGACTTCTTTGAGGTATTCGGGATTCGGTATATTTACTCCACCTTCACCCTGAATGGGCTCAAGGATCACTGCTGCAGTATTTCCCGAAATTGCCTTCTTGATGGCCTCGGCGTCGGAATACGGGACAAAAGTGGTCTCAGAACTCACAGGAGGCATGAAAGGATCCCTGTATATGCTCTTGTGGGTAACGCTGAGCGCTCCTATAGTCCTGCCGTGGAAGGAATGCTCAGCTGCTACAAAGGCGCTTTTACCCGACACCAGACGGGCAAGTTTCATCGCAGCTTCCATGGCTTCAGCTCCCGAATTACAGAAAAAAACGCGCTCCATACCTGTAACCGAAACCAGAGCTTCCGCAAGTTCGGCCTGGATGTCGGTATAGTAAAGATTGGAGACATGCAGCAGTTTCTCAGCTTGAGCCTGGATAGCCCTTACAACTTTAGGGTGGCAGTGTCCAACATTGTTTACTGCAATTCCTGCGACGCAGTCGATATACTCCTTTCCGTAAATATCCTGAACAAGGGCTCCCTTCCCTTTTGAGAGTACAAGGGGCTGGCGCCCATAGGTCTGCATTACATATTTTGAATCTTTTTCTATAACTGAGTCGTACATTGCCTTTGGATCCCTGGAACCTTTCATTTCCTCTATCATTTCTTCTATCAATTGAAATCCTTCCTGAAATTTATAATTTTAAACTGATCCTAAAATTCAACGAGTGAGATTCTGATTATTTTGAATTTATATGTCCAACCTGGAAGCTTAAACAGACTGAAGTCAACATTATTTCTCAAAACATTTTCCTTTGAGTATAATGAGGTGGTCAGTTATGAGGTGGTATGAGGTGGTCAGTTGAAATTTTTTCTATACCTGCGCTGAAATCCAGATACTTCCTTTATACTCTAAGAATTATACTCTAAAAATATTACTGCTCCCTCTAAAAAAAGAAAAATTCTCTTCTGCACTTATTTCCCATGAACGTGGGATTTTCCTGTTACCAAGAACAAATCAGGATTTAAAGAAAGAACCGAATATTTCAGGAAGCAAGCTGGTCTAAGGAAACACAGGGTTAAAAAAACTCCGGCTTCTGCAGGATTGGATCAAGCTCTGGTTTGGATTAACTCTGACGTTCTCCGACTTCATGTCTTCTTCTTAATCTTCTCACTCCCCCAGTACGCCGGGTTCTCCCTAACGCCATGGTCCTGGCAGACATCCCTCCCCTGCCAGGTACAAAGCCGTTTTTAGCTTTTGCATTTGTTTTGATGAGTGAATCTATCTCGATTAAGTCTGGAGCTTTCAGGAGTCCATCTTGAGGTACATCTTCCCTGATTTCGCTTAGAATCACTTTCCCTAAAGCATTTACTTCTGCAAGAACTGGTTTTTCTGCAGCGTCCCTTAAGAAAGATACTCCTGAAGGCGCCTTTATCGTGCCGTCTACCCTTGCGTTTTCATGCAGTAAGACGGAGTCGGCTTTTATTCCCCCGAAGACTCTGCTATTTCGGCCAATATGTACCTGTCCTTTTGAAGATAGATTCCCATAGATAGTGCTGCTTTCTCCTACGCTGATCTTACCCTCCGAATAAACGCTTCCTTTGAGGGTCAGTTTTTTCCCTGTCTCTACTGCCTGTGCCCGGATATTTCCTATTAACAGGCAGTTATTGCCGATAACAGCTTCTCCGGCGACTTCAATGGCTTCAGGGGAAATCTTTGTGTCGGCAGGTATGATCAGTATCTTTTCAGCAGGTTCTTTTCCTTCAAGGCCCTGGCTGTCCTCGGAATCTTCAAAAAGTTCTCCTAAGGCCTTTTCTATTTCCTCGCCTTTTCCAAGGCGCATCATTTCCCTGATGTAAAGAAATAGAAATATAATTACAGGAACCGGATTCCTGACAAGGATCCATCCTTTGGCCTCGAATCCTCCTTTTATTTTAACTTCTTTTCCTACGTCCAGATCTCCTTCTACGAACAGCTTCCCATCAATGGCTACAAATTCTCCCAGATAGGCATTTCTGCCTACTTCAACCTTGCTCCCCAGTTTTGACCACATGTCAATCCTGGCATCGGAACTGGCCACTATATCTCCAGAAACGGTCACTCCTTCTCCTATAATGACTGTGTCCCCACGTATACCGTACTCAATACTGGAGTGATTGCCGATAATAACGTCTCCCTCTACTAGAATCCTGCTTGCTTCTATTCTGGTGTTATCGGGAACCAGGAGGTATTTTAAAATCTGTTCTGGCTCTGAAATAATTTTCACTCTCCGGGAAACTGTTATTTGGTTTTCTGGGATATGGACTTCAGGAGATAATTTTTGGGACTGATTTTTAATTTCCGTTTTTTACTTTCCGAATGATATTCATTCAAAAATTACTATCATATATTCTTATTCATTTTCTCCGTTCATTAAAAGAATATTAGAAGAATATTAGAAGAATATTAAAAGAATATTTGAACAATATCAATAGCGTTTTATATATTATATTTAACTATATGTAAATTGTGTAAACTTTAAAAATATCTTTTATCTTTCGGTATAATGTTTAAGACTTATCCCCATTACCTGTTTCTACATTACTTATTTCCTTTACTTGTTTGCTTTTTATTTATTTTCCTTTGCCTGTATTCTTTTATTTCCTCAAAATTGTTTTTCTGAAGCTTTAAGATTTACTGTTCCTTTTTCGAAGCAACTCCTACTCTTACATCCACAGCCGCTCCACTGTCAAGAGCCAGGATCTCGGCAGGGGAAAGAAGTAGTTGCCCTGTTGCAAGCAGTATGTCAGCTTCGTCTGTCACAAGTACTTCTTCTCCGGCCCGAAGTTCCGGATCGATTTCAACCACATGTTTTATAAAAGCTGTTTTGCCTTTTTCCACAAAAGGAACAGCTTCTTCCGAAATAACGACCCTGAGTTTTTTTCCGGGCAAAAGCCTGTGGATAACGGAGGCTCCTTCGATACTAAGGGTAAAAAAGCCGTCTTTTGCCCTCGCAGTAGCTATACGTTTTCCTGAGTGGAAGACCTGACGTACCCTTTTTGTCCGGGATAACTGAAATGTTGCTCCGTCGGGGAAAAGTTCTTTTCCAATACCTTTCCCGAACTGGTAATCTGCAATCATGCGGACTCTGGCAAGTCTTTCTCCGTCACAATTCATAAGGGTAGGTAATATATGCAGACCTTAAATCCGTTCCGGTTATTCCAATCTTTCGGAGCCAGGCCGAGGGAATCCCTATAATTATATTATTCGAATGAAATAATAACATTTTTATATTTGGTGTATTTTAAGCAATATCTATCAGGCAAGTGCCAAATTTAGTAATAATGTAAAAAGAAATAAAACTTTGCACTTGTTTTAACAGAATTATAAAACCAGCAATCTCTGAAAATGTTTCGTATTTAGTTTCGTATTTAGTTTCGTATTTAACTTCTGCTGGCTAAACTCTCTACCTAATGAACCGTATTTAAAAAACAGGTCGAGGATTGTGTGATTCGAAAAAACGTGTCCCTTGATGAAGCTCACCTTCAGAAGCTTCAGCCCCTTCTAAAAAAACACAGAGGGAATTTGAGTGCAGCAGTAAGGGAAGTCATTGACCTTGTTAGCCTTGGCCTTGAAAGCCATGGAACTCCTGAAGAAATGGCTAAGAATCTGAAAATAAAGAGATACGCTTCCCAGACAAAGGAACAGCTTATCACGAGTGGAGAGTGTGTACTGATGAACCAGCAGATGATGAAGTGGCTTGTTAGAAGCTGTGCTGGTAAACTTATGGATGAAGACGTTGTCCATGGTCTGATCAATCCTTACATTATCACCACAATTCCTGAACTGGAAGAATATCTCAACTGCAGCAGTAAAAAGATGGGTTGGAAAATTGAAGTCTCTGATCCTTACAACGAAGGACGTGAAAATGAGCCCATGATCATGGATTTTACTGGTGGAGACAGGGACTTTCGTGAGTTTCTTGTAGAGGCTGTCTGCATCTTTCTTTCACGCTGGCTGAACCTGGATGTTGAGGCTCTGCATCGGAAGTCCAACTCAATTACCGTATACCTGAAAAGTTTTGTCAGGCATGACCTGCAGGAAATACCTCATGGGGTAAAGAAATACTTCGGTTCCAGAGATGTCCTGTACAGGGAAATTGAACGAAAACCTGACTTTTGGATAACACTTGCAGAGTTGTACCAAAAATTCAATTACCAGAGGGTAAACCTGGATAAGGACCTTTTTGAATCTCTTGTTGCAGGAAAACTCCCGGATATTTCAAAGTATTTTGAAATTAAAGCTGACCGTTCCCTTCGTGAAATCCCACTTTCTGAACTGCTTCCACTTTTCAAATACCTTGTAACGGCTTCCAATCTTGTGAATGATGTGGAGATATGTACCGAAAAAGGAAAAGAGAAAATAAAAATTCGGCATGATTATTCCGATGAAAACGTCGTTTCAAAACTCATAAAGCTGTTTTCCAATGTTTTTGAGGCCGGATGGCATAAATTCAGTGTAAGTTCTGTGTCAGAACTCATAATATTTGATTTCTCTCTTCCTGGCGCTTCGGAAAGGGAAAATTAAAAAAACTCCACTGGAAAAGGGATTTTAATAAAATAACAACGTATTTATATAAGTGCGGATTTAGTAAGCGTGCACATAGTCTTTATGCTCAGCCATGAACTCTTCATTATAATGCCGTCTGTAGAAATACACTGTATTGAAAAAAGGCGAGGATAACTTTTGATCCGTAAAAACGTTTCCATGGAAGACGAATATATTCAGAAACTGCAGCCCTTCCTGGACAAAAATAACGGGAATCTGAGTGCTGCAATAAGGGATGCAATAGAGCTTGCGGACGCAGCTCTTCAGGGACATCAATCCATAGAGGACGCACTGGAATGTTTCACAGAGGGGTCTATGAAGTATCCCGCAATCCGCAATGGCTTGATTGAGAGTGGAGAATGTATACTCATAAGCCAGCTTTCCTTCAGATGGCTGATCGAAAATACCGATGGAATTCTTGTTGCTGACGAACTCGTAAGTGAGCTTTTCAATCCTTACAAGATAAAAAATATTTCTGACCTTCTGGACTATCTGAACAGGCGTAGCCGAAACCTCGGCTGGGGAATTGAAGCTTCCATTAGTAATTGGGAGGAAGAAAATACCGATATAATAGTGCTTGAACATGGGGATCCCAACTTAAGAGCTTTTCTTGCTGAAATACTCTCAATGTTCCTTGGTCGCTACCTGAACCTTGACGTTTCTTTTGTCCACCGCAAGTCCAATTCTATCCGGATCTTTCTTACGGAATACAGATCTGATACTGAGGTTCCTCCCGGGACCAGAAAAAATTTTGGAATCCTTGATTATACTTTCAAAGAAATAAAAAGCAGGCCGGATTTCTGGACCTCTCTTGTGGAAAGATACAGGCTGCATAGATATGAGAGGGTAAATCTTAATAAGGACGTATTCGAAGTTTTCCTCTCAGGTGGAGTTCCAGATATAACAAGCTTTTTTGAAGCATCTGCAGGTAAATCTATTCGTGAAATTCCCCTTTGTGAACTGTTCGTTATCTGTAAAAAATTAATTTCAACTACCCAGCTTGCAAGTGATATTGAAAGGACTATCGAGGGTGGAAAAACTCACTTAAAAATCAGACATCAGTTTTCCGACGAAAAAGTTATCCCCAAATTGGTCGAACTTTTTTCAAAACTATTTCGAACAGCGGGATACATGTTCGAGGTCAAGACGGTCTCAAATCTTATTATCTTTGAGTTTGCAGAAGCCTGTTAAAAGATACTTCGGGTCTTTTAATATTTTCTGAAGATATCTGGTTTTTAAATTCTCAAAAACATTCTATATATTTTAATCACGTTTATATTGTATTCTGGATTCTTATCTATTTGTCTTTACATTTGATCCTCCTTTTATTGTTATTGTTTCTCTCTTCTCCGTCCCTATGTTTAATCTTTTTTGACGGACGTTTTTTGCTCTTGATTCTAGCAAAAAAATTAAGAAGTATGAAATCCAATTTACTATCTGGATTACGAAAATGGAAATGTATGAGGCAGAGGAAATCTTGAGTTCTTTGTGATCCCAAAAAGGCAGATGAGGAAACCCCCTTGATAGTCCGAAAAAATATCTCCATTGATCAGTCTTATGTGGATAAATTAAAGCCCTTTCTGGAAAAAAATAACGGGAACTTAAGTGCGGCAATAAGGGATGCTATCGAAACTGCCTCTCTGGCTTTGGAAAGGAAAACAAGTGAAAATGGAGAAAAAGACTTAAGTAAAGCCTCACAGAACGCAGAACTTCGAAACAAATTAATTGAGGAAGAAGAGTTTCTGCTTGTACATCATACTCTTTTTGAATGGCTTATTAAGAAAACTTCAGGGTTATTGATTGATGAATCGATTGTATACGAACTAATCAACCCTTATAAGGTTAAGAAAATTCCTGATATTGTCAGTTATCTAAATGTGCTCAACGAGAAAATGGGCTGGAAAATCAAAGTTGATGCAGAGTATAGTCAGGAGTTCGAGCCTGAAGCTGCAAACCTTACTTTCTCAAACGGTAACTCCTGCTTTAGGGTTATAATGGCTCACAGTCTGGCTCTTTATCTGGCAAAACAGATGAAATTGGATGTTCAGGGATTATTCTGCAGATCCAACGTAACAAAAGTCTATTTTAAGCGTTTCGAGTTTCTTGACTATCAGAAAGTCCCCAAGGGACTTGAGAAATACTTCGGGCCAATGGACGGCACTTTCCGGGAAATCCAGAAAAGACCGGATTTCTGGAAATATCTTATTAAGACATATAGACAGCAGGACTACCAGCGACTCAGCATGAATAGAAAGATTTTTGAAGCTTTTGTTTCCGGAAATATCCCTTCTGTAGCTGACATGGCGAGAAATTTTGAATTAGTTGTAGGCAAACCTCCGGAGGCTTTCACCCTTGCCGAGCATATTATGATTTTCAAAGAACTTTATCTCATGGACGGCATAGGGAGTGATATCGAAATCTGCACGGAAAAGGGCAGCGAATATGTGAAATTGATTCACGATTATTCTAATAGTAAAGTCTGTGAGTATATTACGAAGTATTATTCAAACAGTTTCAAGTCAATTGGTTATCCTTTTACAGTCACTACCAACCCTCATATGATAGTGTTCGAATTCGGGAGAGGTTTGAGTTTTACCTCTATTTCTGAATCTGGAATGATGGGCATAGAGTCCTAACTTCTTTTAATTTTCTGATGTTTTAGCAGATAGATATATTCATATGTTGGAGTTTCCTATCCCTTTTCATGAGTGACGTAATCTTGCTCTGGGATAGCCCTCTTCTTTTTGAAAAATTGTTTGTGGAATACAGGCTTGAATGCAGTCGTGCGCTCTCAACGTCTCTTGGTACTCCCTATCTTCCTGCATGCAAGGTTCTGGTCTTGCCGACAGGTTTCGCAAATAAGCAGTATACAAAAACAGGTGTAGGGCTTGAACGCGGCAAACGCTCCCTTGAAAAATTTGTGACAAAGGGGGGGATTCTGCTTGTTTTCAGTCCTCTTGTCCCGGAATACGAATACGAATGGCTTCCTTTCTCTCTGAAGTACGTAATGGAAGAGAACCCATGCACACCTCGGTCTGTGGGCGAACATGATGCCCAAAAACTTGTGGAAAATATAGTTCCTCCTGCAGGATGTGACGGTTATTTTACAGAAACTGATGCTGACGTGGTGCTCAAGGATGACAGAAACAGACCCATTATGGTAGTAAAAGAAATCGGAGAAGGCATGATTGTTGCAACCACAATACATGAACTGCCTGCAGCTGAGTTCTTTGAATGCAGGGTTGCGTGTACGAAAAAGGTGAAAGCTTAAAATCAAAGCCACTTTCTACTTAGAATAATTTGAAAACAGAAACCCGTAAGGAAAATAAGTATAAAGAGAGTTGTAAGAGACAATAAAAATTCAAGATATTTATGAGAGACGATAAAAATCCAAGAGGCCTTTAAGAGATAATAGGCATAAAGAAAATTTTGAAGGGAAAATAAACAGCTACAGGGCAACCCTTTGTTAGCCATTATTGAATCTTTTTTACTTTTTTATCTTTTTTGTATTGATCTCTGAGTTTCTTTACTTCCTCTGCTTCGTTTTTTAATCTGATTACAAAAAAGCCAAAACAGGGTTTTGTGAACTGAAATATAATATCGTTTCCTGAAAAGCCTACAGGAGCAGCTGTACCAAGCAAGGTGAAGCCTCTTACTTTATACCCACCAGGTACAAGGTATACGTCCTCAGAGTGTTCTTTAATAAAATTTTTGCACTCCTTGAGGGTTGTGTTTTTCAGGAGAATCTCATGGTCATATTCGCTTAAACATACCATTCTTGTACCTTTTATGATTTTTTTTCTTTATGTCAATCCCAAAAGATTCTGATAATTGCCACTGCCTCAAATGACTGCTAATTAAATTTGCAAATTAAAATATGGGGGAATAATATATGAGATATTTCATTCTGAAAAAAAGAACAGAGGATCCTGTAGAAATTCTTAATTTAATCCAAATTATTCCTACTATTTTTTGTTACGTTAATGACATTTTGTTATGTTATATGCTCTACTGATGTTGAAGTCTCAGGAAGCGTCTTCTCATTTATCCTTTTCTACGGGAATACCTTAAATCCTGTTGCATCAATTGCCTTAATGAAGACTTTTTTTCCATGTGAGTAAAACAGTTTTAGCCCTAATTTGACATATTCTACTAATTGGTATAGTATTTTCTTACAAAAAACGCATTGTGGCGGCACAGAATCTTTCGGAAAAGTGAAAAATGTCAAAAATCAAAAACACAAGATAGAACTTTGAATTGTATGAAGAAAACAGAAGAATGAAGCCCATGTATACATTATAAAATACATACTTCTGTCAAATTAGGGTTTTAGAGTTCTTGACAAAAGAAGGCTAAACAGGGAGAAGGAGTTCTGGATATAAACGTGTCTGGAATACTTGCAGGAAGAAAGGCTCAACCTGAAAGACTGAACAGTTTTAAGACGTATGTCAATAATTTAATATATAAATTGTTGATAACATGAGAATGGTTAAAATCAGATCTTAGAGGGATTGAAACCCGGACCTATGGGAAATTTGTTGAATTAAACGTTTTCTCAGTTTCAAGGATTTCTGCCGAGATATCAATTGCAAAGGTTGAAATTCAGATTAACCCTATCCATTCTCATAGATACTTATAGATAAATAACTCAGAGATGAGACGTTATGACCGGCGCAAAAGTTCTCCTCATGATGGGATGTCCCGAGGTCCCAATTCAAACTAGCATTGCCTTGTATCTTTCCCATAAGCTGACCAAATTGGGATTTGATGTAACCGTTGCCGGAACTAGTGCCGCAACCAAACTTTTGAAAGTCTCTGATTCAGACGGTTATTATGCAAAAAAGCTAGTAGATCTCGATAAAACTTTAGAGGACATTATTGAAAAAAGAACGGATTTCGATATGTGCTTTGCCTTTATGCATAACGATTCAGGAATGACTTATGCAGCGACGGTAAGCGCTATTTCTCAGGCCGAGATGTATTCCATAGTCTTTGGCAGGAACGCCGAGGCTCTGGCTGAAACCATAGAGTTCGATTGTGAGAAAATTGTTGCACAGGACGTTCATAACCCCAGTCGGCTCAAGAACAAGCTGGATAAGGTGATGGAGGAGATGGTCAAATGAGCTGTATTGAGCAGATGAAATATGAGATCCTCCTAGAAAGGATAAGCTTCAAGGAGTCCAGAGACTATATTGAGAAAAATTCGGATGAGGTTTACTATGTACCTCCCGGATACAAGATCTTCAAGGACTACTACATAATAGGAATACCGCCCATTGCTGTGGGGGCTAAGGGTAATGCTCTGATTTTCCCTTATACAAAGCCCTGTCATGGAAGCTTTGTTCTGAGTATAGAAAACGAGGACAGCATAAAGGAGATCAATCGACTCAGGGAGATGGGGAAAGAGAAAACAACGACTCCATTGAAGAAAGACAAACCTCTTGAAAGCTCCAGAGCATCCCTAACCAGCTATCAGGATATGTGGAAAAAGGATATTTAAAAGGCTAATTACGATCAAGCTCACAGAAGCTAATAGGAGAAGAGTTCAATATAGGGGAAAAGAGTTTTACCCTCACTTTCCTCTAAGTTGACTTTCAAAATTGATTTTTACACTTTTTACTCTTTTACTCTATTACAAGGTCTCTGACCCTGATCCCGCTTTCCACGATCTTTCCTACGACTTTTCCGCCGGTAATCTCTGCAGCTTTTGCAGCATCTTTTTCCGGCAGGATAATCAGAAAGCCCATGCCCATATTGAAGGTTCTGTACATTTCAAGATCTTCGACTCCGCCTTCTTTCTGCAGGAATTTGAAAATATCCTGGGGTTCGAGCGGATCATAAAAGTCAAAGCCCAGTTTTGTCACCCTTCTCAGTTTCAAAAGCCCGCTGCCTGTTATGTGGGCAAGCCCGTGGACTTCACATGCCTTCAGGACGTCAAGAATTTCAATATAAATCCTTGTTGGGGTCAGGAGCTCGTCTCCTATGGTCCTTGAACTGTCATAGGGACAGGGGTCATGGTAAGAGTATCCGGATTCTTCTATAATCTTCCTTACAAGAGTGTAACCGTTGCTGTGAATGCCTGTACTGGGAACACCGACAATCACGTCACCTACCCTGACTTTTCCTCCTTCAATAATCTGATCTTTTTTGACAATCCCAAGGCAGGTGCCTGCGAGGTCAAAGCCTTTGATTATGCCGGGCAGAGTTGCGGTTTCTCCTCCTACGATGGACATCTTGGATATTTCAGCCCCTTTCAGCAGTCCTTCTCCTATCTGGGCAGCGAAGCCTTCCTCGTGCTTTTCAAGGGCAAGGTAGTCCACAAAGGCTACAGGTTCGGCTCCTATGGCCAGAAGGTCATTGACGTTCATTGCGATGCAGTCTATTCCTACTGTATTCCATCTCTGCATTTCGTTTGCAATAAGAACTTTTGAACCTACCCCATCCGTTGTCAGGGCAAGGGCGTATTCTCCGAAATCCAGGAGCCCTGCATAGTGCCCTATTCCTGTGAGGGGAGCTCCGATGCCTTTTCGAACATAACTGAGTTTTTCGATAAGAGTTTTGACGGTTTTTTCTTCCTTTGCAATATCCACGCCAGAATCCGCGTATGTTAAGTGTTTTTCGCTCACTCTCTGCCCCCTTCCTATCTGCTTTATAATAACTGTTTTTCAATTCCGTTTCCGTTATATAATTGGAATTCGTCATGCAGGGTCTTGACTGCGGCAAATGCGTCATTTTCTCGCACCACGAAAGAGATATTGTACTGAGAAGATCCCTGGCTGATCATGATAATATTAATCATCGAATTCCCAAGCGCTCCAAAGACCCGCTTTGCCACGCCCGGAGTCCCTGCCATACCTGCACCCACAACTGCGACTACGCAGACATTTTTGTCCGAAGTGATCTCTTTTACGATTTCACGGTTGAATTCGGCATGGAGAGCTTTTAATGCCGGTTCCACATGTGCTTCACTGACCACGAAAGATATATTGGATTCGGAAGATCCCTGACTGATCATAACAACGTTAACTCCGGCCTTCGCAAGAGCTGTAAAGAGCCTTGCTACAGTCCCGACTGTCCCTGCCATTTCGGCGCCTGCGATGTTAATAAGAGCGACGTTTTTGATCAGGCTCACTGCTTTTACAACGTGCCTGCACTGGAACTTTTCCGCAACAACGAGTGTGCCCGGGAACTCCGGATCAAAAGTATTTTTTACGCGCACAGGGATATGTTCGCGCATTGCAGGCTCAATTGTGCGAGGATGTAGCACGTTTGCCCCGAAGTAAGAGAGCTCCATTGCCTCAGCATAGGAAATCTGGGGGATTGTTTTTGCTTCTGACACGATTCTCGGGTCAGTGGTCATGATCCCATTCACTTCTTTCCAGAGCCAGATTTCATCAGCTTTCAGGGCCGCACCCAGGATAGAAGCAGTGAAGTCAGATCCGCTTCTTCCCAGAGTGGTAATAATTCCATCTTCGTTTTCTCCTATAAAGCCTGTTATCACAAGAACCTGGGACTCAAGTCTGCATGCAAGCCTCTTTTCCACAAGTTTGTAGGTCTTTTCCAGAGGCCGAGCATTTCCATAATCTGAGGAGGTTATGATTCCTGCTTCCCCACCTGTGTATTCTGTTGATGCGATTCCAAGAGAACGGACAGCCCCTGAAACAATTGGAGCAGCCAGACGTTCTCCGTAAGAGGAAATGTAGTCAATAGACCTTGGAGTAAGCTCACCTAAATAGCAGATCCCGATCAGGGCTTTTTCGAGTTCGTCAATGCGGAGGTCAAGGATCTGGAGGACTTCTTTTGCAACCTCGGGGTTATCAATGGAATCCTTTACAGCCTCATGGTGTTTGTTTGTAAGTTCTGTTTTAAACTCTTTTACAAGGGCGACTTTACCTTTTGTTGAGGCAAGGGACGCATTTTCCAGAAGCCTATCGGTTACTCCACCGAGTGCCGAAGTTACTACCACGATCTGGTTGCCTTCTTCATTGTACTTTTTCAGAAGCTGGGCAACATGACGGATCTTTTTTCCGTTCCCAACGGAAGTTCCTCCAAATTTCATTACAATTTTCATGATCGGATCACGTTTTGGCATTAACTGATTATTCTCACACCATTCTTGTTCTTAAAATGTTAATCTTAATAACTTTGATTTTAATTACCGTTAATAATCATCTGGATTAGTATTCACTTTAATTCGGATGTGTATGTCCACAGGTCACTTCTCAATAAAATCGTTTATTTTGTAAAGAACGCTATATATCGGCTTTTTGCCATTTAATATGTTTTACGTTGAGAACCTGTTTTGTATAGGATATGGATACTATATTATAATATTTGTGTAAAATGAGTTTAGAAATTAAAAGTTTGGATCAGCAGAAAAACCTGCTGGCAGATGCCCGATAAAATGCCGGTAACTGGCATCTGTAGAAAATGATATATTTTATTCCCAGGATGAATGAGTAAAACAGTTGAATACAGGTGAAGCAATGAAATACGCCGTACTTATAGGAGACGGAATGGCTGATTACCCTATAGAAAAACTGGGTGGCAAGACCATTCTTCAGGCAGCTCGAACCCCTGCTATGGATTACATCGCAGCTCACGGAAAAACCGGGCTTGCAAAAACTGTACCTGATGGGTTTTCTCCAGGCAGTGATGTAGCAAACATGTCCATTATCGGGTACGATCCGGTAGTTTATTACTCCGGGAGGGCTCCTCTTGAAGCTGCCAGTATGGGTGTGGCCCTTGCAGCCGATGATGTGGCTTTCAGATGCAATCTCGTAACCATTGAGCATGGGAGAATAAATGATTACAGTGCCGGGCATATCAGCAGCGACGAAGCAAAAATCCTAATCGAGACACTTGATACGGAACTCAGCACCGAAGAATTGAGTTTCTATCCGGGAATCAGTTACAGGCACCTCATGGTCGCCAGAAAAGACTTGGGGATTGAAACTGAATGCACTCCGCCGCATGATATTACAGAAAAGAAAATTGAGGAGTACCTGCCTAGCGGAAAAGACGGAAAGTTCTTTTCCGGATTAATTGAAGCATCTATGGTCGTTCTCGAACTGCACCCAGTTAACCTGAAGAGGGTTGAAGAGAGCAAAAACCCTGCAAATTCAATCTGGGTCTGGGGTCAGGGCCATGCTCCGAAGTTTACGCCGTTTCGAGAACTTTACGGGAAAACCGGAGCAATTATCTCTGCAGTCGATCTTCTGAAAGGTATTGGAGTTTACGCAGGCCTGGATGTAATTGAAGTTCCTGGAGCAACCGGCTATCTGGATACCAACTATGAAGGAAAAGCCAGTGCTGCTATTGAGATCTTAAAAACCAGGGATCTTGTCTTTGTTCATGTCGAGGCTCCGGATGAAGCCGGACACGAAGGGAGTATTGACAAAAAATTACAGGCCGTTGAAGATTTCGACAGCCGGATAGTAGCTCCAATCCTTAAACACGCTGAAGCTTCAACTGAACCCTTTACGATTCTTGTACTGCCTGACCATCCGACTCCCATTTCCTTGAAGACCCATACACGGGATCCCATTCCTTTTGCAGTCTACAGGACCGACAAATCCGATTCCGATAAAACAGAGGCTTTTGATGAGGAATCTGTTAAAAAAGGTTCCATGGGCCTGGTAAAAGCCTCAGACCTTATAGGAATACTTGTAAAGGATAAATGACGGCATTTTTCTGGACGTCATTTGATTTTTCTATTTGTTCAGCCCCTTTAAATTTCCCGAAAATCTCTCTGCTTCAGGTTTTCGGAGATTTTTTTCCTTTCACTTTTTTGGTTCTTCTTTTTGTGCTACATTTTAGTAAACTTATTAAAGAAAACCTATATATCCTCTCTCAATATATTCAAAATAGCACATATATTTCTGTGTCATAATTTTACTTAAGGGGGAATTTAATATGAGATGGCCTGTCAGAAGATCATTTTCAGGACCTGCGCGCTGGGATCCTTTTGAAGAGATAAGAAGGACTCAGGAGCGGCTGAGCCAGTTGTTTGAAGACTTCATGCCTATGGAAGAATGGGGTGGCGGCAAAGTATACACTCCTGCTATTGACATCAAGGATGAAGAAGACAAGCTTGTGGTTACTACCGACCTTCCCGGGATTAACAAAGAAGATGTCGAAATTAACCTTAAAGAGGACATGCTTGAGATCAGTGCAAAGAGCGGGAAGGAAAAAGAAACCGAAGAGGAAGGATACCTGCGTCGGGAAAGAACATATACTCGCTTTTATCGGGCAGTCAGCCTGCCTACCAGCGTCAAGGAAGAAGGAAGCACTGCGAAAATAGAAAATGGTGTCCTGACAATAACGCTTCCGAAACTGAAACTGGAAGAGCCGATAAAGAAAATACAGATCGAGTGATCTTTCAAGAATAGAAAGTAACCTTCGATTCAATCTCAGACTGCGGGGGGAACTCGCAGTTTTTTTGTTTTCGATACTATTAATTCCATTAAATTTCGAGTATTCCATTAAATTTCGAGTATTCCATTAAATTTCGAGTATTCCATTAAATTTTGAGTTAATCCCAAGATTTGCTTTTTTGAATCTCTTATTCTAATTATAACCTGGTTTTCTTATTTGTCCCGGAACTATTCTTTTTATAATATTCGGAATCAGAGCATGGCTCTATATGAATTGAGAAATGTCCATTTTTACCGCAGATTTCCTTTAATCTGTCTTCTACCTGTGTTGATATTTCGTGCGCGTCCACAATACTCAGATCTCTGTCGACCTCGATATGGACATCTGCAGCCATGGCATTTCCGATTTTTCGGGTTTTGAGTTCATGGAAGCCCAACACACCTTCTGTGGATAACAAAGCTTCCTCAATACTTCTGTAGGTTTCAGAATCCAATGAGGCCTCCAGAAGCTCATTCAGGCTTTTGTAAGATATATCGAATGCCACTTTGAAGATAAAGAAACTCAATACAACCGCGGCTATTGGGTCGAGCACAACCCATTTGCCTCCAAGAAAGATCGCACCACCGACCCCTAGCATGGTTCCTATCGAAGAGAATGCGTCCGAACGGTGGTCCCAAGCGTTTGCGATTAGCGCATCACTCTTAAGTTCTCGACCGTGTACTATGGTGTAACGGTACAGCCACTCTTTTACCATAATTGAAAGGATTGCCGCAACAAGAGCAATTTTGCTTGGTTCTGGAAGCCCCTCTCCATGGTAAAAAACAATAACTTTCTGAAAACCTCCCCAGAAAATTCCAAAAGCCGCCGCAGCAAGCACAAGCCCTATAAACGCTGTAGCTAAGGTCTCTATTTTCCCGTGTCCGTAATTGTGTGTGCTGTCACTTGGTTTTCTGGCAACCTTTAAACCCGCAATCACAGCGATGTCGGTTATCAGGTCGGACAGAGAGTGAGCCGCATCAGCAATCATTGCCGTACTATTGCCCACGACCCCCGCCGCAAACTTAAAACATGTCAGTAAAAAATTTAAAACCATCGAAACTTTCGTTACATAGGCGGCTTGAGAATATCTGTAATTCTCCGCCTCCTCAGAATCAGAGAGAGTTTTTGTACCTGCACCATCAATGCCTTTCATAATTTCTCAAGTCATCTTGATTCATTCAAATATATTTGAGATATTATGTTCAAATACTTTTATAATAATATTAGTGGGGAATATAGGTAAGTAATCATTGAGATATTATGTTCAAATATTTTTATAATAATATTAGTGAGAATATAGGTAAGTAATCAATAGATATAAAGATTCTCTTCTATTGATTAAGGAATTTACTATGCCAGTGCTACTGTTTTTTTTGTTTTATTGCTTTTTCAAAACGATTTGATAATATTATGAAAGCTCCCTCTGTAATTATACTAATGATATTTTTGATCTTTTTTGCCATTTTATTGAAGAAAGTTTTACCCTCTTGGATATTCAGCTATAATGCGGAAAGATATATTTTACTTCCTTGAGTTTCTCCCCTTCTTCTCCTTCTATTTCATCCGGGAACTCCTTACTTTTCAGGGCTTCAGCCTTTGCAACTTCGGGGTTCTGTTTCAGAAATTCCATTGAGTAAGCAGTAGTTTCTTTTGCTGATAATTGAAAGATCTCATCTATTTCTTCTCTGCTAAACTGTCCATGATAAAGAAGGAGTTGTGTTACTTTTTGCCTGGAGGCTTGAGGTTCGTTTTCATAGTCCAGCGAGTAGAATAGTTTGCTTGCGATAACTCTTAAACTCCATATTCTGCTTCGTTCATGGTCTTTTAACTCAAAAGGGCTTTTATTCTTTATTTTTTGTATTATTTCATTAAGGTCATACTGGCTCGTATTTAACACCCCTGCAGAAATTAGGTTTACAAGCTAGATAAAAATTCTTAAATGCGCCCGAAAAAGAAATTAGGATCGGAAAATAATGTAGGATGAAATAAAGTAAATTAGAAAATAAGTTGAAAAGTGCGGCATCAGGAAATTGTTCTCATCATCTTTTGCTCAGTTGGGGTAACTCTCATCATCGCCGCAAGACCCAGTATATCGGTGGTCTTATATTATGGTTACTGCCTTTATTGCTGCAAATTGTTCCTGTGCGGGACTATTTTTCCGTATTTAATAAGATCAAATATGATCATTCTATACTCTTATACTCTTATCGATTTCAAAGACTTTTGAGGAAGACGCTTGAAATTCGAAGCCATAGCCGTAGAAAATATTCCCCTTATACATACTGGGGACGACCTGCCCTCGATAATCTGTGAGAATATCCAGCTTCAGGAGAGGGACATTGTTATCATTGCCTCGACTGTTGTTGCTAAAGCTGAAGGGGAGATCTTCAGGCTCGAAGACATAACAGCAGGGGAAAAGGCGCTTGAGATTGCAGCCCGAATCGGGAAAGATGCAAGATTTATTCAGGCTGTACTGTCCCGAAGCAGAGAAGTCCTTGTGGAGAAGCCTTTTATGCTTGTGACAACTCTTGCCGGGCATACCTGTGTAAATGCAGGAGTTGACGAGTCAAATATTGAACACGGGTTTTTGCTCTATCCTCCGGAAGATCCGGATCTAAGTGCCGCAAGGCTCGGAAAAAAGTTTGAAGAGCTGAGCGGGAAAAAGTTGAGTGTCATTGTCACGGATACAAACGGGAGGGCTTTCAAGATGGGGCAAACAGGTGTTGCCATAGGAATTTACAAAATAAAGCCTATAAAACGCTGGATTGGAGAAAAAGACCTGTTTGGAAAAGTCCTTGAGATAACAGAAGAGGCAGTTGCCGATGAACTTGCAGGTGCTGCAAACCTTCTTATGGGAGAAGGGGCAGGCGGAATTCCTGCGGTTGTTATTCGCGGGCTTGATTATTACTGTGAAGATGACACATTTATAAAGGAAACATACCGCCCTGAAGAACAGGACTTTATTAAAAAAGGGCTTCGCTGTTTGCAGAATAAGTGAGTTAAATGAAATATCTCCGGGACTTCTTATTTTAATTTCCGCTGGAAGCCCCATTATTCAGTTTAAAAGGTATATATTCCACTTTCACGCCTGCATCTCTGAAAAAGTTTAGTGAATCCGTGTCAGGGTAAGGAGTTGCGTATACAACCCTTTTGATATTTGAGTTGATAATCATTTTTGTGCAGAGAATACAGGGCTGGTGTGTACAATAGATGGTTGCCCCTGCTATGCTTACCCCATGGATTGCGGCCTGGATGATGGCATTTTGTTCCGCATGCACTGCCCTGCACTTTTCGTGCCGAGTGCCTGAAGGGATATTCTCCAGGTCCCTGATACACCCTATTTCAAGGCAGTGCTCCATGCCGCTGGGAGCCCCGTTGTATCCGGTTGAGAGGATTCGCTTATCCCGGACAATCACAGCTCCTACATTGTTTCGAAGGCAAGTGGCTCGTTTGCCTACCACGAAGGCGATTTCAAGGAAATATTCGTCAAGGGAAGGTCTATCTGTCATTATTTTTAATGAACAGTAAGAGGTATATATAGCTGTGACGTTAGAACTTGTACCATTTTTAAGAGTTAATTTTAAGTGGAATGAATTAACGGTGTATAGAGAAGAACTACCTTTCGAGGAAGAATTAATATATTCTATGAGAATACAGAATTAAAAAAGAATTAACTTATTTATAATATTGATTTACTTATATTATTGATCTATCCAGAACATTACCCCCAAGAACCTGAATCTGAATTGGATTCAGAGTAAGTTCATAATTCTGAAATAAATCTAATTTATAATCTCATTATGAATCTCGAAGTTTCTGGATGTTTCTGGATTACACATCTGGATTACGCATCTGGATGTGAAAAGTTGTTCGGATAAGTTCGATAAAAAATAGATGCATGCATCCGGAGTATTAAATTATGGCAACAGGTTTGACCGAACTTTTAGATAATTTCGTGAAAAATCACAATGATCGCCAGTTGCTGGCAATTCCTCTTGCAGTACTCGCAGTTTCTTTAGTAGTACTGCTGGTTTCCTTTGTAAGCAGTGGGTCGCCGGTAATCCTGGGAATGGAATTTCAGGGTGGTACCCAGATTTCGGTAGAAACGACTGATTCTTCTGCTGTACTTGAAGAAATGTACTCATCTTACCCCCTCAACGACGTCCGGCAAGCAGGGAGCAGGGTTATCATGCAGTTCGGGATTATGGACGATGAGCAGCAGGGTCAGCTTGAAAAGGATGTTATGAGCCGCTATTCCAATGTGCAGATCCAGCAGGTTGGGCCCATCTACGGCAAGGACCTGCAGGCACAGGCCATTAAAGCCCTTATCATTTCTTTTATAGGAATGGCAATTGTGGTATTTCTGCTCTTCCGGACTTTTGTACCTTCCTTTGCAGTGATACTTTCTGCCTTTTCGGACATCGTAATTGCAGCTGCTTTCATGAGGGTTGTAGGGGTCGAACTTTCCCTTGGAACACTTGCCGCTCTGCTTATGCTTATCGGTTATTCTGTAGACAGTGACATTCTGCTCACAAATAGAATACTTAAACGTCGGGGTCCGGTAGAAGAGAAAGTCTCCAGAGCTATGCATACGGGTATTACTATGACGACAACAACCCTTGCAGCTCTTGTGGTCATGTATATAATCTCGACTTTTTCCTATCTGCTTATCCCTTCATTCTCGCAGATTACTCTGCTTTCGCAGATCTCGATCGTATTGATTGCAGGACTCTTTGCAGATATTCTGAATACCTGGCTCCTGAATACGGGAATTCTACGATGGTATGTGATGAAACCCGAATTCAGAGGGAGGTATAACAGATGAGCGATAAAAAAAGCCTTTTTAAAAATATAAGAGTCATTATTTTTACCCTGATCCTTCTTGGCTCTATTGTAGCTATCCACCCAGGCTACACTCCCGGAGAAGGGACAACTTCTAACCTTAACTTTGGGCTTGACCTGGAAGGTGGGTCCTGGCTCCAGATCAAATTAGAGGGGGCGCTTGCCCAGATAGATGCAGATTCCGGAAAGTTAGTCAGCGGAATTGTCGAGCCTTTAATTGGAGCCCCTATTGAGATCACAAAAAATGACCTCGACGTCGGCGGCTCTGCCGATAAATCTATCACGTTTACGACCTCCGCTTCTGTTAGTGCATCCCAGCTTGAGTCTCTGGGCACTGTAAGCGTGGACAAGCTGAGTGGGAATACAACTCAGGTAACTATCTCCTCTACCAGTAAGGAAGCCCTTATCCAGGCTTACCTCTCAAAAGCCCTTGATACAGAAGTAGTTATTATTAGTCCTGAGACTGGAATCGTCTACGAAATCAGGACTGCAGTCACAGAAGAACAGCTTGAGACTCTAATAGAAAATGTTGGAGGTTCGATCGTCAAGAACGAAGATGGGACTTCAACTTACAAAGAAGGGGTCAGCAGCGATACAAGAGACCTGACAAGGGAAATCCTTAATGATAAACTTAATTCTCTTGGGCTGAAAGATATTCCTGTCAGGACCGTAGGTGAAGATTATATCCTGATTGATTTTGCAGGTATCGACCTGGCAAAAGCTAAGGAAATTGCCGAAAAACCGGGAAAGTTTGAGATCCGGATCCAGACCACAGGAAACGAAACTGAGCATGTCCTTTACGGTGATTCCATCGTAAGTGTGGGAATTCCAAGCTTCCATGATGAGCAGTGGCATACTCCCTTTACCCTGAATGAGGATGGAGCCCGGACACTCCAGAAAGTTGCACTTGAAACAGGAGCCATTGATAATCCGGAAGACCATTACTTAATGATGTATCTGGATGAAGTCGAGATCTATGGAGCTCCTTTAAGTTATTCTGCAGCCTCCAAACTTCGAGAAGGCCCGATATATTCCTGGGAAGCTTCCACAGGCACTGACGAAACTGCCAAAACCGAAGCCGAGGCCCTTCAGATTCACCTCCGGGCAGGGGCTCTTCCTGTCAACGTGGTGCTTGTAGGCTCAGGGCATGTGGATGCAGGTCTTGGAGAGCAATTTAAAACCGAAGCCCTGATTGCAGGCCTGATTTCCCTGGTTGCAGTGGCAGCCGTGGTTTACTTCAGGTACAAGAGGCCGGAAATCCTGGTGCCTATGGTCGGGACTTCATTCAGTGAAGTCATTATGATCCTTGGAGTTGCATCACTTATAGGCTGGCAGCTTGACCTGGCGTCAATTGCAGGTATTATCGCTTCCATAGGTACCGGAATCGATCACCTTGTAATCATCACGGATGAGGTGCTTTACGAAGGCAAACTTCCTCCAACAAAGGTCTTCCAATCCAGGATAGGAAAAGCTTTCGCAATCATTTTAGGGGCAGCCTCCACAAATATCATCGCTATGTCTCCCCTGGTCGTAATGGGCTTCGGCTCTTTGAAAGGCTTTGCAATTATCACTATCATTGGTGTCTTCATAGGTGTGGTTGTTGCAAGACCTGTTTATGGCGTAATAATCAAGGAACTCCTTCATGTAGGTGAAAGTGAAAACGGAGGTATAACTGAATAAGCATCTGAGGGAAAAGAAAAATAAAGTTCCCCTAATGTAGTATTCAAAAGCAAAAAATCAAGGTGGAATTGATGCAGGATCTATGGACTTTGAAATACAGGGCAGATACCCTGGAAGAAATGCTTGGGAACGAACATGCAGTAACCACGCTTTCCGAACTGGCCCGGTCCGGGACCCTGCCCCACCTCATTTTATACGGCCCTGAAAATTCCGGAAAAACGACGGCATCTCTTGCTCTTGCCAGGGAACTCTACGGAAGTACCTGGAAAAATAATTTTGCATACTTTAATGCTTCGGATTTTTTTGATCAGGGGAAGCGTTATCTTGTCCGGGATAAGCGTTTTGTGCGTTTTCTGGGTACCGACGACCCTAAGAAAATCTATAAAAGCGTAATCGATATTTTTAAGGAAATAATCAATGAGTATGCTGGAATGGCTTCGATTGATGCCGATTATAAGCTAATATACATTGACAATGCCGAATCTTTGAGTTCAGACGCACAACACGCCTTAAGAAGAATTATGGAAAAGTACAGTTCAACATGCCGGTTTATCCTTTCCACCACAAAACCCTCTAAACTTATTTCTCCCCTTCGCTCAAGGGGTCTTCAAATTTTTTTTACATACATTCCTGACCCTCTTCTGAAAGCTCATCTTGAGAAGATTGCCCGTGCCGAAAATCTGCAGTTTTCAGAGGACGCATTTGACGCAGTCCTTTATTTTGCGAAAGGAAACGTTGCAAAAGCTGTCCAGACTCTCCAGCTTGTTTCCATGTGGGCACAGGGTGCAGTCATTACTGAAGAGCTCGTATATGAAGCCACTATGAAAAGCAGGGATGAATCTGTAAATGAACTGCTTTGTGCGGCTCTCGAAGGAGATTTTTCCAGAGGAAGACAGCTTATTGATGATATGATCATAGAAAAAGGGCTTTCAGGAACCGAAATTCTCGAAGGGCTTTCCGAAGCCCTGGTAGATTCAGGTGAAAATGATGTAGATATTGCTCGCCTTGTTGTCAAAATTTCCGATACTGATGCCAGACTTGTAAACGCTGCGAATGAGAGGATCCAGCTTGAAAAACTAATTTCTATTTTCTCTTAACTTATTTTTTATATGTGAGTCTTATATTCTTATATCTTTTGCTTACTGGAAGCTCTCCAAAGTTATCTTATATATATGCTTCTATTTACGCTCCATAATGTATAGAAATGTATTTATATTATCTTTCTTAATCCTCTATTTTGGATAGTAAATTATATATAACATTAATTTTTATCTTTAATTGAAGAAAGGCTCGAAGTTAAGGCTTCTCAGGAGTTAAAAGGGATCGAGTATACTCTCGTTACGAGGTATGGGCCTGAGATTTCAGGATGAGATTTCAGGATACATCTGGAGTGGTGTGCCATAGTCTCTAAAGAGGGTTCAGGGCCTGGATTCCCTGAGTAGAAACCAAATCCGAGTCTTCTTGTAAAAAAATCCACAAAAATCTCTCCATTGCTCCCTGAATAACTCCCTCTTTTCAGGGAGGTTATGTTCTTGTGGCAGAACTGTTTACAGCCTGTATGGGAAAGAAGAGTATTCTGCCGGATTTCAAAAAAGTGTTGTCTGCCTGAATTTCTTCCTTCAGGCAAGCAACTTTCTCAAACGTATTTTTCAGCTTTTTTTAGTATTTGTAGTGCTTTACTGAGTGATACAGTATCACTACAAAGAAAGCAATTATGACAATCAAGAAACTGAAGAAGCCGATGGGGTCCCAGACAAAGCCTATCCCTGCTCCTCCTTCTCCCCAGGAAACGAGTACTGCTCCCTGGAGCACTGTGGGAATAACCACACAGGCGAAGGCTAGGACAAAGATAAATATGATGTCAAGAGACTCTGCAATTACGCTTTTTTCTGCCATTTCTCTGCCTCCTCAATCGTAGTACCTGAACTCTAACATGTGGTTCTTTATCGAGTTGCGCACACTCAGACAGCCGATTGCCTCGATTGAAACCATCAGGCCTACGAAGATCACGTAGAGGGAGAAGAAATTTTCAGCAATCTCCCAGGTTTCGGAAAGAACCTTGTAAAGGACAAATCCTTCCACGCCTACTAGCAGGACAAGCATGCCGATGACAAGGACGGTGTCTCCGTTCAGTTTGCTGTGGTACTTGCTTTCCAGTGCCGGGTCATTCGTCTCCAACACCCATCACCTCCATTCCCATCCTTGCATTTTCCGAACCTTTAGGTTCGGGCCATCCCATTTCAGCCCAATTGTTTTCTGCTTTGGAAGTTTTGTGCTTGTAGCTGAAGTAGAAGTACGCAATGCCGTAAAACACGAACCCGAAGATCAAGTTGTACTTGTAGCCCCAGAAGAGGGTTGAAAGGATCGTGATTGCGATTGCGATTGCAAAGTAGGCGATGAAAGGCTGGAGTGGGCCTACAAAAGGACGCACTTTGCTTGTTGTTTCCGGGAAGAGGTTCCTGAAGCGGATCAGGGAGAAGGGGATAAGGACATAACAGAGCAGTCCCGAGATAATGGAGAAGGTAATGACCTGGTCCAGAAATCCGCTAAAGGCAAATCCGATTGCAACAGGCACGGTGAAGATCACAGCCCTGTAAGGGGTGTTGTACCTGGGGTGCACTGCCGAGAACCAGGAAGACACATAGTGGTCCCTGGAGAGCGCAAACCAGGAGCGTGACGAGTCACAAACACAGCCGTTGGCACTGGCAACACACGTCAGGAAGGTTCCAAGTCCTAGCAGGGCAATGAAGATAAATACCCCGCTGTTCTGTGCTGCTTCAAAGAGCGGATACACCGAAACTCCGAGAAGGTCCGCAGGGATCAGTACTGCACAGAGGTAGAGAGTCATTGCTGCTCCTATGAGCAGGGTAATCATCCCGGCCTGCTGGCCAAGAGGCACTGCCCTTGAAGGGTGCTTACACTCTTCGGCACACATTGCCGCTCCTTCTATGCCTAAGTAGAACCAGGGCCCGAATTGCAGAGCCGCAAAGAGGCCTATCATCCCATTTGGCAAAGCTCCCTGGAAAAGATATTCAGGGTGGATATCTACAGTTCCAAAAGCTGTTGCGAAGAAAAAGACCACTATTGCGATAAAGGCTATCATGGTCAGGAAAAAGTTAAGAGTCAGAGCTGCAACAACACCTCTGTAATTGACGAAGGTCAAAAGTGCAATAACAAGTAATGTTACTGGGAAAACCTGCAATTCCGGGAAAATGCTCTGTGCAATGAATGCGACGACAATGGCGTCTGCCGCCTCAAGGGCGATGTATTCCATGTACACCGCAAGGCCTACACTGGCGGCTGCCCCGGGTCCTATAAATAGCCTCGCCCAGTCGTAAGGGCCCCCTGCAAGTTTGGTTGCTGATCCGAGTTCACTGGCGCAGAGAGAAATCATGACATACATGGTTCCTGCAACCAGCATGGCAAGCAGGGACCCCAAAACTCCTCCTTTTGCGACGGTGAAGTTCCAGCCCATGTATTCTCCAACCAGCACGATCCCTACTCCGAGGGCCCATACATGGAAAGGCCGCAAAGTCTTCACTAAGCTGCCAGATTCATGGTTTTCAGACATGCTATATCAGCCCCTTCTTTTCGAAATCTTACTGGCGTCCAGTAAGACCCAGCCCATCAATCCGAAAGCCAGGAGATATATCAGTCCGTTTATTATAGTCCAGATATCCATTTTAATATCCCTTCTTTTTATATCCTAAATTTTTATATCCGGTCCCCTATACGTTAAAAAGTTCCACACAACTCGTAGTCTATCTTTATAATAGTTTTGCCTGAGGTTTTCAAAAAAAAATTAGCCAGCGAAAAACTCGCTGGCTTTCAGGTTACCTCAATATAAATTTCAGGCTATACTTTTAATTTAGAATACAAGTCCGAGGTCTTCGAGCTTTTTTCTTGCCCCATCGTAGACCTTCATGTATTCGTCAGTTGGGGTCACCGTCTTTACGTCGTAACACTCCTGGAATGTCTTTCCTGCAGGAGCACTTGCGTAATTCTTCTCGTAGAGAGCTACCAGTTTGTCCAGGATTACGTTAATCTCTGCAATATCGACACCAGCAGTTGCCCTTGCAACTTCTCCCATCATTCTGGCTTCCATACCTGTGGTCTTGTCAGTTACGACACCCTTTGCAGATGCGACGCCTGAGAGAATTTCTCTTCCTGATGCAGTGTCAGTAATGGACTGGGCTGAAGCCTCAAGGAGGCACATCTCAGTACATGGGCCTGCACATGGGTAGTACTGGTTTCCTGAGAGGATATCTGTAAACTCGGAAATTGTTGCACATGCCCAGCCTGCAATTATCAGGGTTTCCCTGGTGTTGGTTGAGCCCCAGCGGATGTGAACGGGACCGTCAAGGTGCCAGCTTGCATTGCTCATCACAAAAGCGTTAATATGGGTTGCAATGTTGACAATTGTGGTTTCTTCAATTCCGCCTGCATACCCTCCGAAAATAGGCATCTGTTCATCCATAATGATGTCGCTGTTTGCATTGTAGTGAGCAATAACCGCAATCGCATCCAGGTCGATCTTGAGTTCGTTCAACTGTGAGA
>Ga0074193_1001155_pt1 | contig 35211 bp, 31 predicted proteins | sample EPASupsiteHSE605_FD_64523 | JGI IMG/M metagenome (GOLD analysis project Ga0074193, IMG submission 64523) | Bioremediated contaminated groundwater from EPA Superfund site, New Mexico - Sample HSE6-05 | ecosystem: Environmental > Aquatic > Deep subsurface > Groundwater > Contaminated ... | reverse complement strand
GCATTGGGAGGCCGGCCAGCGGCTTGAGGTGATCGACATGGACGGCGGCATCCTGCTCAAACCGGTTCAACCCTTCCCGGAAACCTCCCTGGACCAGGTGGCCGCCTGCCTGCCGTACCAGGGACCGGCCAAAACGCTTGCCGACATGGAAGAAGCCATCCGGCAAGGGGTGAAGGAGACGCATCATGATCGCGGTTGATACCAATGTCGTGGTCCGGCTCCTCACCCGCGACGACGAACAGCAATTCCAAAAAACCCTGACCCTGTTCGCCACCCATCAAATTTTCATTCCCGAAACCGTCCTTCTCGAAACCGAATGGGTGCTGCGGTACGCCTATCAATTTAAGCCGGACGCCATCTGCGATGCCTTGACCAAGCTCCTGGGCCTGGCCAAGGTCAAAACCGGGCGGCCGGCCATCGCGGCCCAGGCCATTGCCCTTGCCCGCCAGGGCCTCGATTTTGCCGACGCCCTCCATCTTGCCTCCAGCCAGGAATGCGCCCGGCTGGCCACCTTCGACGCCGCATTCATCAAACGGGCCAAGGGCCTGACCTCCTGCACCGTGGGCAAGGTGTGAGGGATTGCCGGTTCATCCCCCTCCCCTTTCCGTTTCCCTCCGCTCGCCCAGCAGATTGACGATCAGCCGGATCAACACCTCCTTCTGGGCCGGATCGGAGGCGGCGATGAGCAGGGCCAGGGCCACCAGCCCCTTGTTGTCGAAGCGGACCAGGTCGATCAGACCGTTGTTTTGCAGGTAGAGCAGGAACAGCAATGAGCCGATCCGCTTGTTGCCGTCGCTGAAGGGATGATCCTTGATGACGAAATAGAGGAGATGGGCTGCCTTTTCCTCGACGCTGGGATAAAGGTCCTGGCCGCCGAAGGTTTGGTGGATGGCGCCGAGGATGCCGGCCAGGCTCTCGCCGCGTTCTTGGCCGAAGAGAGCGGTGGCCTCGCTCTTGACCGCCAGTTCGTCGCGCAGGCAACCGATGGCTTGACGGACAACCGCCAGATCGAACAGCTCGCCTTCGCCCCGGTGAGTGGCAGCGGGCAGGGATAGCCGATCTTCATCGTACTGGAGCAGCAGTTTCCAGGTCGTGGCATACCGGCGGACCAGTTGGAGCACCGCCAGCCCGGTTTCATCCACCAGTTGATGCTCTTCCAGGGTGTCGGCGAGCAGGTCCAGCACCCCGCGCAGCTCTTCGATCCCCTTTTCCGCCAGCCGCCGCCGGTTGAGGGCATACCCCCGCACCAGATACTCTTTCAACACCGAGGTAGCCCAGATGCGGAACTGGGTGCCGCGCTGCGATTTCACCCGGTAACCTACGGAGATGATGACATCGAGGTTGTAGAGGGTAACCAAATAACTCTTGCCGTCCGCCGCAGTTGTCCGGGATTTCCGGACAACTGCCTCCTCGTTCAGCTCACCTTCCTTGAAGATGTTGCGGATGTGCTCGGAAACCGTGCGTTTATCCCGCTGAAACAGCTCCACCATCTGCGCCTGGGCCAGCCAGACGGTCTCCTCCTGAAGCTGGACATCCAGGGTGGCTTGGCCGTCTTCGGTCTGATAGAGGACGATGGTTCCGTGGTTGGGGGATGAAAGGGCTTGTTCTTCTTGCGATACTCTCATTGAAGGCAAACTCCCTTGTCGCACAACGATAACAGGATGTTCTTACAACTTTTCTTCCAGGGTAACGCCTGCCGGGACAGCTCCGACGCTCACGCTGTAATCCTTGAACGAACGGGCCGGGCCTGTCGATCCTTCCGCCCGTTGAATCTCAATCAAGTCAAACAGCTTGTGCGCCGGGGCATTGCCCATCTTGCTGTCATGCTTGAAGACAAAGAGTTTACGGCTGCTCATCAAGCCACGAGCGGCGGAGCGATCATGTTCGAACATGTTGACAAGGGCTTCCCACAACAACTCCAGGTCATCGTCAGAGAAACCGGTTTTATCGGCCAAGGGTGCAGAGATAAAGCCTCGGGCCACATACAACCCATAGGGGACGATATGCTTGCGTCCCATAGTTCGCTCCTTTTCCAGGTCTTCTTCTTTAGTGACAGCCATTCGGGTTATGCTAATCTCTTGAGGAAGGATACTATCTACGCTCTTGGCAAAAGCCAACTGCACCGGACCTCGTACCTGACCGCAATTTACCTCCGTGGTCATAACCGCGCCGAAGGCACGAATATCGTAGAAATTGGTACACATCCATCCGGTAACACGTTGTGCATCTTCAATATTTTTAGGCAATTTCTTCTTCTCTTGCGGCAATTCATATGCTTTATATGCTTCTTTATTCGTCAAGTTAAGCACCGCTTTTTCCTGCACATAAATTCTGAAACCTTCCGCCCCATCTTTGGCTAATGCAACATGATTCCTTATCTTTCTCTTCAGGCAAACGTCCGTCACCAGACCGTGCCCGGTTTCCGGGTCAACGCGCGGAGTGTTACCTGCATCCGGGTCACCATTGGGGTTACCGTTTTCCACATCAAAAAGCAGCACGAATTCATAACGATTGGCGATAGCAGTCATGGTCAATTCTCCTCGGTCGTGTTAGCGGTAGTCTTCTTGCTGGTATACAAATCCTTCATACGCTGATAGTAACCAATCATGAACAGGCCCTGTTCCTCCGGCAACATTGTCGGCGGAAAGGCAGATAGATTGGCGACCGTATCCTGAATCGCTTTTTCCAAGGTGACCGCCCAACCCTTCTTTTCCGGGTCCTTGCGCAATTTCGCCGTATGGTTGGCGGCATTTTTCAGCAGCATGGGAAACACCCTGGCCGGGGTTGCCGGTGCCGAGGCGAAAAATCGGTCTTTCATCGTGGCCGTCGCGCCGGGAATAGCGTCGGTTTGCGCCTTTTCGAGCACGGCAAACAGACCGCCAAGCAAATATGGAACATCTTTCCTGTTGGGATCGTAATACATAGAAATCTCCATTTGTTTATTGCGGACAAGAAAAGCTTTGAGCAACGCGGCTCGAAAATATCCGACCTCACCCTCGGACCGGATGCGCCCTAAAATCGCGGCAAGCAGGCTTTGCGGATACAATCCGCCGCTGAGCATGGCCTTGGTCATGCCGCCGGCAAGCACGGGCAGGACATTCTCGCTCTTGCCAAGCGCTGCGGTCTGACAGAGCAAGCGCCAGAGAGGAGGAAATTCCGGGTCGTTGTCAAACTGGCGCACTATTTCAAGTTGGCGGAAATGTTTTCCGATACGCTCCAGAAAGTCTCCCACGGTACTCTCCAGCCAAAAGCGGATGGACAAACGCGCGGCATTGGGAGCAAGCCCCAAAATAAAAAAGCGAACGGATTCGTCCAATTCCGGCACAATATCGACCCCCCGTTTGCCTGAGCGAATATTTCTCAACAAATCATATATCTTGCCGGAAGTTTGCTGATCGTCTTCGGTGCTATCTTTACCGGCAGAGTTACCTTGCGGCGCGATCAGGTCGGCAAAAAAATCTTCCACCGCAGTTCTGCACTCCGCCCAAAACACGATGGTTGTATCGCCGATAACTATTTTTTGGCGACTATCAGCGCTCAACAACGCATTCAAAGCAGTGACATAATTAAATGTTGCTTTTTGGCCGACAGGGGCATTGATCGATTGCGCCTTACCGTACGACTCAAATGCAGGAAGATTGAAGGAGACGATAGAGGCGCCTGAAGATTGCGCACCTCGCACTCCTTTGATGGAAGGATGCAATCGGGCGAGTGGCTGCCCATCTTCCCCGGAAACAAGGCATTGCCCAACCATGGCTGCCTCACGTTGCCCCAAACATTGTTCCCATGCCTTGCGGGATGCCTCACGTTCATGAACAAAGCCTCGCGTACCACTCAGTCGAAACACCAGATTTGTTCCGCAAATATCTCCCCAGTCCGGCCTGGTCGCTAGTGCTCGCCAATCACGGTTGAAGAATGACAACACTGCTTTGAGTCCGGGATCGTTGACCGAGCAATAAGTCCGCAGTTGCTCGATAAACGCCTCCCGGCATTTGTCCGTACGTTCCTGCTTTCCTTTATCGTCAAGCCCAAGCACATAACTCGTTGAATCCCATAGAAAATTTGGCTTAACACCGCTCGCTTTCTTCTCCGCGGCCGGAACAACCATTTTTCGAGGACGAAGTTGTGTACCTTCCTGCTTGCGCAGGTCTTCAATGTCCAGCAATTCCCCCTCTTCATCAAGCACCAAAGCAAAGGAAATGTTTTCCACACTGGTGCCATACAATGGAATCGTTGACTCGGGCTTCGCCACCTTCCGTTCATAATACCGGCTCAACTCCTGGAGGATCATGATCGCACCTCCGGAGACCACGGAGCAGGCGGCGTGATGATACCGTCCTGCATGGTGGCTTTGAAGAAGAGCGGTTTCATGCCATGGGCAAAATCAATATCCAGAAGCATGTAGCCCAACTCTTTTGTCTCACCTTTGTAGCAGGAAACCGGCAGTGCTCCTTCACCTTCCAACAATTCAAAGAAGGCGGGAAATTCACGGCACCCGAAACAGGGTTGATGAAAAAACTGACCGGCACGGGCACGACGGTTGAAAATATCCAGATGCTTGCCCTCGTTGTCCTCCGGCCCGGCCTTTTCTGTCAGTTCGAAATGGGCCTCGATCACATACTCGACATTGCGGAGCAGGGTGGCGGCCCGCTGCTGCCGATTGTCACCGTCATCCACAAGATAAAACAGCGGCTTCTTCTCGCGCATGACCGTTGTCGGATTGGGTTTGGGAATCTTCGATTTCACCTCGTTACGCCGCACGTTGTCGAAACGGATAGGCCGTACTACGTGAATTCGCTCCACAACCCAACGAATCGCCGGTTTCCAGTGAATCGCCTCCAGGATGCCCCGCGCCGCCGAGGGCGTCATGACATCATACGACACCCGTTCCACTTTCATCTCCGGTCGGGAGAAACAGGCGTAATCCCCCCAGACACGGAGCTTGACTCCATACCCCATAGGCTTACCTCCTTGCATGAATGACAACAGAGGGCGGGAGGGTTGTCGGAACGACAACCCTCCAATTATAGACAACAAATTACACCAATCACAGTTTCAATCCACGCCCCCGTGTGGGGGGCGACCAAGGACCACGCCCCTGCTGGAGGAGCGATCTTTTCGCCACCCGGATACTATGGCGGGTTATCGACACGAAGCTCAACCTCAACAACCTCTTTGCCAAAAAGTGACATTGAAAATTTGAATCGCATGCGTCATCCTCCTTTATGTGTCATAAATAGCCCAACAGGAAAGAAGACGCAATGTAAATTTTATTCTGTGAATGGTGTAATAAAATTTTATAAACACAGATATCCTGGTTCCCAGAGTTCAGCCATATCCACCTGAAAACCCACACTTTGGTCATAAGCAGCGATGTTGAGCAAGATCGGGTAGCTATCCCGAACCATCTCAACAACACCCTGGCGGTGCAACTGATGCAGCACCTTGCTACGCACTGTCACCGAGAAGTGTTGCAACCTTCTTTGGGCCGTGTGGGGAAACGGACCATGCCGCAACTGTTCAACCAGGATACGTATGGTCTCGTTGTCTTCCGGCAGTCCCGGCATAATCACGCCAATCCCGTCTTCCTCAATCAGTCGGAAGTCGTTAGCCACCTCGCGAAACGGCAGGATCAACTCCGGATGCGGTCTCGGATTCAACCGGGTAACGATATTTTTCGTATCCAGGCTTTCCACATCGTACAACAGTTCGAAATACCGCCGCATGGGCGCAAGATCCAGACAATCGCCGTTCGGGAACGAGCGCAACGTCTCCTTGGCACGCGAGACACGGCGCCGTAACCAGGGCATGGCGGACATCTCCTCCGGTTCAAACACATAGACCAAACCATAATCCGCACCTCCCTCACGGTTACAGCGTCCGGCTGCCTGCGCGAGAGAATCCAGACCCGCCATGGCCCGATACACCACGGGAAAATCGAGATCAACGCCGGCCTCCACCAAGGACGTGGCAACAACTCGGCACGGTATTTTCGCGGCGAGCCGTTTCCGGATGGCATCGAGCACGCGCAGACGGTGGGCGGGGTACATGTTGGTCGAAAGATGATAGGCACCGTCCTTGTTGGAAAGCCCTGCGAAAACCTGCTGCGCCTGCTTCTTGGTAGAAACGATGCACAAGACCTGTTCATGACCGTCCAGCCGCCGAGTCAGTTCCGTGTTGCTCAGCTTTCCCATGAACTCGATACGCACCCGCTTGAGTTCCGCATACAATCGATCAGGAGCATCGAAAATTTCCTCGATCTTCGGCAGTGATGAACGCAGCAGGCTGCCATCGTCCAATGCGGGCTGGGTGGCGGTGCACAGCACAACCGTGCATCGATAATGAGCGACCAATTCGCGCAACGCGGCCAGGCATGGTTCCAAATATTCCGTCGGAATAGCCTGCGCCTCGTCAAGGACAATCACACTCCCCGCAATGTTGTGCAGCTTGCGGCAACGTGATGGCTTATTGCTGTACAATGACTCAAAAAATTGCACATTGGTGGTGACGACCACCGGGGCATCCCAATTTTCCGACGCCAGTCCGCGCCACTTGTCGTAAACGGATTCATCGTCACTGTCCCGCTCACGATAATTGCAATGATGTTCCAGCACATTGGCGTTTCCCAGGGCCTGCCGGAATACCTCGGCATTCTGCTCAATGATGGAAGTAAAGGGGATAGCGTAAATCACCCGCGAGAGCTTGTGCACCACAGCATGCTCCACCGCAAAGGTCAGCGAAGAAAGTGTCTTTCCTCCGCCGGTGGGCACGGTGAGAGAGTAGAATCCCTGCTCTCCCTTTGCCTTAAAAATGCACTGGGCCAAAATCTCCCGCCGAGCGGCATTCACCTTCCCCGGATTTGCTTGCTCTTGTTTTTTCGATATAAAAGACTGCAACGAGGCTCGCAGGTGAATAAAATCGTCCTGTTGCAGGCCTGTCCGCGTTGCTGATTTTTCACGGTTGCAGAATGCCTCGGTATCGAGAAAATCCGCATCCACCAAGCAGGAGAAAAGCATGCGCGTAAAAAAGGCCAAACTGAACATGGCCCACTTGCTCTGCAATTGAAAAGGGAAGGTTACGTCTTCGGTGCAATCGAGTTCAGGCAACGATTCGGTCTTCTTTGTATCTTGGCGCAGCCGATAATGGAGTTGTCCTTCCTGCACGCCGCCGTCAGGCAAACCGCCGTGATGCCCGCAAATCACATACGCGAGCAGAAAACCCAATTTGCCGCCGCGCTCTTGCGCCAATTTGGCCCCGAGGGTGATATGGTCAACGCGATTCTTTTTACCTTCCAGCCTGGCGAGAAAATCCTCACACGCTTTTCCGATGTCGTGCAGCAACCCCGCGCATAGTCCCCACTGTCCCGCATTAAAGGCGGCGGCAAACTGCTCGGCAAGGTTCCCCACATTTTGAAGATGTTCGGAAAGTGGCTGCCAATCCGATTTATCTTTCTTTTCGGTTGAATGCGCATAGTACGAGCGTAAAGCCATCGGAGACCTCCTTCTTCGTTTAGTCCACAGGCAAGCAGGCAGGCTTAACCGCCGACATAAAAACAACACATTTCCTTATTTTACCTGGAAAATCTCCACATTTTTCATCATCGACATTCTACTATCCCACAATGTCGGCAGGCCTTTTTCCGTTTTGTGGCGACGGGAGGTCGAAAATTGCAACGGCGAGAAGGTCTTCGGGATTTTGTTCAATCGCGCGGTGCGCTAAACAGGTGCGATCGAAATAATCCGTGTGCTTTGCATGCCCTGGCAAACCATGGTCTGCACTCCTGCCAGGGTGCACTGTACTGTCTCTGTGATTTGCGCGTGGGTTGGCGGGATGCCTTACCCTCCACCGAGAACACCTCGGACCGGCAGTCGAAGTCGGTATCGCTCCAGAGGCGGCGACGGATGGCGGCGGCGTTGCGGCCATCGCCCTGCGGATTGAAGAGTTCGCGGATCAGGTCGATGGTCAGGGCCAGCAGCAGGTAGGCGACGAGGTATCCCATGGTTGTCTCCTTCGGTTGAAAAAAGGGGGTGGTGTTTCTCACGCCTCCACGGTACTCTAGGTGGTGGGACAAATAGCGTCCCACCAGAATTTTTATTTTCGGGATCGGTTGTTTTTGCTGTTTCACTCCAAGTCGAAGCAGCGTTGGCCTGGCACAGGCGGAGAGCTCTCCCGTGCGGTCGAGATGACAACCAAAAGGCGTTGGGCTGATTTCATTATCCCTGAAATTCGACGGACCAATACCGATGGCCAAATACAAACCCCAGCATTCCCGTCTCTTGTTCATCGACCGGAAAATTCGGGAAAAACGCTATCCGAATCGCTTCTCCCTCGCCGAGGAGTGGGAGACCAGTTACAAGACTATTCAGCGCGATCTCGACTATATGCGCTACGAACTTAATGCGCCGATTGAATACTCGGCCAAGGAGCGCGGCTTTTACTACACCGAGGAGCAGTACCGGTTGCCGGCGATCGACGTCCGCGAGAGCGACCTGTTCGCCATCTACCTGGCCGACAAGCTCCTGGGCCAGTACGAGGGCACGCCAATCTACGACAGCCTGCGCTCGGTCTTCCGCAAGATCGAGACCAGCCTGCCCGACAAGGTGGCGACCCGGCCGGGCAGCGATCAGGGGCTGTTCACCGTGCTGCCGCCCTTTGCCACCGTCATTCTGCCCGAGGTGTTGACCACGGTGTTCGACTGCTTGCGCACCTCGACCCGCCTGGAGGTCGAATACCGCAACCCCGGCGGCGAACCGCAATGGCGGCAGGTCGACCCCTATCACGGGGTGCGCTTCGAGGGCGACTGGTACCTGGTCGGCTTCTGTCACCTGCGGGGGGCGATCCGTACCTTCAGCCTGGCCCGGATGGTCACGGCGCGCCAGGGCAAGGAGCGGTTCACCCGGCCCGCCTGGTTCGATTTCCGCCAACTGTTCGGCAGCCACTTCGGCATTCACTGGGGCGAGGATGAGGTCGAGGTGCAGATCCTCTTTGCCCGGCCCGCCGCCGCTTATGTCCGGGAGCGGCAATGGCACCCTTCCCAGGTCATCGAGGAACGGGCCGACGGCTCGCTCCTCCTGACCCTGACCGTCAACCATCTCCTGGAACTGAAGCGGTGGCTGCTCTCCTGGGGCGATACCGCCCGGGTGCTGGCACCGCCGGAGCTGGCCGACGATCTCCGCCAGACAGCGCTTCGGATGGCGGCCATGGCGACAGCAACCCCGTTTTGAACAGAGCAGTTCCCCTAAGCCGATTTTAGTTGCCCTTCCCTGCCCAGCCTTGCTACCTTGAGGCCTTTGAAAACATGGGCGCAGACAATCGCCCTGTGCTGCAATGCAACCATGCGAAAGGAAACCGGTTATGACGACCCAGGACAATGAGCGCCTCTATCTCGATGATCTCTGCAAGCGCTGGCGCAAGGATGCGGATCAGATAGTGGAGATGGCCATCGCCGGCGAGGTGGGGCTTTGGCTGGCATTCTCTAATGTCTTTTTGCGACAGGAAGGTGCGACCGGCGGTACCAGGAGAAAAAAACCGCCGGCGCCGCAGTTGCATGAACAGGTCGAGGTCAAGCCCCGGCCGGAGGTGCTGGCGCAGTTGCGAGGCCGCTGCGACCGGATGCTGATTGCCGCGGAACTCTCCTGTCTGGATGGCAACAACAAGCCGGTTGCGATCACCAACGCGGTGGGCGAGGAGTGGGGCGAGACCAGCATGATCGGCCTGAAGCCGGCCGCCCTTTTTGCCCGCCCGGAAGATATCTCGAAGTTCGAACGCAAAAACAAGATCGTCCCGCACATCGTTCATGTTGAACATCACGATCTGAAGGGACCGGTCGCCGAGGCGACGCTATCCGTGCCCGCCACGGACCATCCCTGTTTCGCCCCGGAACTCCATGCTGCCGGCGCCTGCTGGAACGCCCTTTTCGCGCTGGCGCGGACCACGGCGACCGGGGCCAAGAAGGCCGACATCCTGGCATGGCTGCGGCAGCATCATCCCGAGCTTTCCCGGGCGGCGATGGAACGGATCGCCCTGGTCGTCACCCCGACAAAGGGCGGGCGCCGTTCGGCGAATTGATGGAGACCCTGGCCATGAAATCCTCGCCCCTCCTCCGCGTCCTTTTTCTCCTGCTCACGCTTATGCTGCCGACACTGGTCCGAGCCGATGTCGACGGGTTCAAGGGCATGCGTTGGGGCAGTTCCCTGACGGATCTCCTCGTCACCAAAAAACTGGTGCTCACCAAGGACGGCGGGGCCAAGGGTTCTTCCCTCTACTCACTGGAAAACGAGGAGTTGCGCTACGGCAAGGCCACGCTCACCGGGATTCACTGCTCATTCACCCAGGAGCGGTTCAACGGCGTCATCCTTCTCTTCAAGGGCGCCAAGAATTTTGCCGCAATGAAAACCGAGGCCTTTGCCAAATTCGGTGAAAGCCAGAAAATCGAACAGGGCAACGAGGAAATCTACAATTGGGTGGGAAAGATCACCAATAGCGTCCTGTCCTACAATCGGAGCACCCAATCCGGTTTTCTCTTCATGAAGCCGAAAAAGATGCCGCCGCCGGTCAAGATTGCGGACAAGCGGAAAACAACGAGTCCGGTTGATCAGGGAACGGCCCCGGGCAGGGCGGTACCGCCCAAGATTGCGGCGCCGCCGAGCAAAACCAGTCCGGTTGACATGGAAACCGCCCTGGACCGTGCCCCACCTGTGCCGCAGGAGGTACCCGCAGGGGCCATCAGCCTGGAGGCACAGGGGTTGATCGACCGGGACCAGGCCCTGACCCGATTGTGCTGGGATACGGTCGGCCCGGCGGCCGATGCCGCCTGTGTGCAGATGCGGGAGAATATCGAGCGGTTGCGGGGCATGGGATGGTGCATGGCGCCGGGTGAACCGGGGCGGTCGGGAACAGAGGTGGTCTGGCAGCGTTGCGGTTCCCAGGGAACGGCGACACCGCCGCCGCCTCCGCAGGCAACGTCACAGGCGCCCTTCCAGCCCATGCCGCAGATGCCCCCCGAGGCGATCCCGCCAGCGATCCCCCAGGCCGTACCTCTGGTCGGCGCGGAGAAGAACCAGCAATGCCGGCAGATTGGCGAACTCTTCGCCGCAGCGGCGCAGATGCGGGATAACGGCGTTGAGCCGCAGGCGGCCGAGGAGGAACTGGTCTGGCGGGCGAACAGCCAGGCCCCGGAAATCACCATCGAGCGCATCCGGGAGACCGTGGAACTGGTCTATTTCGATTCGGTCTATGCCCAAACATGGGGCGAGCAGCTCGCGCAGCAGGTCAGCGATCGCTGCCTGAGCGGTCGCGGCCCCTTCGGCCAGCCCCTGCCCTGATCCGCAAGAAATGAATCCCCGAGGCGGTCAGGCCCGGGCGCCATCGAGGCGGAGGATCCAGAGGTCGCCAGCGATCCAGTCTTCGCGCTCCTTGCGCAGACGGGCTGATTCCCGGATCAGCACGGTCCAGCCGGTGGCGGTTGCGATGCCGCTGATGTAGGCGGGGGAGTAGGCGAATCTGCCGGTCGGGAGCAGCCGATAGCCCTCCCCGTCCAGATGCTCGGTGGAAAAGCAGAACAGGGCCTGGGGCCGGGCAATGGCCTGGGCCGCGGTGAAGGTCGCCAGCAGGTCGCCGACATAGATAAAGACATCGGTGGCGACAAAGAAATCGTAGGTTTCCGGGGTCGATTGCAGGTGGTGGATGATGCTGTCCGGGTGCAGCCGGGCGTAACACCCCTTGTACGTTGCCTGGGCCAGCATGTTCGGGGAGAGGTCGACCCCGTCGAGCACCGTGACCATCCCTTTGAAGGCCAGGCCGCTCAAGCCGGTACCGCAACCGAGATCGAGGCCATGGGCGCACTCGGCATCCCGGGCGGCACTGCGGCAGAGGCAGCCGTAGAGTTGTTGCGGGTTGTCGTAGCCCAACTCCGCCACCAGGCTGTGTTCAAAGTCTTCGGCATAGGTGTCGAAAAAATTGCGGACATAGGAATCCGGGGGGTGGTCGAGTTCGATACCGAGGAGCGCGGCCAACAGGTATTGGACCGATTCGTCCTCGGGCCGTTGTTCCAGGACCTGGCTGTAGTAGAGAATCGCCTGCTCGGTTTCGCCGGCGCGATGGTGGAGGTAGGCAAGATTGTTGGCCGCCGGCAGGTAGGCGGGCTTCAATGTCAGGACGCGCTGGTAGCAGGCGATGGCCAGTTCGTCTTCGTACAGATCACGATAGCAGCCGCCGAGATTGTAGAGACAGTCGGCATGGTCAGGGTCGGCGGTCAGGAGCTGCCGGTAGGAGGCAATGGCACCGCTCTTGTCGCCGGTCTTCTTCTGACAGAGGGCGAGGTTGAAGAGGGTGTCCTCGTCCTTCGGCGCCAGGCTCAACGCCAGGGAAAATTCGCTCAGGGCCTGAGCGAAGTCGCCCAGGTCGAAATAGACCAATCCGATGTTATAGCGAAGAAAGGCTGAGTTGGGCAGGGACTGCAACAACAGCAGATACTGTTGTTTGGCCTCTTCCAGGCGCCCCTCGTTTTGGACGGCGCAAGCCAAGGCAACGGCGCGGCGCAATTCGTCAGTGTTCAGGTTGGGCGGATTGTCGGCCATGGGCGTTCCGGTTCGGGCAGAGGGAGATTGGGGGAGGCAGGACGGGCAAGCAGGACCTGTCGCTTGGAGATGGGGCAACATACCTCTTTTTCCGGACGGCTGGTTGCAAAATATCAGGCCCGCTGTTTTTTGCCGCCAGCCCGTTGCGGAACATTGAGGCGCATGCAATGCACCTCAATGCTGAACCCACCGATTGCGCCCAATACAACAAGTTTTTCATTCCCGATCGATTTCAGTTACCCCGGATACCGTGCTCCTGCCGCAATTACCCATCCAGACGATCGTCCCGGCGTTGAAAGCAGCCCTCGCCCAAGGCTCGGCGGTCCTGGCCGCGCCGCCCGGCTCGGGCAAGACCACCATCGTCCCCCTGGCACTCCTCGACGAGCCCTGGCTGGCGAATACAAAAATCCTCATCCTCGAGCCCCGGCGGCTGGCGGCCAGGGCGGCGGCGGCCCGGATGGCGGCACTGCTTGGCGAACCGGTCGGCCAGACCGTGGGCTATCAGATCCGGTTCGACCGACGGATCGGGCCCACCACCCGGATCGAGGTGTTGACCGAGGGCATCCTGACCCGGCGGCTGCAAACCGATGCCAGCCTGGCCGATGTCGGCCTGATCATCTTCGACGAGTTCCACGAACGCTCGATCCACGCCGACCTGGCCCTGGCCCTCTGTCTCGATCTCCGCCAACTCAAGGACGACCTGCGCCTGCTGGTGATGTCGGCCACGCTGGAGACAGAGCCCCTGGCCGCGCTCCTGGGAGGCGCGCCGGTCCTTTCGGGTGCCGGCCAGTTGCACGAGGTGCGGATCGACTATCTGGACCGGGAAGCGCGAGGCCGGATCGCCGAGATCACGGCGGCGGGCATCCGGCGGGTGGTGCGGGAGCAACGGGGCGACCTTCTTGTTTTTCTCCCCGGCGCCGGCGAGATCCGGGAGGTGCACAGCCTGCTCCGCCACGATCCTGTTTGCAGCGGTCTTCTGATAGCACCGCTGTACGGCGATTTGACCCAACAGGAGCAAGACCGGGCCATCCTGCCCGATGCACAGGGGCGGCGGCGAATCATCCTGGCCACCTCGATTGCCGAAACCAGCCTGACCATCGAGGGCGTCGGCTGCGTGGTCGACAGCGGCTGGTCGCGGCTGCCCTCCTTCGACCCCGGCTGCGGGCTGGGCAAACTGATCACGGTCCGGGTTGCCAAGGCGGCGGCAGACCAGCGTGCCGGCCGCGCCGGCCGCCTCGGACCGGGATACTGCCTCCGCCTCTGGACCAGGGCCGCCCACCACAGCCTGCCCCCTTTTCATCCCCCTGAAATCTTCAATGTCGATCTCGCCGGCCTGGCCCTGGAACTGGCCCAGTGGGGCGTCACCGATCCCGGCGAACTGCGCTGGCTCGATCCGCCCCGCTCCGGCCCCTTTGCGCAGGCGCGGGAACTGTTGCAGTCGTTGGCCGCCCTCGATGCGGCCGGCCGGATCACCGCCATTGGCCGGCAACTGGCCGCCCTGCCCCTCCACCCCCGGCTCGGCCATCTGCTCCTCACCGCCCGGACCCTGCACCAGGCGGCCCTGGGCTGCGATCTCGCCGCCCTGCTGTCCGAGCGCGACCTGCTCCGGCGGGACGGTCCCGCAACCACCGCCAGTCTGGAGGCGCGGCTGCACCTGCTCGAAGCCTGGCGGCGCCAGGGTGATGCGGTGATCAGCCGTGAGGGCGGCGATTCGACCGCCTGCCGCCGGATCGATCAAGCGGCCCGCCAATGGCTCCATCTGCTGGGAAGCAAACCGGGAAGCCGCGACCTCACCGCCCTCGCCACCCTGCTCGTGGCTGCCTACCCGGACCGCATCGCCCGAAGGCGGCCCGGCCAGCGGGAACGCTACCTCCTGGCTTCGGGTCGGGGGGCCTGCCTGGCACCGGGCGATCCGCTGGCGGCCAGCGAATACCTGGTCATTCCCCATCTCGATGCCGGCCACCGTGAGGGGCGGATTTTTCTCGCCGAGCCGGTGACCATCGAGGAGCTGCGGCAACAGTATCCCCATCTCCTGGCAACAAGAGAACTGGTGGATTGGGACGACGGCACGGGCAAGGTGGTGGCGGTGCGACGGGAGTCTCTGGGCGAGATCGTGGTGGCGGAAACAACGCTGGCCGATCCCGATCCCGAGGCGGTACGGTCAGCCTTGCTGAACGGCATCCGGCGGCTGGGACTCGCCTGTCTGGACTGGAACCGGGAGGCGCGTCAGATCCAGGCCCGGGTCCATTGCCTGCGCACCTGGCGCCCGGAGGCGGACTGGCCCGATTTGCGCGACCAAGCCCTGGCAACAGACCTGGCCTGGCTGGAACCCTACCTCGCCGGCATCGACAAGGCCGACCAACTGGGCCGGATCGATCTGGCCAGGATTTTCACGACCCTGCTCGGCTGGGAGCGGCAACAGCAGATGGCGCGGGAGGCCCCGGAGACCCTGACCGTGCCCAGCGGCTCGAAAATCCGGATCGAATACCGGATCGACCAGCCGCCGCTCTTGGCGGTCCGCATCCAGGAACTGTTCGGCCTGGCCGAGACACCCACCATCTGCGGCGGCACGGTGCCGTTGCTCCTCCACCTGTTGTCCCCGGCCCGCCGCCCGATCCAGGTCACCGCCGATCTGGCCGGCTTCTGGCAGCGCGGTTACCCGGAGGTGAAAAAGGAACTCAAGGGCCGCTACCCGAAACACTTCTGGCCGGACGACCCGCTGATCGCGGAGCCCACCAGGGGGGTGCGGCGGCACAACCGGCCAACACCCCGTTCGTCTTGAACCAGCCTGCCGGCGTGCCTGACGCTATCCGGCATAGGCCTGCCGGAGTCCGGCGATGTCGATCTTCTTCATGCGCAGCATCGCCGCCATGACTCTTTGAGATTTTTCATAATCAGGATCATTGAGCATCTCGATCAGGAGGGTGGGGACAATCTGCCACGAAACGCCGTATTTGTCCTTGAGCCAGCCGCATTGCTGTGCCTGTTCATCCCCGCCCGCAGAGAGTTTCTCCCAATAGAAGTTCACCTCTTCCTGGGTGGTGCAAGCGACCTGAAACGAGATGGCCTCGTTGAAGGTGAATATCGGCCCGCCGTTGAGTGCGGTAAAGGCCTGCCCTTCCAGTTCAAAGGCCACGGTCATCACCGTTCCCGCCTCTTGGCCGTGGACCTCTTGGCCGGCTTCGCCGTAGCGGGCAATAGCACCCATTCTTGAGTTGGCAAAGATGGCGGTATAAAACCTGGCCGCTTCCTCTGCCTGATTGTCAAACCACAAACAGGGAGTGATCTTTTGCAGGACGGGCATCTTCTTGCTCCTGGTTGCTGGTTGGATGGTAGAAAAACGCGGTTTTTCCCGAGCGGATTCAGCCGGTTGCCCCCTTCAATTAAGGACCACCAGGGCATAGCCCTTGTTCTGGTAGCCGATCACGGAATTGAGCACATTGGCCACCAGCTTGATTTCGGAGACAAGGCCGGCCGGGTCGGCTTTGAAGGCCCGCATGGCATAGGCGCAGGCCTGAAACCGCACCCCCTTCTTCTTCAAGCTCCGGATCAGGTCGAGGGCCTCGTCGTCGAGCTCGTCGGCCGACAGCAGCCCGATCCCCGGCCCGCGGAAGGCGACCACCATCCGCGGTTGCACCCCCTGCGCCACCATCCCGTCAAAGGTTGCGTGCACGAGTTTCAGATTGAACGTCAGTTTGTCGAGGTCGGCCACCCGGACATCGAAAACAACCCGGGCGGTTTTCAGGCCGGCCAGGGCTTCATGGTCGTCCGGTTTCTGGACGGCGGACAAGGCAGGGGAACAGAGCAACAAGAGCAGAAGCAACGGTAGAAGCGATCGGGTGAACATACGGACCCTCCACATTGAGCGGGTGCGGCCGGTCGTCCCCCCTACTTGATCGTATAGCTGAACCGGAACTGACGCTTGGTGCCGTCCGCCAGCTTGGTCCCCACCTGGAACTGATACTCGCCCTTGTCCGGCAAGGCGACGTCGGCCCCGAAATGATTGCCCATGCCCATCAGCGGGATGGCTTCGCCGGTTTTCCCGGTTGCCGGATCGGTGATCTTCACCGCCACGGTCCCCTGCTCGATGGCCGCGCCGGTCTTGGCGTCATTGAACATGACCATGAAGTGATAGTTTTCCTTTTTGCCCATCTGGGCCATCATAGCGCCGACATCGTTGAGATGGGCCATGGCCTTGATGCCATCCACCGTTTGCTCGCCGAGCATGATCGATTTGGTGCGTATCCCCGGCATGGCGGGCTGTTCGGCCTGCGGCGGCATGGCGTGTTGGCTGTGGTCGGTCTGGGCCGTGGCAATGGTCGGCAGGGTCAAAAAGGAACACAGGGCAAAGGCAATAACTGTCCGTTTCATGGTGGGTTCTCCTGGAATGTTGTTCCTCCTCAGGTCGAGGAGGGTTGATTGTGTTTGTCGTCTTCGTGCACAGGTTCGTCTGAACTGGCCACAGGGCTGGGATCGAGCCGCCGGCCGCGCCAGAGGTAAAAAATGACCGGGTAGACCAGCAGTTCCATGATCCCGGAAGTGACCACGCCGCCGACCATGGGTGCGGCGATCCGCTTCATCACGTCGGCGCCGGCGCCGTGACTCCACATGATCGGCAAGAGACCGGCGATGATCACCGCGATGGTCATCACCTTGGGTCGAATCCGCTTGACCGCGCCATGATGGATGGCCTGGACCAGGTCGCCGCGGGTGTGCATCCGCCCCTGGTCGCCCCAGAGTTTGTAGGCCAGATCGAGGTAGAGCAGCATCACCACCCCGGTCTCCGCGTCCAGCCCGGCCAGAGCGATGATCCCCACCCAGACCGCGATCGAGGTGTGGTAGCCGAGCAGGTAGAGCAGCCAGAAGGCGCCCACCAGGGAAAAGGGCACGGCGAGGAAGACGATGCCGGTCTTGATCAGGCTCTTGGTGCTCAGATAGATGATGACGAAGATGATCAGGATGGTCAGAGGGATAATGACCAGAAGCCGCTCCCGCGCCTTCTCCATGTACTCGAATTGACCGGACCAGACGATGTTGTAGCCTGCCGGCAGCTTGAGGTGCGTGGCCACCGCCTGGCGGGCATTGGCCACATAGGTGCCGATGTCCACGCCCTGGATATCGACATAGACCCAGGCGGTGCGGCGGCCGTTCTCGCTCTTGATCGAGTCCGGGCCGTGGCTGATGGAGATCTCGGCCAGTTGGGCGAGCGGGATCTGGCGGCCGCCCGGCCCCGGCACCAGTACCCGGCGCAGGGCATCCGGATCGGAGCGGAAGTCGCGATCATAGCGGACGTTAACCGAATAGCGCTCCAGTCCCTCCACTGTTTCGGTGATGGCCATGCCACCCACCGCGGTCTGGATGATCTCCTGGATCACGCCGACGTTGATGCCGTAGCGGGCCGCCTTGGTGCGATCGATGGTGATGTCGAGGAAGTTGCCGCCCACGGCCCGCTCGGCAATGGCGCTGAGCGTCCCCGGCAGGGTGCGGACCACGCCTTCGATCTCGGCGCCGATCCGGGAAAGCGTCGCCAGGTCGTTGCCCATGACCTTGATCCCCACCGGGGTCTTGATGCCGGTGGACAACATGTCGATCCGGGTCTTGATCGGCATGGTCCAGGCATTGGTCAGGCCGGGAAACTGAATGGCATTGTTGAGCCGTTCGATCAACTGGTCCACGGTCATCGGCTGTTCTTCCGGCCAGAGGCGGCGCAGCAGGCCTTTCAGCCCTTCCAGCCCGCCGGGCCAGGTGGAGTAGAACCGCATCGCCGGTACCCGCCGCCACTCGCTCTCCGGCTTGAGCATGATCGTGGTCTCCAGCATCATCATCGGCGCCGGGTCGGTGGCGGTCTCGGCCCGTCCAACCTTGCCGAAGACATGCGCCACCTCGGGAAACTGGCGGATGATCCGGTCGGTCTGCTGCAAAATCTCCTTGGCCTTGGTCACCGACAGGCCGGGAAAGGTGGTGGGCATGTAGAGAAGATCGCCCTCGTAGAGCGGCGGCATGAATTCCGAGCCCATTTTGGTCAAGGGCCAGGCAATGGAACAGATGGCGGCCAGGGCCAACAGCAGGGTCAATGTGCGCCACCTGAGCACCCAATCGACCAGCGGATGGTAGAGGCGGATCAGGACCCGGTTGAGCGGGTTGTCCTGCTCGGCCTTGATCTTGCCGCGGATGAACCAGCCCATGAGCACCGGCACCAGGGTGATCGACAGCAGGGCCGCCGCGCCCATGGCATAGGTCTTGGTAAAGGCCAGCGGTTTGAACAGCCGGCCGGACTGCTCGGTCAAGGTGAACACCGGGGCAAAGGAGACGGTGATCACCAACAGCGAATAGAACAGGGTCGGCCCGACCTCGGAGGCGGCATCGAGGATGATCTGCCAGTGGGGCTTGCGGTCGCGATCACGCTCCAGATGCTTATGGGCATTCTCGATCATGATGATGGCAGCGTCGATCATGGCGCCGATGGCAATGGCGATGCCGCCCAGGCTCATGATGTTGGCGTTGATCCCCTGGGCGTGCATGATCACAAAGGCAAGGAGGATGGCCACCGGCAGGGTGCAGATGGCCACCAGGGCGCTGGGCAGGTGGGCGAGGAAAACGAGGGTCACCACGGCGACGACCAGGGATTCCTCCAACAGTTTTTCCTTGAGAGTGGCCACGGCCCGCTCGATCAGGCCGGAACGGTCGTAGACGGTGGCGATGGTCACCCCTTCCGGCAGGCCGGCCTTGAGGCTCTCCAGCTTAGCCTTGACCCGCTCGATGGTCGCCAGGGCATTGTCGCCAAAACGCATGACAATGATGCCGCCGACCGTCTCGCCCTGGCCGTCCGACTCGGCGACACCGCGCCGCATCTCCGGCCCGAGCCGCACCTCGGCCAGATCGCGGACCAGCACCGGCGTCCCTTCGGCGGTGGCCATGACCACGATGTTACCCAGATCGGCCAGGGTGCGGATGTAGCCCTGGCTGCGAACCACGAACTCGGTCTCGCCCATCTCGATGGCGCCGCCGCCGACATCGAGGTTGGCCCGCTTGATGGCCATCATCACCTCGGTGATCGGGATCTTGTAGGCCGCCAGCTTGTTGGGGTCGACCGCCACCTGGTACTGCTTGACAAAGCCGCCGAGGCTCGCCACCTCGGAAACGCCCTCGACCGAGGTCAGCTCGTAGCGCAGGTACCAGTCCTGGATCGAGCGCAGTTCCTGAAGATTGTGCCGGTTGCTCGCCAGGGTATACTCAAAAATCCAGCCGACCCCGGTGGCGTCGGGGCCGAGGGTCGGCGTTACCCCCTGGGGCAAGGTGGCCGAGCTGGCGCTCAGGTATTCGAGCACCCGAGAACGGGCCCAGTAGATATCGGTGCCGTCCTCGAAGATGATATATACAAAGGAGGAGCCGAAAAAGGAATAGCCGCGCACCACCTTGGCACCCGGCACCGAGAGCATGCGCGTGGTGAGGGGGTAGGTCACCTGGTCCTCCACCACCTGGGGAGCCTGGCCGGGATACTCGGTGAACACGATCACCTGGACGTCGGAGAGGTCGGGGATGGCGTCCACCGGGGTTTGACGCAGGGAATAGATCCCGGAGAGGACGACAAAAAGCGTCGACAGGATCACCAGGAACTTGTTGCGGATCGACCAGGCGATGATGGTTTCAAGCATGGCGGCTCCCAGGGTTCGGCATATTGGTCGCGCTCATTTGAAGAGATCGTCCAGGGCCTTGGCGTCGGGCTTGTTGCCGGCACCCGTCTTGCCGGTTCCGTCCGGCTGAGGCGCGACCGCCTCCTCCGGTTTCGGACCGGTCATCTTGTCCAGGGCCTCGCGCAGCCGGCTCTCCGAATCGAGCATGAACTGGGCCGAGACCACCACCGCTTCCCCCTCGCTCAGGCCGGAGAGGATCTGGACGAAGCCGTCGTCGTCGCGCAGGCCGCTCTTGACGCTCCGCGGCGCGAACCGCCCTTCGCCTAGGGCGACGAAAACGGTCTGGCCCTTGCCGGAATTGAGCAGCGCGGTCATGGGCACGGCCAGGCTCTGCTCTCTTGCTCCGGCGCCGATGCTGACATTGGCGTACATGGCCGGTTTCAATGCGAGGCCTGGGTTGGCGACCTCGATGCGCGCCTTGACCGTCCGGGTTTCGTTGTCCAGATAGGGATAGAGGTAGGTGATCGTGCCGGTGATGGTTTCTCCGGCGGCAAAGGGTAGTTCCACCCGCACCTGTTGCCCGACCTTGACCCAGGGGAGTTCGTATTCGTAGATGTCAGCAAAGATCCAGACCGTGGTGAGATCGGCGATCTGGAGCAGTTCCTCGCCGGCCATGATCCGCGCCCCGGCCAACACCTTCTTGCTGGTGACGATGCCCCCGTGTTCGCTATACAGCATCAGGGTTTTGCGCACCTGGCCGGTCCGTTCCAGGGCGCGGAGCTGATCGGGACCGATGTCCCAGTAGCGCAGCCGGGTGCGGGCCGCCTCCAGCAGCCGGTCGGCGCCGGCCGCGATCTCGGGATAGGCGCTGCCGGCCAGCCGTTGCCTGTTTTGGGCCGCCAGGAGATATTCCTGCTGGGCCGCCACCAGGTCCGGGCTGTAGATCTCCAAGAGCGGTTGCCCTTTTTTCACCGCCTGCCCCTGCTGGTTGACGTAGAGCCGTTCCACCCAGCCCTCGATCTTGGTGGTGACCGCATACTGGCGATCATCGGCGACGGTGACCAGGCCGACGGTGCGGATGGTCCGCTGCAAGGGACGCTTGGTGACCTGCTCGGTCCGCACCCCCATGTTCTGCAGGGTCACCGGGTCGATGCGGATGCCCTCCGAAGCCGTGTCGCCCTCCCGGACCGGCACCAGGTCATGGCCCATGTAATCCTTGCCGGGGGCATCGCGGACATAGGTGGGGTCCATGGGCGACCGCCATTTTTGCGGTCCGGCCCCGGCAGCGGCGCCGCCGGCCGGCTTGACCGGGGTCAGGGCCATGCCGCAGATCGGGCAGGCGCCGGGGGCGTCGCGGATGATGAAGGGGTGCATGGAGCAGGTGTACTGGACCTTGGCCGCCTCCCCTCCCGACCCGACAGCCGGGGTTTCGCGCTCGTGGCGATGGGCGCCGAGGAAGTAACCGCCGCCGAGGGCCAAGGCCAACCCGACGATCACCGCGATTGTTTTGCTAGCTGCTGTTGCTCTCATCAAGGCTCCTCAACAACGGGCTGAAGGGTCATTGACCGGGTTTCGCCGCGGTTTCCGGGGTTGACGGCAAAGGGGTGCCGACCACGTTTTCGAGCACCGCCAGTTGCATCTGGTGCTCGGCCATGGCTCCGTGGTATTCCCGTTCGGAGTTGAACAGGGTCATCCTGCTGGCCAACACCTCGGAAAACTTGGCCTTATCGGTCCGGTACGCAGCCAGGGTCGATTCCACCGCCCCGCCCGCCTGGCCAAGCAGGCCCTTGTCGTAGAGCCGGATCAATTTGCGGCTGCGTTCCAACTGGGCCAGACCGTCACTGACGGCCAAGCGGATCTGGTTCTGCACGGCCGCCAACTCCTGCACCGCCATCCGCCTCGACGCCTGCATTTCGGCCACCTTGGCCCGGCGCCAATCCTGCTGAATCGGCAGATTGAAGGTCAGTTGCGCGCCGTACATGTCATCGCCGGGGGTGTCCATGGCCGGCTCGCGCTGCATGTACTCCAGGGCAACGGTGAAATCGGGATAAAACTCTTTTTCCGCCAGTTTTTCGCCGGATGCGCTCTTGTCGATCTTGGCCTGCAACGACTTCAGCGCCGGCCGATGGGCGAGCGCCAGCCGCTCCAACTCGGCGGCCGAGAGCGTCACAACCGGTACGTTCATTTTGGGAATCAGGGGGATGACGGTCGCCGGCGGCCGATAGGCCAGGGTATTGAGGGTAGCGACCAGGGAGGTTCTCTTTTGCTCCAGGCCGATCCGCATCTCCTCCATCTTCGAGCGTTCCAACTGCGCCTGGAAGACCTCCTGCTGACCGGTTTTGCCCACGCCGTACATCGACTCGGCCAGGCGGATGAGATCGTCGAGCAAGGTTATGGTGGCGGTGACGGTCTCCAAAGAGCGGTCAACCAAGTAGATCTGATACCAGGTCTCCTTGACCATCCGCCGCAATTCGAGCCGCCGCTCTTCCACCACCCAGCGTTCGGCCTCGGCCTCGTAACCGGCCTCCTCCTTCATCAGATCGCGCTTGCCGAAAAAGGGCAGTTTCTGACTGAGGCCGATCACCTTGGCGGTCATGACATCGCGGCCAAAATCCAGCGGATCGCGGATCAGGGCGTTCTGAATGCGGAACATCATCATCGGGTCTTCGAGCGCCCCTGCCTGCCGGGCCCGCTCCACGCTCATCCGCCACCGTTCTTCCGAGGCCCTGACCTCGGGATTGTTGGTCATTGCCTGGGCGACCAGGACCTCAAGATTTTCTTGACGCTGTCCCTGTTTCCCTTCGGCCCCCAGAACGGCGCCATCGGCAATCAGGAGAAAACAGACCAGGATCACGGGCACAAGCCGGAGACGCTGCATCACCATACCCCTCCTTACTCCACATAGATCATTTTCTTGGTCATGCCGCCGTCAACGACAAACGATTGACCGGTAATGAAGGCCGCCTCCTCGGAAAGCAGGTAGGCCACCAGGGCGGCCACATCGTCGGGCACCCCGACCCGACCGACGGGATGCTGGCGATGATCCTCATCCCGCAGTTGCGGGTCGAATTGCCGGCTCTTTTTCTGCAGGGCGCTGACGTCGATCCAGCCGGGAAGCACGGCATTGACGCGGATACGATGGGAACAACTGATCGCCAGGGCGTGGGTGAGGGCGACCAGGCCCCCCTTTGAGGCGGAGTAGGCCTCGGTGTGTGGCTCCGACTGGAGGGCGCGGGTGGAGGCGACATTGACGATGGCGCCCTTACGCCGCTCCAGATGGGGTACGGCGTGTTTGACCATGAGAAAGGCCCCGGTCAGATTGACGCGCAGGATGCGCTCCCAGTCCGCGAGGGGCAGAGCGGTCACAGGTATGCGCTCAGGGTTGGCCAGACCGGCATTGTTGACCAGCCCGTCAAGGGCGCCATAGCGGGAAATCGTCTGCTGGACACAGGCCCGGACCGCCTCCTCGGACCCGACATCGGTGGGGAGAAACAGCATCCGGTCCGATGCGTGGCATGAAGCGACCAAGTGCTCCCCGGCCTCCGCATCACAATCGGCAATCACCACGGTCGCCTTCCGCCGGAACAGATATTCGACGATAGCCCGGCCGATCCCTTGGGCGCCGCCGGTCACCATGATGATTGTATCGGTAAAATCGGGCATCTTTTCCCTGGGCCGGGCAATTCCTGATCACGTGACGAGACAGGCCGAACGGCTCCCTCGCTCCCTGTTTTCTTTGAAAAAAAAGAATAGTCACAGAAGAATACATCCGCCACCTCTAAATCGGCCTGCTTTCTGCCCTCCCCTGGGGAATGCGAAGAGGCGACAGGCGTTTTTTCCGAACAGGCGGCCAAACCGAGAACCGGCATCCGGTCCGGGGTCAGGATTGGAGCATCGGATTCTGCCTGCGCTCCTCGCCAATGGTGGTGGGGGAACCATGGCCGGGATAGACGATGGTTTCATCGGGGAGCATCAGCAAGTTATCCCGGATGCTCTGCCGCAACCGTCGGTGGTCATGGCCGGGAAACAATCCGGGAAGGGCAACGCCGATTGTGCGCCGCATCAGAGTGTCACCGCTGAAGACAACGCCATGCCCGTAAAAGCAGAGGCTGTCAGCGCTGTGCCCCGGTGTGTGCAGAACGGTGAGCTGAATGTCGTCGCAGGTCAGGACATCGCCATCCGCAAGCAACTTGTCGGGGGCAAAGGGCAAATGGTAGGGCGTGAAGGTCAGCCCCGGTATGATCAGGTGTGGCTGGGGCGGGGTTGGAGGCGCATCGCTGCCCCAGGCGGCAAAGGGAGCCCCGGTGGCCGTGCGGATGATGTCGAGCCCGTTGAAATGATCGATATGGGCATGGGTGAGGGCAATGCAGGCAATCGACAGATGCAACTCCTCCACGGTTGCCAGGATGCGTGCTGCCTGCACACCGGGATCGATAATGAGACCGCGCCGGGTCGCCTCCGAGGCGACGATGTAGCAATTGGCGGCAAAGGAATCGCCAGCAAGTGTTTTGACAAGCATTGTTACCCCCTAACGAGAGGAAAAGGTATTCCACTCACATTCCGCCATCGGCAGAAAACCTTTTTCCTGGAGAACAAGGTCCAGGTGGGCGAGACTGAGGGCGATGAGATCGGCATGGCTCTGGCGGAGATTGCCCGACTGGTTGCTGGTGATCAGGTAGGTTTGGCATTTACCGCAGGTAAAAACGCTGTTTTCTTTATCTCCGTCCACAAAAAAAGCGTTCGTTTCTTGCGGATTCTCGTAATCGCACTGCGGGCAGGCGAGGCGGGAAAAAGGCCACTCGTGACTACAGGTGGAACAGTGCAGCCAGCGCTGACCTTGTTCCCGGAGACTGGCCAGATGCGGCAAGCTGCCGCAGATCGGGCAATAGCCTTTTTTCCAGGACAAGGGGGCGAGTGTCGTTTTCATGTCCTGCGCCCTTTTCGCCAGTATCAACCGAATCAGGAATCGTTGGAAGAGGTGCAGGGAAACCGGTTCAAGACCAAGCCTGTTTGCTTCGCCGGCGAGTTGATCGTTGTCATTTGCCGCATCGCACAGGGCGAAACAGTCAAACTGTTCTTCCCCGATTCGTTGCGCCAGACGCCGCATATCCTCGGCGAATTGAGGGAAACCCTGTTCGATGGCCTCGGCGATGACGATGCCCGCCTCCTGCCAGGGATCTTCCGGCAACAAAAGCCGGCATTGCTGCATCAGTGATATCCCACCTTGATATTTGAGCGGATCGACCGGGAAGGTTCCGGTCGGCCCCTGCTTGGTCGCAAGCCAGCGATGCCGCCCCAGGATCAGGGGCCCGAAGGCTTGCAACAGGCTGGCGGCGTGGGGTCTTGCCATGGCCAGCCGATCAATTTCCGCGGCCAGTTCCTCGATTTCCTGAGTACGCTCTGTCATGATAGATATACACCCTTTGGGTAGCTGTTCAACGTTGCTGCGCATGATCGCAGGTCAAGACAAAGAAGACCGGAGCGTGGAGAGCGCTCCGGCCTCTGACAAAGAACGGATCCTGGAGAGTGACGACAATATTTTCAACGCAAATGGCTCTCGGTCAGCACGAGTTGCCGGAGGTCTTATTTGCCGCCATACACTTCTAACGTGCCGTCTTTCTCCATTTCCTTCAACCATTTTGGATGTTGCTTCTTCAACCAACCCCTGGTCACCCAACCGGTAAACATCGCCGGGGCCGAACCGGGCGCCCCAATGGTAACCAGATAGAGGTGGACGAAAACAAAGGCAAAAATCATCAAAAAACCGAAAGAGTGGACGACATACATCGTCCGGACCAGCTCCACGCCGAAATTGAGCGGAAACCACATGACCAGTCCGCTGGCCAACATGGCCAGCCCTCCCAGGGCAACCACCAGAAAGAACATCTTCTGACCGGGATTGAATTTGCCCACTTCCGGGATGTCCTCAACCTGCCAGAGAAACCCTCCCCCCTCCTTGATCCAGGGCCAGTCTTCCTTGGCAGAAAATTTCAAGGCATCCTTGCCGAAAACGACCATGGCGACGAGCAGACTCGCTCCGAAAAAGAGTCCGCCATAGTGGTGCAGCATTCTCAGATTGGCCATGCCGCCCATGGCATAGCCGATAAAGTTGAGGGAGTGGTACATGGTGCCCATCCCGGTGATGCACAACAGGAAGCAGGAAAGCGCCAAGCACCAGTGCACGACCCGCTCGAATGGCCCAGTGGCCTTAATCAATCCTCTTTTCATGACTTGTTTCCTCCTTCACTAGTGGTTTCCTCTTCCGGCATCTTGGGGCCATGGGTGATATAGTGGAGGAAGGCGCCTGCCACGACCGCACCGGCGACCAGCAGCCCGGCCGGTTTCAGGAATTCTTTCCAGACAATGATTTGCAGAGGTATTTGCGGATGCTTGGGCAGGTGGTCGTAGACCTCGACTTTCTCCGGCAACACATAGACCACATGGGTGCCGTCGACGAACTTATCGCCATAGACGCTGGCATCGCCGCCCAACGCTTTTGCCCTTTTGTAGGCCTTGTCGAGCATGGCGGCCTTGGGCCCGATCTGCAGGGCGCCGGTCGGGCAGGACTGCACGCAAGCCGGTGGCTGGTTCCCCTGGAGCCGGGTATAGCAGAGGTCACACTTGTAGATTTTATTGGTGGCGGCATTGAATTTCGGCACGCCGAAGGGACAGGCGAACACACAAGCCTTGCAGCCGATGCACTTGTCGACATTGAGGCTGACGTTGCCAAATTCGGTGTGATACAAGGCCTCGGTCGGGCACACCTTGGCACAGGCGGCATCGGTGCAGTGCATGCAGCCGTCTTTCCGAAACAACCATTTGACGTTACCACTGCGATCTTCATGCTCCTGGAATCGGATAAGCGTCCAGGTATTCCACTGAAGATCAGGAGGGTTTTGGTAACTGCCGGTATTTTTGGTGCGCGTGGCCGGCAACTCGTTCCACTGTTTACAGGCAACCTGACAACCACGACAGGCGGTGCAGCGGGACAGATCGATCAACTTGATAAGTTCTTGCGACATATCTTCTCCCCCCTTACGCCTTGCTGATGTTGACCATGAACGCCTTATACTCGGGACAGAACGTATTGGCGTCGCCCACGGATGGGGTCAGGTAGTTGGCCGAGGCGTCCGTCGCTCCCTCCGGGAAGCGCCAGCCGTAGTTGAACGGCATGCCCACCTGGTGGATCACCTTGCCTTCCACCTCAAAGGGTTTGAGGCGTTTGGTCACCATGGCCACACATTCCACCCCGCCTCGGACTGAAGCGACCTTGATGCGCTCGCCGTTCTTGATCCCCAGCTTTTCCGCCAGTTTTTCACCGATTTCGAGATAGGCCTCGGGCATCATCTCCAGGAGCCACGGCTGCCAGCGGGTGAAGCCGGAACACCAGTGCTCGGTGCAGGAATAGGTGGTGCAGACATAGGGGTACTTCTGGTCGGCATTGGCGATCGGATCAAGATCGCTCTTGAAGATCTTGATGGCCGGATTTAGAAGCTGACCAGAAATGGGATTTTTCGCCAAGGGACCTTCCAGGGGCTCGTAATGTTCCGGAAAGGGGCCTTCGACCATGCCCGGACCAAAAATGGCACCGACACCATCCGCCTTCATGATGAAGGGGAATTTGCCCTTTTCCTTGTCCGCCAAGGGCGGCCAGGGGCCATCGGCGACATCGCCGACCCACCTATCTCCGACCCACTCCAGGAGTTTCATCTTGGGATTGTATGGCCTTCCTTGCGGATCGCAGGAGGCGCGGTTGTAGATAATGCGCCGGTTGAGCGGCCAGGCATAGCCCCACTCGGGATAGAGCCCCAACCCGGTCGAATCCTCCTTGCCGCGCTTCATCATCTTGTTCTCTCCCTTCTGATCGAAGCTGCCGGCCATCAGCCAGTTGCCGCAGGAGGTCGAGCCGTCGGTCATCAACTTGGCAAAAGACGGCACGGTTTCGCCTTTCTTGTTGACTTCCTTGGTGCCCGTGACCTTGTCTTCGATGACCAGATCCTTGGTGTAGTGACCGTTGATCTGCTTGGCTACCTTCAGCGGGTCAAAACGGCCCAGGCTGGTACGGTAATCCCATTTCAGATTGAGGATCGGTTCCCAACAGGCACCTCCTTCCTCCCGGTAAAGCGCGCGGATGGCGTCCATGATCAGCATGGTGATCGTGCCGTCGGACATGGCCTCTCCCGGCGGATTGGTGGCCCGGTAGCGCCACTGGACCCAGCGCCCCGAGTTGCTCTGGCTGCCGGCCTTTTCCATGCTGGCGGAAGCCGGCAGGAGGAAGACCTCGGTATCAACCGACTTGGGGTCGACGCCGGGCCCTTTCCAGAACGAGGCCGTCTCGTTGTCAAAAAGATTGACGTTGACCATCCATTTGAGCTTCTGCAAGCCCTTGCGGACCTTGGTCGAGTTCGGCGAACTGACCGCGATGTTGGAGCCGTAGGCAAAGAACCCCTTGATCTTGCCGGCGTACATCGCATCGATGGTATGGAGGATGGAGTGGTGTTTGCCGTCGTCCATCTTGGGCAGCCAGGAATAGCCGAAATCGTTTTCCGGGGTGGCTTCATCGCCCCACATCGCCTTGAGAAAACTGACCGAGTATTTGGGATAGTTCTGGTACCAGTTCGCCGACTGGGGATCAGTGGACTTGGAGGTATACTTGTCGTTATACTTGGCGAGGGTATCCAGGGAGCCGATGGGCATCTTGAGATAACCAGGGAGGATATTGTAGAGGATGGCGTGGTCGGTCGACCCCTGGACGTTGGGCTCACCGCGCAGGGCATTGATGCCGCCGCCGCAGACCCCCATGTTGCCGAGCAGCAACTGGATGATCGACATCGCCCGGATGATCTGGCTGCCGGTGGTATGGTGGGTCCAGCCCAGGGCGTAACATTCGGTGCCGGCCTTGTCCGGGGCGCCGGTAGCGCCGTACTCCTTGTAAACCTTGAGCAGGTTTTCCTTGGAGACCCCGGTAATCGATGCCACCTTGTCCAGGGTGTAGCGGTCGTAGTGCTTTTTCAGCATCTGGTAGACGCACCGCGGATTCTCGAGGGTGTAGTCGCGAATGGGAATACCCTTTTCGTCCTTTTCGATGGTCCAGGTTTTTTTATTATAACTTCGTTTCTCTGGATCGTAGCCGGTAAACAGGCCGTCCTGGAAATCATAGTTCGGGTTGATGATCTGCGAGGCGTTGGTGTAGTATTTGACGTACTCGTCCTGGATAAGATTGTTGTCGATGATGTACTTGATCATCCCGCCCAGGAAGGCGATATCGGTGCCGGAACGAAGCGGCACATGATAGTCGCAACGGGCCGAAGTGCGGGTATAACGGGGGTCAACGTGGATGATCTTGGCGCCCCGGTCTTTGGCGCGGAGGATCCACTTGAAGGCGATGGGGTGATTCTCGGCAGCATTGCTGCCCATAATCAGGATACAGTCACTGTTCTTCAGATCAATATAATGGTTCGTCATCGAACCCCTGCCAAACGACTCTCCCAGAGCCGCTACGGAGGGGCTGTGTCAGACGCGGGCCTGGTGATCGATGTTGACCAGGCCCATGGCCCGGCAGGCAATGCTCAGTGTCCAGCACTCCTCGTTGCTGATATTGGAGGTGCCGTAGTGACCGATGGTTTCCACCCGGTTGACCAACTCGCCTTTCTCGTTGTGGGTGATGAAATCCTGATCGCGTGTGTCCTTGACAAGGCGGGCGATCCGGCTAATGGACCACTCCCAGTCCTTCTCTTCCCACTTGTCGCTTTTCGGCGCACGGTAAAGGACCTTGCGCAGGCGATGCTCATTGACCTCGGTCAGACCGAAGATCCCGGCGCCCTTAGCGCAGAGGGAGCCTTCGTTGATCGGATGATCGGGATCGCCTTCGATGTTGAAGATCTTGCCGGTCATATCGGTGCTGCAAATCAGACCGCAACCCACGGAACAATAGCAACAGATGGAGGTTGACTGTTTGCCCCTGCGGATCCGGTCGGTTTTACTCATCTCCGCCGCATGCGCCTTCAGAGCAGTGAGATCAAGCCCCAGCGAGGTGAGGGCTACCCCGGACCCAAGCGAACCGGACACGGACAGAAAACTCCTCCTGGTCATTTTCATGCGTTCTCTCCTTCTGGTTTGAGTTGATTATCCTTCCTGGGAGCATTCGTTTGCAACCAGGACTGGTCTCGCAAAAGCGCAATTTTCCAACACGTTCCAACAATTCGATCTGCAATCAAACGCAATATGATATCTTGTGGGGAATGAATCCCAGCGAGTTATCCCTCTGGTTGTTATTCTATTTCAACATAAAATTAATAGATTAAGTGTAATGATGAACAATTTGTGCCTGTGGTGAAGCAAGGTGTAATTCTGGAATGGCCCAGCCCATTCCCTGCTGGTGGAAAGAGCGTACTAAAAATGGGACAAAGGACGGATCGCCCGGCATGACGGCACGATACGGAACTGGTGTTTTTTTGAATCTAACGAGGGGATGTCGAACCAGGATGGTCGACTTTGACAACGCGCCCATGACCGGGCCATTGAACTCATTTGGAGAGGAGAGGGATGCTGTTGCTTGCAGAGTTGTTTTTTGTTTCTCCACTCCAGCACCTTATAAAATAGAAAACCGAGCAGTCGCTCAATTTTTTCGAGTTGTTACTCAGTATGCTTAATCGATTCTTTTTGCCGCCGTCAAGAAAAAATAAAACCACGGAGGCAGGAAAAATGAATGAAGATCGAGCGGTCCGTCTCAAGATAGACCGGGGCTGCATCAACGAATGGCGTCATATCAGGGTAAAAAAAACACTAAAACTCTCGGCGTGAGCTTACAATTCCGGAGAAAGCGTTAACGAGTCAAGCGCCCTGCTGATTGATCTGGCGCGATTGTCCGATTTGAGACCGTCGCCAACCAAATCGGCTCCAATCAAGATGTCTTTCTTGGTTTGCCTTGGTTTCCCCTCCTCTATCTTATCGACAATGCTTTTTTGGATAAAGTTATACCGATCCAGAGCTTTTTGGATTTCCAGGGGATTGCCCCGATGAAGATATCCCAACGCCGGTGCGATATTGCCAACCACGGAAGTTGAGCGCATGAAAACAGGTATGCCATCTTCTTCGTTGATTATTCTCAGTATTCCCTGATAGATGCTGTTCTTGTCCCGGAGGCTTCGCACGAGGGTGTCACTTCGCCACGCATCGGCTGGCGTCCGTTCCCTGGCCAGGCCCACGATAGCCCCTGTCGTGAAGCCCACATGAAAATTCGAGACCAATGTTTTATACATGTAGGCAAATTCGGGAGTGAACAATTGAATAGGCTTCTTGTCGCCAGGATGCATATAGACGATGCCATATTTATTGTTATTGAACTCGTTCTTGAACCGTGCCAACAGAGTGACGAACGAATTATCAATTTTCAGAATATCTGCAATTTTTATCCCGTGTGGCTCCATCTCAATCCGGCCTATCGAAAAAATTGTCCAGGATACGATTACCCTGTCACCGAATGACGACTAGCACACTTTCTGCAACCTGCCAATTGTTGGATTTACCTATTTCATTGTCCGGTCAAAAAACTAATTGTTTGATTTTAATATAAAAAAATAGAATTTTATGCTTGTCAGAAAAATACAACGCATTGATATTTTCATCCATCGACAAAAGGGTAAAGCAACCTGGGTATCATATGGATGGAGAGAAAAATGGTGCCACGATAACGAGACGACATTATTCACCAAAGCTGGCTGAAGACGTGGCCATTGGTTACACATCAATCAATTGCAACCAGCCCCCCCCTTGCTTTGCTGCTTCCTCATAAACGTCGACACAAAGTGCGAGAAAATCGTCTTCCGGGGCAACGAAACACTGACCCGACGAACAAAAACGACGAAGTACCTTGAGCAAATCGAGCCGCTCCTGATGCCTCAGGTTCATTCCATTGATATCAAGGAGAAATATCGGCTGGCTTGCGTAGATGGCTTCGTGCAATGCAGAGAGACCTGCCATCAGCACTTCGATTCTTTTTACAGGTGAAAGTTCTGCAAACAATAATGGGCCATTGTTCTTTGTGTTCTCAAGGTTAACGGACATGCCTTCAACCCTATAATGGAGATGCAATTCAGGATAAAGCGTTGCAAGTTGCAGGTTGGCATTTTGTATCTTGTTCACCAAGATCGCTTGGTCAATAGGATGCTCCCGCAGACGGGTTAGGACAAAAGTGAAAGATGTCAGATCGACTTCTGCAGCTTGCGCAGATTGCACGTTTGTGGCCCCAATGATGGAGAGGAAGATGGGCAGGCGAACGGCTACTATTTCTTTCGCCTGGCTGAAATGTTGGGCTCGATCAATGGCCTGCAAACATGAATCAAGCCGAATCCGATGCTCTTCAGGAAGAAAGGAACGCAGGTTTTGTAATTGCGTTTTTAGGTGGATAGCTCTCTGCCCCTTGATACGATCTGTGCCGCACCATGTTTTCAGTTCTGCCTGAAGGGCATCAACCGCTGGCGTCGCTTCCGCTCTGGTAAGAGGCAACAGGGTGCTGATGATTGGGCCGATCTCGCTCCAGCGGGTTGATCCTGATAATTCAACGAAATTCATCCACCGGCTGAAATCTCGCCGTCTCCCGATTTCAATCCAACCTGTTTCATACAATATCGGGTCAAGAGCTGCCAACGCTTCGATCAACTGCGATGAAGCCGCAAAAATTGCCAAGGCCACCGTCTTTTTTGAAGGAATAATTTTTCGGAAATACCGTTGACCAGAGATATACAGAGGAAAATTTCCGAATGGATTGACATGGTTAAAATCATAGGGGGGATTAATGGTCTGAAGCATTTGGAGCAGGGTTTGCGCCCGCACATTATATTGAGTTTTCAGAACATTAAGCCCTTGACCTACTTCGAGCCAGGAGGAGTCTGGGATGACAGGATGCCCGATTATGCGGAATTTAAGCAGATTCACAGGATACCAGTCGATTCGTCATGAATAATTTGCCTGCCGTAGCCATAACATGTTGGAAGAGTTGCCTAGAAAATGGCTAAATTGAATTGTGCAGAAGCAGGATAAAAGCACCCAAGTGACTGTGACAGATAATAAAAATAGAGGGCAGGTTTACCCGGACCTCCGATTGCATGTTTGCGTCACCGCTTCGCCTCGGTGGCGATTTCCGAGAGCTATACTTTGCCGGAGATTGTGAACTGCTTGCTATCGTGTCGAAGACACGATAAACGATATGCGCACCTGATGACCGAAACTGTGGCGGAGCCGCAGGGACAGTTGCCGGGGCTATTATTGACACACCGGAACAAACGGCAAACCTGCGTGCAACGCCGCGATCTGATACAGCAAAGCGCGGTTGATGCCACTGTTCATTGCGACGTATTTCAGTACTCCTCCAGATGGTGCCACTCGGCATTCTCAAGCCAATTACCCGGTTCAGGCCTGGTGACGAATTCAACGATATTTTCCATAATCTTCAGATGTTTTTCCTCTTCCTTGGCCAATCGCAAGAATATCTCCCGGGTATGCTTGTTCTCCACCCGTTCAGCTTTTTCCAGATAGAAATCGCGGCTCATCTCTTCGATTGAACACGCCTTTCTATATTCGCCAGACGCCTTTGTGGAATCGATATGGAACTCCTTCTTTGCCACTTTCATTGTCACAAAGATATTTTTGACTCTGTCCAAAATTTTTGTCTCCGCAAGTTGCGGGTTTTGCTCCTTCTTACTGACATCATTCAATATATTGAAATGTTTAACCTCTTCATCTGCCAACATCGTGAATATATTGGCAAGGCCGGGGATTGTTGATTCTTTTGCCAACAGGCGATAATAGTTCTCTCCATCCTTTTCCATTTGCATTGCGAATTCATAGATATTCATAGTGCACTCCGGGGAAATGATTGAACCTCTAACACCTCGACAAGACGGCAACTCAACAGGTTGTTACGACAAAATGCATGCCGCGATTACCCGCTAAGTTTTGCCTAATTTTTTAAAATTTACCACTCGTCAGCTAAAGATAACAATTAATTAAAATTATATATATTATGGATATAGTATATATTTATCTCGAGAAGTTGCGCTGCGTTTTTAATGAATAATCGCAAAAACATTCAAATGGGACAGAAAGCATTGAAGTTCTGCCCACTCTGCCCCATTTTTCCAAGCAAGCCGAGCAATACAAAGAAGTAGCTACCCGATTATTTGGTGAGGAACCGCAAGAACCTTCTTTGCGGAGAGTATAATTTCATACGAAAGGCCGTCGTCGCCCTCTGTTCTGATCGTCAAGGTATGGCCAGATATTTCACATGGGGAGGCCTTCATCTTTATTGTCTCGATTTTTCCGTTTTTTACATTCAGCAAATATATCTCTACCGCAGGGTCTTCCATTTTTATTATCAACTGTGCAGCATGCCCAGTTTCCGCGTCTGTATTTATGAGATTACCTTGAAAGAAATCAGAAGTATTTCTCTCCAGTCGTGTTTGGACGGGCTGGAGGCCAATTACATGCGTCGGAACGAATGTAAGAAAACCAGTTGCAAAGTTATTTAACAACCCACCTCCGGATATATTTATCCAAGCTATGACTACGTTTTGGAACATATATTCATTGGCTGCGTGAAGCCAATCGACAAATATCTCCAAGTCTTTATTTTTGCAGTTCATTTGAGGCCTCCTCGATAAACGTGTAACCTTTGCAGGTATTTGTTTTCCGGATGGGAAAATCCTATTTAATACATTTGTCAAGAAGGTACGAGAAAGCAAGAATGAAAGAATTAATACATAATGGATAGATCCCCAGTCCCTGTCTTAAGTTTGCGGGTTGCAGGCACATTTTAGTGCAATGCCGAAAATTTGTTCGCCTCGATCCTGGCGGCTGAGAATGTGCCCCTAGTAGGCTGTTGAAAAAGTAGAAATTATGAGACAAGGGTTCTTTGTTTGCCCTTCGATTGCTCTTTGACAGTGAACACTTGGCCGTTTTTCATCATGGCGCGTTGCCATTTTTTATTTTCTGAGGCGCAT
>Ga0074193_1001153_pt1 | contig 35304 bp, 32 predicted proteins | sample EPASupsiteHSE605_FD_64523 | JGI IMG/M metagenome (GOLD analysis project Ga0074193, IMG submission 64523) | Bioremediated contaminated groundwater from EPA Superfund site, New Mexico - Sample HSE6-05 | ecosystem: Environmental > Aquatic > Deep subsurface > Groundwater > Contaminated ... | reverse complement strand
GGAGACGTCCCAGTTTATCGATTTAAAAGCCACAAACACCGGCAAATCTTATGGTATGTATTTCTATAAGTTTGTATCCTGGCTGACAAGCAATGACCGCGATGCCGTTTTACCACAAATTAAGATTATGCCCTTAGAATCGGATAACAAAGAATCCGAAGCTAATCCCAAAACTGAAGCAAGCATTATCGAAGGCCTGGGCGTTTTTCAGTCTGGCCATTTGGTGGGCTGGCTTGATCAGGAACAAACCCTTGGTTTTCTGCTGCTGACGCAAAAAATCAACAAAGGCCCGATTTCCATCCCCGTTCAGAAGGACGGAACCATGTTTAACTATTTTCTAAGCAGTTCAACGTATAAAGTAAAACCAGTTGTCACCAACGGAGAGATATCTTACCAGGTTACAATTCAGACGAAAGGAGAAATTGATGAAAATAACGGTTTAAGACTGACCAAAGAGGATATTGAGCAATTAGAATTTGTCGCTAATGAAAAACTAAAAAAAATAGCCACTGCAACAGTTAAGCAGGCCAAAACCTACAAGGCTGATTTTTTGGGTTTCTCCGAAAAGCTGCATCATAAAGATCCCAAAACATTTCATGCTTTGGGATCGGAATGGCGGGAAGCTTTTGTGAACGCTAATGTTGAAATTAATGTGAAAGCAAAGATCATTAGCACCGGCAGACTAAAAGAAAAATTAGAAGTGAATCCTCCGAATGAATAAAATTCCTTTTAGAAAAATTCATATATTTTCCTGGTCTGGGAAATAATATAAGATATTGTTTTAGATAGGATGAGGCCAACAAAAGATGTTTATCAATCGACTGACAAAAACCTTAAAAAGCTGGACAAATAAAGCACCTGAGCCCACCTCTGCCCCGGGGCCTCCCAAAAAACAGCCGCTGTCCAGAAATTATGAGGATAACATAAAAAAACTGCAGCAGCTTTTTGCCAATTGTGCGGATGTCCAGTTCCATCCATTTCAAATTAATTTGGAAGAACCGGTAAGGGCTTTCATTATCTATGCCACAACTATCACGGATAATCAAGTGATCAGTGATTCTATACTGAAAACCCTGTTGGAAGAGACGCGCAAACTGCAGCAATTGACGAAGGGCGGCAACGCAAACCTGCTGCAGATCATTCAGGACAGCCTGCTGAATCTTACCGAAACCAGCACGGTTTCTAATCTGGATGAAGTCGAACGAAAAGTGTTTGCAGGCAATGCGGTTCTGATCATCGACGGTTCGTCTTCAGCCCTGGCTGCCGGGGTACGAGGCGGCGAAAATAGGTCCATTGTTGAGTCTGATACCGAACCAGGTGTGCGCGGGCCAAAGGATGGGTTCATCGAGTCCATCGATACAAACATGAGTCTTATCAGAAGACGTTTAAAAACCAGCAGACTTAAACTGGAAACTTTAGAAGTTGGTGAGCTGACCCATACGAAAATTGCAGTCTGCTATATTCAGGGGATCGTGAATGAACAACTGCTGCAGGAAGTGAAGCAGCGGATTGGCAGAATCAAAACGGACAGTATCCTGGAGGGCAGTTACATCGAAGAACTGATTATGGATGAGCAATATTCCCTGTTTCCACTGGTACAATACACGGAAAGACCCGATAAGGTCACTGCCTCGTTGTTGGAAGGCAGAATCGCGATTCTGGTGGATAATTCTCCGATGCCGCTGCTCATTCCGGCGACATTTATAACCATGCTGCAGGCAGCCGAGGATTATTATCACGGTTCAGTATTTGCGACGTTTACAAGGATTCTGCGCTTGATTGCCTTAAATTTGGCCTTGTTGCTGCCGTCAGTCACCGTTGCCGTTTTCTCTTTTCACCAGGAATTGTTGCCGACTCATCTCGTCAGTTCAGTGGCAGGAACGAGGCAGGGTTTACCGTTGCCAATTGCTTTGGAGATCCTTGTCATCGAGTTTACATTTGAACTTTTGCGGGAAGCCGGTATCCGGCTGCCGAAAACCATCGGTCAGGCTATCAGCACGGTCGGCGGTCTGGTTATCGGCCAGGCAGCTGTCAATGCAGGCCTGGTCTCCCCAATCTCCGTTATTGTCGTAGCGACCACGGCAATCGCGTCTTTTTCGATCCCAAATTATGATGCCGGCTATGCGCTCAGGATACTGCGGTTTATGTTGATTTTACTGGCCAGCTTTCTGGGAGGAGTCGGTATCATGTTCGGCCTGATGATCATCCTGATCCATCTCTGCAGCCTACGTTCTTTCGGTGTCCCCTATTTGATTCCGTTTGCTCCTTTAAGCCTTGGCGAAATCAAGGATATCCTGGTCAGGGCTCCATGGTGGGCTATGTCCAAACGGCCAAAGTCGTTCCGTACGGTGAATCCTACCCGGCAGAAAGACAACCAGGGTCCGTCGAAACCAAAGTATAGGAGGAAAAGGTCATAAATTCAGAAAAGATATCCGGCGTACAACTAGCTTCTTTGATGTTTATGATTGTCATATCCACTGCGATCCTGTTAATCCCCGGCATAACAGCGGAAAAAGCCGCAGAATCAGCCTGGCTTTCCGTCCTGATTGCACTTGCTGTGGGGATCGTTGACCTTATGCTGATTTATTATCTGGGACGGCGGTTTCCAAAGCTGACACTGTCCGAATATGCCGAAATCCTGCTCGGCAAAACCCTCGGAAAAGTCCTGACTTTCGGCTATGTATTATTCTTTCTGACCATAAGTGTCTTGGTATTAAGAGAATTTACTGATTTTTTGAATATGAACCTTATGCCCGAAACTCCGCCTTATGTTTTTCAAACAGGTTTGATGATTGTGGCTGCCTATGCGGTTGTTAAAGGAATCGAAGTGATTGTGCGGGTCAACCAGTTTATTCTGCCTTTGTTTATACTGTCTCTGGCGGTCTTGCTGGCGTTAGCCGTCAGAGATATGGATCTGAGCAATCTGCAGCCTTTTCTGGATAAGGGCGTCCTGTCCGTTGTGGATGCTTCCCTTGTTCCTATAGCCTGGTTTGGCCAGATTGTTGTACTCGTATTTTTATTTCCAAAAGTAAACCAGGCGGAGGATATTTTAAGGAATGGTATCTTCGGAATTATCGCTGCCGGTATCCTGCTGACTTTCATTACTGTCGCCACCCTTACTGTTTTTGGGCCGGAATATACAGGTGATATGTATTTTGCTTTTCTATATTTAGCTAAATATATCAAATTCGTTACAATTCAAAGGCTTGAATTCCTTGTTATTTTTATCTGGGTATCCGGTATCGTCGTCAAAGTAGCCGTCATGTATTACCTGGAGACAATGACCTTAGTCCGGATGTTTTCTCTCCAAAGCAAGAAGTATGTTCTCCTGGGGCTTGCTCTACTAAATATTATTCTGCCAAACTTATTATTTGAGAGTCCTGTTGATGTCGGTCATTTTCTTAAGAATATATGGCCATCAATCGCTTTAACGTTTGAGCTGCTGATCCCTGGTCTGCTGTTACTGCTGACTGTCATCAAAAAGAAAAAAGTGGGGCGTTACCATTGAATAAATTACTGAAAAAACTCCGTTTTAAAAACATAGGGATCTTCAGTATTTTGCTCTCGCTTTTATTATTCTGTTCAGGATGCTGGAGCAATAAGGAAGTCGAAACGCTAGCTTTTGTCACGCTAAGCAGCTATGATTATACCCAAATCAACGGTCAGGATGTTTGGACTGCGGCCACGCTGATCCTGAAGCCGCAAGGCAGTCAGGGACAAGATGAAGGAAAGAAGTCCAGTTTGAGCGGCAATGCAGAACAGCTTGTCACTGGTCAGGGACCAACAATGCAGGATGCAATTAGAAATTATTCCGCAAAATTGTCAACCGTCCCTTTTTATGGTTACACTACAGGCACGATTATTGGGGAAGAGGCCGCCAAAAAAAAGGCACCTGAGATGATCGAACATCGTGCCCGCTTCCCGCAGACCCGGCCACGCGATATCTTTTTGGTGGCCAAAGGTGAAGCCAAGGAAATACTTAAGACGAGAGGCACGATGAACCAGTTGTTTTCTGCGGAGGTATCCCAGTTTATCGATTTAAAAGCCACAAACACCGGCAAATCTTATGGTATGTATTTCTATAAGTTTGTATCCTGGCTGACAAGCAATGACCGCGATGCCGTTTTACCACAAATTAAGATTATACCCTTGGAATCGGATAACAAAGAATCCGAAGCTAATCCCAAAACTGAAGGAAGCATTATCGAAGGCCTGGGTGTTTTTCAGGCTGGCCATTTGGTGGGCTGGCTTGATGAGGAACAAACCATTGGTTTTCTGCTGCTGACGCAAAAAATCAACAAAGGCCCGATTTCTATCCCCGTTCAGAAGGACGGAACCATGTTTAACTATTTTCTAAGCAGTTCAACGTATAAAGTAAAACCAGTTGTCTCCAACGAAGAAATATCTTATCAGGTTACAATTCAGACGAAAGGAGAAATCGATGAAAATAACGGTTTAAGGCTAACTAAAGAAGATATTGAGCAATTAGAACCTGTCATTAGTGAGAAACTAAAAAAAATAGCCACCGCAACAGTTAAGCAGGCCAAAACCTACAAGGCTGATTTTTTGGGTTTCTCCGAAAAGCTGCATCACAAAGATCCCAAAACATTTCATGCTTTGGGATCGGAATGGCGGGAAGCTTTTGTGAACGCTCAAGTTGAAATTAATGTGAAAGCAAAGATCATTAGCACCGGCAGACTGAAAGAAGAATTAGAAGTGAATCCTCCGAATGAATGAAATCACGCTAGACAAACTCACGCAGGACACCGGCGAGGCTTTGCAGTCCTTCTTCAATTTTATCATCAGGCATATTCGAAAAATTGATCCGGAAAGTGTTTTCCCTGCCTCCGTTCGGGAAGAATGAACCACCGGGCACAAACGCTACATTCTTTTCCAGACTTTTGATTAGCACATCGCGGGCATTAATATTCGCCGGAAGCTCAATCCAGGCAAATAGCCCTCCTTTGGGTCTGGTAAAAGTGACTTCTTCAGGAAAATGATCCTCCATCAGTTTTACCGTCAGATTGCGGCGTCTTTTGTAGACCTTGCGAATTTTTTCAATATGTTCGTCAATGTTATACAATTCAAGGTATTTGGCAATTTCTCTCTGCGCCAGCGTATTGCACTGCAAATCCGTTCCCTGTTTTACCAGGACATACTTCTCAATCACCTTATGATCCCCGGCAACCCAGCCGATCCGGTAACCCGGGCAGAATATTTTGGAGAATGTTCCGAGGCTTAAGACGCAGCCCTCGTGGTCAAAAGTCTGAAGGGACGGAAGCGGTTCATCCTCAAAACGCAATTCACCATAAGGATTATCTTCAACGATCATGACCCGGTGTTTCATGGCTGCCTTAACCAGGTGTTCCCTGCGGGGCAGTGTCCAGGTTCTGCCTGTCGGATTCTGGAAGTCAGGAATTACATAAATGAGTTTAACGTTGGGCGTACTGTCCAGTATCCTGTCCAGTTCCGCAGGGATCATTCCCTCCTCATCCGTCGGCACTTCTTTGAATTCGCAGCCATAAGCTTTGAACGCACTGATAGCAGCAAGATACGTCGGACTTTCGCACAGCACGACATCTCCTTCATCCAGAAAGACCTTCCCGGAAAGATCCAGAGCCTGCTGTGAACCGTGGGTCAAAAGGATATTATCCGGCTCAAATTTGGTGCCCAGCCGATTATTCATGCGTGCTGCAATCCATTTTCGCAAAGGAAGATAGCCTTCAGTGGTCGTATACTGTAAAGCCTCCGTCCCTTCTTCTTCCAGCACGATCCTGCTGACTTCTTTAATTTCGTCAACCGGAAACAGCTCCGGTGCTGGGAGTCCACCGGCAAAGGAAATTATTTCCGGGTTTTCAGTGACTTTTAGTATTTCTCTGATTTCTGAAGCTTTTAAATGGTTGATTCTTTTTGCATAGTTGTATTCCATGACGTTCTCTTTTTCCTGCCTTTTCGCACAAATTCACATATCTATTAGTATCCCACATTTGATAGGAAGATTAAAGTCCTAATCTAGTAGATCGATTCGTAAATCCCCTAACAATAACGATACCTTGGTTTGCCCGGATTAGCCCCCAGCTTTTGTAAGTTAATTTTGCGAGAGAAAAATGTTATAATAAGTAGCGAGGTGATAGGAATGCAGATTCTTAAAAATGACTGGCATGATTTGCTTCATGCCGAATTTGATAAAGAATACTATCAGAAGCTTCGGAAGTTTCTAATCGATGAGTACCGATCTCGGATCGTCTTCCCGGATAAATTCGACATCTACAATGCCTTGCATTATACGGCGTATAGAGATGTAAAAGTGGTTATTCTGGGCCAGGATCCCTATCATGGTCCTCGTCAGGCCCATGGTTTAAGCTTTTCTGTCCAGCCTGGTGTCCAGGCCCCGCCGTCTTTGATGAATATCTTTAAGGAACTGCACGATGATTTGGGATGTTATATTCCAAACAACGGTTATTTAAAGAAATGGGCCGACCAGGGTGTCCTGCTGCTCAATGCTTCGCTGACCGTCCGGTCCGGTCAGGCCAATTCCCACAGTAGCATAGGCTGGGCCCGGTTTACCGATAAAATCATCGAGCTCTTAAATGAGCGGGAAGACCCTGTTGTTTTTATCCTCTGGGGAAAAAATGCCCAGTCTAAACTGAGCATTCTCAATCCATCCAGGCATTGTATCATCAAATCCGTCCATCCCAGTCCGTTGTCCGCCCATGCCGGTTTCTTCGGCAGCAGACCATTTTCCAGTGCCAATCAATTTTTGGTCTCGATTGGCAAGAAGCCTATTGACTGGCAAATAGAAAATCTGCCTGCCTCATCTACCACATTAGCCGGATCGCATCGTCCGTGATTTGGACTGCACCTTCTTTGAGCAGCCTGCCTAACGCCCGCTTGAAGGCGGATTTGCTCATTTTCAGTTCCGACTTGATTTTTTCAGGGGAACTGCTGTCATTGAGCTTAAGCACACCGCCGTTTGCTTTTAACTTTTCTAAAATAACCCGGGCATCCGTCTCTATTTGCTGGGCGATCTCTTGTCTTAAACTTAATTCCAGCTTGCCATCCTGTCTTACCTTCTTGATTCGGACATCGACCTTATCACCGATCGCGATGCTGCCATACAATTCTTTATTTGGAATCATACCGTGATATTGATTATCCACGGCGACAAACGCACCAAACTCAGGATTAAAGTTATAGACAGTGCCATGGGCATTGTCATTCTCTTTATAAGGAGAGTTTATTTTGAGCGAATCATATATTTTCATTGTGGCATATAATTGATGGCTGTTATTGAGCGCTAATCCCACTAGGTAGGTACCACCTTTTTTGACCTCACCGACTTGCTCTTTAAGCGGAAGCAATAAGTCTTTCTCCAAACCCCAGTCTAAGAAAGCGCCAAATTCTGTGGTATCGACGACAGTTAAAGCTGCCGTTTCACCGAGTACCAACTTTGGTTTTTTTATGGAAGCCATAATCCTTTCTTTCGTATCCTTATACACAAATACTTCGATTTTATCACCTATTTTGATATCCTTTGGAGCCAGGCTTATCGGTAATAATATACTATTTTGCGTATCGTTCTTTGCATTCAGGATATGCCAATTTTGAGATGTTTTCACGACTTTTAGTTCCTGCATTTTGCCATATTCAATCATCTAAATTCCCTCTTTATTTCATATATCAGATACCAGATCTTAGTATTCCCTATACTATCTTTATTTAGAAGATTGTACTACTATCGGTCATTTTTCTACTAAAAATCCAGGAAATCATACGATCTTTGACTCCCTGGATCAAACCGACATCCAAGTCTTGATTCGCAGTTAATTCACAAGTTCAAATTCACTATTATGCCGATTGTAGCGGAAGACCTCACCCGTTTCAATGATATAGTACCAGCCTTCGATTGTCAGCGTCTGATTCAGGACTTTTTCCCTGATAAACGGATATGTTAACAAATGTTTGAGCTGCTCCACAATGTTGATCTGTTCAGTCATCCATTCCCTTTTCGCCATTTCCGATTCCGGAATATTCATTGCTGTTATTTTTTCTTTAACATTACCTGCCAGTTCCAGCCATTTTCGGGTGTGCGGAATCGATTGCATTTCTTTCTCCGAGGCATACAGTGATTTGCACCCTCCGCAATTGGAATGGCCGCAGACTACGATATGCTGAATGTCAAGGATATTGATGGCATATTCAATCGCAGAAGTCGTGGCCAGGTATTCCTCAGTATTGCGGTAAGGCGGTACGATATTGGCAATATTCCGGATGACAAACAACTCTCCGGGCAATGTCCCAGTGATCAAATTGGGGACCAGTCTTGAATCCGAGCAGCCGATAAATAAAGTGTGCGGGCTTTGGAAATTCCCTAGTTCCTCAAAAAGCTGCCTGTGCTGCTGGAAATCCGTTTCTTTAAATTGAATAAGGCCCTGAAGTAATTTCTCCATATTTTACATCCTTGCTTCTTATTTATAGATAAGCCTTTTACACATAAGTCATCTTTCCGGCCATTTTGCCGTCCATAACGATATCTGCGCCGTTGAAAAATACCTAATACTATAGCTAGCTTCTTAAATACTACCCTATGCTTTGATAGTCTTATACCTCGATAATATCCGTTCCTCCGCCCGTAAGACATCTGCCGCCGGCAGCACTCACCACATAGGTGTCTTCCACGCCTACCATGCCAATGTTAGGCAGACCTTTTTTCGGTTCGAGCGCGACGACCATATTGGCTGCGAGCTCCGCATTATAACCATTCGCAATCACAGGCAGCTCATCGACATGAAGTCCAATGCCGTGACCAAGAAACTTGACTTGTCGTTCGCCATATCCCATAAAATTCCGCCTGAAGTCTTCACTGAGTGTGCCCATGACAGATTGATAGATTTCTGAGGGTATCGCCCCTGGAATCAGCTTCGCGGCCAGACGTTGTTCAACTTCCAGACAGGAACGATGAGCCTTCACGACATCGGCATCAGGCTTGGTTCCAAAAATATAGACCTGGGTTTTATCGGAATGATAGCCATTGCAGCCAAAACCAACATCGACAAAAACCAAATCCCCCTTCTTGAGCTTCCTTTCCCGGCTGCCTAACAAAGGAACGGCAGGACACATGCCATATGCCCCTCCGGGCCCGTCAAAGCTGGTCGGATAAAGAGAACTTTCGCCAAAACCGATCTGTCCGGCAACCATTTCCGTCTGGAACATTGAAAACCGGCTGACGCCATGATGTCCAATCTTGATCATGGTGGCATAAAGTTCTGCCACAAAATCAGCCTCGCTCATACCTTCCCTGAGCAGCGGCGGAACAAGTTCTCGCAGCAGCCTGCAATGGTTTTTTCCTGCTTGCTCCATCCATTCGAGCTCATAGGTCGATTTGACCGCTCTGACCGACAACACCAGCTTGTCCGCTGAATGGATGCCTGTCATCGTAAAGTATTTCTTCAGCCGCTCCAGCATGGCGAGCGGCACCATTTCTGTCTCTAGATACGTATTTCCTAGCTCAGGTCCAATCATCCCAGCCGCATCGCGGTAACTTTCCATCGGATAGATCGTGGTCAGGGGCGATTCAGCTTTGGCGCGCTCATAGCTTCGGCGTACAAAATAGTGCCGGATCCGGTCTTTTTGAATTATAAGCATGCCGTCCTGCATTGTTCCTGTAAAATAATACTGATTTACTTTACCCGTAATAAGGACAGTATCCCATTCAGGACAGGTCCCATCCATGAGGCCGCATAAGTGATTCAGTCTCCGGTCAAGTTCGTTTATCATAAGTGTCACAGACAGTTCCTCCGTTAGAGAATGTATAGTGTACTTCTCTAGAGTTTACCATACTTTGTGTTTTTTCAAAATGGTGCGATTCCCTGACTTTGGGGTTTTTACATTCTCTTGACAAAAAACTAATTTCAAGCTAAGATTTAAGCAATATTGATACTGTTAAACCGCAGAATGAGAGTAGTAACATAATGTTTGCTGTTTCAAGAGAGCCGCAGCCGGTGAAAAGCGGCAACAGCGCTAATGTGAATGGACTCATGAGGGCCGTGCAGAGATTACACAGAATTACTGGCGTAAGCGTATGCAGGCCGGGAACTCCGCCCGTTATGAATGGAGCGTATGTCCGTCATACGTTTTAAGCGGCGTGTAAACGCAAGTTGGGTGGTACCGCAGAGATCAAAGTCTTTGTCCGATAGTTTGGATAAAGGCTTTTTTTAATAGATTTTCGTTTATTCATCGAAGATTAATCAAAAGATAGTTATTAATAATTTGGAAAGGAATGAAGACCATGACAAGCATACCTTACAAAATCTATTTACCTGAAGAAGAGATGCCCAAGTACTGGTATAATGTAAAAGCTGTTATGAAAGAGCTCCCGCCGCCCTTTATCCATCCGGGCACCATGAAGCCCTGCACCGCAGATGATCTGCGGCCGATCTTCTGTGACGAACTAATTGAACAGGAACTGAACAACACGGACGAATATATTGAAATTCCTGAGGAAGTTCGAGAATACTACAGAATGTACCGTCCTTCCCCGCTCGTGAGAGCCTATAATCTTGAAAAGCTGCTGGATACACCTGCAGAGATCTATTTTAAATTTGAAGGCACGAATACTTCAGGTTCCCACAAATTAAACTCTGCAGCTGCCCAGGTTTATTACGCCAAAAGACAGGGTCTGTCTTCGCTGACAACGGAAACCGGTGCAGGACAATGGGGTACGGCCTTATCGATGGCCTGTGCGTTTTATAATATTCCATTAACGGTCTATATGGTGAAGGTATCTGCAGAACAGAAGCCTTACCGGAAAGCTGTCATTGAAACCTATGGCGGAAAAGTCATTCCATCTCCTTCCGACACGACGGAAATTGGCCGGAAGATTTTGGCTGAAAACCCCGGCACAGGCGGTTCTCTTGGCTGTGCGATTTCGGAAGCGATTGAAACATCTGTCAAAACCGAAAACTGTCGTTATGTACTTGGCAGCGTACTCGACCATGTCCTGCTGCACCAGTCCGTGATCGGCGAAGAGACCAAGCTTGCCTGCGACAAGTACGGCATTGAGCCTGAAATGATTATTGGCTGTATCGGCGGCGGGTCGAACTTTGGCGGTCTGGTTGCACCTTTCATGGGTGACAAGATCCGCGGCAAAAACAATATCGAGTTTATTGGTGTAGAACCGGCCTCCTGCCCTTCTCTGACCCGCGGCAAATATGCGTTTGATTTTGGAGATACAGGAAAAACGACGCCCCTGATCAAAATGTATACGCTCGGATCAGGGTTCATTCCCTCTCCGAATCACGCCGGAGGCCTCAGGTATCACGGTATGAGCGGAATCGTTTCCAAACTGTACAATGACGGCTATATGACAGCCCGGGCAGTTGAACAGTCCAAGGTATTTGAAGCAGCTACAGCCTTTGCGCGCTGTGAAGGCATCCTGCCTGCTCCAGAATCCGCACATGCTTTGCGGGTTGCAATGGATGAAGCGCTCAAGTGCAAAGAAACCGGTCAAAAGAAGACCATCCTGTTTGGCCTGACTGGCACCGGATATTTTGATATGGCTGCTTATATGAGCTATAACGCCGGCACAATGACAGACTATATTCCGACCGATGCTGATCTGGAAAAAGGCTTTGCTACGCTGCCAAAAGTGGATCTGTAGAATCAGCATTCCTAACAGACTTCGTGATAAGGGAATGTATCTAAACACAACCTATGAAGGGCGTCTCAAATTGAGGCGTCCTTCCTTTATATATCTTGGGTGTTGTAGTTTTGCACAGCGTTATAAATTTTTGTCCCGAGGCAGGATATTTTAATTATGTGTCGAATAACTACTAAATTGCGTATTATAATATAAACTAAATAAAGAGCTGAATCCAGGCCAGCCTGGAGCGGGGGAACTTCTTTTTTTCTGGGGTGAATCGCATTGTGCGTAGGGCCTATACCTTTGGTCCGAATCCGTCAACTAACCTCGTAAGCTAAGAAAGGTGAAAATTTGATGCATTTTAAGCAGATCATTTGTGTTACCTTGACCTGCCTTAAAAAAATATCATGGAAATCACCGCGCCTGCTCGGTGGTTTATTTATTACTATGATATTAATCGGGTCGTTTGCCTGTTACCTTGCCGCCCCAATGAATGCCATCGCTGTCTCTGTCAACGGAAAACAACTTGGACTCGTCTTTAACCAAAATACCGCAGATACACTTATGGCGTCTGCAGCCAAAGAAAAACTTTACGAGATGGCCTATACCAATATCACCGTCAGCAATGCCGATTATCTTCGTTCTGCGCTGCGGCCAAACAATGTTGAAGAAAAGATTAATCAACCCTACGATGCCTATCAGTTTGCCATCAATGGTACTGTGATTGCCGTTTTGCCCGATGCGGAAGATATTGATCAGGTCTTAAAAAAATTTCAGGCTTATTACGTAAAACCCACGAAAGATAATGTCGTGACTTCCGTTAAGATCGCCGAAGACGTCACATCCTCCAAAACAACCGCCGGGCTTTCTCAAATTCAGTCACCTGAGCAAGTTTTGAAATCTCTGATTAACCATAACTCCCTTACGGTCATCTGTCAGGGAAAATATACGGAAAACCAGAAAATCCAATATGATATCATCACGAAGAAGGATTATAAGCTCGGCTTTGGCAAAAAAGAAGTGATTACGGCAGGCAGTGACGGATCGAAGTCCGTAACCTATTCTTATGTCCAGAGTAACGGCAAGTATTCGGAAAAGCAGGTTGTCAAGGAAACGATCCTCCAGGACGCTGTGACTGAAGTCATTGCCGAAGGCCCGACTGCCAAACCAATCCTGGTTGCTTCCAGATCCAACAGCTGTTCGAATGTCGTCGATTATGCACTGGGCTATGTCGGATGCCCGTATGTTTATGGCGGAATAAGCCCTGGCGGGTTTGACTGTTCCGGATTTACCCGCTATGTATACGCTGCGGCCGGTGTCTCCCTTCCCCATTCCTCTTTCGCGCAGTATGCTTCCGGTACCCCGGTTGGCAGGGATGAGCTGCAGCCGGGAGACCTTGTCTTTTTCTCGACCTATGCCCGGGGCGCCTCACACGTCGGTATTTATATTGGCGGGGGACAATATGTGCACGCCTTTAATTATTCAACCGGCGTTGTCGTATCCAATCTAAGCGCGCATTCGTCCAGTTATCTTGGTGCCCGCAGATATTAACAACTTTGCTGGCAAGAGTTTCAAAACGAATACGATGATGCTAATAGTTTATTTTTAGCATCATTTTTATTTGCAAATCTCTTCCTAATCTCTTGCGCTCTGCAAGGCCTCACCCATCGAGATTTGATTGATCTTCCTTCTACTTAAGGCTTTAGCCAGCGTATAGGTCAGGTAAATGATGATAAAGCCAACGATGATATACGGATAGCTGATCGTAACCGGCATTGCCAGATTGACACTCTCTGTCAACGACTTGAACATCATACTCATGGAAGCTAGGATCAGCGGAATCCCAAGAAGATAACCAATCACAATGATCCCTGATGAACTATTGAGTATCAGGGAATTCACTTCTTTTTTACGATAGCCGAATATTTTCAGGAGTGAGATCGTTTCTTTATTTTCCTCGATGATCAGCGATGTAACGACGTAGATCACAATCAATCCGATCATAAAGGCCATCAAGGGCAATGACTCCAATCGTGGACTCCAGAGGCGCAAGGGAAGCTTCACATGCCTTGACTGTATCATCTATGGATCTGGAGCTGTACAGTTCATTATCCGGTATTGCCAGTTTTTCCTTGCTCCACAGTCCCAAGCCTGGTTTGTATTAAAAAATTGAATTTTTCTTTCCAATCCAGTATATTTATACGGGTAAGCAGCAAATTCATTGATTATTATCATAGAACATATGAATGGTCCTATATGAAAATGGAGGGAAGAAAGAAAGAATGGATATGATTGCTTTAATCATTGCGGTTGTTCTCTTTATTGCGGGTATTGTTGGAACTGTTCTTCCCGTTTTGCCCGGCGTCATTTTGATCTATGCAGGAATGCTGGTCTATGGCTTCATGACAGGCTTCGCAACGTTAAATGCCTACTTTTTCATCCTGCAGGCCCTGGTCGTAATCCTGCTGTTCTTTGTGGATTATTTTGCCTCGGCTATCGGAACGAAACGCTTCGGCGGAAGCAAGCAGGCAGCCTGGGGCGCAGTGATCGGCACTATTCTGGGTTTGATCGTTCTTGGACCGCTTGGTATTATTCTTGGTCCGTTTTTGGGGGCAATTGCAGCCGAACTGCTCCGTGGTACGGAATTAAAGAAGACAATCCGAATTGGTTTAGGTACACTGCTCGGTGTCCTTGGCGGTACGGCTGTCAAGATCGGTGCCGAAATCATTATGATTATCTATTTTTTCGTGCGCATCTATTAATGACTTTGCATAAATATTCTATAGAAAGCACATTTCCCCTTTGATTTTCTGACAGAAATATTAATTTCATTGTTTTCGCAGAATGGAATTTATCCGCCTGATTTTTTCTTTTTAATGAAATATGCTATACTGTTCCGAGAAAAGAGTAAGATTCCTGCAAGTATTTGCAGGCTTTATTTTTAGAAAGCGTGGCTTTGCAGCATGAATATCCTGAACCGTTTTGTTCGTTATTATAAGCCTTACCGCCTGTTGTTTTATACGGATATGCTTTGTGCAGTGATTGTCTCCGTCGTCGATCTGTCCTTCCCTCAAATCCTGAATCACTTAAGCAAAAATGTTTTTACTCAAGGCAGAGAAGTGATCCTGCACAGCATCGGCTTTTTCGGCGCAGCATTGCTGACACTCTACATAATCCGCTACTTTTGCCAGTATTTTATCACTTGCTGGGGCCATATCATGGGAGCCCGGATGGAAGCCGACATGCGCAGAGATTTATTCACGCACTTTCAGCGTCTGTCTTTCTCTTACTACGACCAGAACAATACCGGTGAACTGATGTCCAGACTCGTCAATGACCTTTTTGACATTTCCGAACTAGCTCATCACGGACCGGAGAATATCTTTATTTCTTTCCTGAAAATTATTGGGTCATTTGTTTTGCTGATGCTGCTGAATGTACCGATGACTCTTATCCTGCTCGCTGTCACGGCGATCATGGTGATTTTCAGTATTCAGCGTAATCTCAAGATGAAAGCGGTCTTCCTGGATAACCGGGTCAAAATTGCCAAAATCAACACAAGCCTTCAGGATAGTCTGGCCGGAATCCGGGTGGTCAAGTCCTTTGCCAACGAAGAAGCAGAAAAAATGAAATTCCGGAAAAGCAATCAGGACTTTCTGGCATCCAAAGCCGGCAGCTATAAAATGATGGGAGGTTATTTTGCTTGGAATTCCTTCTTTTCTGGGCTGCTTTATATAGTTGTCATTGTCTCCGGCGGCTTGTCCATTGCCGGTGGATCACTAACACTTACGGAACTTATCATTTACCTGCTTTACATCAATATCTTTGTTCAACCATTGGAAGTACTGATTAATTTTACCGAACAGTTTCAAAAGGGTTTTGCCGGGTTTAAACGCTTTGAGGAAATTATGGAGACAAAACCTGATATTATCGAAAAGCCAAACGCCCTGCCTCTGGAAAACGTCAAAGGTGAAATAGAATTTTCCAATGTTTCTTTCCGATACAACCTCGATGATGATGTCCTCCAGAATGTCAGCATCCGAATTCCTACCGGAAGTAAAGTTGCTCTGGTGGGTCCCTCTGGTGGCGGAAAGACAACATTGTGCTCCTTGCTCCCCCGTTTTTATGACGTTACCGAAGGAACCATTACGATTGACGGTAACGATATCCGGGATATCACGCTGGAATCCTTAAGAAATGCGATCGGGATCGTGCAGCAGGATGTCTATATGTTCAGCGGTACGATCAAGGAGAATATTGCCTACGGCAAAGCAAATGCCTCCGACCAGGAAATCATCGAGGCTGCCTGCAGTGCCAACATTCATGAATTCATCATGTCTTTGGAACTCGATTATGACACGTTCGTCGGTGAACGGGGCGTCCGGCTTTCGGGAGGACAAAAACAGCGACTGTCGATAGCAAGGGTATTTTTGAAGAACCCGCCGATATTGATCCTGGATGAAGCGACTTCGGCACTGGATAATGAAAGTGAACGCTATATTCAGGAGTCCCTGTCCAAGCTATCGCATAACCGGACGACGATTATTATTGCCCATCGTCTGAGTACCATTAAAAATGCTGACGAAATCATTGTCATTACAGATGAGGGCATTCAAGAAAGAGGCACTCACCGCCAGTTGATTAATCTTGACGGGATCTATGCCCGGTATTACAACATGCAGTTTGAGGGAATCGATACACAAGTACGTCAGCCAGAGTAAAGCAGATCAACGTAAACGTATTCAAAGTAATTATTGTCCATAAGCACTAATGATCGGTATTATTTTGCCGAAAAATTTTTGCAGAAAAATTTAACTTAATAATATTTTTGTTATTAGACAAAAATAAGTTAGGTCATAATTGCTTATGGAGGTAAAGATAAAATGGATGAAAAAAACAAGATCATCTTAGCTTCTGCCAAAAAAGACATGGAAGTTAGTGAGGAAATCGGCGATCTAAGAAGCCAGTTATCCGCAATGGAAAACACCATGAATCAGTTGAAACAAGTATCATTCAGTAACTTTTCTTCTCAGGGTAGTACAGTAAATCAGAACGAAATCATTCAGCAGAGCCAGCAGGCAGCCAATCAGCTTCAGCAGCAAATTCAGGGCTTCCGTAACCAGACCCAGCAGCAGAAACAGCAGGCAGATCAACAGCTGCGACAAGCTATCCAAACGGCGATGACCGCTTTGACACAGGCCAATCAGCAGATCCAGGCTCACCAAGTACTGGAACAGATGGGTCAACTTATTGATCAGACTCAAGGCCAGTTATTTCAGATGAGCCAGCAGAGTCAAAATATGGTCAGCCAGCAGGGCCAGCAAAGCCAAAGCCAGCAGCCTTCTCAGTATGGGCAAAGCATTCAGGGTCAGGGTATGCAGGGACAGAGCAGACCGAGTCATTAATCTCAATTTATCAATACCCAGTATTTGCATACTGGGTATTTTTACATATTATATCCATATATTGGTATTTTATTAAGGAGGAAGGAAGATGTTATTATTTAACAGAAATGCCTCATACTCTTATTATCAAAGTATGCAGCAATCAACCTGGGATAAATCAATAACCGATACTGGGACATCAGCGGCGACATCAATAGAGACTGAGACTGAGACTGGGACAAAGACTGAAGCTGATTCAGCACTTGCAACAGAAGAAAATAAATCTCATACCGGGTCTGTCTCAGTTGGCACCGGTAACGAAGACCTTGATGAAATCATTGAAATTGCCGGTTATTCCTATGATGCGCGACAGGATATTTTTATCTCGAATATGAAGCCCTGGCAAAGGTATATCGGTTACTGCCGGCTTTTTGATGAGGCTGCCGCACCGCTTGGCATGATCATCGACTGTGAACCCATAACCTTTGATTACCTCAACGAGAAATGGATGATTGGCCTTTGGAAAGGTCAGTATGATTTGGTCAGTGGCGGTGAAATCGGCCTGTATAAGTCAAACGGTCTTGTTTACCAGTCCGTCAACGATAAGGAGCTTCTGGACATCTCGTATACCATCAAGAAGGATGGAAAAAAACTTTTCTCCAGAAAAGCAAAACATTGGTGGCTGACCGGTTTCAAACTCGGAGAATTTGCTGAGCCGAATGAGCTGACGATGGATATCTGCCTCACGTTGAAAGACGTTAATATGAGGAATGCTTTTCTCGCAGGAATGCGTAAAGTCGGCTACAATGAGCACGAATTAGCCGTACAGGATAACAGCGTAAGCTTCACGTTCGATATCCCCAAGACGGCCCAGCCCTGGACCCGCACACGATTGACTGATCAGTTGATCCAGCGCAAAAATAAATTCTTATGTGAAAAATATCAGGAAGTAACCGGCTCTGAGGGTACCGTCCAGGAAAGGCTCAAATTGTTGGAAAAACAAGATCCCGAAATGTACAAGAAAGTGAAAAAAATTGGCAAGCGCACCCCTTCTCTGGAAGCCTGGATGGAAGTATTGATGACATCTCTGATTATTATCCTCTTCTTAAGAGCCAATATAGTCAGATTACAACGTTTAAGCATTGAATCCTAAAATTCTATTCATTTTAAAAATTTTATTAGTCACGGACAAACCTGTTCCAGAGTTTGTCCTTTTTACATAGAATGTCATTGTCAAATATTCTAAAAATTAAATCTGTTTAAGGGGCGAATCCAATGTTATTTCACAAATCCAACGCTTTCATTCGCTATCCTATTCAAACCGGGATCTCCAATCCTGAAATTGTGAAAAGTCTTGCGGTTCCCGCTCAAGGCACCGGTGACCCCGATTTGGATCAGGTAATTGAAAATGCCGGTTATCGGTATGATCCAAAACAGGATATTTTTTACTCGACTTTAAATCCATGGCAAAGAAATGCCGGGTATTGCCGAATTTATGATGAGGTATCCGCCCCGACGGGTATGATTATTGATTGTGAACCGGTTTATTTTGAATATGACGGCAAGAAATGGATGATTGGCTTCTGGAAAGGTCAGTACGATCTGGTAACCGGCGGAGAAATCGGGATTTATACCGGGGCATTTCATTTTACGCTTCCGGGAATTTTCAGCGGAATGTTTTATAAATCCGTAGACAACGATGAATTGCTGCCGATGTCCTTCGTGTTAAGGAAGAATGGAAGCGTGCTCTTTACCCGATCAGAAAAACACTGGTGGCTGACAGGTTTTAAATTAGGCGAATTTTCTGATCCTTCGGAATTAATGATGGATATTGATCTTGCTTTTCCGAATACAGTAATGCGGAACGCTTTTCTAAATGGTTTACGGGATGCCGGATACAATGACCAGGAATTTTATTTTTCCGGAAATAACGTATCTTTCACTTTTGCCAAGCCGCATACCGTCCAGCCAAGAACGCGGAAACCCAGAACAGACCGGCTCATTCAGGCTAAAAACAAATTGTTATGCGACAAATATCGGGAAATCACGGGCCCTTATAGCACGATGCAGGATAAAATGAAAGCGATTGAGAGCTTGGCCCCACAGTTATATCAAACCGTCTTAAGACTCGGAAAGAGCAAGGAATTTTATGAATTGTGGATGAAGGTTCTGATCCTGGGTTTAGTTGGTCTTTTTGGTTACAGAAGAAGCAGAGAGCTTTTCGAACATCAAAGAATCAGTGAATAGCAGCAATTATCGGGACAAAAGGTCCCTTTTTTTTGCCTATTTTTAACGATCCCCTCCCAAACCTACCTCTTTATCTCTTCGTTATTTAGGGATAAACAGTTTGTTCTGATGACAGCATTCAAAGAATCTTTTTTTATACCACTTGACCGCCTGATAAAAATGATACCAGTCTGATTCTGAAAAATGATCAGCAAGAATCACATTGTCTACTCTCCTGTTGTTAAAGGTTTGGGGATTAAAATTTTGAAACGCTTTTCTCAGCCATTCACTCTCCTGATAGACAATGCCAGACCATTCATTTTTCTGAAACATCCCGTATTCAAGCATGAAGGCAATCCAGCTTTCTTCCCTGTTTTTATCCGAATCTTTATTAATCAGCTGGCTCATAAGTTTAGGGGTATCATCGAATTGATAATTTGAATCCCGGAATTCAGGATGTTTTTTTAAATAAATCTCAAGGTACCCTTTTATTTTGGCCAAAGCTCTCTGATACCTTTCTTTATTGTCAATCTCCACAACGGTGTATCTGCCCGCGAAGGCATTGCTGCTGTCATACCGATACGACCAAACAAGGTAAGGCAGATCAGGAAAGGTCAAAGCCTGCCCGTGTCCATAAGCGGGCACAACACGGTCAAACACTTCGTCATATTTTTCTCCGCATAACTGTTTAAACAAATACAGAATCAGATCAGGTATTCCTAAGTAAACTTCATTGCGCGCTCCGCAATGATTAATATCATTCACTTTGCTGAGCATGCCGCTAAAACCCTGATGCGAAAAAGTGTCGGCATAAGCATGCAGTACAATCCCAAATTTAATCAGATTATTGTCGTCCAGAGCCTCATTTAAAAGTGCCAGGACCACCGGCGACTCCTCTTTACAGCGGAGTTTCTTAGTGAAGTTTTCTCCTTTGCAGCCAGGGACAAAATGAAAGGCACAGGTATTGTTGATCATTGCCTCGTAATTAAACGTTTTTATTTTAAAATAGGAATGACAGGTTGCCATATTTAAAAAAACAGCACGGTTATCAGAGCGGTCAACGCTGACTTCCGGTGCCGGGTTTTGAATCGTCATTAGATTAATTTTGGCGTCATCGACATATTGCGAAGCATAGGCAATTTTTCTGGAACTTTCCTTGTTGAACCCGCATGACCTGCAAAATGCCAAAAGCGCATAATAATGAATATCTCTTTTCAACAGAAGGTTCCTCCTTTGCCATGTCCATCTTGATCTTATAAAAACCTTCAAGATAATATATGGAAATGGCAAAACGGAAGTGAACCTTTTTATTCCTTCATCCCGGTATAGATAAGAATCGCATCCCGTAAAAAGGCTGCTGTCCCAGGCTGCTTCTTATCGTAGTAGGCTGTAAACCTTGGGTCATCAACATACATCTGTCCTAGACCGGCATGTGCTTCTTTGCTATATTCCTTCCAAAAATAGCTCAGCCAGTTACGGTGTAGCTCTGCGGCTTCCTGAGCAAGCCCGGAGCTAGGATCACCTGTTTGTAAAGCTGCTTCAAGCTTTTCCGTAATCATGACAGAAAGCCTAGTCATTTCTTCATACTCCTCAGGTTTCATGCCCTGAAATTTTTGATTGAACTGATCGACAACATCATCTCCATATTTTTGGAAGATTTCCTCGCCATAAGCTGCTTCATTTTCCTGAATCATCTTTTTCTTGAATCCTTCAAATTTTTCTTGGTCAGACATGGTAATTCTCCCTTCATAAGACGCAATCGTTTTCTCAATATTCACGATCAGACTTTCAAGCTGCGCTTTTTTTTGCAGCAGCTGTGAAAGGTGCTCCCGAAAAGCTTTTAGTTCATTAAAAGACGGTGAATTGATCACTTCCTTAATCATTTCCAGCCCCATACCCAGTTCACGATAAAACAAAATCTGCTGCAGCCTGTTTACTTCCGCCTGTCCGTATAGGCGATAGCCTGAAGAATTAATCCTGGCCGGCTTTAGAAGCTCCATTTGATCATAATACCTGATTGTTCTGGGGCTAATGCCTGCCAACCGGCTAAGTTTCCGTACCGAATATTCCACACCGCTCACCTCAAAACCAGGATACACCTTGACGCTGCGTCAATGTCAAGAAAAATATTTTCGATGCTTTGGGACAAAATAGGATATAATATTACAATTATAAGCTATTTATGGTAATATTATGAAGGTTAAGAATAACAAGGAGGGATTTATATGTCATCGCAAGACAATATGAAAGAATCTTTTGCAGGCGAATCTCAGGCTAACCGAAAATATACCGCTTTCGCTCAGAAAGCTGAAGAAGAAGGATATAACGGCGCTGCCAAGCTATTTCGGGCAGCAGCTGAAGCTGAAGCCCTGCATGCGTTAAGCCAGATGAAAGTGCTGGGTATGCTGAAATCAACAGAAGAGAATCTCAAATCGGGGATTGATGGTGAAACTTTTGAGTTTACGAAAATGTATCCACGTTTTCTGGAGAATGCAAAAGACGAAGGCAATTCTGAAGCACAAAGAGTTTTTCACTTAGCCAACGAGGCTGAGAAATCGCATGCCGCCTTATACAAAGACGCACTTAAGGATTTAACCGCAGACAATGATTATTATTACTGCCAGATCTGCGGCTATATCCATAAAAACGAAGCACCGGAAAAATGCCCCGTTTGCGGTGCCCCCTATTCCAAATTCAAGAATGTGCAATAAAAAGCCCAATTAAGAGCGCTGCTACAACGCTGCCGACAATTTTGCCGGCAGCGTTTTTATTGTTTGGGCTCTGTGTCAAATGTTAGGGGTAACCTAAACAAGAGTATATCTTAACCAATATGATGCTGATTTTTGAGTTAAGCTGAGGCTGACGACATGGTGCCATCCGCTTGTCGGCTGTTGTGCCATCCATGGCACAAACAGCCGCGTTCCGCATCCAAGCTCCACTTGGCGCGGACAGCACCGTGTCGTTGATATCCCGTCCATTTAATCTTCATGTAAAGAGACAGATCTTCTTTGCTGGGGCTTATTGCTGCTCTGGATGCTTCAAATATTGTAGCCTTACACAGATATGGAGTCGAGCGTTAAGTGTCAGTGGCGTTAAGCGAGCAAAAAACGCAGCGTCAAGACATGCCAACGGTGAACATTCTAAAAAGCCCAGAGGTTTTGGCATGTTAGCGAGGATTTGTGCGAGTAGCCACGAAAACGTGTGAGCGGAATATCTGTGTAAGGCTACAATTACCCAAGAATATAAAAAGAAGCAACTCAAAATATTAATTCTATATATTTGCGGTTTGTGTTTAGCTCTATCCTTGCTTACTGACCGGTTTTCTGCGATAGAAGCACAGGAAGATCAAGCCAATCAGAGAAGAAATCGTAACTGTCAGATACACCTGCTTAAATCCGCTGTTTAAGGTTTTTTGGAATTCTGATTCAATGGCTGTACTTCTCTGATCAATCTCCGCGAGATAATTTTTTTTGGCTGTGTCAAAAGCTCCCGGGACGGCATCTTTTAAGACCGTCATTTTTTCTATCGTATCCCGGAAGGATATGTTTGACTGGGGCATCGATTCCACAACCGTAAGCTCATCAATTCCGTTTTGAATCCCGGTTTGAATATTCGAAATCATATCCGGAGCCATGCCAGCAAAGAAGCTCCCTGCAATCAATTTGCTGTTCTCCGTGATGGTCGTAACGTCAGAAGATTTTATTTTGTCCATCAGCTCGTCAGGAATTTGATAGTCACTGCTGCTGTTCATATTGATTTCAATCTTTTCCAGATAGGAAAAGTCGGGCATATCGACGGTTGCTAGAACATTTTTCATCATTGGATTGTTTTTCATCTCATTGATTTCTGTTGTAAGTTCCTGCGCATATGGCAGTTTCGGCATGGAGACTTCTTTGGGCAGCAGGTTCATCACATTATTCTGAACCGCCACTCCGGCATGTGCCAGAAAGCCAACCATGACTGCCGGCGCAATCGCCGTTCCGATCGATCGAACAAGAGACAAGGCGGCGAGTGCTGAATTGGACTCTTCATCTTTGGTATTTTCCAGCATCATATAATTTAATGGCGTACCCATCGTAAATCCCATACCAAGACCCATAAGAACCAGGCTGATGTTTACCGTCAGCATACTGGGATGGTCAGCTGCGACAAAGATCAAAAACAGCGAACCAAGCAAAGATATCAGAAAACCTAGACCTAGAATCATTTTAGGTCCGTATTTATCGATCAGCTTTCCGGATAAAGGAGCGCCAACCCCTGCAAACAAACCGAGAATGATAACAAAATAGCCGCCGCTTCCGGAAGCAATTTTCAGTGAGTTTTCGGCAAACTGCGGTACAAAAATCATTCCCATTAACACAATTCCGGTAATAAAGGCAATGATAAAGGTAATCATGATCCGTGAGTTTGTAAAATACGATAAGTTCATCACCGGATCCTCTGCTTTTTTCTCAGCCAGGATAAAGAAAGGAATAAGAATCACAAACAGGATCAGGAAAGGATAAACACTCGTACTGATTAAAGTTGACTTGAAATCAAAGAAGTCAATATTCTTGAGTCCATACATTAAAGCGAGAATCATCACGGTCAGAATCAGGATTCCACCGATATCAATCTTTTTGACATTGTCATTTCTGTTGTTTGGCAGATAGAGGAAGCCGGCGATCAGGATAAACAGCGTGATCGGCAGATTCACATAAAAGATAAACTGCCAGTTACTGCTGCCGAAGATATCCAGAATTGCACTGCCTGCTGAAGCACCGAAAATATTGGCAATCCCGTATACTCCCCCAACCAGTCCCAGGGCCATCCCCCGTTTTTCCGGAGGAAAAGTCGTACCAAATTCAGCGGTCGCAACCGGAAGAATTCCACCTCCTCCAAACGCCTGGACGACTCTGGCTGCGAGCAGGACCGTAAAGCTGTTAAACTCCTGGGCTAAACCACAGAATAAAGAACCCAGACCAAAGAGAAAGATACTGGCAAGATAAATGTACTTGCGTCCGAACATATCAGCAAGTTTACCCATGATCGGAATACTGGCCGCATAAGCCAGTGTATAAATCGTAATCATCCAGATCCCGGTTTTTTCATCGACCAGCAAATTATTTTGAATAACTGTTCTGGCTGGTGTGACAATTCCCGTGTCAATCGCACCCATAAAAATACCGAGCAGATATAGAATCATAACGAGAACAAAGCTCTTTTTCGTATTTGATTTGTTCAACTTGCTTAACTCCAATCTTTAGATTTTTGATTGGTCTAAATCTTTTCGTATTTGCTGATGGCTTTCATGCTGTTGGCAGCAATGACCGACGTAATCCTTTCGAGGTGGGCAATGTCTTCCTGGATAAGTCCTTCATAGATGGCTGTATGCCAGTCAGTCAGGATTTCCTGCATGTTGTCCATTATTTCCACTCCCTTTGGTGTCAAGGAGATCATTTTCTCGCGGTGGTCCTCAGGGTTGATCATTCGATTCACATACCCTTTTTCTTCAAGTTTGCTTAAACTTTTGGCAACCGCTCCCTTGTCAATGACAAAAAAAGCCGCAATCATATCCTGATTTACTGGATCGTTTTTAGACAAAAACATGAGAATCTCTTGTTCGGAATGACCCAAATTATATTTTGTTAACCTTCTCATGGAATAAATGCGGCTAAACCGAAAAATAACCGATAGGTCTTTCATCAACATTACAATCACTCCTTCCAAAATAGTTGACCTAGACAACTGTTGTCCTGGCAACTATCCTATTTGATTTTTGGATGTTTGTCAACAGAAATATCTATACACAAATCTTTGTTACAAAAGACGTTGACAAAAAACTGGAGAATAACCCAAAATACAAAAATACCGTTGAAATTGAATTTCAACGGTTATGCATCAGTAAATATGCCTGATCAAGGAATTCCTAGACAAATTTTTCTTTTTGAATTTTATAGAGAAAACTTAATAGTATTTTATGCGGCATAATTTTCGTAAATATAAAGGCGGCTTTCATGACTACTCCAGGAATAATCAGATGCTTATGCTTAAGCATCTGATCAACCGTATACCTGGCTACATGAGGACTGTTCAATGCCTTTACGCCAAACTTAATACTGGCAACTTTTGCGAACTCGGTGTGTACCGGCCCCGGGCAAAGAGCACCTACGTAAACCTTGCTGTTTGTTTTTCGAAGTTCCTCATGTACGGCTTCTGTCAGTCTGAGTACATAGGCTTTCGACGCATAGTAAGCAGCCATTAATGGTCCGGGTAAAAAAGCAGCCGAAGAAGCTACATTTAAAATATATCCCCGGTCGCGCTGCTTGAAGTCTTGCAGAAACAACTTCGTTAGAATGTGAACTGCTTTGATATTGGTATTAATCAGTTCTAATTCTTTTCCAAGATCAGTCTGATCAAAATCACCGTACACAGCAAACCCGGCATTATTGATCAGTATATCAATCTCCTGGTCCTTGACCAGGTTGTAAAGACGGAAACAGGATTCTTCCTGTGCAAGGTCAAGACTGACCGTCTGGACATCACAGGAAAGCTCGTTCTTTAAATCTTCCAGCCTGTCAAGGCGCCGAGCAACCAGGATTAATTCATATCCTTTCGTGCTGAGCACTCTGGCAATATCCCGGCCAATACCTGAACTGGCCCCTGTAATTAAGGCTTTCATATTCTTGATGTTTTCCTTTCCAAGCGCTATGGTTCAGTTTGCGGCATTCCTCAGCTTCTCAAGTTCCTCTTTCGAAAACAGATACATCTCATTGCAAAAATGGCACTGGACTTCCGCCTGACCGTCGGTTTGAATAATCTCATTAATTTCCTCTTTGCCTAAGCTGATCATTGCGTTGCCGATCCGCTCCTTGGAACACTGGCATTGAAATTTCACCGGCATTTTCTCGAGTACCTGAACATTGTTTTTGCCTAAAATTTCTTCCAGCATCTCCTCTGGCGTAAATCCATGCTGAATCATCGTTGAGACCGGCATCATCGTTTTAAGATGTTCTTCAATTTCAGAAATGGTCTCTTCACCAGTTCCGGGCAATAGCTGGATAATAAAACCGCCGGAAGCTTGAATTGTATTATCCGGTGCAACCAAGACACCGAGTCCGACCGAAGAAGGGATCTGTTCGGATTTGACGAGATAATACGTAAAATCTTCGCCAATCTCTCCTGAATACAACGGAACCTGTCCTGTGAAATAGTCCCGCATGCCCAGATCTTTAATGACTGACAGCGTTCCTTCAGAACCTACGGCTCCGCTGACATCTAATTTACCTTTTTTATTTAAATCCAAATGAGTTTGAGGATGGATGACATACCCCCTAACTTCCCCGCGCGCATTGGCATCGGCCAGGATAACCCCCAGCGGACCGTTGCCTTCAACTTTTACAGTCAGTTGTTCATCGCCTTTGAGCGTTGCCCCGAGCATTAGACAAGCGGTCAGTGTCCGGCCAAGTGCCGCTGACGCCGTCGGCCAGGTTTGATGCCTGCGCTGGGCTTCACTGACAGTTTCCGTTGTCAAAGCCGCATAAGCACGCACCTTGCCGTCATAGCTCAAAGCCTTAACCAAATAATCGTTCATTTTAATCTCCTTAGCAATCTTAATCGACAATAAAAAACATTAGACCACAATTAGCAGAAAAGTTCAATGGTTTAGAAAAGGTTAACGAAAAAGATTTAGAAAACGCTCCCATACGGATAACTTTCCAGAGTCCGTAACTGAGGCTTTATCGTCTGCATCAGCTTTTAAGTCCGGGGTCCGAATAATAAACTGAACACTTTTCGGGGAAATCTTCGAGGACACAAAAGATACCGGCTTTGTCTCTTCCCCGCTGCCAAATGAGAGTGTCTCCAGCAATCCGGAAGCCTCATCTATACCGTTTTTAAATTGTCTTTGCCCGTCAATCAGTTTTTGAACCTGAACAGGCAGAACAGATGCACTGGATGCCAGCTGGTTTAAGCCGCTGGTCAGCGCTGTTAAACTGTTGGCCAGTGAGACTGAACCTGATTTTAATTCCGTCCCCTGCTGTGCAAATTGATCCAAACCTGTTGAAAATTCTGTGATTCCCTGGGCAGACTGGGCTACGCCTGTTGTATAGCTGGACAGACCGCTGCCATATTGGGATAACTGAACCTTCAGGGTTCCAATCTGCTGAAGATAAGCCTGTCTTTGTTCAGCTGGTAGAGAATCTAGCAGCGGCGTTAATTGATTCATCATTGCTGTTACGCCGGAGGAAAGGCTGGTATACTGGGCTGAAAGTTCATGTCCCTGCTGGGAAAGCTGAGATGTGCCGCCGCTGATCTGTTTAAACTGCTCCGCAAGGTTTGATGCTCCGGCTGAATACTGTTCTATCCCCTGACGCATCGTGCCGGCTCCCTGCTGAAGTTGGGCAGAGCCCGAAGCAATATGCTGCAATCCTTTATTTAATTCGATTAAGCCGGCCTTCAGCTTCTCTGTACCGGAAACAATTTCCCCGGCACCGCTCGACATTCTCGTTATACCTCCGGCATCAATGTCAAGATTCAGGAAACTGGAACTGTCAAAACAGGTGCAGGTCATCGTCATGGACGCCATCTGAAATTTTTCAGTATCATACACCACTCTATACTGCGCATTTTTCTGGGGCAACACCATGTAGGCCAGTGTTAGGGTCTTGCCGGAAATCATGGTGGAGGCTCCTGATGAAGAAACGACCGTATTTTCATCCAGATCCAGCGGCAGCTGGACCTGACAAAGATAGTTTTCCCTGTAATACGCTTTGGCTTCAACATTCGGCTGAATTTTCAGCGTAATTTCAATTCTTCCTTCTTTGCCAACAATGTCTTCGGGCTTAACCTCCTGGCCGTTCAGCCGATAAGTAACAGCAAACGCAAACGGCAGTTCTCCATCAGCCAGTTTGCCCTGATAATAGAAACCCGCATCCCGCGCCGGCAGCTGCCAGGAAATCTTGCCGTCCGTAAGCACTGGGGTTTCACTGCCGGAAAGATTGGTAATCGAATCGTAGACACCGTAGTCCAGGTAAATGCCGGACTCAGGCGTATCAATCCTGTTTACGACCGTGATACCGGATATACTCCCATCCGTTTTGAGGTCCGCATAAACGGTCTCATCTTTAACAACGGTAATATTCTGGCTGCTTTCTGTGCTCTCCGTATCTGAAGCAGATGCAGATAAGGAGAATATTGAAATCAGCAGCGTTACTGTCAGGAAGCATGCAACTAGTTTTTTCATCAGATTGTCTCCTCCCTCCCACTTTCTTTCGCAGACAAAGTGGTTTTCATCATTACTTTATCAAACGTCATCAGCAGCACCGGCAGTAAAACAAGGACCATCAGTCCTGACAGTGCCGCACCCCTGCCCAGCAAAATACCAATATCACTGATAGCTTTAATTTGGGAAAGCAGTCCTTCCGCAAAACCCGCCACGGCAAGAATCAATGCTGAGATCATCACGGTGTTTCCGGCAGTATTTAACGCAGACAGTACTGCGTCTCTAGGTTTTTGCGTCTTCCTGAATTCGAGATAGCGGTTAGACATCAGAATCCCATAATCAATCGTTGCGCCAAGCTGGATGGAACTCACAACCAAATAACCGATAAACACCAGACTTGATCCCTGAAAATAGGGTATCCCCATATTGATCCAGATAGAAGACTCAATGACTGCGATCAGCAGCACCGGAACAGATATGGAACGGAACGTCAGCAGAATAATCAGACCCACAGACAGAATTGAAAACAGGTTAACTGTACGCGTGTCATGTTCAACAGTATTTTTGATATCGGCAATACTGGTGGCATTCCCCGCGGCATACCATTCATCAGGGTAATACTTTTGCACCGACTGTTCGAGTTCTGCAACGGCTTCAAAAGTCTCAGGCGTTTCACCGGCAATGTTCATAAGAACGATCATACGGGTATAATGTTCTGACAGGAACATATCCCTGACGCTTTGCGGCAGTAAAGAACGTGGGATTGCAGGATCTACCAGCGTGACCAGAGTCTGAACATCGCGGATATATTTCTGTTCCTCCAGTTCCTGGGAAAGCTGTATTTCAGCAGCAATATCGTCATTTGGAACTAAAATCACAACAGGATTATAGACACCGAAGCGGCTTTCAATGTTATTTCTTTCCTCGACAATAGTTCCCTCACTGGAACTTCCTGAAGTATTCCCATATAAAAAGTCAGTATTCTTTTGTGCCAGGAAAGACGGAATAACAATCATCACAACCAGGGCAAACAACAGATATCTAACTTTGATTGTGCCCCGGCCTATCTTCATAAAAGGCGGAACGAGGGGCCTGTGCCGGGTTTTGTCAATCGTTTTGTGGAAGATCGCAATCAGAATCGGCAGCAAAATGATCACACTGATATAGCTCAGACAGATTCCCTTAACCAATACCAGTCCAAGATCCTTGCCGATCCCGTACTGCATAAAAAGCAGGGCTAAAAACCCAGCTATAATCGTCAGCGCGCTCGCCGAAATAGATGAAAGTGTATTTTTTACTGCTTTGGCAATTGCAGAAAGAACCTCGGCCCCGGCATCCTTTTCCTCAAGATAGCGGTGGCAAAGAAACAACGAAAAATCCATCGAAATGGCGAATTGCAGCACCGCAGCAATTGAATTGGTGATGAAAGATATGTTATGGAAAAAGGCATTTGTTCCGGCATTGATAATCACAGAAACCCCTATGACGCTTAAATACAGCAGCGGTTCTATCCAGGAGTAACATGCCAACATCAGGATGAGGACGCAGAGCGGAATAACGATGATCATAATCTTGGACATTTCCGAGCCAAGCACTTCCCGCATATGGCTCGAATCTTCAGCTTCTCCCGTGATACTGACATTTTCGCCTAACGAAGCCCGGATCGCTTTCAGGGCATCCCCTGTTTCCATGGAATAATCCCCCTGAGCAAATTCAATCTGAAACAAGGCAGAACCATCTTTGTAGTAACTATCCAGAACGTTTTGGGAAATAAAGGTCTCCGGAACCGTAACATCTGTGACATCGTCCAGCCAGATCACGTTTTTTACACCCGGAACCTCTTTGATTTTTTCCTTGGCTTCAAGGGCTTCCCGTATAGAGATGCCTTCCACCATGACCTGCGCAGTTCCTGGATAACCAAACTCCTGGTCCACAAGCGTAATCGCCTGCTTGGTCATGGATTGTTCCGGCAGATATTCCGCTAAATCATAGTTAACTGTAATACTGGGTACAAGCGCAATACTGGCAATAATGACTGCCAAATAGATTAGTAAAACGACCCGTTTATGGACAATAAGGCCTTTCACAAACTTTTCTATAAACAGCTGCATATCTTATCATCCTTTACCGTTTCTTTTAAAGTCTCTTTTGGATATCCCCAATAATCAATAAAAGAAATTTGTTCAATAGATTGGCAAGACGCACTTCATCTCCGCCATACTTATTAAAAATATTGATGATTCCTTCAATAAGCGCCAAGGCCAAGGAGTCGGCAAGCAGCATATCACTTCCGGGCTTGGAACTGCTTAGGAACAAATCGTTTTCCAGACGCTGCTTGACAAGCTCAATCAGTTCCGCCTTTATATTTTCGTATTTGGAGCCCGCGACACTTTTCATCAGGATTAAAAACTGCGTTCTGTTATCCAGAAACACCTTGGTTATCACTTCTGTGATATAGGTGATGCTTTGCATCGACAGGCTGCTTTTATCGCATATGTCAATGAATACCAGCTTCCGTAGCTGCTCTATAGTTGACTGAAGGATATTATCGAGCAGGTCATCCTTACCGGAAAAATAAGAGTAAATATTCCCTACAGTAATCCCGGCTTGCTGCGCAATACTCCGCATTGAGGAATGACGGTAGCCTGAGACTAGAAATTCCTCTTCCGCAGCCTCGATAATTCTTTTTTTAATCTCTTCTTTTGGTACTTGCATAAATAAACACCCATTCATTATTCTTATTTTCAGTATATCGCGGCCGAAATCCAGTTGTCAATATTAAACATGAGTTCATTTATACCGCGATACTCTTATTCTATGTGTCCGTATTCCGCATATGCATCTGGTGGTAAAGGATCTTTACTTTCCGATACACTAAAAAAGCAGGTGCAAAAAAATACTTCTTTTTTTACACCTGCTTCATCTATGATTGATTATTCTTTCATAATTGGCAGTGCTATTAATCGCTTATATTCCCATAGAGTTCCTGATAATTCTGTTCTGCCACCCTTATCTCACGTTGGGCCTTGTCGCATTGCGGATACAAAAGAGAGCAGTTTTTATGGCAACCGTTACAATGCAACTGGGACAGATACGCATCAAGACTGATTTTTTCTTCCGGACCGGTGGTATCACCAACAGTTGCATCCGTAGCGGAATCATTTGCCGAAACAATAGCATCAGCGTCTTCTGAATCATCATTGCCAATCGTCATGTCATCGATGATACGTTCTTCTGTATTATTATTGTCAGAACCTGAACCCTCCGAATAGGTTATGTTTTCATTATAATAATTCTCTGCTGCGGGTTCAGTTCTATTTTTGGATGTACTTTGCGATGTCGTGATCTGCGTCTCCGCAATTTTACTCAACTGACTCTCATCGCTTGTCGAAACTGTTGAAAGAACCCGGGTATACAACATGATGACCAGCAGGCACGCTGCACCAAGGCGAACCAGTGTTTTTCTGACATTGCGCTCTTTCAGGTTTATGATGATCCTGCCTACTGATTTTACGAAATAGCTGGCATGAATTGCAAGATGGGTGATCAGGAAGCCCAGACAGACGTACGACGTCCATTTATGGACCAGATAGATCCATTCGCCATGAATCGTATCTGAAGGAAACAAAACCTTCGATATCAGTACTCCCGTAGTCACTATGATCGAAATACTGATGAAGATTGCGAGGTTCAAAGCATATTTCATCTTTACGGAAACTGCGGTCCTATTTTTAAGCTTGTTTTGCAGCAGATTAAGCGTGGTGTTTTTCACCCAGGACCAGTTCAACAGAATATGGATACCGAAAAGAGCAAAAATAAATAGCCCTGCAATCTCATGAAAAGCTAACCCGGTTCCAAAAGCATCCAGCAGGAACACAAAAAATATGCTCATGGCGATATCTAATATAATCTTTGTCACTAATTTACTGCTCATAAAACCACCTAACCATTATGTATTCGTATCAATTTCTGATACTGTAAATTTTATTCAATATGTATTCTATGCGCATTCTGTGTTGGTTCTATGGCAGAAAGATGACAATTTTATGAACAATCAGCATAAACTAGAGGGTATCGCCCAATTACTTTTTCGTTGTTGGGCGATACCCCCTAAGCAAATAATAATTACATCTCTAATGTATATACTCATTGAATTGCAGATTACTCAAGACCATTTATGGCTTTAATAACCACAGATTTTTTTACGCAGAAATCCTGAATGACAGTTTTTTGCCTGTTAGGTCCCTGCAGGTATTCCTTCTGTACCGTGCAATAGAATCCTGCCAACCCCATTGCTTCCTGAGGAATCTCAAACGCACCTGGTATCGGGTGATCTGGGGAATAAACGACTTCAATATCCTGATGCCAGGTCCATCCCAATTGGTCTCCTGAAAGGTATTTCCATAATCGGGCTTTCTGCCAGGCTCCCGCACCTAACGGCGGGTTAAAATGAATCATTGGATCAAAAAGCTTATTCCATTTTCTTTCGACAAAAACAATGTCTGTTTCCTTCGGATTAAATGGCTCTGGAGGTAATCCCTGAAGAAGTGCTTCCCAGTTTTCCAGTGTTCCGATAAACATTCTTGCCTGAGCGTTATAACCGTATTCATCAAATTCAGCATAAGCAATCCCTGGAATGGATAGGATCATGATCAGAAGCAGCAGTACTGGGTAAAGAAGTCTGTGTTTTACTTTCACGCCGTTTCTCTCCTCTCACGGAAAATTTATTTATACAATTCTCCGTTCATTTTCCAATTCCTTCCATCAATACCGCCAACAGGGATATTTTGATTTTTATTTATTTTACAGAACAATTACAGTACTTACAGAATGGCTATTTAATTAAAACTGCCATAATACTGGCACACAAATAAACAGCCTCTTCGCATTATTACGAAGAGGCCTTAAGTGTATAACCCGCAAAATTCCTCATGGACACAAACAGATAATTTTACTCGAGTCACCTACTTTAACCCAAATACATGGAATCACAAACGGAACTTACGCTACTTTCTCTACGCCTTTCTTGAGAATCACCTGGATAACGGAGTCTAGAAATGGAGCCTGGTGAAAACCTAAGGTCAAGGTATCAAACTGATCTACTGAAACAACATACTTGTGAACCTGAACGTTAACTGGAAATCGATGGACCTCAAACACGAATCTTAACGGAAAACTGAGAAATTTTGCGGGAAACTGATCTGAATAAATAAAGCCAACCCTGAAGGTGGCTTTGAATCCGTCCGGCAACATCCCATACATCCCTCTGACCTGTGCCTCGAATTCCAACCTGACCTGTCAGCAAAAGGTAACACTGTATGTTTTTAACCATTATTTATTAAATTTTCTGACTTCAGTATAATGCGAAGACCTGCTTTTTGTCAAGATGAAATCAAGGCTGTAAAATATTACCGCTCAATGCCGAGGCGCGCTTTGATCCCTTTATCATAAGGATGTTTAACTTTCTTGACCTCAGAGACATAGTCCGCAAGATCAAGCAGTTCCTCCGCAGGCCCCCGTCCGGTCATCACAACCTCAAGCCCTTCAGGTTTCGTACGCAAAAATTCAAGCAGAAGCAAACGGTCAATGAGGTCATAATTATAGGAGGCTACTGCTTCATCAAGAATCAGCAAATCGACCTGACCTTCACAGCACGCTGAAATCGCCTGCTGCAGGATCTTATTATAAATGATCCTGCGTTGCTCTTTCTGCTCATTTGTTTCCTGCTTATAGAAACCGAATGACTCTTCACCGCGCAAAAACATTATCCCCGGAATTTTCTCCAGGGTGTGCAGTTCTCCTGTGTCCTGGCTTTTTAAGAACTGAACAATTAATACCCTGCGCCCTCTGCCTGCACACCTGACTGCCAGACCGAGAGAAGCGGTCGTCTTTCCTTTGCCGTCCCCGCAGTAAATATGGATAAGACCCTTTTTCATCAATTATACACCTGCCTCCAAAATATTCATGATTGCAGCCATGTCGACGTTTTTTCGGATTTCATCAGCTAATCGGTCATACTGCTGCTCTTTATATTGTTTATAGCTTAACTGTTTAAGACTGGTTGAATCCAACCCTTTTTTATTCAACAGACATTCGGCAATCGCTACAGCGACCCCTTCTTCATCAAATATTCCATGAACATAGCTGCCCATAACATTCCGCTTTCGGGCGCCTTCCGTCTTTTGCACCTGAAGGCCTGACTCTATGTCGATATGCGTCAGAGGCTCGGTATCCCCTGTTTCTGTCACGCCCATATGAATTTCATAACCGCGAAAACGGATCGAGGATAATCCGGAAAGAACACCATCAAGCTGACTGAACCGGCCTTCCACCTGCGTCCTGGTCTTCTGTTTGGAGAATATTGTTTTCATATCCAGCAGACCCATTCCCGTGAGACTTCCGCCCTCTTCTACGCTAAAAGGATCTTCCAACGTTTCTCCAAGCATTTGGTAGCCTCCGCATACGCCAAATACGATTGTTTCCCCGTCAGCAGCCTGCTTTTTAATCTTTGCTTCCAGACCGCTCTGACGCAGCCACAACAAGTCAGCCATCGTATTTTTCGTCCCTGGCAGGATGATCATATCCGGATTCTTCAGCTCAGCCATGGATTTTACATAGCGCAGGGAAACTCCGGGAATCAGTTCAAAAACGTTAAAATCAGTAAAATTGGACATCCTTGGCAGCCGGATCACTGCAATATCTACTGCTTGTACTGTTTTGTCCATAGCAATTCTTTCGGATAAACTGTCTTCATCTTCAATGTCGATATTCAGATATGGAACTACACCGATGACCGGAATATTGACTTTTTCTTCGCTCATCCGAAGCCCGGACTGCAGAATTTCTCACTC
>Ga0074193_1001151_pt1 | contig 35417 bp, 33 predicted proteins | sample EPASupsiteHSE605_FD_64523 | JGI IMG/M metagenome (GOLD analysis project Ga0074193, IMG submission 64523) | Bioremediated contaminated groundwater from EPA Superfund site, New Mexico - Sample HSE6-05 | ecosystem: Environmental > Aquatic > Deep subsurface > Groundwater > Contaminated ... | reverse complement strand
GCGCCCATAAGTCCAATAACCACCGATTCAACTAAAAATTGCAATAGTATATTTGTATAGCGCGCCCCCAATGCTTTGCGAATACCAATTTCACGGGTACGTTCTGTAACCGATACCAACATAATGTTCATAATCCCAATTCCACCAACCAATAAGGAAATCCCCGCAATATTACCTAACAATAACGTAATTGTACCGGTGGCTTCCTGGGCTGTGGCCATAATGCTGACTAGATTACGTACGGTGAAATCATCGGCCGCCTTCGAACTCAAATGATGCCGTATACGTAAAAGTGCCGTAATATCCTCTTGCACCTGGTCCATGATTTCCTTATTATCTGCCTGTACACTGATTAAATTCACATGAGTGATACCCATTAAACGTTCTTGCGCGGTGGTCAAAGGGATAATTACCGTATCATCCTGGTCTGATCCGCCAGAAGACTGACCTTTACTCTCCAATATACCAACTATTGTAAAAGGAGCTTTGTTGATACGGATGGTTTGTCCGACAGGACTCATCTCACCAAAGAGGTTTGTCGCAACAGTTGAGCCAACTATCGCCACTCGCCCTCGGGTATCTACATCTTGAACCGTAATGAACCTTCCGCTTTGCACGGTAAAACTACGTACAGCTAAAAATTCCGGTGTTACCCCCTGAACACTGGTTACCCAATTCTGGTTGCCGTTGACGACTTGATACTGTCGAGTGACACTGGGGGCCACCAGACCGACACCGGAAACTTCACGGGCAATAGCCTGGGCATCTTGACTGCTTAGTGTGGTATTGGAGCCTGCAGCCTGACGTACACCTACGGCCGCCCCCGTACCCGGTGACACTATGAGTAAATTACTTCCCAGACCCGCGATAGAGCTTTCAACTTTATCGCGTACTCCCAAACCAATAGAAATCATAGCTATAACTGCACCAACACCTATGATCATACCGAGCATGGTCAGGAGCGAGCGTAGTTTATTTGCCTTCAACCCATCCAGTGCGATAATGATGCTTTCAAATATTAGCATATTCTCACCCCTTCTTCCGCTCATCACTAACAATCAGCCCGTCCCGCACTAAAATAATCCGTCTTGCGTGATCCGCAACTTCCGGATCATGGGTCACAAGGATAATTGTCCGCCCTTGAGCATGAAGTTCTTCGAATATACAGATAATCTCCTTCCCTGATTTTGTGTCTAGGTTACCTGTAGGTTCATCAGCCATCACAATACTAGGATTGTTGACTAGAGCACGGGCAATGGCAACACGTTGGCGTTGCCCTCCGGACATTTCAGTGGGCCGGTGGTGCATACGATCCTCAAGGCCCACTGTTGCCAATGCCTGTGCCGCCCGTTCCTCGCGTTCCTTCTTGGCTACTCCCCCGTAAATAAGTGGCAAGGCCACATTCTGATGTGCCGACATCCGAGGTAGCAGATTAAAACTTTGAAAGATGAACCCGATCTTTTTATTGCGAATTATCGCCTGATGGTCATCGTCGAGGAGGGCCACTTCTTCCCCGTCCAATAGGTATGATCCCTCGGTCGGCCTATCCAGACAACCCAATATATTCATTAGTGTAGATTTACCAGACCCAGACGGCCCTATGATTCCAACAAACTCACCGTTATTAACATTAAGCGTTATGCCAGCCAACGCGGCGACCTCGGTAGTACCCATCTGGTAGATCTTCTTTACTGCATTCAATGCAATCGACATAGTCTTTCCTCCCTTAGTAGTTCAGCAGGTCTGATTATTAGACTTGACGTACTACTAAATCCTCGGCATGCCCGGTAGCCGCCCTGAGGATGAAGTCCCCCCGGCTTTTGGTTCTGCTGTTTTTGTCTGTGACAATAGGATCTGATCGCCTTCATTTACGCCACTAACGACCTCTACCCGATCCTCACCGATGAGGCCTGTTACTACCGGCATATTCTGCGGCTGTTCGTTTCGCATCATTTGCACATATTGCTGACCTTTGTTCGACTTCAACGCCGCCAAGGGTACTACAAGTACATTTTTACGTTCTCCGGCATTAATGGACACCCGTGCCGTCATGGTAGGTTTTAAAGAAGCCGCATTTGTTCCTTCCACGTCAATCAACACCGTATAATATACTACGTTTTGCTGGATATTAGCCCTTTGCGAAATATTGGATACTGTGCCTTTGAAATTTTTACCGGGATAAGCATCTACAGAAAAAGTGGCCGCTTGTCCTACCGTAATTTTACCGATATCTGTTTCATCCACCTGCGTTTCAACTTGCATCTTGGACATATCTGCAACTGTCAAGAGTACCATAGGATTACTAATCCCTGGTGCTACCGTTTGTCCTGCAGGTATCGGTTTGCCGATTACAATTCCTGCAATCGGCGAGCGGATAATTGTATCCTCTAGCTGTGATGCGGCATCGTCATAATTAGCCTTTGTAACCACATATTCCATGTATGCCGCATCAAGCTGCTGGTCAGGTACCGCACCAATCGAATTCAAACGTTGGCTGCGCTTATAATTCGCCTCAGCGTTATTCATGCGTGCATAAGCCTGGGCTACTTGGGCTTTTAATTTTTCATCATCCAGTAGTAGCAATATTTGTCCTTCTTGGACTACATCATTTTCGCTTACTTGTACTTTTTTAACTCGACCGGATATTTTAGAACTGATATCCACCATATTTACTGGTTTTACAGTACCGGTTGCAGAAACGTGGGAAACCAGATTTCCACGTTCCACCGTAAACGTCGCCCCTGCAACCGCTGGTTTGGTTTTATTCCCATAAATAAATACCCCGGCTATTACAGCCACCATAACAATGCCTGCAAAAATCAACCATTGTTTATTTCGCCACATATGCTGTCCTATTCTTGGCATTGTGAAACACTCCCCTATTTGCTTAGTTCTTAGAAAGTCACAATATTGATGATCATATTTTATTTCAAGATATATACCTAATTTTCCTGTAAATGTTTATTATATTTCGCCAAGGACCGACTGGTCGGTCAATCCGCTAATTATATACTACTTGTTCTGGAAAAAAAGTATATAATTGCTACGCTTAATAATATTATGATTGAGTTTATAAGATGCAGAAGGATTTTAATTCCTGCATTAAAAATATTGTTTATTGGCAGATATTACAGCCTCTGCTAGACTAGAGAGAGTTATATCTTATGTAGCTTCTATGAATAATCAATTTAGGAGTGATGTTTTTGTCAAAGGTACATGTTTACGAGCTTGACTACATGAGGGCAGTCGCAATGTTAGGCGTGATCGGTATTCACACCGGCGCCTTCTCCGTTTCAAATCCCGATGTTAATGTGCATTTTTTTGGGTTAGTTGATATTCTTACGCGGTTTTCCGTACCTATCTTCTTCTTCATATCCGCCTTTGGAATGTTTTTGAACTATGATTTTGCTAAATCGTACGACTATTTGTCTTTTTTAAAGCGCCGAATATCTACCGTGCTGGTCCCTTATCTGGCATGGAGTTTTATTTATATCACCCATCAATACTTGGTAGATGCTAATCTGCCTACCCTTACACTCCCCGAACTGGGTAATATTTTATTTTTTGGTCTAGGTTCATTTCATCTCTATTTTTTAGTTATATTATGGTGGTTTTATATCTTGATGCCCGTGTGGCGTATGGTCATTCCGGTAATAATAAACAGACCAGTGCTTTATCTTTTCATCCTCTATCTCCTCCAAACTTTATTCAACTATTACTCCACGAACCTAATCCATGCGAATACAGGTATTCCCTGGTTGGACACACTAATTACCTATCGTTTAAACTATTTGATCCTACACTATTTGTTCATCTTTTTGCTGGGCGGGATCTGCGGCGCGTTATATCCTCGCTTCATTTCCTTTCTGACGACTTGGAGATCTGCTATTTTAGCTGCAGGTATCCTGAGTACGGCCGGCTTACTTGGATATTATTACGAATTAATTTATGGGCAAAGCTATACCTGTATCAATGCGGTATTTACCTTGCATCAGCTTCATCCGCTTGGTCTGTTCTATACCCTGACAATCACACTGCTGCTGTTTTCTGAGTTTCATCGCATTAATGCAAAACACGGTACCCACCCGCTATTGACCCCGTTGCGTTTGCTGGGCGAAAACTCCTATGTCATCTATTTAGTTCATCCCTTGTTTATGTATTATTTAACCATTTGGATCAATGCCCATTTCAGTGTAATTTCCGTACCGGTAGACGTTTTCTTCTATATTGCGGCAACATTACTGTCCTATGCTTTTTCCAGGCTCCTAAGCGGCGTCATAACCTATGCACCCGTGCTGAGTATCCTCACCGGCATATCCTTTAAGCCAAGTACGGCCAGTCGGCAGCAAACAAATATTAGCTCCTAAGCTAATATTCCACTAGCAATTTCATCAGAGGAGGGCAACTCTATGCTCTGCGTAGAATTTAGGGCGATTGCCGTCGGTACTGAAATTAATCTTAATAAAATTGCCCATCATTTTGGCATTACCCGCAAATACAAATGGGAGGACGCCCTGTCTTTAAAGGAGAACCTTTTGACAGGAATTATCCGCGAACCGGAACATAAATATGTTTACATTTATTATTTTGGCGGTATTGTGTTTGTAAACTTCGAAAAACATGAAATGACGGATGTCCTCAACTATCTGAAAGGGATCGAAAAAAGTCTGCATGCCGCCCATCCTTTTGACTATGTAGAAAGTTACAAGTTAGAAATCAACCCTTCTGTCGAACCCAGTGTGCATAATGATTGCATGACCGCCGTCAACGCCAACGACTATCAGCAGGACATTGTCGCGATAGTTTTGGCTAAATCCGTAGCACTGGAAAAAATCGAGACCGATATCGATTTATTACTAGATGAAATTGAAGATGTCGTTGAATATTTACATCAGGGAAAATTGTCGGTATCAGATCGTCAACTGGCTAAATTGTCAGCCAGAATCCTTGGTTTCAAATTGAACACTATTTCCTATATCATGCTGCTGGACAAGCCCGCCATTACCTGGAGCAACGAGGTAGCCGGCCATCTTTTTGCAAAATTAAGTATCATGTTCGAATTAGCAGACCGCTATGAAAAAATTCAGCACAAAAGCGAAACTTTGATGAATATTACGGCAGTATTCTCCGGCTTAGTCCATGCCCAACGGGGCAATCGGCTGGAATGGGCGATTATCGTATTAATTGCAATTGAACTAGCTTTATCTGTTTTTGATATGGTTAAACCCTAATGCATTTTGTAACCGGGATGTATAATCCACTTCCTTTTACCATAAGCTTGTTAAGGAGTACATTTTGACGAAAAGGATGATGGCATGTGGATGACCGTAGTTTATATCTCGTGATACTGGCAATATTTTGGTTCTTAGCTCGCAGCGGCACTGCCTCTGCCAAGTCCACGGAGAGCAGTCCAGTACCGGCACGGGAAGATGTCAGCCGTGAGCACAAATGGAAATTGCAGGATATATATCAAAGTGATGCGGACTGGGAGCAGGATTATCGGCATCTCAAAGTTACCCTCCCGACACTTACAACCTTTAGGGATAAATTAGATTCCTCCGCACAGAAGCTGTATCAATGTCTACACCTGCGCGATGAGCTTGAACAGATTTTCGGCAAGCTCTACGTCTATGCCCGTATGCATCAGGATGAAGATACAACCAATCCCGTTTACCAGGCACTGGCTGACCGGGCCGCCGGACTGTCCGCGGAGGTCAGCGCAGCCGCTGCCTTTATTAACCCGGAGTTATTATCCATCCCAGTTACTCAATTAGCGGATTTTCGGCGTCAGGAACCGAAGATGGCTGTTTACGGTCACTATTTTGACGAACTACTGCGGATGCAAGACCATATCCTTTCACCGTCCGAAGAAGAGCTTCTGGCCCAAGCAAGCGAAATACTTCGTGCTCCCGAAACCATTCGCAGCATGCTTACAAACGCCGACATCAAGTTCCCCCCAATGCTAAACGAAGCCGGAGAAAAGATTGAACTTAGTGAAGGCCGTTATTATAAACTTATCACTTCCCCTGACCGACAGGTACGTAAAGATGCCTTCACCGGTATATTGGAAACTTATAAGCAATTCGAGAACACTTATGGAGCCGCACTAAACAGCAGTGTCAAAAAAGACGTATTTTCAGCCCGGGTGAGAAAATTTGACCACGCTTTGCATGCCGCCCTGTTTCCCGATAATATTCCTGTCCATGTTTATGATAACGTTATCGAAACAATTAATCATAACCTAGCACCCCTGCACCGCTATATGTCTTTGAAGAAAAAGGCGCTGGGTTATCCTGAATTACATCTATACGATCTTTACGCGCCCCTTGCACCTGTGCAGGAAACTCCCATTGCTTATGCTGAAGCAACAACCATCGTGAAGGAAGGCCTTTCGCCTCTGGGTGATGAATACACCGATATTTTGCAAACAGGCTTTACCTCAGGCTGGATTGACATCTATGAAAATCGGGGTAAGCGTAAAGGTGCCTATGCTTGGGGTGCTTACGGAACCCATCCTTATGTTTTACTAAATTATAATCATACTTTACGTGACGTCATGACCCTTGCCCATGAAATGGGCCATGCTATACATAGCTATTACTCCCACAAACACCAGCCTTTTCAGTATGCGGATTATACAATTTTTTGCGCTGAGGTCGCATCTACGACCAACGAGTCCCTGCTTGTCCGTCATTTACTCAGCAAAACAGCAGACACACAGCAGCGTCTGTTCCTGCTCACCCAATATTTGGAGCAATTTAGAGGTACAGTATATCGTCAGACTATGTTTGCCGAATTTGAAAAGACGCTCCATCAAAAGGTTGAAGCAGGTGAATCTTTAACCCCTTCCCTGCTCAACCGACTGTGGCATGAACTTAATGTTAAGTATTATGGACCAGATGTTGTCATTGACCCAGAAATAGATATTGAATGGGCTCGTATTGGCCATTTCTATACGCATTTCTATGTGTATAAATATGTTACGGGCTATGCTGCAGGCACAGCCTTTGCTGAAAAAATTCTGACCGGCAGTGAAGAAGCTCGCCGCAAGTATATTGGTTTCCTGCAAAGCGGCAGTTCAGATTACTCCCTGAATATCCTTAAACAAGCCGGGGTAGATCTCTCCACTCCGGAACCCCTGGAAGCTGCGATAAGTTTTTTTACAACCTTGCTAGATGAGTTGGAAGAATTACTGGCTAAATAGAAAATGCTGCTTAATATTTAATAATCGCCCAATATAAAAATAAGCCAGCGCCGTAACGTTACGGTGCTGGCTTATTTTCAGGTGTAATTACGAAACAAGCTATTACCTAATTTCCCGCGAACGGAAAAAAGTGTTCAATCGTAACACGACGCAAAGATGCACAGGATTATAATATTTCCCCCTTTGCGTCTTTGCGTCGTGGTGTTAAACAATTTACTTCTTCCCCATTCCCTAATCCCTACTGTTGCCGGGTTGTGCGTCCCACCATAGTAGTTCCCGCACCTTAGGGATGGTTGCCAATAATTCAATCGCAGCTTGCAGCTTTTTCCGTGCCTCTGGATCTAATTGTGCTTCACTTAGCGGACAATAATTCGGCGCACCACTTTCCAGCCGAAGTACTATTCTCCCACTAGGTTTTAACACCGGTTTATAAGGAAAAACCCGACAGCGCAATGGCCGATATTCCCGCGGGCAAGGGCTGGTACAACCAACAAAATATACCCCCTCTTCCTTAGACCATGAAGGGGGAAGATCATATTCCCAGCCATTTAAAAACCGGTATGTCAACCACTTACGCTTTTTCAGCTCTGCAGCTAAGATCAGTTCTTCTCCCGGGTATAACTCCATACCATGATCTTGGTTTTCAGGCAGAGCCTGGGGATGCGCAAAAGTCTTGCAACACCGTTTATCGCATAATGTTCCACAGTCAAAACTCGTAACCGTAATCGATCCGGTTAAATCATACACCCGTTTATAAATATCAATAATTTCATTTTCGGTCAAGTTTATACCCCCATAAATAGGGGCTGGGGGCTGGGGACCAGAACCGAAAAAACCCTAGCCCCTAGCCCCTAGCCCCTAGCCCCTACTTATTTTTTCATCAAAATAGCACCAACAACAAGTAAACATATACCCAATACCTTCTTATAATCCAACATTATTACAGGACCACCTAACCATCCATAGTGATCAATGAGAGCAGCGCTAATAATTTGAGCTACCATCAGCAATGTGAATACTAAACCGATATTTAGCTTTCCTATCGCAAATATCACCGAAGCGATGATGCCCACACCAAGTGCCCCTCCCAACAAACTGTACCATGGTGCGCCACCAATAGCGAAAATTTGGTTTTTCCCCAACACCAATGTAACGGCGACAGCGACCAAAAATCCCGTTCCGTGTACGACAGAGTTTGCCGTCCACACCCCAATATGCTTTGATAATATATTGTTGAACGTTGCCTGAAAGGCCACCGCTACCCCCGCAATAATCGTCAAAAACATCGCTAAAGTGGTGGTGTTCATGTTATTATCTTCCTTCCCAATAATATTCTTTCTCGATCTAGTTTTCCCTATGTCCGTCGATACTTTCGTTGAAATTGTATCCAAAAACATTAAAATTGTTCAACTATAATCATCTGGCAGGCATAAAAAAGCATAGCGGCACATCATCTTGTGCCGCCATAAAAACAAGCTATTGCCAAATCTTAATAGGAACGACGCCTTAGCAGTAAACAGACCAGTGAGTTTAACAAGCCAAGAATTGCCCCAATTAGCAAATAAGAAGCCACCCGCTTAAAATCCACAAATTCATGGGGTAAGGAAAAAGCGAAAAAGCCCATACCATTGACAAATATAATAAAAATCGTTGAGAGATATAAGTACATATTCATCGGGATCCCTCCACCCTTCTCGGTTTTAACTAACAGTTCGACGTATATTTGCGAAAAACCTTGTTATTCTTAAAGTGCCCGCAAAAAATTGTCCAATGCAGCATTTTTTTCAATTCGTCCGAGGGAGTTATTGGATATTGAAGGGTCGAGAATTTATAGAGTTATTTCTGCAGAGATACAACGCCCAAGAATCTCAACTTCCTTACTATTGCGAATATCGGTTTTAGGGTCGCGCTCAAAATCCGCCAGTAACAATTTATCACCATCAAGTTTTGTGATACGTCGAATGACATGTTTATCTCCGTAATTAATTAAGTATACCCCGCTGCGTATAAATTCCCGGTTTAGAGCGACCTTAAGATAATCTCCCTGCTTAATACCTATGCCGTTTAGTGTATTGCCGCCTACAGCTACAAATATTACTTTGTCAGGAGCAAACCCGTCAATTTTATTGCTCACCACTGGTTGCAACCGATAGTCTTTGATCTCCCACGTCTGCATGTCGTGTACAGGAACTTTGCGTAAAACATTTCCAAAGGCTAAATCCCATTGTTCCAAAGGCTGGATGTTTGGTGTCTTAGTGGTCTCACGAGCTGCCGAAATAATTTTTCGGTCTTCTATTGGTTCATTTTCGGCAATTTCTCCTAACCCAATATCAAAATTAACCTCCAAAACTTTGGCCAGTCTTTTTAATAACGTTTCATTGACAATTTTACGACCTGCCTCCATGTCGGCAATAAAAGGTTCCGACACTCCGCACTTTTTAGCCAGCTGTTTTGGTGTAATCCCCTTTTGCTTACGGGCCGCTGCAATTTTCTTTCCAAGTTCGTTCATTTTTTCCACCTTCATTAAGTTTTTTGAACCGCAGAGGCGCAGAGGACGCAGAGAAATTATAAGTTTACTTTTCGCAAAGTGTCTTTTGGTTAGACATTATTTTTACCCTCTGCGTTCTCTGCGCCTCTGCGGTTAGAATGTTTTTAAGTCCGTGGTTCCAAGTCTTTATATGTTACAATATAACTGTCTAGATGAAAAATTTCAAGGAGCACGCATATATGTTTTATGATCACGCCGCAGGAATGGTCTTTCGCCCCCCCAGCGAAGCAAATAGCCTCATTTTACGTGTCGCCATCGGTTGTTCTCACAATACATGTACTTTCTGCGCGATGTATCGGAATACGCCGTTCCGCATCCGCGGTTTGGATGAAATTGACGCGGTAATGGCCTGCGCGCAAAGACTCTATCCAGATACTCGTCGTGTTTTTCTCGCTGATGGAAATGCCCTGGCTGTACCTACCAATATGCTGCTTATTATATTGCGAAAACTTCATCAGTCCTTTCCCCGTCTAACAAGGGTGGGTTGTTATGCCAACCCCAAAGACGCTGCTTATAAATCTCCGGCTGAGTTAACCGCTCTCCGTGAGGCGGGTTTGAAAATCACTTATATGGGTATTGAAAGCGGTGACCCGACAGTTTTATGTTCGATCCAGAAAGGTGTCGTCCCAGACCAGATTATTGAGGCCGGGCAAAAAATACTGCAAGCAGGCATCAAACTTTCCACTACCATTATCCTTGGGCTGGGCGGTAGGGAACGGACCATCGAGCATGCTCAAAATACGGCCGCAGTCATCAATGCCACTGCACCCACCATGGTAAATGCTCTATCATTGATGGTCTACCCTGGCACTTTGCTGGCTCAAAGCATTGAGTCCGGCACGTTTATACCACTTACTACCCGTGAAATCTTAGAGGAACATTACCACCTGCTCAAGGCACTCACAAGTTCCTGTATCTACCGCAGTGATCACGCCTCAAATTACCTCCCCCTATCCGGAACCTTACCCAAAGACAAAGCCCGCATGCTGAAGTCGCTGCTCCATGTGATGGGCACCTCCCAGCTACCTCTTTATGATTTTAAGGAATAGTCATACGCTTAGAGTGGTTGCTACTTTCTATTCACCATGGAACTATCACTCTCCTCTTGACGCCAATAGAAGACATGTTTTTTGGAAGTAATTTTATCAGCTTTTTGATCGATTAAAAAAGGATCAATAACAAACTCGGGTTTGTTATTGATCCTTTTTATGGTTTAGCTATATTCAATAGGTAGTAATTTTAGGTGACACCGCTCTGCAACGAAATCGCTTCAATGGTATCGATAAACTGATTGAGTTGAAGCGGTTTAGATAAAACAGAATAGGCTCCTTCACTTATTATTTCAGCTAGGACCTCACGGTTCGTAAAGGCAGTAATAACCAAAACGATTGACTCAGGCTTTTTTTTGAGTATAATTTTCAGGACCTCAATTCCATCTAAATGTGGCATGATCAGATCGGTAATTACCAAGTCATAATTGTTAGCTTGATGGTGTTCTAAAGCTTCATATGCACTAGCAAACTGATCACAGCTATGTCCTAATGCTTGCAGCAAGTTTGCTAATTCGGTCATGTTGTCTTGGTCATCATCAATCAACATAATGTGCATGTGTATTCACCTACCCTTCTTATAGTTATAATAATTTTGACCCAGACAGCTCGATCCCATCATGCATATAAATTGCTGGCTGATTTCAGGATCGAACTGTGTTCCAGCACACAACTCAAGCTCGGCTAAGGCTTCCTCCGCTTCATGCGGTGGTCTGTAACAACGTTTTGAAGTCATTGCGTCAAAAGTATCACATATTGCTAGCATTCTGCTAAATAACGGAATATCTGTACCTTCTCTGCCGTCGGGATATCCCTTGCCATCATACCTTTCATGATGGTGCCTTATGGCGTCCAATATTTTATCAAAACTGCCAAATCTGCCGAGAATACGTACTCCAAATTCTGGGTGAGCTTTAATGATTTTGTATTCTACGGTTGTTAGGACACCGGGCTTATTTAGGATATATGGCGGTATCTTTACCTTACCAATATCATGTACCAACCCCGCAACTAAGGCTTCCTCTTTATATTTCGTATCAAAACCCATGTCATCAGCCAGCTCGTACATTAATTTGGCGACATTTTGGCTATGCCAACCGGTATATTCGTCCTTATCAGACAGCCTGCTCACCAGTGCTCTGGCCAAACAAGTCCTGTGAATTATGACATTCACCCCATTTGCTCTTCTTTCCTAATCCTTTACAACAACTTCTCTCATTATTTAGTAATATTACATAGCAAAAAGCCTGCCAATTCATGGCAAGCTTTTAAATTTCTAAAAAACTCTTTATTCTAAAGGTTATCAGTCCACGAAAAAAGCCATTGTTTGCCTCATGCCCTTTGGGGACAAGTAATTTTGCGCCAATCGGCACGGTTTAATGTCACACTGAGCCAAACCGCCCGGTATTTTACGCTAATCTGCTTTTGAAAGCTCCACATGTTCCAATCTGCGGTACAAAGACTTTCTTGATATCCCCAAATATTGAGCGGTGGCCGTTTTATTTCCTCCGTGAAGTTCTAATACTCGCAAGATTAAGTCCAGCATAAATTTATCAATATTTAGTCCTTGCGGCGGCAATACGAAAGTTTCTGCATCAAGTAACTTGACAACTTTATTTTCTATATTGAGTTCTTCCCTTGCCAATTTGACACTTTCCCCAGTTATAATTTCGAGATGTTCAGGACAAACCTCGCTATCATCGTGCATGAACACAACCCATTCAATTGCGTTTTTAAGTTCACGAACATTGCCTGGCCAACTATAATTAAGCAATACCTGTTCCGCTGACCTGCTGAGCTTGCTAAAATGCTTGCCCCGTTTTCTGGATAAGCTGCATAAGAACATAGTTGCCATCGGGATAATTTCTTCTTTACGCTCCCGTAATGGCGGAATATTTATAAATCCCACTTTTAAGCGGTAATACAAATCTCTGCGAAATGTTCCTTGTGCGACCTTCTTCTCCAATTCTGCATTTGTGGCGCAAATAATCCGCACGTCGGCCTTTATCTTTTTAAGCCCACCCACCCGATAGAACTCTTTTTCCTGTAGTACTCTCAGCAGTTTTCCTTGAAGATCCAACGGTATTTCGCCAATTTCGTCGAGAAACAGCGTACCTCCAGCCGCCAAGTCAAGCTTACCTCTTTGACCCTTGTTCTGAGCGCCGGTGAAAGCGCCTGATTCATAGCCAAACAATTCACTTTCAAATAAATTTGCTGTTAATGCGGCACAATTTATATCAATAAATGGCGCAACCTTATCGATATTCCCATAATGAATAAGCCTCGCGAGGACTTCTTTACCTGTTCCGGTTTCTCCCTGTATCAGGACAGGCATTGATCTTTCTGCCGAGTACTTCTGCGCCAAATCAATTACATGACGCATCGCATCCGAAAACACCGCCACCTCCCCTACTCCTAAGGATTCCGCAACGACCTTCTTGAGTTCAAGGAGTTGTTTTTGCGTCTCCTGCGTAGCTGCATACACTTCTGCGTCAAAATTTTCCGTAAGTATTTTATTTTCATACCGCAAGGCTTGGTGATCGGCAATCTTTTCAGTAATTGCAACCAACTCTTCCGCATTAATAGGTTTCATAATATAATCATAGGCCCCTGCACGCAGGGCCCCAATCGCTGAAGTTAAATCCCCGTAGCCAGTAAACAGCACAAAATCGGTATATTCTCCATTCGGCAAGGCTTTTACGGACTGCAACAGTTCAAGCCCTGACATTTGCGGCATCTTAAGATCGGACATAATCATATGGAATCTCGCTGCCCTAAAGCGTGTCAACGCTTGTTTTGCGTTGCAGCATTCTTCTACCCTATGTCCTAAATTCCCCAACAAATCGGCAATAATCCGTCTGTTATCCTCATCATCATCTACCAGTAAAATATCCACCGGTCTCACTTCCCCCTCCATACTTTTGTATAGAGCACATTATAAGATTATGACTAAATTCATTATCTATCTCATCAATCACAGCTATCCCCATGCCAGACCGGCAAATAAATAGTAAAGGTTGCGCCCCCCAAGGTATTGTTTTTACAATTGATTTCGCCTCCTAAATCCATTATGGCGGAATGTACAATTGCTAATCCCAACCCCATACCCCTACCCGAACTTTTCGTCGAAAAAAAAGGTTCAAAGATCTTTTCCCTAATATCCTCAGCTATCCCCGTTCCATTATCACTGATCTGCAACTGCACCCATTTATCGAGAGATGCCTCAATATAGATCTGCTTATCAGGGCCTTCACTGTCTTCCAACGCATGAATGGCATTTATGATGATATTGTTGATAACCTTCTCTAAGAGCTGCATTTTGCCTAAAACGGCGGGCAACTGAATCGGAAGGTTCTTGTGAATAGTGATCCCAGAGCCCGAAATTTTATCATCCAACATCTCCAACACATTCTCTACCGCCCGGTATATATCACATGGCATACGTATGGGAAGAAAGTCATTACGGACAAAAGTGCGCACATTATTGATAATCCCCTCAATACGCTCACATCTGGCATGAATTGTAGAAAGGGTATCCAGTGTCTTCTCAGGCGGAATTTCTTCACCTTTACGAGAACGGAACAGGATCACTCCCGCCGCCAATTTAATAGCGTTTAACGGTTGGTTTATTTCATGGGCAATACCTGCGATCATTGTTCCCAAGAAAGCCATTTTTTCAGCTTGCATGGCTCTTTTTTGGGCTGTTTGCAATTCTAGTTGTGTCTTGCGCAGACGCACACTTGCATAAATCACCTGTAGCAGCATTTCGGGCTTAATATTGCCTTTTACCAGATAATCAAATGCCCCAGCTTTCATCGATTCTACAGCAACCATTTCATCGCCCTGTCCTGTTAGCACAATTACCGGCGTGCTGATGTTTTCGGCATGAAGAAATTTTATAAACTCAATACCATCTCCATCCGGCAGGCAATAATCAACAATAATGCAGTCAAATTCGGATTCCTTCGCCCTTCGTTTACCTTCTAAAATACTATCCGCTTCATGAATTTCCACCCCAATTTTTGCGGCAAGCAATTGGCGTATAATCGCGGTACGATCTACCACATCGTCATCAATTATCAATATCCTTTTTATTTCTGCAGCTACGATGCTAATCACCCCCAATCAGGAAATCACTTCCAACCTTTCCGGCAATTCGCAGATAGACCAATAACCAATAATCTGTTTGATTACCTTTTCCAGTGCTTTGCCTTCGAGTGGTTTTACAACATAACCTGCGACGTTGAACTCATAGGCTCTGGTGATATCCCTAGGCTCATCCGATGTTGTCAAAACAACCACGGGAAGCTTTTTTAGTGTACAATCAGCACGCAATTGTTTAAGGAATTCGATACCATTCATAATCGGCATATTGATATCCAGTAAAATGAGCAGTGGGTATTCCCATGCATCTTGCCGCAGCTTCTCTAGCGCTTCCAGTCCATTAACGGCGTTAACAACCAGTATACCGACATTATTCTTTTTTACCGCCCGCTCTATGCTCATAACATCGATTTGGTCATCTTCCACCAGTAGAATCTGTAATTTATTGTACGTCATAGTTCCACCTTTTCTTTGTTCATGTTTCAACACACTTGACTACTACTGTTGGAAAGCAGCATTACTTTTGCCCAGGTAAACCGTATGGTTGTACCGCATCCCACTTCAGATTCTACCGTTATACTTCCATATTGGTTTTCAATTATTTTTTTTACCAAAGCAAGACCTACACCTGTGTTCTCTTTGCTATCTCGGGGCTGCAATACCTGGAATAGTTCGAATATCCTGTTATGGAAACTCTTTGCAATACCTGGGCCATCATCTGACACCGAGAATTGATAATATGGTCCCATCTCTTTAACCAAAATTTTAATATGGCCTTTGTTTTTGTCGTGATGCTTAATAGCATTGTCCAGCAGATTGGCAAAGACCTGCCGCAAACGCAAGCTATCTGTCATCAGTACAGGCATATCGTCATCCCAGCTAATTTGGAAATGCGCCGGGGGATTAAGATCGTTTATAATTTCCTTTATTAAATCTGCTACATTACACTGGCTAATCTGGCCCGTTGCCCTACCCACTCTCGAATATTCTAACAATCCTTGAATCATCTCCTGCATTCTTTGCACACGTTTTCGCAACAAATCCATATTGGCACGTACTTCATCAGGCATAACTTCACCTAAATCTTCTTCAATCCATTGCGACAAATTGAAGATCCCTCGCAGCGGCGCTTTTAAGTCATGCGAAATAACATAAGCAAACTGATCAAGTTCCCGGTTTTTTTCTTTCAATTCATTTTCCATAGTTTTTCGACACGTAATATCCGCTGCCATGCTGATGACAGCTTTTCTTCCGTCCTGCAGCATACCTAATGGCGCAGAACTAAAAACCCAATTACGCACCTGCCCGTCACGGGTGCAAATGACATATTCCCCATCCTCATGTCTGCTGCTAATCCCGTACAAGGCATCAATAGAATCTTTTACACTGTCGTGTTCATGTTTGTGGGCTTTCTTAAGCCAGTCTTCAACAGTGGGTATATCTTCGTGAGCATATCCCGTTATTTCCGACCATACGTTACTGATTGTAATTATTTCCCCACCCTCCGCGTGAATCATCAGTGGAAAGGGTGCATACAGCACGGCCCGGCGAAACCGTTCTTCACTCTCAGATAGCTGCTGTTCTTTTACCCGCATCTCCTTTATCTGACAGGCCAGCATCTGCGTGATATGCTCTAATTCCGCATTGCGATCTTGGAGGTCAGTCTCTTTCTTTTCAATTTCGCATACATAACGATAAATCTGTACATAAAGCAGCGTCGCGGTAATTAAAACAAAAAACCAGCCTTTGACCATCGACGCGTGACTAATCATGACCGGATCAACAATTAACATAGTCATGATTTTATCTGATGCCAATATCCAAATAAAACTTATAACTAAATAGGAAGCTGCTATTTTTGCCACTTCCCTATGCATATGAGGCAGGTGAAACATTCCCGGCACCTCAGCTTCATCCCTATTTTTTTAATTAACAATCGACCACCGTTACGTTCTTTTTCATTATTCTACTATAATGCTTTTCTATACTAAAATTACTATTCCCTGCCAATTATATGTAAATTATAACTAATTACAAATAAGGTCTACATTCCCTCCTGTAAAAAGATAATTTTCGACATAAAATGAGGTAGATATTATCGTTTCTGAATAATATCTACCTCATCGCTAAAGTTGCAGAACGTTTAAATAAAATTAGAATTTCTCTTCAAAGGTAAAAATGCTTTCATTACTGTAGCAGTTTGATTATATATCTAATCGAAACACCGCTAAGGCTTGTTGAACATAATCAGTTACTTCTTCGGGGGCACAACTGTCCAGTAAGGCCTTTACTATCTTTTCCCCAACATCGGTAAGCCCATCCTCCGGTTCATAATTGTCTGCTACGACTAAAATTCCTAACAAAATTCGGGCTTGCATACGTTTTTGGCCAAGTGCCCACTCAATGGAGTCATACGCACGTGAAAACATGTCCACTAACTCATCATGATCTACTCCCAGTTTAGCAACCATGAAGATAGGCAATAAATGTTCACGCACTTTTTCAATGTCATCCATATTGATTTGATTGGAAACGACATCTTTAATAAATATCCTCAACATATTCCGCCCTCCTTTATATTTAGTATTACCGACAGATAAAAAATAAACCACCGCTTATATCAATTGCATCTCCCTAGCCCTTTTGATTGCCTGCACGCGGTTACGTGCGCCCATTTTGCGGTAAAGGCTACGAATATGTCTTTTCACAGTATTAATACTAACCCCTGTTTTGATTGCTATCTCCGCGTTAGCCTGACCGGTTTCCAGGAGGCACAACATTTGCTGTTCCCTCCGTGTGATCTTTTCGCCGGTGGATGCAGAAGGTAGAGATCGAACTGCAACCTTAAGGATAACAACATGGTTATTGACTTGACGTAAAAGTCTCTGCACGAAATCCGTTAGGGCCGCATCTTTCTGAGTTACTGGACTAGCGAGAAAGTGTCGTAACAGGGCAATAATTGGCATTCCTTCATCAATGATGCTACGCATATATCCATCACGCTGCGCGATGGTTAATGCCTCCCTTAGAGAAAATAATGCTCCTTCCATGTCACCCAATCTATGACGAGCTACTGCCCGAAGAGTAAGTATCACCACAAGGCTGGGCAGTCTATGCTCGGATCTCGCCACAACTAAACACTGCTGTAGCAACCTTGCGGATTCGTCAAATCGACCCAATTCCTGCAACGCCCTTATCCGAGCTATCTGTTCATACTCCACCAATTGATTTTCTCTGTCATTGCATACAATACTACATTTTGTCAACCATGCCGATATTGATTGATCGTCGTGGCAGTTGACCCAGAGCCAAACCCGGAAAGCTGCGAGTAAACGAAGCCAATCCATCGAGTTAAATTCCTTGATTTGCTCCTCTGTCCGGGAGATAATCTCAAAAGCCCCGTCTAAATTGCCCTTTGCCCTAGCAATCCGTGCCAAAGTAATCGAACCGGCAATAAAAATTTCACTGCTTTTGGTTCTTTCGGCATGGCCAATACCCTCGACTAGTAAGTTCAAGGCATTATCCAGATCGTTGCGTTCGTACAGAAGTTCACCCAGGACTACAGACCATACTCCATTCACTTCGCCGATATCTGCCCACATAGAGTTCATCTTTAGAGCAAAATCCAAAACTTGATCTAGCGGTATTTTTACACGACGGGTTAGAAGATGGGCTTCACCAGAGTTGAATTCAATGCCATTACCGATGAAAATACTACCGTGTCCCTGCGCTTCCCGATTTAGGGCGATACATTTCTCAATATCGCCCATAAATGATGCCGCCGCAGCCCGCATAATTATAAGTTCGTTCTTAATATTCGCAGCTAAATGATTAGGATATTTTCCGGTTATATATTCATACGATTCCATTTTATTCAGCCATATCTGATATGCTTCAAAATTACCGGTCAGCAGCATAGCCCATGTATAAGCTAAACCCAATAGCAGGTTATCATCAATGATAGGTTGCGGTAAAGCATTTAGCCAGCCCAGCAACTCCCTAGTTTTGCCGTATTTAAGGGACGTCTTCGCTTGCTCAACTATCAGATCGGCCGCCATGGTATATCCCTTTCCCTGCAACGCGTGATGAATAGCTTCCGTCAAAATACCATTTTCTACGAACCATTCGGCTGCACGGAGGTGTAGAGCATGCAAAAGAGCCACATAATCTTGCTTCAACTTTTTCCGCAAGAAGTCTCTGAACAGGCGATGATAACGAAACCATTGTCCGTCCTTATCCATAGGAACGATAAAAACACTATTCCTATTTAAAAAAGATAGCACTTGATGACTGTCCTCTCGCCGAACAATTGCATCGCAAAGTGGTGCCGTTATTCGGTTGAGGATGGAGCTTTGTAATAAAAACTCTTGTATACTTCCAGGCAATTCTTCAAATACTTCTGTATTAAAATAGTCCTCCATATAAAAGTTATCGGCCAATAAATCTCCGCAGCCTTGAAAACTGCCCTTTGCACCGTTTAGTGTCAAAGTGGCAATATGCAGGCCGACAGCCCAGCCCTCGGTAACTTTTTCAAGCATCTGTACATCATCTTTGTCGATACTTATGTTTTTACTCCGACACAAGGCTACTATTTCATTGGTACTAAACTGAAAGTCTTTAGTCTGCAGTTCCATGATTTGCCCCTGCATGTGATACCGCGATAATACCATAGGCAGTTCAGTCCGACTACTTATGATAATGTGCATTCGGTCCGGTGCAAGTTTTAACAGTAATGCAATTATATCGTGAATTAAGGGTTGCTCAATTACATGGTAATTATCCAGAAATAGCAAAAAGTCACTCTGAAAAAGAGCTATTTCCTGACTTACGACAGTCGCCAGCAATTTGGCAGACTGACTATCAGGTCCCAGCAGTATTTTATTTAGTCGTTTATGTAAACCGGCACTAACCGGCTCTAAGGACGCGCTCAAGTAGCGGCAAAAAAGTACAGGTTCGTTGTCCGCCTGATCAAGCGAAAGCCAACAGCATTTTACTTTACGACGCCGAATCCATTCAGCCAGAGCTGTCGTTTTTCCGTATCCGGCAGGCGTATTCACAACCAATAATTTGTAGTAAAAAATTTTGTCCAATTGATCCATCAATTGAGGACGCACAATTAATGAATTATTAACGCAGGGACTATTCAACTTTGACTTTAGTAAATCCGGCCATAACACCGTGTTTATACCGTCCATGATACACCATCCTGTACATAGTTTTACAAATAGGACTTCTACATCCATCTGGTGTTTCCTTCCATAATATCCTTATACTGTTTTTCATGACTTTTTTTGTAATATACATCTATCGAGGTTGATTCGTGGCTGACAAATAATAAGAGAAGTGCCCTGCTGTCGAGCTGACAGCAGGGCACTTCTCTTATAACTATCTCCGGCGGAAAAAAAACCAGAAAATCGCAGATACAAAGGAAAGTAGCAAGGCTATAGGTAAGGCCACTATAAATATAAATACTACCAATAGGCCACCAACCAGCATAGGCCAAAATCCCAACCGCGAAGCCTGTATTTGTTTAATATAGACACGACGATTGTGATTAGTACTACTATACTCATAATCGTCGTGTTCTTCAATAGTCACATGCACATTCTGCTCAAGATCATCATTATTGACGGCCTCTACTTTATGGGTAGCCACCGAGCAGTGTGGGCAACACGCATCTGTAGGCTTAACCTCCGCTCCGCATTTGGCACATTGCATGCTAATTCACCCCTTATTGGAAAACAACTTGACTCACTTGAAGGAGTCATATATTACTTGGTATTCCGGAATAGGTGGAATAGATTTATATATATAGAGATGGATCCCGTTGGGATCATCTACAACAAAACTTCGTTCTCCCCAAGGCTTATCGGCAATCTTCTGATGTTTTACCAGTCCAGCTGTTTTTAACCGCTGGTACTCTGCGTCCACATCCTCTACTTCAAATGATAGGATCAAGCCTTTTCCATTGAAAAATTCCCCTTCCTCTCGTTGGGGCAAGGTAAAGCTGATACCTGCTGTTTTTAGACCTGGAGCAATCAACTCTATATACCAGTCACTTTCGTATACCAGTTCAAAGCCAAAATGCCGCATATAAAATTCTTTCGATTCCTGTAGTTTACTCGTACTAATCGTGGCATCCATACGCTTTAATTTCATAAAATCCTCCCTCATCCACTCTTTGTTTATAGTTTAACCGATTTAACACTTCATGCCGAGTCCTTTTTATAGAAAACTTTTAAAAAAACAACCCTGCAGCTCAAGGCAGGGTTGTAAGATCATTCTTTAAAAGCTGGCTGGGGAAAGTTCGAGTAGTTCTATTTCCGGAAATAATTTTTCAACAGACCTCACTGCCCAGTTTTCTTCAAACAGAATAACCGGTAAATCATCTTCATCCTGCACAAACATCGTCCCCATCGCCGAAAGCCGACGCCCATCAAAGCTCTTGTCAGCCACCCAGCGGGCAATTTGGTACGGCAATTTCAAAATTTCGACGTCAACGCCGTATTCATGCTTTAGCCGGTATTCCAAAACTTCGAACTGCAAAGCCCCTACAGCTCCAACAATAGGAGCTTCAATACCAATATTCGGCTGTTTAAAGAGCTGTACGGCTCCTTCTTCGCACAACTGATTAATTCCCTTAATAAACTGCTTTCGTTTCATCGCATCCGGTATTTGCACCCGAGCGAAGTGTTCCGGTGGAAAAGATGGAATTCCCTCAAATCGAAACGTACCGCCATCCTCGGCGAGAGTATCGCCGATACGAAAGATACCGGGATCGGTAATCCCGATAATGTCTCCAGGGAAAGCCTCTTCCACAATGGTTCGTTCCTGGGCCAAGAATTGCTGTGGCTGCGCCATCCTAATGATTTTGCCACTTTGCGCATGCTGCACCTTCATTCCCCGATTAAACTTACCGGAACAAATCCGCAAAAAGGCGATACGGTCCCGGTGGGCCGGATTCATATTGGCCTGGATCTTAAAAATGAATCCAGAAAAGTCCTGATCCGTGGGATTAATGGGACCCTTAGATGTTGCCCGTTGAGCAGGTGGAGGCGCTAATTCAAGAAATCGTTCTAAGAACGGTCGCACGCCAAAATTATTCATCGCACTACCGAAAAATACCGGTGTCAATTCTCCCTTTTGGATAGCGTCCAAATCAAACTGGTTGCCCGCCATATCCAATAATTCAATTTCATCACAGACCTGCCGGTGTACCTGCTCGCCTAGTAATTCCTTAAAGCGGCTGTCAGTAATATGTCCGGTTATGGACGGAACGACAGATTGGTCCGGATGGCCACTTTCAAAAATTTCTAACTGTTGTAATTCCCGGTTATAAACACCGCGGAAATCCCGACCCATACCGATCGGCCAGTTCATCGCATATGCTTGAATGCCTAGTACCTGTTCGAGTTCTTCGATCAGCGCAAAGGGATCCTTACCATAGCGATCCAATTTATTTACAAAGGTAAATATTGGAATACCCCGCATGCGGCATACGTGAAATAGCTTTCTAGTCTGTTCTTCCACGCCCTTTCCGGCATCTATAAGCATTACTGCACTGTCGGCAGCCACAAGGGTACGATACGTATCTTCACTGAAGTCCTGATGTCCGGGTGTATCTAAAATGTTGATCCGATAGCCACTATAATCAAACTGTAATACACTTGATGTCACAGAGATGCCCCGTTGCCGTTCGATCTCCATCCAGTCTGATACCGCATATTTATTACTTTTGCGGGCTTTAACGGAGCCGGCAAGGCGTATGGCCCCACCGTACAGTAATAATTTTTCCGTTAGCGTTGTTTTTCCTGCGTCGGGGTGAGATATGATAGCAAAAGTGCGCCGTTCAGGCACCACTGTTTTTGGTATATCGCCAACTGTTGTCATAATACTTCCTTTCCATATTCAAGCCACTATTTAGATGTAGTCTATGATATTGTACCAGACAACAGAATATTTGCAACTAAAATCAAGCTATTTTACCAATTAAAGCCAGATTTAACCACAGATGAAAAGACGTACCAGGTGCATTAATATTCAAATATTGTATCACCTTTAGTATCTATTATTGGCAAAAGTCCCCATCCCTATTCAAGTCCCTCAAATATCTGCCGTAGTTCCAATTTGCACCTAGCATGACCACAATCCTCCAACCCTCATTACTGGCTTAGTAATTACCCGTTTTTTAAATCCTCATCTAATGCCAAGGCAGTTTTAACGCCACCGCCGCTACCATCCCTAAAGCCACAACTAGTTTAAACATCATTCCTGTTATTTGTCCGATCGCGACACTGATTGCTACACGCCGGGATTTTTCGGCATCGCCTGAGTGTGCTAACTCAGCTAGGAAACTTGCTGAAAATGCTCCCAGCATCGCTCCCAAAATAGTCCCGATAAATGGTAGCAAACCAGTTCCTATAATTCCGCCAAGTATAGCACCTAAGATAGCTGCTATCACCGCTTGACCGGAAGCATGCTCCTTTTTTGCGCCCATCGCTCCTGCCAGAAATTCTACAGCTTCCCCTAATATGAAAATGCCAAACAGCAGCAGTAAAAAAGTAGTACTAAAATGTGTAAAATGTTCCCAGTACCCATAGCCCAGCGCCCCCAGAAAGATAATCAGATTTCCAGGCAGCCCGATCAACGTCACTCCTGCCCCCAGTAGGACAATGAACATCATTCCAATGTTAGCCAGAAGTAAACCTATCTCCATAATTTCCGCACTCTTTTCCGTTATTTTAGTATAATCGTATCCTTTTTCAGTCTGGTTTGTACTTTCCTGTAAATAGATGTAGCGGTCAATTTGATATTCTTTATTATTCTAACTTTATTTTACATATTTCACCATTTTACCCCCGTTGCACCTTTAGTAGCGATATGGTATATTGTTAAATGTTAGATTGTTAAATCATGGAAAGGAGGAAGATACAGTTGTGAATAATACAGGTATTCTGACGATAATCGAAGAACTGCGTCAGGGCATGTATTGCATCGCTCGTATGAAAGATTCAGTTGGTGATCAGGAAGTATTGAATGCAAGCCAAAAGCTAGATTCCGCGCTCAACAAATATTACCGGGTTAAACTTAGTGATCTGCAGGGTGGGGCATCCTATTAAATTTATTTTAGCTTATTTCCATCCGTTTCAGCCTAAGATTTTTCTCTAGACCTCTAGCTATGCTGTTCGAATTGCAACTGCTATAAACAATACGTTACGGACGTATCTTATACATTTATCCATATAGTACGCGTTTCCCTGCCAAATATTTCGTTAGTGCGTTTGAGTTTTAAACAATACTGACGACCGCTGGTATCCGCTCTCTGAGCTTGGATACCAATTTATTTTTAATCGGGACAATTTTCTGTCCCGATTATTTTAATACCCAGCTAAGTACCTTTTATCGAATTTCGCGGTGGATATTCAGTATTTCCGCTTCAGTATGGCTCTCAATAAATATTGAATACACCCATGGTGCATAAAGTTTAATTTCAACTTAAAGGCCAAGTCCATTCAATAAGTACATAACAGGAAATTTAACACAGCTTACATATAGCTCAAATCCTTTATGAAAATCGTTGGTTCCCACAAAGGCGTATCCCACCGCGACATAACAGAAAGTCAAAACATAACTAATACGATTAAAATACGAAGTGTTTAAGATGCGTTTAGCCCACTTATTTTTTCGGATATATTCACCCCAAAATATCAGAAATACTAATCCTGTTGCATGATGAACGCCCCAAGCCAGCCACGACAAATCCACATAATGCCATAGCCCCATCACAATCATACTGCAATACATCGCAATCCAGGAATTCCTGGTCATTCCATAGATCGGGAAAAACACATTATTTCGGCACCATGAGGATAACGAGATATGCCAGCCTCGCCAGAACTCACTCAGGTTTTTCTTTACAAAGGGACGGTCAAAGTTCTCCATCACCCTAACACCGAATAGTCCTGAAAAGCCAATTGCCAAATCCGTATAAGCAGATAAATCAAAATAGGCTTTGGTGAATATTACTACCGCGAAGAAAAAAGGATCGAACGTCCCCAATTGGTCAACATTGCTCTTTGCAACCTTTTGTAAAATATGTCCGAAGGCCTCTGGATAAAAGAAGTCAACTACCGCTATTTTCTTGAAGTAACCATAAATAATTCTCTGCAAACTCCAAGCAAAAAATTCCTGGTTTGGCGTCCGTATCAGTCTTTTCTCAAAAAAACCGTTAAAGGTTTCTACTGGACCAGCCGGAAAGGTTGGCAAGAAAACCACGAAAGTTAGGAATTTAATAAATGATGGTTGTACAATTAGCCCCCTGACGCAATCAAAGATAAACTGCACAATTCTCATCACCAGGTAACTGATGCCCAGTGGGATTATCAAATTATCAACCCAGCTTACTCCTCCATACATACTTGAAATTAATACTTTACCGTATTTACCAATCGCTAAAATAACAAGTGCTAACAACACTGTCAGTATAATAACGTTTGTAATCTGCATCCTTCCGCTGGATTGCTGCTCTTTTATAAGCCATATCACATAGCATATGCCCAACAATACTGGCACAAAATAGGGCTGGATAAAAAACAACATCATTAAAGAAAAACCGCTGAGAAAATACAACTGGTGTTGTTCCGACTTTATGAATCGCCAATAGATGAATGAGAGCACCAATAACATTACTACAAATAAAGGATTAAAGAAAACAGCCATTATAGCCCTCCCTTCTCAAATCTGACGAAACTCGGTCTAATTCCATCAACCAAGCGCTCTTGAAAGGCATCCCGCGCACCTTTTGTAATTAAATGTGCTAGATCCGCAAATTCAGTGTTCTCTATCTGCATGTCCCATATAAAATCGCAGTAGAGAACATCATCTTCTGTCGTTATATTTCTCATTGTAGTTCTGTAAAAACGATTTACATCATCTAATTGCGAACCAATCCCATCCTTATTTATGGGTGTATCTACAAATATAATGTCAAACCCTTTTGATCGGCCTAGTTTAATGATTTCCTTTGCTAAATAGATATTCAGCCTTGCAGTTTCATCCTCGGCAACAGACAAAATGGCTTTCAACTGTTCAACATTCGTTTTCCTTTCTTCAAACGTTAAAGGCTTATTATACCGATGTAGCAGATACTGAACTTTAATACTTTTATGCTTTAATGTATTTTTAATTAAATATTTTCCCGAATAAGCTAATGTCTGATTCAGAATACCGGGTAGAATTGTGTAATACGTCACAGCTTCACCAGCATACCTGTTTAGCGCATCTCTTAAATGAGTACTTTTTAATAAAAGTTTATCTCCTTTTAACTGCGCGTAGTTTTGACTTTTGTCGCTACCAAGCATATTATTATAATTTACACCCACTATAACAATCCCCTTTCCACCGGGCAGATTGTCAATAATGGACAGAGTTTCGGCCATTGTTTGTTTTGATGATGCAAATTGATAAACTTCCGTATCAACATTATATCGTTCGGAAATTTTTTCCGATAAGTCCTCATCACTTTCGATACCCTCACGTATTGAGGAACCTCCGGTTATATAAACAGGCATAGTTTCAGGCCGATTAGGCTTGAGGTTAAACATCTGATATGAAACATGCAGATAATCATTATTCTGATTACCTAGAAGATACGGCTCGGGTATAATCGTATATTTTCCACTAACCACTGTCCATTCAATGAACATCAATATTGAAGGCGAGACTAGCAGCGCAATGATCAACACAACTATACTGTTACGTTTAAAGCCTGCCGCAAAGGCAGTCCGTTTGTCCATTACCAAAATACCTATGCATCTCCCTTATTAATATTTAACATCTTTAACAATTCTGCTTTAATCACTTTGCCGGATCCAGTTCGAGGAATGCACTCCACAAAAAGTATTTGTGCGGGAATATGCGTTTGAGGCAAAATCTTTTTTAGTTCCTTTCTGATCAAGACACTGCGGACTGTGCCTCCTTGTTTAATGACAACAAATGCCACTGGCTCCTTACCTGTGAAATCATCGTCAACAGCAATAACAGCAGCATCATCGATCATTTCTAAAGTAGTCAATGCCTGTTTTATCTGGTTTGTGGAAACCTTTTCTCCCGCTCTTTTGAAGATATCATCTCTTCTACCCTCCAACCAAATAAAACCATCTTTGTCCATATAGCCAAAGTCTCCTGTGCTAAAACCGAACTTGGTTAACGCCTTTCCGGTAAGTTCAGCATTATCTAAATATCCTTCCATTAACAAAGTTCCCTGGGCAAATACTTCTCCAACCTCATATGGGCTCACTTCGTTCAGGTTTTCATCGCGAATTGTAGCTTTCATGTGTCCCATTGGGCGACCCACAGACCCACATTTTTCTTCAATCCAACGGGGATGCAGCACACAAAAGCGTCCGGCAACCTCTGTCAATCCATATACATTAAATAATTTAACATTGGGCAAAAGTGTTTTTGCTTTTTTTACAGCACTTGACGGAAGATAATCACCGGAACTCATCCAAAAAGCAACCCTACTATTGGCATAGGGCTCGGCTAATGTTTCCACCACTCGGTTAAGATGAACGGGTGCTCCGCCAAAGCCTGTGCATTCGTAATTTTCAAGAGCCTCTAACAAATCTCCCCCGAAATAGAATCTTTTTATGCCTACCAAACTGCCTTCTACAGCCAGCATTGTTAGAAAATGAGACAAGCCGCTGGTAAAGTAGGGGGGAGTGTTAATAAACACCCTGTCCTCAGGGGTTAATTCTAAAGCCTGGGCAGTCATCGCAACATTTTCACACTGCGCAAAATACGTCTGACAAACACCTTTGGGCATACCAGTCGTACCTGAAGTAAACATGATTGCAGCCAGTTCTGCTGCTGCTAATTTATCATTATAAGGGGGCTCTTCGGCAGTAATACTAATTTCCTCTATATCGATGGCAGTCGTTGTTTTCAGTTCCCTTGACATAACGTTAGCTGTAATTAAAAATTTACTGCCCGACCTGTCGATCAGATTCTGCAATTGACTGTCATTGAGGGTTACATTAAGCGGAACTACCACACCGCCAAGCTGCCAAACAGCTAACAGCGCTCCGTAAAACTCATCATATTTATCAAGAACAATCGCAACCCGCTCGCCTTTACGAACACCACGCTTCTTTAGCTCCATCGAGATTGAGTAGCAATAAATCAAAAAATCCCCATATGTATATTGCTTGTCCTCAGTAATCAGCAATATTTTATCAGGAAATTCCTGAGCGGATTTTCTAAACCCATCAATAATACATTTCAAACGCCATCACCTCATTTTATATACATTCGCATAACAATAACCCTGCGCGATCTCTTCCGGTTCATGCACAGCCATACAGAAAAGACGGGCGGATACTGCTTCCGCCCTTGCACTTTTAAAAACCAACATAACGAAATTCTGTTATACCACCCTTTAGCAAATATGCACAAATGGTGGTAGTTATAATTAGCACCCAATAAAGAACCTGCGCAAATTCGCCCATTAGCTCCCACTTTTTTTCTTGCTGTTCACTATGAATAGTCCATCTACCCCCTGACACAATACGCTTAGCTCTCTTTTTTGCGATCGACATAATCAACCATATTGTTGATTGTGTCGAAATTTTCATAGATGATATCCATCATTTTCACTTTAATGCCATAGGTTCTTTCTAAAAAAGAAATTAAGCGCGCCATTTTCAATGAATCAAGCACTCGCCCCCGAAACAAGGACATATCGTTCTTGATCTCAATGTCATCATCGAGCATTTCTTCCTCAATAAAGTTGATAATCTCCTGAGCTTTATCCATTGCTTTCCTCCCAGAGTATTTCTATTTTCACTAATTATCTACCCCTTCTAGTATTACAGTCAGATCCAGATATTCATATTTGCAAAACGTCCAAAAACTGCAACCGAAAGGGTTACTATACAAATTGCAGCAATGGTCATTAATACTCCCGCTTTAGCAAAATCAGAAATACTAAAATATCCCGCTGCATAAGGTATCACGTTTGTAGGACTAGATGTAACCATGATAAAAGCCATGGATGAAGCTATACCTGCTGGACCGGCTAAAACCCAAGCGTTCTCGCCTAAATCCAGCGCCAAAGCAATAACCAGCGGCATCACGACTGCACCAGTTACACTATTACTGGAGAAGAAAATTTTCAACAGTTCAACCATAGTTACCACGACCAGCACCTTGACAACGGGATGAAAAGCGCCTATTCCAGAGAGCATTCCCCATGCTATCCAACGGGCTGCCCCAGTGTCAGCCAGCATCATCCCGGCCGAAATCCCGCCGGCAATCAAAACCAGACCGCCCCAATCTATATGCTTTTGTATATCCTGCCAGCTGTCAAATACCCGCAACCCAGGTAGAAAGAGCAGCAGAAAAGCTGTCAACGCCACATAATCTTCAGGAATAGGCCTTTTTATAATTGGTTCAAGAAAAGGACCACCTAACCAAAGGCAAACTGCCAGAAAGAATACGATAATTGTATTTATTTCCTTACGTGAGAGCGGTCCCAGATTTCGCAAATCGTTCTTGATCGTTTCCATTTTAGTCGGAATTTCCTTTATCTCAGGCGGAAATACCTTCATTAGAATATACCAGCCTACCGGAGCCATCATAAGCGCTCCAGGCACACCGACCATCATCCATTGCCCGAAGGTTATATTCATCTTCGCAATTTTACGCACAAATTCCATGGCCAGGATATTAGGTCCACAGCCCGCTGGTGTTGCTGTACCGCCAATAAGCGCTCCCCATACAATCCCAATCATGATGGCACGGCCAAAATTGCTTTCCAGCGGCTTACAACCAGCCGCCTGCAAAATACTAACTCCCAGAGGAAGCAGCATCGCTGCTACAGCCATATCAGTAACCCACATAGAAGTAATAGTTCCCATCATGATAAAGGCGAGCAAGATCCGATCTGTTCGTGTGCCCACACAGGCTAAAACCGCAAGCATGACGCGTTTTGCAATACCGGAGACCGTTAAAGCTGCCGATATGCCCATTGCTCCCATGAGAAACAATATTACACTGTTTCCAAAGCCTACTTGTACAAGCTTCTTAAATTCACCGACACCCATCATATGTAAAATGATAACCAAGGTCAATGCCGTAACTGGAAACGGTATCGCCTCTGTCATCCAGAGTATGACAGCATATGTCAATACTGCCAATACTGCTTTTCCTTTGTGAGTTAGGGCAATTGTATCCGTGCCATTCAGAAAAGGGTCTGGGACAGGTAAGAAATAGATCACGAGCATCACCGCAATAGCCGCAAAAAAGACCATTGTTTTTCCTATACTTTGCCCAGCATACATTTTATCATTAGAGTTTTTAATATCCACGAGACCTCCTGAAAATGAAATTTACGTTAAACATAAGAATAGACGGGCTTCCAGTTAATAATACAATCCCATCATATCTCAGATAAAAATTGACGTATATTATGTTTATTTGATAAATTTTTCAATTTTCCTGCAAAAATATCACCGTTTTATTTTACATAATCGGGTTGATTAGTTTGCAAAATTCACTTAGCTATTTCAAAGCACAAACAAACTGCTGCCAATCCCGGCTTAATTTCCACTGATACCGGTAACGCAAATGCCCCCATACTAAACCATGAGGGCATTCATATCATCACTCGATAATTATTGACGGTAGGACTTTGCAATCCGTCCGTAATAATTCCTTTCTTGTCAGCCTAAATTCAATTGTATTCACCTTAATTCCCGTTGTAAAATGTTTTTAATAGCACTAATCCCTGCTTCATTTCATGTTTATGTGGTTCCGTGTAAAAGTACCGAACCCCAATAAAAATTCACCTAAACAAGTCTAGGCGAACATAAAACTTACTATAAGATTACCTTGAAAACTATTGGTGTTTCTAATAACTCACTGCCGCTGACGCGGTCATTCTCCTGTTTTTATAACTTAGTCCCTTATAAATGCGCCACTGACCTTTTTTGAGGGATTCAACATCAACCCATAGTTTATATGGTATGGGCTGTTCAGTTGTATACCAGTCAGCTGCACCTTGTATCAGCTTTTGCGGCGTTGCATTCCTTCCAAAATGCGATATATTAAGCAGTGAAACGCTTATTCGGACTGTAGCATTATTACCTCCAGACCACCCCTGCGCCCCAAGCTCTTGGTTCTTAGTTAACCATACAACGCCTCCATCTGACTGGCCAATAAAGCCTTTTTCTAATATTTGGTCCAACTTATCCTCTGTAGTAAAATGATATAGTCTCATATATTTCCCTCTTACTTTCTTCTAAACTCATGCTATTTAAGCCCATAAAAAAACCTCCTACGTTCGGATATGCGGCGCGTGCCGCGGGTGCGATATATCACACCCATTATCCTATATCCCGTGGCGGTTAAAACACAGTATTTATTATCACTAATCGGCAGTAGGCTCTGACGACTTATAATTAATTATACTACAAATAACCTTTTATGTAAAATGATTGTTTTTCTAGAATGAACATTTCTCCACCTAAAAGCTTTTTGTTGCTTGAAAACCATATTGTAGGGTCCATCGGTAATAGGCAATCGTTTTTTCTAATCCTTCCTGTAACGAAACAATAGGTCTCCAGCCTAATTTTTCATATGCATAGGTTATATCGGGGCAGCGTTGGGTCGGATCATCTTGAGGCAATGGACACAAGACGACCTTAGATGTAGATTTGGTCAGCTTAATGATTAATTTAGCCAGGTTAGCAACAGAAATTGCTTCGGTATTACCCAAATTAACCGGTCCCAGAAAATCGTTTTCGGTTGCCATCACTTTGAATATGCTCGCCAACAAATCTTCAATATAGCAAAAAGAACGCGTCTGTCTACCGTCACCGTAGACTGTCAAGTCATTCCCACCAAGCGCCTGAAGGATAAAGTTTGGTACTACTCTTCCGTCATTCATACTCATTGCCGGGCCATAGGTGTTAAATATCCTAATTATCTTAGCTTCAACTCCCCGATGAATAGCAAAATCATGACATAAAGTCTCTGCGCATCTCTTGCCTTCATCATAACAACTGCGAGGACCAATCGGGTTAACATTCCCCCAGTAAGTTTCCCGTTGTGGATGCACCAATGGGTCGCCGTAGATTTCAGAAGTTGACGCATAGAGAACTTTTGCCCTGCATCTTTGTGCTAGTTGAAGTATATTATAGGTTCCAAAAACCACCGTTTCAGTTGTTTTAACTGGATCCGCTTGGTAATGAACCGGGCTAGCCGGAGAAGCAAGATGATAAATCTGATCAAGTACGGCAAAATCCAAGGAATGACGATCTGTAACATCTCCCTTGATAAACTTAAAGTTATTATGTTCAATTAAATCCGCAATACGATCTTGCGTACCTGTGAGAAGATTATCAATACAAATGACGTGGTATCCAAGTCCAACTAGCCTGCGACAGAGGTGCGATCCGATAAATCCTGCCCCACCTGTTACTAATATTTTCACTACCTCATCCTCTTTCTATCCGGGGTATATCTACAACCGATGCAGCAATCTCATCGTAATCCTGCCTAATTCCACTCTTCTCCCAAAACCCTTTCCACAAATACTCTGGTGATATTCTCATCAAACTGCGTCCCTGCTTTGCTTCTAAGTTCTTTGATCGCAGTCTTAACGCTTGCTACATCTTGGTAATTGTGTTAGTTCCAGTAATTTCCTGATTAATCATTTCGAGATGCAGAAAGCTTGCCGTCCAAATCAATATAACCAATACCACTGTCCCAATCCTAGTAGCTCGCAGAATATTTGTGCTTCTTTTGATTACAGTTATCACACCGAGTCCTCCGTCGACAAGATATAGTCTTCATACTAAACTAAACACTACTATGCAGAAGTTGGTCGGTTTAGGTGCCTACTAGCGGGCCCTAGTAAGTCGTAGAAAGGATCAAATATAGAGAAAGAATAGGGTGCCCATAATTGTTTTACCCTATTTTATTTTTCTCTGAAATAATTCCAAAATCCTCTATTATTTATTTTATTATGTAAAATAATGTCATATGTTAGCGAATAAAGGTGATGCAACCTATTTCGCTTCCATACTCCCCACTAGTATCATTTTGTTAAGTTGTTCCACCGAAGTTTATCTAAAGTAACCACTTGTCCTCGCTCAGGAGCGGTTATGCTATAACTATCAGTTTTTAGTGATGAACCTGGAGTATAAGCCCAGGGTTCTTTCTGATACGAAAAAACCAGCATTAAGCTGGTCGTATGGCATTGAATCTTATTAAAAATGTAGTTCCCGCCGGGCTGGTATCTATCTCAATTCTGGCGTTATGCCTATCGGCGATTCTGTAACATACAGCAAGTCCCAAACCTGTGCCTTGGTCCTTAGTAGTAACAAATGGTGTGCCAAGTTTTTCGTAGATCTCAAGCGGGATACCTTTACCGGTATCCTTAACCGCCAAGACTACATCATCATTAAACGCACTGGTGCTTATAATTATTTTGCCGCTTTCAAGTATAGCTTCTCTTGCATTCTGTGTAAGATTTAGAATAAGTTGTCTAATTTCATTCTCATCGACTAATACGTCAGGGACACTATCTAGTTCCAGAAATATTTCTATTCCTTCCGCAACGGAAGTTGCATACATCAAAGGATACAACTCCTTGATAATCTTATTCGGATTACAAGTCTCAAGATTTATGCTTCTGTTTTTAGACAAAGATAAAAATTCCTTAATGATAGAGTTAGCTCGGTCTAATTCTTTAATCATTAAGTCAATATTTTCTTGGTCCTGGATGTATTGGTTCTTGCTTCTAAAAAATTGTAAAAAACCGCGTACAGTGGTTAACGGATTCCTTATTTCATGCCCAATACTGGCGGCCATTTCACCTACCAGATTCAAGCGGTCCAAACGGGCAATTTCTTTCTCTAAATGATTAGACATGGTTATATCTACGGAGGCGAGCAAGATACATCCATCGCCATCAATTTGTATTTGAGCCTTTGACATTAACCAATCACGAGTTTCCCCTTGCTTCGTTCGTACTTGAAATTCTTTCGTATTTCCTAATACTAACTCACTCATACTTTTCTGCTTCTCTTCCAGGGCCAGAGTATTCACTTCTTCTTCTGAATGACCAAGGATCTCATCACGTTCATAACCAAGAGCAGTAAGCCAAGCATCATTGACAGCTACATACATAAAATCTTTTTCCCGATATATTGCCATTAATGTCGGACTGGCATTAAAAACGCGGACAAACTTTTGGTTTAGCGAATCAATTTTTTGTTTTGCGATCTCTTTGCCTATTTCTCGGGAATATATAAAAAACCAAACTAACGCACCGGAAGAAAATGATATAAAGCCACCTACAATCCAAATCCAGCAAAAAAGAGGCCCGTTTAGATCCCAACCTTCTAGTGGTACTGCCGCCAATTGCCAATATCCGCTCGGGATCTTTACATCTACGACAACTGGGTCAGATTGAAATATTTTTTCGTCACCCCAAAATACTTCTGAACTATCCAGCCCATTTCTGCTCCTAATTGCTAATCTCAGCCCCGACTGATCATAAAGTCCGGCTTCTTGAAATAGGTTTTCCTGCATTATAACTAAACTGGACTGCCCCCAATAAATAGTTTCCTTGCCGCCTTGAGGATTCCAATATATCGGGGTCCGGTTAATTATTCCAACACCACCCTGTACTAAGTCCACAGGACCGGAGAGTAAACTTTTCCTGGTTTCCTTTACCTTTTGCACTTCCGCTTGTTGGGCTGGAACGCGCGAAAGATCGATACCAATTGCCTTCTCATTACCGCTAAGCGGATAGACGCTGGTTATAATATCGTTTTGAATCAGTGTAATATTCCTTATCCCAAAAAGCTCTGGCATAAATTCTTTAGCGAATCGATCCACATCTTGCTGAGTGATCTGATGTTGAGTATCAATAGCGAGATGGGTTAGTATAAACGCGATTAATCCTTTTTCAAGAAATAATCTTGAATTCAAACCGGCTTCCAGTTTTGCCTCTATCGTACTCAATTGACTTCGTACTTCCGCTCTAAACTTCTCTTTTTGATGTTGTCGTTCTACACGGTCAAATGCATATACTCCGAACAGAACCAGGACCATCGTCAAAAAGGCAATACAGGCGGCCTTAGTTTTCATAGGGTTCCTCCATAGTAGCTTATTGCAGTTTGCTTGGGCTAGGATTGTCCGAACTCGATATGCACAATTTCAATAGTTATGTCGAATATCCTTTATTTGGTTCCACTTTCCCGCCAGTTAATTAAGGACTTTTTGAGGATGTACCCTCGGCCAGCAGCAGGTTTGCTATTTCAGCACCAAACTACGCCTCTCCTTACTAACGCATGAAAAAAGCCCAGCATTTCTACTGAGCTTTTTCATGTTTTCCGGCGACGTCTTATCCTCCCAGGGGCCTGCGCCCCAAGTACTTTTAGCGCTAGAGAGCTTAACTGCTGTGTTCGGAATGGGAACAGGTGTGACCTCTCTGCCATTG
>Ga0074193_1001150_pt1 | contig 35434 bp, 39 predicted proteins | sample EPASupsiteHSE605_FD_64523 | JGI IMG/M metagenome (GOLD analysis project Ga0074193, IMG submission 64523) | Bioremediated contaminated groundwater from EPA Superfund site, New Mexico - Sample HSE6-05 | ecosystem: Environmental > Aquatic > Deep subsurface > Groundwater > Contaminated ... | reverse complement strand
GACTGGTACTAGTGGCGGCGGCGCTAGTGTAGCGCAAACAGGTGAAGCAGGCGGCGGTGCAGGTACTTGCTTTGTTTATGCCAATACCATCACAATATCGGATTATACGGGGGTGATATAGTTGTTAACTACAAATACAATACGATATGGCACAGATGAATTCGCGTTCAATAAATCGGGGTTGATTTATACAAATACTCCCTTAGATTGTACAACCTTGACCCAAGTAGACGGGCTAACGGCTACGGGTAACCAGCCTGCCAATACAGACCGCCGCGTGACTTTTAAAGTTGATGGTACATGGTACAAATTATCGGGTAGTGGCATAGTAACACTTTCAGCTTTAAGCACACAGACCTTAACGACTGATAGCGTATTAGCAGAAGGTAATACGGTAACAGAGATACTGGCGGCTACATCAATACCTGGTTTTGTTGGTAAATCTGTTAGTGTAGCGATTGCTTTAATGGCGCCTGGGGACGCTACAGACTTGCCTACATTACAGTTAGCTATTAAAGGCAAATCGAATCAAGACCAAACAACTAGGTCTGAGGTATCAGCACCTTTGATGTTAGCGGCGGAAATGGTCGATGTAATTGACTTATCAGCAGCTGTAACCGCTACAGGTGGGGCTACTGCTACGGTTACTGTATCGTTACAACAAAACAATGTTTGGACATCCTTTATACCGCTTGCTACAGCTAGACGACAGCAGGCTACCGCGCTCAAATTCCAAGCTAATTATTCGGTGGCCAGTATTGGTGCTGGCAGCGCAAAGGTAGATCGAGTTACAGCGTCTTATCGTAGCAATAATGCTGTAGTTTCTGGCGATACTGCGGAAATAGTCAGTGTGACTGAGGACTTCGGCGGCGTAGGCATGAGGTTTGGCCGTATATCTGTAAAGCACCAGGTATTGCAAGACGCACAACTTAGGGCACTAATGGCAATGCGACCAGTACCAAAAACAAGGGAGCGTATACCTATTGCAATAGGTAACGGCCAACGGCAGACGGTGACAGTCGGTGTCAAGGACGCGGGTGGGGTTTTACAGCCAGATACAGGCATAAATCATAACACCATCAGACTTTGGCATGGTAGCCAAGAAGTATTCGATTATGATTTTAATACTGAAATGTCGCAAGTATCGACTACAGCCCCTGAAGGTGTGACGGTTTTCGCTAGCTATAGTTATGGCTGGGAAGCAGAAACATGGCAGGAAATGACTAGGGGGACAACTCAAACCCACGAAGATCCGAATACTGTGAGTACTGAATTTACATATGTATTACCTAGTGGCCAGCAGCCTAAAGGCGTTGCGGCAGTCAAGGTGCTGTTAAAAAAACCAGGCGGTACTGTAAGTAATCAATCTTTAGGTATCGCTACGGGTAAAACGCAAATGATTGTCTTAGGTCATGCCGCGAAGTTAGCGAGTATTGTAGTAGGGGCTAGCGTGGGTGCTGCCAGCTGGTCATACGATGAACAATCAAGAATTCTTACGGTAGTTGGTCAGAAAGATGCTGTTTTGACTGTCGGTTATGACTGGGTAGCAGAAACCCCAGTATGCTACGGTTTCGTTGCGTGCTGGAATGAATAGGAGGGATTGAGTTGAGTTTACGACAAACGCGTCAAAAGTCAAAAACCGAAAAAGCTTTAGAGCAAGCACAACAAGATTTACTGGATACACAGGAATTGGCGGCTAGCCAGTTTGAACAAAATCAGCAATTACAAGCTAGTTTGCTAGATACCCAGGAATTAGTTGCTAGTATAGTTGAGAAAGGAGGTACAGTATAAATGGCAGTAAATCAAACGATGGTGAAAATTTATGCTAATTTAGTAATCAATGGACGTAGGACAATAGAGAGCCTACCTACCGACTATAAACAACCAGTACAAGATTACATTAACAGCCAAGAGTAAGAGCCATGAGGCTCTATTTTTTACGCGAAAGTTAAGAGGTGTATTATGTTCAAATATTTGATTGATTTTTGGTATGGAACAATGGAGTCGATGTATATGTCTCGCATGGGGCACTTTACTAGCGGGTTTATGCTATCTACAATCGTTGGTCATTTAAGAGGATTAATTTATGGTTTAATTGCGGCAATTATCGCGGGAATGTTAAAAGAATTACTTGATAAGCTATCAGGTCGAGGCCAAGTATCGCTTGTAGCATTTTTACTTACAGCATTGGGCGGGTTGCTCGCATATTTGGTATTGGGTATCTAGATAAGGGCTGGTTAGGTTCTATTTTTATGTGATTTAGGGGGTGGGGTAAATTTGGGAACTAAAACCGAATACGTAACAGGCGCAGTCGTATCTTTTGTAGGTACGGCTCTTACTTATGCCATAGGGGGGCTTGATCAGTTACTGATTACGTTAATCATGTTCATGGTTTTGGATTATCTGACAGGAATTATGGCGGCTTACGGATGCAGTAATCTCAGCAGCAAGATTGGTTTTAAGGGTATTATCAAAAAGCTACTGATACTGGTGCTCGTGATAATGGCTCATCAAATCGATTTAATAGCTGGTCAGGACGTAATTGTAAGGACTATGGTTACATGGTTTTTCCTAGGCAATGAAGGGCTGTCAATATTAGAAAATGCCGCCAAGATGGGTGTGCCAATACCCGGCGCATTGAAAGAAAAATTAGTTCAGTTGACTGAAGAAAAAAGTAAATAAAGGGGGATTAAAAATGTTTACTAATACCGATGATTGTTTTAAATGCCACGGAGACAGCGATGATAATATTGCCGAATTTGGCGAGGGGTGCGGTTGCAACTTTTCAATTCCAGATGGTGGTATCGTTAAAGATGAAATAGACCTTATAAATCGTATTCAGGAAGTTTGTATTGAAAGATTTGGGGAAGATGCTATTTTGACTTTTTCTTGCGGTTATAGGTGCCAGTTCCATAATGACAGATTGAAAGGATCTGTACCTAATAGTGAGCATATCCAATGCATGGCCCTTGATACTATTCCACCTAACTGCATGAGCGTTGATGATCTAGCCGACATTGCCATTGAGTGCGGTGCTGGTGGAGTTGGTAGATATTATAGCATGGGTTTTGTCCATATTGATTCTGGTGAAAGGAGGGATTGGTAATATTAGGAGATTTAAGCGCAAAGTATGAAAGTAATGGTGATCCAGCAAGTGTATCTAGTGGCGATGGTGATTTAGGTGGCAGGTCATATGGTTGTTATCAATTTGCATCTGCTATGGGTATACCGCAGGCTTTTGTCGCATGGGCAAAAGAACAAACGGAACTATTCGGAGATTATGGCGCTGCATTAACAGAAAGCGGCGAAGTAAACAGTGATGAATTTGTGGAAAAGTGGCGCGAATTGGGCAATGTGGATCCATTAGGCTTTGCTCAGTTGCAGCATGATTATACTAAGCAAGTTTACTATGATGCAGCCGTTACTACCCTTAAAGATAATCTAGCTATTGATATAAATAGCCGGTCTGAAGCACTGCAACAGGTTTTATGGTCCAGGGCGGTGCAGTATTCCGCTGGTAATATGTTAGAGTTGTTTAATGACGCGTGTAATTCGGCAGACCAAGATATTGCTAATATCAGTGATCAGGACCTTATCTATAATATCTATGAGGTACTTATCCAAGATGGCAAGCAGGCTTATGAAAAAGATAATGGATTATGGCACTCGCCGGATGACTGGCTAAATGGTAGCCGTGATGTGATCGACGGCCTGATTAATAGGTTTACAAACGAGCGTGAAGAAGCACTATCCATGTTAGCTGGTGCATAATGCCAGGCCTAGACAATCTATTATTAATCGTCAACGAACTTGAAAAAGCACACATAAAGAAACGTCCTGGTGATATAAAAATCATTCAGGACGTTTCTGCTAGTTTTAAGTATGCAATTAATAAACTAAAAAAGGAAAAGGAAGGTAATAAAAATGACAACTTACACAAATGAACAGTTAACAGCTATGACTCCGGAGCAATTAGCGGTAATCATTTTACAAAGTCAGGTCGTTGCCACAATAGAAGAAACGGTCCCAGCACAGACTGACGCAACAATTGCAGAAGAAGTAATTGTTGCTGAAATCGCTACCGAAACAGTGCAGACGGATACCGAAAAGGCAATTGAGAAGGTAAGCGAGTCTATTGCTAACCTTAAGGCCGCCGGCGAAGATCTATTTAAAACTGAAATTTCTACCCTCGAAGAAAAACTATTTACTCTCCAGGCAGAGGCAAAAGCTGAAGTAGAAGAGATTGGCACTGAATTTGTAATGGCTGAACAAAATTTTATTAAAAAATATGGCCAAGTCGCTGCACATGGAGTAGAAATCATTTTATTGGCCACTATAGCAGGTAAGTTGCTGGGGGTGCTATAATGCAATTTGTTCAAAAATATTGGAAGTATATTTTAGGATTAGTTTTACTACTAGTCCTTTGTTTCTATATGTACAACCTTGGTAATAAGGCAAGGGAATCTGAAACAAAGTTTCAGGAGGCAACAGTTCTGACCGCTCAACAAGCTGCTGATATAAATAGCTTGCAAAATGAGTTGCAGATCAGTAAGCAAAATGCGGAGCTGACGGCCGCTGCTATCGCTAAAGCGCAGGAGGGAAAATTACAGCCGGTTAGCTATTTTACTGTACAAGCGGCGAGTCCCGATCAGGCTGCTCAGCAAGTAGCTACTAGGATTAATGCTAATGACAGCACATTGCCACCAGCGGCGTTAGAAAAGACAGATCGGACAGTAGTATCGTCTGTGCCGGCTACGGTAGAACAAAAGGCTGTTATCGATAAGCAGAATATTAAAGATAGTACAAAAATAAATGATCAATATCTCACTCAAGTATATAAAATTAATAATTATCGTAATTGGGAGTGGTCAGCCGGTTATGGACAGCATGGCGGTGATAAGTATATTCCAGTCGAGATACAACGTAATTTCAGTAAAGATGCTGCGGCAAGCTATGAGCAACATATTGGCGGTCACGAAAGAGGATGGGAAGCTAAATATACGGTCAAAACTGATAAGCTATTTTTCTTGTTTTAAAAAGTCCCTGGAACGGCCGTAAATAATCATAAATAGTTATCCACAGATTTAAAGCCACCGTGAGCGTAATTGCCTGCGGTGGCTTTTTTTATGTTACTTAAAGGAATTTGTAAGTATATAGAGAAACATAGATAAATATGGAATTGTTTCTACTTTTAAGGAGGGTTTATGATAAAACCGAGCACTATAAGAACGCTGATCCCTGTATTATCTCTTCTTGTTGCTTTAGTTGGCGGAGTAGCATCGTTTTATTCTGTTAGAGTGGCAGATCAACAGAGTAAAATTAGTGCTGAACAGTACGAGGAAAGTAAGCCAAGGTTGAAAATGGAATTAAGCGCTGTTACTATTTTCCCTATAGATAAACAGGAAGATCATTACCAAGGTAGGTATAGAGCATATATATATGCTACTTTAATAAATCAATCCTCTCTACCTTTAACTATTACTAATTTTCAATTAAGCAATAAAGCTAACACTTTAATTGGTTGGTCTATTCCTCATATGACGAATAATGATACTTATATTACAAAACGTCAATGGTCGGGTAATGGTTACATTGACGATATATTAGATTTGAAAAACGGTAAGCAAATAAAACCGTTAGTAGTACTACCTCCCTATGAAGCGAAATCGGGAGTTATATTTTTTCAATTGGAACCTAGTATTCAGAATATAGATAAGGAAAATGTAGAAATTAGTATTTTTACTAGTAGAAAAACGTTTATAAGTAATGTGGCAATTGAGTTAAATCCAGGATTATTAAATGAAGAGTAACTAAACAATTAACCACCTGCCAAACTGGTAATAATACCAAACGACAGGTGATTTTTATTCCTAAAATTGTAAAAATTATATTGACATTTATTTACATGTAAACTATAATGAACTTACTCCAAAAAATGAATTAGCATGGAGAAACACCACTAAACCAGCAATGGATTTGGTGGTGTTTTTCTGTTCCAGGACATGGTTTATTTTTATAGTGGTTTGTATACTATTTCTTTTCGCCCTAAACTTATAAATAAGGAAAGTATTATTTAATGAAGCTTTTTATTAATGCATATCAAATGGTATACTATGCTGTTCGTTATTGTTTGGATATGAGATACCTAGAACTCCCTCGCAGTTTAGCCTCTGGCGATTTTATTGCCTTTACTCATGAACAGATGCAATCAGAAGCTGGATTATGTAAACGCTATACCTTCTCTGGTTCTACTTATTTTGAACGTATGAAAGCCCTTCATTTATATTCAACGAGTCGCGCCGAGATCAGTGAGAGAGTTACTCAGGCGGGACTTTATAATATCTATAATGTATGTCTAGTATAAGGGGGTAGGAAAATGCATAAGAATATCTCCCGATGCATTGACATCAATTCTAAGTATTGCCCATGTTTATTAGCAGAAACCAATCAATGTATTTTTTGTAGCCAATTACATGGCGAGGACAATTGTAACTGTAATTGGGCAGGAGTATGTATATTCTATGAAAAGCATTGGCAATATAAAAAAATAAGGAAAGATGATGAAAGTAGCAGTGCTATTAGAATGGAAGAACAAGTAGAATTTATGATTAAAGAGCAAATTGGACATAATACATATCTATTGGAATTTACGGTAAGTGCCGAACTTGCAGAGCAAGTAAAAAAAATAGGTTCTTTCGTATTTTTACGTTGTCCACATGATCCTCAATTTTTTAATTTTCCCGTTAATATCATGAAAGTAAAAGACTCTACGCTACAAGTCGTGATTGAAACGATTGGACCGAAGTCGAGCCGCATCATCGCAGATAATAATACAAAGTTAATCGTGCGTGGCCCATATTATAATGGAGTTTTAGGAGGACCATGGATTGACAACATGACGTATGGTAATATACTATTAGTAGCTGGTGGTATTGGGCAAGCGCCCGCCTTTCCCCTGATTGCTAAATTATTGAGTAATCATAATGAAGTGATGGTGCTCCTTGCACCTGGTAAGGTAGGAAAAATTTTTATTGATCAAGAAATAACACAAATGGGTGCTCAGGTACATACTGTCTCTTCTATGCGTCAGTTTGGGATGTCTCTACTACAAGAATGGTTTACATTACATCCCGATTTAGTTGTCAGTGCTGGACCTGATTCGCAGCATCAAGGGGTTATTGCCGCGATGCACCAGCAAAACGTGAATATTCCGATGGTAGCTACAAATAATGCTACAATGTGTTGTGGTGAAGGAATTTGTGGTAGTTGCTTGAAGAAAACAAAGGATAACAAAACCATTAAACTGTGCAAAGAACAAACTGATTTCTCAAATATAATCGAAGATTAATTTTAGTTTTAAAGGAGCTAACTATGTTGGAACGTCTACAAAAAGTTATGAGTCAAGCTGGAGTCGCTTCCCGAAGAGAGTCGGAAAAAATAATCAAAGAGGGCCGGGTTACGGTAAATGGCAAAGTCGTTACAGAGCTTGGCACGAAAGTAATGCCTGGCAATGATCGAATTATGGTGGATGGTAAGCGTATACAGGGAGAAAAACTGGTGTATATTTTACTAAATAAGCCAAAAGGAGTACTGACAACCTTGACGGATCCTCAGGATCGCAAAACCGTAGCCTCATTAGTTCGCGATATTCCGGAAAGAATCTATCCTGTAGGACGGCTAGATTATAATACCGAAGGTTTATTATTATTAACCAATGATGGTTCGTTAACTCATTCTCTGATTCATCCTAGTAAAAAGATTGATAAAACCTATATTGCTAAAGTTGGCGGCAGACCGCTACAAGAAAAAATCGATTTACTACGAGTTGGTATTGAACTAGAAGATGGGCTGACAGCACCAGCGATTATCAATGTGATGGACTATGAACCAGAGCGAGATCTTACCAGTTTACAGATTACGATTCATGAAGGGAAAAATCGCCAAATTCGTCGAATGTTTGCAGCCATTGGTTCGGATGTAAAACAACTAAAACGCATAGAATTTGCCTTCTTAAACCTAGAAGGTGTAAAAAGAGGTAGCTATCGCCACTTACTGCCTAGTGAAGTAGAAGGTTTACATAGTCTTAATAAATAAATTTTTGATTTTTGAGGTGGTATACTATGAAATACTGCCTATTTTTTTATTTGCTATGAAGAAAATATAGTGATATTTATAGAAAAAGGTGATGAAATATGAAGAAAGTGATTGTGATTGGTGGTGGAGCAGCGGGGTTAATGGCAGCTGTCAGTGCCGCTGAGCATGGTGGACAAGTAACGGTTTTAGAAAAGATGGCTACGATTGGTAGAAAATTATTGATTACAGGTAAAGGGCGATGTAATATTACGAATATTGCCGATAAGCAGACCATCATTAAAAATATTCCCGGTAATGGCTCTTTTATCTATAGCGCCTTACATCAATTTGGAAACGAGGATATCATTGAGTTTTTGCATCAACATGGTGTTATGACGAAAGTGGAAAGAGGCGGGCGGGTTTTTCCTGTCAGTGATCAAGCAAAAGATGTAGTAGAAGCTTTTCGAAAGGCATTCCAAGACTTAAATATTAAACTGGTAACTGGGCAAAGTGTAAAACGAATTCTAATGCATAATGGTCGAGTCACCGGAGTTCTTGCGAGTAATAATGTAGAGTATGCTGCGGATGCTGTTATTTTGGCAACTGGTGGCGCCTCCTATCCTGGCACTGGTTCGACCGGTGATGGGTATCGTATGGGTGAAACGCTTGGTCATACCATAGTCCCGCTGAAACCATCCTTAGTACCACTAGAAGTGGATGAAGAGTGGATTGGTGAACTACAAGGGTTATCGCTTAAAAATGTAGAAGCAAGTATTATCGTAGATGGTAAAAAAGTAGCTGATGATTTTGGCGAAATGCTCTTTACTCATTATGGCTTATCTGGACCGATTATTTTATCACTCAGTAAAAAAGTAGCAGAGGTATTAAAGAATGAGCCCGATCAGGAAGTATTGCTGTCTATTAACTTAAAACCTGCCTTAACAGCGGACGTGCTTGATAAACGTATTCAACGGGATTTTGAAAAATTTGCCCGTAAGCAAATAAAAAACTCACTAGGAGAGTTATTACCAGCAAAATTAATTCCTGTCATGATTGATCTTGCTCACCTTGATCCAGAAAAATTTGTTCATCAAATTACCAAGAGTGAACGTGCCCGTCTGCAAGAGCAAATTACCCATCTAACCTTTACCATTACAGGGACAAGACCGGTCAGTGAGGCGATTGTTACAGCAGGTGGTATAAAGGTAAAAGAAATTAATCCTAAGACCATGGAATCAAAATTAATTCAAGGTTTATATTTTGCAGGTGAAGTCATTGATATTGATGGCTATACTGGTGGCTTTAATTTACAGGCTGCTTTTTCTACTGGTTATGTAGCAGGTCAAAATGCAGCAGAGAAAATCTAACTGGTAAAATCGCATAACCTAATCAATAAGTGGCATATACTAAGGGAATGGGTAAGAAAAAACGGAGGCATTAGCAATGGGAAAATCCAAAGGCAAATGGATTATGCGTATTGACGGTATATTACTACGTTTGTTAATGGTATTGATACCAACACTACTGTTATCACAACTGTTGCTATTAAAAGAAGAAGCTCGGCCATACCTGTCAAAAGTGGATCGAATGGAAGGTGAAGACCTTGCCTCTACCATCCCTTTATATGCAGATATACCACTACAGATTACAGAAGAAACGACAGTGCTTAAAAGTTATCAGAATTTACTGCGCAGGCGCAAAACAATTATGATTAAAATGATTACACCATCGACTGCGTCGAATGCTTTTTTAATTGTGAACGGAAAAAGAGTAGATGACTTTCATAAAGGTGAATGTAAACTTATCATATATGATGGTGACTATGTAGAAATAGATGCTAGAGCACTTACTAAACCAGTTCAGTTTGTTGTGAATACATCAGATCAAGGGGTATTATTTCCTAAAAACGGTTTAATTTTAGACGGAGTTAGTCAATCTTTTATTATTGGTAAAATAAAATTCAAAAGTGAATAGTAAAAAGGATAATGCTCTTTTAACAAGAATATAAAGAAAAGGACCCTGATTCAAAAATGTCTAGACGATGGTTATCACTATGAACCGTAGTCTTTAAGCGTGGAGGTATTTATGAAGAAAAAAGTGATTGCTATCGATGGACCAGCTGGTGCAGGTAAGAGCACAGTAGCTCAAGTGGTAGCGCAACGTTTACAGTATACTTATATCGATACGGGGGCGATGTATCGTGCGATAGCTTGGAAGGTATTGCAAAAAAAGGTAGCGATTACAGACGCGAGAGCTATTACAGATATTGCACAAAGTATTAGGATTCAATTACTATATGTTGATGGCAAAACAAAAGTATTGGTAGATGACTATGATGTTACAGCTAGCATACGTGATCCTGAAATTTCTCGTATGGTGGCAGAAGTAGCTCAAGTTTCAGCGGTACGAACGGCATTAACGGCGTTGCAACGAAACATGGCTGAGCAGGGTGGAGTTGTGATGGATGGCCGTGATATTGGCACTCATGTATTACCGAATGCGGATATCAAAATATTTTTGACTGCATCAATTGAGGAACGGGCACGACGACGTTTTGTAGAGTTAACAGAAAAAGGTTTTCACGTCAATTTAGCCGAACTGACAGCAGAAATTGCAGCTCGAGATAAGAAAGATTGTGAACGTGAGATTGCACCATTAATACAAGCACCCGATGCGATATTGGTAGATTCAACGACATTTCGTATTGAACAAACCGTTGATACTATTTTAAAGCTATGTGAGGAGAGAGAACATCTTGTATAGTGCATTCAAAATAGCATTGTATTGCCTTTTTAAAATATTTTTTCGTTATAAAGTGATCGGAGCTGAACATATACCAGCAAGCGGTGGAGTCATCATCGCTGCGAATCATATTAGCCTGTGGGATCCCCCTTTAATTGGTGCTAGTTTTAATCGGTCGATTCATTTTATGGCGAAAGAAGAGTTATTTTCGAATCTTATATTTAAATGGGTGATTACTAAATTGCAATCATTTCCAGTTAGGCGTGGTGCGCCTGATCGTACTGCGATTCGTTATGCTATTAATTTGCTGAAAAACGGTGAGGTTCTTGGTGTTTTCCCGGAAGGAACACGAAGTAGAACAGGAGAATTAGGAAAACCTGAAGCAGGAATCGCCATGATCGCATGCAAAGCTAGGGTACCTATTGTACCTGCTGCTATCATTGGCACAAATCAGGTAGGTAAGAATGGTTGTATCTTACCGCAGTTTATTGTAAAATTTGGCGAGCCAATCCTTATCAGTGATGAGAAAGCAGATAAGGAGATGATGGATAATCTCAGTAATACTATTATGCAAGCCATTTCAGGGTTGTTAAAAGAGAAGGGGTAATAGTATGGAAATCATAGAAGCAAAACATAGCGGTTTTTGTTATGGAGTAAAGCGGGCAGTAAAAATGGCTGAAGAATGTATTGGTAAATCTGAAGAAATACATACACTAGGTCCTATTATTCATAATCCACAGATGGTAAAGAAGCTCTCGGATCAGGGAATTTTGGTAGCCGATCAGTTATCTGAAATCAGTGATCATAGTACTGTTATTATTCGTTCGCATGGTGTGGGGCCGATCGTCTATCAAGAAGCACAGGCTAAACATCTACAAATCATTGATGCAACTTGTCCGCATGTGAACAAAGCGCAGCAAGCCGCTCATCAATTATTGCAAGAGGGTTATACTGTGGTTGTGATTGGCGAACGTCATCACCCAGAAGTAAAAAGTATTGTAGAGTGGTCCGATAATACTGCTTTAGTAGTGCAAACTACTGATGAAGCTGCTGCGTTACCCAAAGTCGCGAGGCTAGGCATCGTCGCGCAAACTACTTTTGTTGGTGAAGTCTTTGAAGCAATTATTGCGATTTTACAAGAAAAGTGTGATGAAATAAAAGTCAGTCGTACCATTTGTACGGCTACCGATCTACGCCAGCAAGCTGCCTTAGAACTCGCAAGTGCAGTAGATATCATGATCGTAATTGGTGGGAAAAATAGTGCCAATACTACACGATTAAAACAATTATGTAGTGATGCTGGTAGCCGCGTCTATCATATAGAAACAGCGGAAGAATTACAGATTGAACAGTTTGAAGGTGTACAAACAGTAGGAATTACTGCGGGTGCATCGACGCCAAACTGGATCATTAAGGAGGTTTATCAAAAAATGCAAGAATTTAATCAGCTATTAGATCATGGTGTGAAAAAACTAGAAAACGATAGTATTATACAAGGGAAAGTAGTCGGCATTCGTCAAAATGAGGTTTTTGTAGATATCGGTTACAAATCGGAGGGTGTGATTGCTTTGCCAGAGCTTTCATTCCCTGTGCCAGAAAATGCATCGGATATAGTGAATGAGGGACAAATCATTGATGTGTATGTACTGGATGCTGAAACGGATGATGGCGTGGTAAAGCTATCGAAAGTAAAAGCTGATAGCATGATGGCTTGGGAAAAATTAGAGCAGGCACTACGTGATGAGCAGACCGTGGAAGGCAAAGTAATCGAGGTAGTAAAAGGTGGAGTGCGAGTCGCTGTTTTTGGTATTAGTGGTTTTATCCCTGCCTCTTTACTGGATCTTCACTTTGTTGAGGATTTATCCGTTTACCTTAACCAAACGTTAGCACTTGTACCAACAGAAGTGGATTCTGAGAAAAAACGTGTTGTATTATCCCGTAAGGTTTTACTTGAGAAAGAACGTCTGCGTAAAGAATTTGAACTATTAGAAAATCTAGCAGTAGGTCAGATACTAACTGGTACGGTAAGACGAATTGTTGATTTTGGTGCTTTTGTCGATATTGGTGGTATGGACGGTTTAGTACATATTTCAGATTTATCATGGCATCGAGTCAAAACTCCTCATGAAGTAGTTAGTATTGGCGATGTCGTAAAAGTCATTGTGCTAAAAATTGATGCGAAGGAAAAACGAATTTCTTTAAGCTTAAAGCAAGTGGGGCGTGATCCTTGGCTAGATGTAATTGAACAATTTTCAGTGAATATGATTGCAAAAGCGACTGTCAAAAAAATTACTACCTTTGGCGCCTTTGCTGAACTAGTACCAGGGGTCGAAGGACTCATTCATGTATCGGAAATGTCAGATCAAAAAGTCAATAAGGTCGAAGATGTCGTTAGTATTGGACAAGAAGTCAATGTAAAAATACTCGATATTAACAAAGAGAATAAACGGGTATCTCTTAGTATCAGCAAAGCGCAAGAAGATGTAGAGCGTAAAGAGTATACTGAATATTTAGGGACACAAGAAAATATAGGTCTTACACTTGGCGATCAATTTGCACATTTGTTTAAGAATCAAAAATAGGGAGTAGGGAATCGTGCGTCAATCAAGGAAATTAGATCATTTAACATATTCTCTATCACTTAGCGATGGGCCTGGCGATACTGGATTTGCTGATATTGGTCTTATACACAACTGCCTGCCAAATTTAAAGTGGAATGAACTTCAACTTGCAAGCTCAATTGTTGGTATTCCCATTCAAAGTCCGTTGATCATTAATGCCATTACAGGCGGAGCGCATGATGTTACAAAGGTGAATGAGCGTATCGCTGAGTTTGCTTGTTTGACAAATACGGCAATGGCTGTTGGCTCCCAATATGCAGCGCTTGAAGATCCAGAGGTAAGACACTCCTACCAAGTGGTGCGTGAAAAAAATCCTGATGGCATTATTTTCGCCAATGTAGGAGCCTATGTAACTCCTGCAGAGGCTCAACTCGCTGTAGATATGATTGGTGCGCAGGCTCTTCAGATTCATTTAAATGTAGCACAAGAGTTAATGATGACAGAAGGCGATCGGGACTTTTCAGGGTATTTGAAAAATATTTCGAGCATTGTTGAAAAAGTTCATGTACCTGTTATTGTTAAAGAAGTAGGGTGTGGCATTAGCAAAGAACAAGCTACATTATTATCACAAGTCGGTATTAAGGGTATTGATGTTGGCGGTATGGGCGGGACTAATTTTTTGGCAATTGAGGCTGCTCGTAGTAAAATGGCAATCGCATCCGAGACGTTACACTGGGGAATTCCCACAGCAATTAGTGCTATCGAAACCATGTCGGTTTTACCTTCGCAGATTGATATGATGGTCTCAGGTGGAGTACGTACATCGCTTGATGTAGTAAAAGCACTGGCACTGGGCGGAGTTGCTGTAGGTATGGCAACTCCGATCATTCGGATGTTACAGCAACAAGATATGGACAGCGCTGTGCAGTGGTTTGATGATTTTATGCATGAGATCAGATGTTATATGCTACTATCAGGAGCGGCGAATATAAAAAAAATAGCAAACATACCTGTGGTCATTACTGGGTATACTAGAGAGTGGCTCGATGCACGACATATTGATATAACTACATATGAATGAAAAAAAGCATGACGAATGTCATGCTTTTTTCGTATTAATTTTAGGATAAGGGGGAAATATAAGTTATAAAATATAGTAGAGGTGAAAAATATGAATATACCAATAGGAATGATGACGCTATTGGTGGTTGGAGTTTTAGTTTATTTTGGTATTGCCCATCGAATACTGGATCGAATGCGTTTAACGGATAAGCAAGCGTTACTGTTTATTGCTGCGATTATAGTGGGGAGCTTTATTGACATTCCGCTTATGGCGAGTCCAGTTGAGGTTAGTATCAATGTAGGGGGAGCATTATTGCCTATGCTGTTATCGTTCTGGTTGATTGTTAAAGCAGATGAAACGGCAGAAAAAGTGCGGGCCATACTGGCCACTATTTTAGTAGCAGCAGCCGTTTCGCTAGGTTCGCGTTATTTGCCTTATGAACCCGAAAATATGTTTTTAGATCCTAAGATTATTTATGGTATTTCAGCTGGTATGATCGCTTATTTAGCTGGCCGTTCACGGCGTAGCGCTTTTATTGGTGGAGTATTAGGGATTGTGCTAAGTGATATCGTGCATATGATTACGATTATGAGACTAGGGATTGCAGGAACAACAGACATCGGCGGTGCTGGTGCTTTTGATGTAGTGATTATCTCTGGTATTGTAGCGGTCATGGTGGCGGAGCTCGTTGGAGAGACGCGAGAAAAAATACAAGGTGGACCGGTACTCGGTAGCCATCGCCCAGAAGGCTTATATGAATTTAGTAAGGAACTTTCTCATCACAATCAAAAAAAGAAAGCCACTACCAAGGAAGAGAGTACGAAGGTTGATGATAGTTCTCTAGAGCATCGAGGTGATAAGAATGAATAAATTATGGAGGATCGTAATTGTATTATCCATATTATATACGATTAGCACGACTGCTTACGCTCAGAATATGGCCGCTAACGGGTATACTTCCTTTGTTGATGAAAACGATAATATTGTGTATGTAACAGGTTGGGCGGTAAAGATTGGCGATCAGTGTATCACGGAAAAAAATAAGCGTTTTGAAGTAGTCAGTATCGAAGGTGAAATTGCTCATGTCAAACTGATTGGTGAAGTCGATCTAAGCCAATATGGACAACCAAACTATAATAGCGTATGGGGCATATTACAGCCTACCATTGCTTCAGCGCAAAGTAATGGTAAAGTTGCAATTTATCACACGCATTCTGATGAATCGTATGTACCAACGGATGGCAAGGAAAGTATTCTAGGGGCAGGAAGTATTTATAAAGTAGGGGATGCCTTTGCGACTGCTCTTACTACAAATGGTATGGAAGTATTTCACTCAGATGCAAAACATGACCCCCATGATGATATGGCTTATGAACGTTCACGTCGTACGGTTATCGATTTGCTAAAAAAACAACCAGATGCTATTTTTGATCTCCATCGTGATGCCACACCACCTGAGGTCTATAAAACCACAATCAATGGGCAAGATGTTACCAAATTACAATTAGTTGTTGGTAAGTATGGGGCTACTGGTAAACAAATCGAAGACTATGCACTGCAAATCAAAGCTGCATCGGATAAAAAACATCCTGGTTTGATAAAAGGGATATTTTTTGCCAAAGGCGGTGATTACAATCAGGATTTATTTCCGAAATCAATGCTATTAGAAGTAGGGGCGCATACGAATGATCGACAGTCTGCGGAAAGAGGCATTGCGCTATTTGCAGATGTTATTCCGACCATTCTAGGAAAAACATCTGCGACACCTGAAAATGATACTGCGGGTACAACCGGATTTGGTACTGCAACTTCAGGACCATCTGGTGCTAGTAAATCGATTGCTTGGATCATTGGGATTGTAGTTGTCGGTACGGCAGCCTTTTTATTATTGAGTACTGGTAGTGTAAAAGAAGCAAAGGCAAAACTAAAACAGTTTGCAACGACAGAATTTGCGAATTTTTTTGCACCTAAAGTCAAAGGCGGAAAACACCGTAAAAAGACAAATAATAAAAAAGATGAAGATTAGTATTGACGTATCTCAATTATTTTCTCATAATATAAGTAGTGAATCATTACCTTTTGCAGTATTTATTGGGAACAGTATAAATACATGAATAAATAAAGAGTGATGCTTCTTTCATCACTCTTTATTTATTGCAGGAAATAGATGACAAACAAGGAATATACAAATAGAGGTGAAGATTTTGGCATGTAGTGGTATTGTTGCAAGAATTATACCAGATAGTATTGCGAGCGAGATCGGCTTAGAAGCTGGCGATCGTCTCATTACAGTTGACGGAGAGAGTATTCGAGATATTATTGATTTGAGCTTTGCCCTAGCGGATGAGAATGTGGAGCTTGTAATTGAAAAGAAAAATGGCGAGCAGGAATTTTTAGAAATAGAGAAAGAGTATGATGAAGATTTAGGAATTGAATTTGAAAGTGCAGTATTTGATGGTGTACGAAGATGCGCTAATAAATGTATCTTTTGCTTTGTCGATCAAATGGCACCTGGTATGCGGGAAAGTCTTTATGTCAAAGATGATGATTATCGTTTATCATTTTTATATGGGAACTTTATTACACTAACCAATAGTGGTCCTGCCGATATGAACAGAATTAGTAGACTTCATTTATCGCCACTCTATATATCCATACATACAACCAATGGTCCGTTACGGGAAAAAATGTTAAATAATAAAAATGCAGGGAAAATCATGGAGCAATTAGATACGCTAATTACAAGTGGTATTGAAATGCATACCCAAGTTGTATTGTGTCCAGATATTAATGATGGAAGTGAACTAGAAAAAACCATTCATGATTTATACGCGTTGCATCCGAACGTTCTATCGATGGCAATTGTTCCTGTCGGACTTAGCCGGTACCGGGAAAATTGTTATTCATTGCAAGTATTTACGCCAGAGAAAGCCATTAGCGTGATTACGATGGTGGAAAAATGGCAAGAAAAATGTCGCAAAGAAAACGGTACATCCTTTGTGTACTTATCGGATGAATTTTATATTAATGCAAATCAGCCGATACCTGCATATGAACTTTATGATGGTTTTCCGCAACTAGAAAATGGAATCGGTTTAATCCGAAATTTTCTGTTTGAATGGCAACAAGAAAATATATTGACGACAGGTTATCAAACTCCTCATCATCTAGATATCGTGTGTGGCACTTCTGCGCAAAAAATATTGACTCCATTATTAGAGGATCTAAAAGTATCGAATTTAACAATACGTGTTATACCTGTTGAAAATAATTTTTTTGGTACCGATATAACAGTAAGTGGTTTGTTAACCGGTCAAGATATCATCCATGCATTATCACAAGTAAGTGGCATTCGAACAGGGGTCATCATTCCTGGTACTGCACTGCGAAAAGGTGAATCGGTATTTTTAGATAATATGACGCTAGAGGAATTAGAAGGCGACTTAAGTGTACCTGTACGCGCTGCGTATAATGCGAGTGATTTGCGTGAATTATTACAAGCATGGAGGTGATCGTTTGGCTAAACTTGGATTGCTTCAAGTATATACTGGTAATGGTAAGGGAAAAACTACAGCCAGTATAGGTTTAGCATTTAGAGCTTGTGGACATGGCCTTACAGTATGTATGATTCAGTTTATGAAAGAGAATATAGAATATGGTGAGGTAAAGGCGAGTCAATATCTCCCAGGATTCAAGCTCATTCAGGTGGGGCGCAATGATTTTGTAAATCTAGAGCATCCTGAACAGATTGATATTGAGTTGGCAACGAAAGGTTGGAACCTTGCCCAATCGATTATACTATCTGGAACTTATGATATTGTGATTCTAGATGAAATGAATGTCGCTATGGCTTGTAAGCTACTGGATGTTAATGAAGTGGTTAGATTTTTGAAGAATGAGTATCAAGCGTTAACCAAAAGACCAGAATTGATAGTAACTGGTCGCTATGCCCCAACTGCTATTACTGAAATGGCAGATTTAGTAACGGAAATGCAAGAAATTTGTCACCACTATGCAGTAGGGATCGAAGCCCGCCAAGGTATCGAGTTTTAAAATCAGTAAGATGATAATATATTGAAGAGTATAGGAGATAAATATGAGTAAACCAATTGTAGCTATTGTTGGACGTCCAAATGTTGGAAAGTCTACGTTATTTAATTATATAGGCGAAAAAAGGGTTTCGATTGTAGAAGATATCCCTGGAGTGACCCGCGATCGAATTTACCTTGACGCCGAATGGCTCGATCGTGAATTTACAATGATTGATACTGGTGGTATTGAAATTGAATCAACGGATAAAATCTTAACTGCAATGCGGTATCAGGCAAAACTTGCCATTGAAGAAGCCGATGTAATTTTATTTGTTGTGGATGCTAAGGTAGGTTTAACATCTGCTGATGAAGCCGTAGGCGTCATTTTGCGTAATACCCGTAAACCAGTTATTATCGCTGTCAATAAAGTCGACAATATGAGAAAAGAAAATGAAATCTATGAATTTTATAATTTAGGACTTGGCGATCCAATTGCTATTTCAGCAGCTAATGCCTTAAATATTGGGGATTTATTAGATGAAATTGTAAAGAACTTGCCAAAGGAAGAAATCATCCCCGAAGATAATGAACAAATCAAAGTCGCTATTATTGGTCGCCCTAATGTAGGGAAATCTTCATTGGTGAATCTACTAGTTGGTGAAGAACGAGTCATTGTTAGTGACATTGCAGGTACCACTCGTGATGCGATTGATACTCATTTTACCAAAGATAATACGTCATTCATATTAATTGACACCGCAGGCATGAGACGTAAGGCAAAGGTCGAATTGCCAGTTGAACGATACAGCGTTATGCGTGCACTACGGGCCGTGGATCGCTCGGATGTTGTCTTGATGGTGATTGATGCTGTAGATGGTGTAACCGAGCAAGATAAGAAAATAGCAGGTTATGCCCATGAAGCTGGTAAAGCTTGCGTTATTATTGTTAACAAATGGGATCTTATGGAAAAGGATAGTAAAACGACGCTACGCTATACGGAAAACATCCGTGCGGAGTTAGCCTTTATGCAATATGCACCGGTATTATTTGTATCAGCTCTTACCAAACAGAGAGTATCGAGGATTACAGAACTGATCAAATTTGTAGCAGAGCAACATACGATGCGTGTATCTACAAGTGTTTTAAATCAAGTCATTGAAGATGCCGTATCCATTAATCCACCACCATCTCAACATGGTCAACGTTTAAAAATATTTTTTACTACACAGCCAAATGTCAAACCGCCTACGTTTGTTCTTTTTGTTAATGACGAGGCCATTATGCATTTTTCCTATTTGCGCTTTTTAGAAAACAAACTGAGAGAAAGTTTTGGCTTTGAAGGAACACCTCTAAAATTAGTAGTTCGTGGACGTAAAGAAGAAGAGTAAATCGATAAGGGGAAGAGAGTGATCAAATGGATTATGTAATCATCGCTATACTCGGATATCTAATTGGCTCGATTCCCAATGGACTCATAATTGGTAAACAATTCTATCATGTTGATTTACGGCAATTTGGCAGTAAAAATATTGGCGCGACGAATGCTTTTCGAACGCTCGGTGTAAAACCAGCGTTATGGGTATTTCTCACGGATGCGGCAAAAGGCATTATTGCAGTATATGGAGCCAACATATTCGTTGGTACGCCAATCGCATTACTAGTAGCTGGTATTGCTGCGATTGCTGGACATAACTGGTCCATATTTTTAAAGTTCACAGGGGGGCGCGGTGTTGCTACGGGACTTGGTGTTATCATCGTACTCGTACCTAAAGTAACGCTAATCGTCTTTGTAGTATGGTCAGTGATTGTTTATTTCACTCGATATGTATCACTTGCATCTATTATAGCGGCGACATTAGTACCAATTATGATGTGGTTTATGGGTGAGCGGCATGAGTTTTTATATTTTGGTGTGATTATTGCCTTATTTGTTGTGATTCGGCACCGGCCTAACATCGAAAGATTGCTAAAAGGTCAGGAACTAAAGATAAAAGTTGGCAGTATGACCGCTGAAAGTAAAAAAGAGAAATAGTCAGATATAGTGATTGCGAAAAGGAGATTGTTGAACCGAAAAGCGGTTTAACAATCTCTTTTTTTATTTGAATTTCTTATTTTGTAATATTATTGGTAGCATGTCATATATTTATAAAGATGAATTTACCATTAATGATTACTTTTTGAAATACTACTCCATCTCGTTCGGTTATGAGTCTGCTTTGGAGGAGGGATGACTGCGAGTATAGTGATGTACTCTACTATTTTATATAAAGCGCAGTTAGGGAGGGGAAAGGGTAAATGGAAAAATTTGATTTGTTTCGAGATATTGCCGAACGTACTGGAGGTGATATTTATATTGGTGTTGTAGGTCCAGTACGTACAGGTAAATCTACCTTTATCAAACGTTTTATGGAGACTATGGTGCTGCCGAATATTATTGATCCATATGAAAAAGAGAGGGCGAAAGACGAATTACCACAAAGTGCTGCTGGCAAGACAATTATGACGACTGAGCCTAAATTCATTCCCAATGAAGCAGTGGAGATTAACGTAAAAGACAATATTAACGTTAGAGTCAGAATGGTGGATTGCGTAGGATATACAGTAGATGGAGCCCTAGGTTATGAAGAGCAAGAGGGGCCTCGTATGGTGCTCACTCCTTGGTTTGATCATGAGATTCCTTTTCAAGAGGCGGCAGAAGTAGGTACCAGAAAAGTCATTGCCGAACACTCTACGATTGGTCTCGTGATTACAACGGATGGTAGTGTGACAGATTTAGCGCGAGAAAAATATATACCATCAGAAGAAAGGGTTATAAATGAATTAAAAGAATTAGAAAAACCATTTTTGGTCATTTTAAATACATCTCATCCATCAAACAAGGAAACACGGGAACTAGTTGCAAAACTAGAAAATGAATATGATGTTCCTGTCATTCCTGTTGATTGTGCGCAATTAAGCCAAGATGATATTTATGCTATCTTACAAGAAGTATTGTACGAATTTCCTGTTAAAGAAGTGAATATTTCGTTACCGAAATGGGTAGAAGAATTAGAAAGCGAACATTGGCTTCGTGAAAAATTTGATGGAGCAGTGCAAGAAGTCGTGCAATATGTAAGGCGTCTTCGGGATATTGATAGGGCGATTGATGATTTGTCTGGTTATGATTTTATAGCCGACGTAATTTTGCATGATATGGATCTTGGTAATGGTATTGCTGTTATTGAAATTACTTCTAGAACCGATTTATTCTATCAAGTCTTAGAAGAATTAACAGGCTTTACTATTTCAGGAGAACATCACTTACTAAGGCTCATGCAAGACTTATCGGTTGCCAAACGTGAGTATGACAAGATGGCATGCGCTCTAGAGCAAGTACGACAAACAGGTTATGGTATTGTAGCCCCACAACTTGATGAAATGGTACTTGAAGAACCGGAAATCATTCGTAATGGAAATCGTTTTGGCGTCAGGCTCAAGGCTTCTGCACCATCATTGCATATTATTCGAACAGATGTACAGGCGGAGATTTCACCGATTATTGGCAGTGAAAAGCAAAGTGAGGAGCTGATTCAATACCTGATGCGAGAATTTGAGGGGGAACCAGAAAAGATATGGCGCACTAATTTATTTGGGAAATCTCTCAACTCTTTAGTACGTGAAGGTATCCAAAATAAGCTTTCTAGTATGCCAGAGAACTCACAAATGAAATTACGTGATACGCTGCAAAAAATTGTGAATGATGGTAGTGGTGGGCTCATTTGTATTATATTTTAAGGCATGAAATTAGCCAATCTGTTCAGGGTCTGTACAGATTGGCTAATTTTTTATTATTTATACTTGTATTTTATAGTATTTTAATGCTATAATGTCTACTGAGAGTAGATAAATATCCGTTTGTGTAATACTGGAGGAGGATTAAGTAGTGACTGATCAAAAATCTGTATTTTTCTTGGTTCGAGAAGAGATATTACCGGAAGCAATTAAGAAAACAATTAAAGTAAAAGATATGTTAAAACGTGGTGAAGCACGTACGATTAATGAAGCTGTAGAAAAAATGGAGCTAAGTCGTAGTGCTTATTATAAATATAAGGATTATGTCTTTCCTTTTTATGAAGCAAGCAAAGAAAAAATCATTACCTTGTCATTATTGCTTGAGCACAAGCAAGGAGTCTTATCAAAAGTGCTCAATACGATTGCAGATGATCGTGGCAGTATTTTAACTATTAATCAAGGGATACCATTGCAAGGGGTAGCAAATGCTACAATTTCAATTGAAACAGCAGAGCTTGCTATTGATCTAGAAGCACTATTAGATAAAGTAAGAATGATAGAGGGCGTAAAACGACTAGAAGTATTAGGTCAGGCCTAAATAAGGAGAGGAAAATAATGGATAAAGTAGTTCATGTTGGTTTACTTGGAATGGGTACTGTTGGAACAGGTGTTGTTAAAATTTTAAAAAATAATGCTCATGATATTTCACAAAAAGTTGGAATGTCTGTAAAAATAAAAAAAATTATGGTGCGTCAACTTGGTAAACATAGAAGTGCTGATACCGATGCAGAATTTACTACTCATATTGACGATATCATTAATGATAAAGAAATTGATATTGTAGTAGAATTAATGGGCGGAATGGAGCCTGCTAAAGAGTATATTCTTCGTGCATTACGTGCAGGTAAGCATGTAATCACTGCCAATAAAGATGTTGTTGCAAAGTTTGGTCATGAGATACTGGAAGTTGCTGAAGAAAATAAAGTCGATTTTTTATTTGAGGCGAGCGTAGCAGGTGGTATTCCTATTATTCGCCCACTCAAACAATGCCTAGCAGCCAATAAAATTAGTGAAGTAATGGGTATTATTAATGGTACTACGAATTATATGCTTACCAAAATGACCAATGAGGGACTCGATTTTGATGATGTGCTTGCAGAAGCACAAGCGAAAGGGTATGCCGAATCAGATCCAACTGCTGATGTAGGAGGTTTTGATGCTGCTCGTAAAATCGCGATACTAGCGTCTATTGCATTTAGTAGCAGAGTTTCAATTGATGATGTTTATGTAGAAGGTATTACTAGTATCTCAAAAGAAGATATTGGTTATGCGAAAGAATTTGGATATGTAATAAAATTATTAGCCATTGCCAAAGATGATGAACGTGGCATTGATGTTCGTGTACATCCTGCGTTTATTCCCGCAAGTCATCCATTGGCTTCGGTACATGATGTTTTCAATGCCATTTATATTAAAGGTGATGCCGTTGGAGAAACGATGTTTTATGGACGTGGTGCCGGGGAAATGCCGACCGCTAGCGCAGCAGTAGCTGATATTATGGATGTTGCTCGTAATATTAAACATAATGCCAATAGCCGTATTCTATGCACTTGTTTTGATCATAAAACATTCTGCCCAGTAGAAAAAACCGAATCGCCTTACTATATTAGGCTGATAGTCGAAGATAAGCCTGGTGTTTTAGCTGCGATTGCCGGTGCTTTTAGTGCACAAGAAGTAAGTTTACATTCTGTAATTCAAAAACGTAAAGTAAATAATTGCTCGGAACTAGTGCTCATTACCAATCGAGTATTAGATGCTAGTTTACGATTAGCTCTTAAAGCGGTCGCTGGTTTATCTGTCGTGAATACGGTAAGTAGTGTGATTCGGGTAGAAGCAGATGATTTTTGTAAATAATATTTCATAATGAGATGGGAGAAACGTTATGTCCGTTACAGTAAAGGTCCGTGTTCCGGGGACAACGGCCAATTGTGGTCCTGGTTTTGATGCAGTAGGTATTGCTTGTACGATTTATAATGATCTAGAACTCACTTTAACTGAGAAAGGTCGTTTAATAATCGAAGTGGAAGGAGAAGGAAAAGATAATATTCCGACAGATGAAAAAAATATTGTTTGGCAGGTAATACAAAGTGTATTACAAAAAGCTGGGAAACAATATAATGGGATTCATATAAAAATGATAAATCAAATTCCATTGTCCCGTGGTTTAGGAAGTAGCGCTGCAGCAATTGTGGCGGGATTATTTGCAGCCAATGAGGCAACTGGGAATACATTAAGTAAAGATGAACTACTCAATATGGCGACGGCAGTGGAGGGGCATCCAGATAATGTTGCTCCTGCGATACTAGGTGGTGTCGTGACGAGTGTAATGCAAGGCGATCATGCCCAGTATTTGCGTTTTTTACCGCCAGCCAAACTGAGCATGATCGTGGCAATACCAAATTTTAATTTATCGACGCATATGGCGCGCCAAGTATTACCGGCGTCTGTTCCCTTTCAAGATGCTATTTTTAATATTAGCCGGACAGCTTTAGTCATTGGGGCATTATGTCAAGGTGAGTTTCATCACCTGCGTTATGCTCTTGAAGACAAAATACATCAGCCTTATCGGCAACATCTGATTCCTGGTATGCAACAAGTATTTGATGCTGCAATAAAGCATGGTGCATTAGGGGTAGCTCTTAGTGGCGCAGGTCCTTGTTTAATCGCTTTTTCACAAGAACATTGCAACGAGATAGGCGCAGGGATGGTACAGGCCTTTGGGCTACATCATATCAAAGCACGTTACCTGGTCCTGGATATTGATAGTAAAGGTGCACATGTCATCTCTTAGAAATAGGACAAGTTCTTGACATAATATCTAAAAAAAGCTACAATAGATACTGTTAGTCGGGGCGTAGCGCAGTTTGGTAGCGCATTAGACTGGGGGTCTAAGGGTCGCAGGTTCAAATCCTGTCGCTCCGACCAGTAAAGTATAATATGTTTAAAGGTTCGCAGAACATGCGAACCTTTTTCTGCGATTTCTTATAATCAGGAATTTAAATGTAGTATACTTCCTGGCATATTGTTTTACTATATACCGTAAAACAGTATGATGAAAAAATGCACTAAACATAAGAGGGAGATTATATTTTGATAGTAGTAAAAAAGAAGTTTAAAATAGCCATAGCAAGTAGTGTTATTCTTTTATTAGTAGCGATCAGTTACATCGTTTCTTCTTCATTATCTGGTATACCTGTTTTAAATTATCACCAAATAAATAATGAGAATTATAATGCATTAACGCTTAGTTCACAAGAATTTGATGCACAAATGGACTATTTATATCATGCGGGTTATACGACTATATCGCCAAAACAGTTGGTTGATTATTTTCAATATGGTACTGAACTTCCGCCTAACCCCATCCTAATTACATTTGATGATGGCTATGTCGATAATTATAGTGTTGCCTATCCTATATTGCAAAAATATAACTTTACTGCGACAGTGTTTCTCATTACGGATTTTGTTGGGAATAATGATAGATATTTGAGTTGGCAACAAGTAAGGGAAATGAAAGATCATGGTTTTAGCTTCCAGTCTCATACGTTAAGTCATATACTACTATCAAATGCTTCGGATGATGAAATTCGCTCTCAATTAATAAAATCGCGAGAAGGGATGGAGTGGCGCCTTAAGGAAAAGGTAGAATATCTAGCTTATCCAGGTGGTGATTATGATCAGAGAACGATAGAATTGGCCAAACAAGCGGGCTATCGAGCTGCCTTTACGATAAATTTAGGACGTGATACAAAAAACTGTAGCTTATTTACCTTGCAACGCATTCCTATTTTTGAAACGTCACATAGTTTTTTACGTTTTAAAATACGTTTGAGGTGTACGCAATTTCTTACTGCTATGCAAGATTTGAAAGTTACGTTAAATAATTGGGGAGCATGTAAAATAGCAAGTTGGATTTATATTCCGTAATGTAATGATCGTTAAATAAAAATGACCAAGACAATACATGGTAATTGCACTAAAGGAGTAGGAAAACGAATGGATGATAGACCGCATCAACGCTGGATATTACATGCGGATATGGATGCTTTTTATGCATCTGTAGAGCAACGTGATAATCCTGAATTGATAGGAAAACCAGTCATCGTCGGTGGAAATAGTAATCGTGGTGTTGTATGCGCTGCTTCTTATGAAGCAAGAAAGTATGGCATACGTTCTGCCATGTCTATTGTAGAAGCCAAACGGCGTTGTTCTCACGGAATCTATATAGAACCAAATATATCTAAATATGTTGATGTCTCTAGTCAGATACTGCAAATATTTGAAAGATTTTCACCTACAATTGAAACATTGGCCTTAGATGAAGCGTTCCTCGATATTACGGGGATGGAACGCCTCTATTGTGATGTTGCCGATATTGCTCGGCAACTAAAAATGCAAATAAGGAATGAATTACACCTAATTGTTTCTGTTGGCGTTGCCCCGAATAAATTTTTAGCGAAACTCGCCTCCGCATTGGAGAAGCCAGATGGTTTAGTCATAATACATCCTGGAGAGGAAATAGAACGGTTGGCTTCCTTATCCGTCAAAAAAATATGGGGGATCGGTGAAGCGACTGCGAAAATATTAAAGTCCATGCATATTGAAACGATAAAAGAATTACGACAAGCCGATCCGTATATACTAAAGCGACATTTTGGTAAACATGCGATTGATCTATATGATCTAGCATGGGGTAGGGATGAGCGTCCTGTAATCATAGATAAAGAAGCAAAGTCAATTGGTAACGAAGTTACTTTTCAAGAGGATATTAGTGGTAGAGAGGAATTAATGGCACAACTATTGGCCTTGGCTGAACGTGTAGGTTGGAGGCTTAGAAAGGCTGGAGCGGCTGGCAGAACGATTACGTTAAAAGTCCGCTTTTCATCCTTTCGTACCATTACCCGTGCTATGACATTGCCGGAGCCTATCATGCTAGATGAAATACTATATGAACATTCTATTCACATGATGGATAAGATAGGAACGAAAGAAGCCATTCGGTTACTAGGGATCACAGTGTCTAATTTTTCTCAATGTGGGGTACAATTAAATCTTTTTGATGAAGAAATGGAGAAACGTGAAAAAATAGCAACTGTGATGGATTCTTTAAAAAATCGATTTGGCGTAAATATTGTAAAGCGAGGACGATTATTTGAAAATAAATAATGTAAACATATTTTTTAGTTAAAATTAGTTTTAGTGATATATTTCGACAGAATTTTTTATTATTTATGTTTATAATAAATAATAAATCTTATTTTTATGTTTCTATAAATGACCTCCTAGCCCGATTGAAAATGAAAAGAACGATACTTTTTAAAGAATGGAACATCTATGTATAATGTAGATAGGAGGAGTTTATTTTGGAAAATTTGTATTGTAAAATTGAATGCTTACGACAGAGAATGCATATAGTAGCACTTGAAAAAGGAATATCACATTCCGATGTTTTAGAAATTAGTTGTATATTAGATCAAGCAATTAATGAATATTATAAAACATCATGGAAACAAAAAAATAAAAAAAAGAAAATATATCATTTAGCAAATCAACTATGCTTGCATTTCCAAGGTCATACTCCTTGTACAATCTGTAATAAAGTCTCTACTTGTCTACAAGACGATCTATTATGATGTATCATATTCTGTTGTTCATAAAAATGAAGCAAGGATATAGAAAACCATGTCTGAGGAATTGATTTCCAAGACATGGTTTTTTTTATGATTTGCGATGTTTAGTATTGTGATTTACTTAGCGCCCAATCGATTTTCTTTTGCTTTTTTTAATGCTTGTTTGGTAGCGAAGAACTGTGAACTTTTGGTCGCTGTTTTCAAATTTTTATAACTGCTTTTTTCGGAAATTTTTCCCATGAAATCACCTCCATATATAAAATATTCACTTACTATTACTTAAAACATCTATATAATTCTTATTGAGAAGTAAGTTCTTTAATATACTATATCACTATAGTGCTACATCAGACAAGTATGAGTGGATGACTAATCCCTCAAACGTAGCGTATGAAAAATTAATAAATGCACTTGAATAGAACATATGTACTGTGTTATAATTTAACAAAGGAAACATATGTTCTATAAAGGTGGTTATATATAATGAAAATGGTAGTATTATTTTTGTTAATTTTTGCATTATGGTCCATTACACCGCTCGCTAATTCTAATGCATATCTCGCTTCTAGTATTTATGGATCTATTTCAGTAAAATCAGGTGACACAGTATGGGGCATTGCGACAAAATATGTGACGGATCAAGAAGATATAAGAGAATTGGCACAAGCCATTAAAGAGGTAAATGGCTTAAATAATAATGTTCAAATATTTCCGGGCCAAGTTTTAAAAGTACCTTTAAAACAATAAGAAAACGGGTAAATGTATAGAAAGGCAGGACTTTTCATGATATATATAGTATAATCACAAATATCCGTTTTATTTAAAAGCGGTGTTTCGTATGATAGGGGAGCGTATATACGATGAGTAGTGCCTTATTAACAGAACAGTCTTTTGCTGAAATTGTTGCAAAAAATGGTGGACACGTATTTAGAGTGGGTGGCTGTGTTCGTGATAAATTTATGGGGACAACACCGAAGGATATTGATTTTTGTATCGTAGGTATGGTTAAAAGAAATTTCAAGACGATTTTTCCTGAAGCTGAAGAATATGGAAAATCATTTCCGGTATTTAGGTTATTGATTGATGGTGTAAGATGTGAATTAGCTTTTGCAAGAACGGAACGAAAAATCGGTGATGGTTACAAAGGTTTTAAAGTATCATCAAGCCCGAAAGTGACGATTGAAGACGATCTTTTCCGGCGTGATACTACTGTAAATTCGATTGCCATTCACTGTTTAACGAGAAAGATTATTGACCCTTTTCATGGTATAGAAGATATCAATAACAAGATACTTAGAGCTACTAGTCAGCATTTTTCAGATGATCCTATGCGCGCGTTGCGCTTAGCTGGTCAGTCTGCTCGGCTAGGCTTTCAGATAGATCGCGATACCTTAACGTTGGCAAGTGCGGTAGCTCATGAACTGGTTCATGAGCCAAGCGAACGCGTCATGATAGAATTGACAAAGGTATTGGTAGAAGCGCAAACGCCGGCAAGATTTTTTCAAGTTCTTGCCGAAACCAAGCTATTACCCGTTACCTTTAAAACACTTGCTGAGTTGTCGATTGAACATTTTAACATAGTAATGGAGAAACTAGATGTGGTAGCAAAACTTACCAGGAATCCGAAACTACGATTTGCAGTGTTCGGTTTCGTATTGAATAGGGAAAGTCTATTGCAATGGAATCAAGAAATGACATTACCAAGTGATTGGCTGAATGGTGCCATTACATTTGGTAATATTAAATCGTTACTGGAAAATAGTAGCCCTGAACATGTTGTAACAGCGATTCACCGTTTGCGACGTGGCGCACTAAGCATTGAAGAATTCGATATGATCGCCAAAGGAGCAGCGCTACATATTCCGGCACTGACCGCTCTTAATGCTACCATTTCTTTATCAGCAGAATCGGTTCCTAACGATTTAAAAGGTAAACAAATCGGCGAGTGGTTGAAGAAAAAAGAAGTTGAAATCATTAAAAAGTTATTATAGTGAACTGCTACCTACCCTAAAGGGTTAGGGACTTTTGGAAACCTTCTCAAGCAACTGAGACTATTGATCCTGAGGGATTGATGCTTTTGGTTGCGTTTTTTATTTGATTAGACTTCGAATTAAGTGATGTTTTCTAAATGACATTTTTGTAGATTTCACCCTATATGTATAGAGTAAATTATGGTGGAAATACAAATGAAGAAGATATTTCCCACGTGTGTGGGGAGTATTTGACGAAAAAATAGATAATGGATTGTAAAAAAACGTTGTAAATATATTGTAAATATGTTAATATTAAATAGTTCTAAAAATGTAAAATTTATGCTATAAAGTAAATTATATAAAATGGATTCTGCGAATATTAGCCTGAATATGGACACTTGGACTAATAGGAGAAAATAGTGTAACCGACCATCTTTATAAAAAAAGATGGTTTTATTTTTTTATAAAAGTATCTTGAAAAACATAACAAGGAGGCAACCTATGGCACGTAACTATATGGATGAAGAAATAGTAAAGATATTGCAAGATGCCAATGATGAGAAAACAACGGAAGAAATCATGACAAAAGAAATTATAGAGCAGGACATTGCAAGTGGGCAAGCCATAATCTTTGGGAAAAATGTCGCCTTTACTCGTCGTGAATTCCTCGATGGGAAAATGAGTATTATGATACCAACAGAGTGGACAGACCTGCCACTCGAACTAGCGAAACAGAAATACCCCTATGAAAATAGACCGCCAATTATTATCACGGATGTTACCACAACTATCAATTTCACCGTTCACTACTTGCCACAACCTCTTGAATATGAAGCAGTTGCAGAATTCACAAAAGTGTTGAAAGGATATACAGACAAAGGAGTGCGGTGCAAGTTTTGGGAAGAAGATGTGATTGAAGAAGAAGAAGGACGACCCATTGGTTGGTTTGATTTCACGGTATCGGGTGCTGATGCGGATCTATATAACTTCGTTTGCTGTACTTCGTTAGATCATCGAGCGCTTCTAATTAGCTTCAATTGTTATGAGAGCGTTAAAGAACGTTGGCAAATGGTAGCCTTTGGTATGATCAATACCTTGCAACTTTTCCCATCAGAAGTAAAAATGCAGGTAAAGAAAGAGAGGGAATTGTATGAATGCCCAAATAATGACAAACGTTAAGGGCGTTGATTTAGGGGTTAATAATCTCAAAAGTATATCTGACTTTACGCAGTCGGCTTCTAGTTTGGGATTGATTAGCGATAATACGACGAAATTAACCAGTTTTGTTGGCACTTCCGCGGGATTAGGTGGACTATCCTCAGGGGCTCTTACGGAACATGCCGTAATGTCGTGTATGAGCGCAGGTATAGATGCAGGAATCTTAGCAGTGACAGCTCCTGCAGAAAAAGTACGGACCTTGCTCAATAGTGCGAAGCGCTTAGGGGTCACGGTTCTTAATGTAAAAAACCAGATTGATAGCATCATGAAAGTGGCAGGGAAAAATGGACTGATTCCTAGCAAAATTCAGGCAATAAATAATGGTACCGCAGTATCGCATCACAAACTAAAGTTTGCTCCTTTTGACATGTCAGATATTTTGGAAGTTTGTATATCGCAGATGATAAATGACCATGGACGCCTCTACGTAAAAGGAATATTAAAACCACAAGGCGGAAGTGAAGATCAAATGGTTCATGATACCGGTGTTGGTAAAGCCGCTGCCTTATATAGCGTAGATGAAAATGGGAAAGTAGAAACACTTTTTATAGGAATCGTTCTCAAGGTAACACAAAACCAAAGTGGTGATTTAAAGTATTTTGAAGTAGAAGTAATCAGTCAAAGCTATAACCTTGATATTACTAAAAATAGTCGTTCATTTCAAAAGAAAACCGCTGTATATTGCAGTATCATTGATCAAGTAAATAATGGTGTTGCACAAATTAGAATGGAAGTCGAAGATAAAACGACAGATAAACTCATCGTACAATATCGAGAAACAGATTGGAATATGTTGATACGCCTAGGATCTCATTTTAATACTGGTTTAGTACCCGTTTGCAATTCGGAATACAATCAAATTTATTTTGGCATACCGATCGGAACAACGCCGAAAGAAATAAGCATTGCATCGTATTGTGTGCAAAAAGATCTTGAAAAGTATAGTGAAGTTAGTGCCAATAATCTGACGCACTCCAATCCTAGTGTAGCAGATGTAGATTATACTACCTACAAAGTACAAAGCCTGGAACGGCTAAACATTGGTGACGCAGTTACTTTTTTAAAACATACCTTATATGTTAAGCAAATAAAAGGTCAATTAGAAAAAGGAATATTAACGTTTTACTACTACCTATCAAGCAAACAAGGTATGGTGCAAAAAGATCTATTTAATGATAACCAAATTGGTGTATCACTCATGGGGCAGGTCAAAGTCATTACCAAAGACCAGATTAAGGTACATATCACCGAAATTGATGCGCAGTGGGATGATGAGAATGATTGGTACTTTCCATACTCGACACTGTTCTCGTCACCAGATGGAAGCGGGTGGTATGCTATGCCTGAACCAGGGGACACGGTGCGTGTTCACTTCCCAAATCACCGTGAAGAAGATGCTGTAGCATCAAGCTCTGTCAACAAAGAACAGTCCGCGCAAAGTCAGCAACGGGCAGAAAGTGGCGGAGGTGGTGGAGGAAGTGGTGACTCAGATGATGCACCACGTTCCGATCCAGACAAGAAATCGCTAAGTAATAAGTATGGTAAAGAAGTATTATTTACGCCTGAGGGCATCTTTATCATCAACCAAGGCGGACAAATGTTCATTAATCTCACGGATGACGATGGGATTACGATTGTAAGTGCCAAAGATGTTGTCATTACGGCTAAAGAAAACATTTATATGAAGGCCGACAAAGAGATGTTGATTACCGCAGGTGAAACATTGACTATAAAGGGCAATACCTCCAGTATTATTATGGATACCGATAATATCATTAAAATTGAAGGTAATCAAGTAAAAACCAACTAATAGAGGTGGCACGATGACTAGTGAACAAGCAATCAAGCAATTTTGGGAAACGTACGCTGAGGCAAGATGTCGCCAGGCCTTTGTGCAAACAGAAGACTATTATCATAAACATAAAGAACAACTAGTCGCAGAAATGGCGCAGCAAATCATTGCATTCTTACGTCATATCAAAATGCAACAAGAAATAGGCGCAAAAGCAAGCATTAGCTATATCTTTTGCTCGTTTCTCTATAGTGCTTTTATGCAAAGTAGGCCGATCTGGCGCTGGGATGCCTACGATAAAAGCCATTATCTTGATGAGCAAGAATGCACAGGATATTTTGATACACCATGGCTTTTTGCAGAACTAAACGCGGCCTACGCCGAACTCGATCAAGAACGGAGAAAATATGTTGGCAAAATCAATGTAGCGTATCTTGATATTATAAAGCGGCAACAAGCTTACTATTATAGCATCTACCCTACAGTAGTCATTCGCCAGGCGTTAAAAGAAGTAGTGAAAAGTGAGGAATTTGCGGCGATACAAAAGGGAGAAACGGTTGAATTTCGTTTAGGTGAATACCATGATGTTACGGAAGTCGTCTATTCGCATAAAGAGCGTAAACAAGATAGTGCCAAGATAAAAGCCTGGCTAGAGAAAAAATTCGATGACAAATACTTTACGACTTGCCTTACTGATCTAGAGCTATCGAATGGTGATTATTCACTATGCAACCTGAGTTATGCGCGGTTAACAAATTCCACGCTGAAGCACGTCAATTTGCAAGAAAGTTTACTCTATGGCACTGACTTTAGTCATTGCTGCATCGAAGACAGTGACTTTAGCCATAGCTGGATGAGTGGTGCATCGTTTACAGAAGTCAGCATGAAGCGAACGCGATTTTACCATTGCATGGCTTCAGAGACGGCGGAGTATGATGACTCGGAGCAACACATTCTCGTAGATTTATTTTCAGAAACTAGTTTTTGCAAGGGACAACTCACGGACGTTGAATTCTTCTATGCCAGCTTAGACCAAGCCGACTTTACTGGCGCAACACTACATCAAGTATCCTTTGCTAGCTGTAGCCTTATCGGTGCTTGCTTTAAAAATACGATCCTTATGGACTGTGATTTTACAAACGCCGATGCAACCGAAGCCACCTTTCTTGGGGCAACATTGACTCGCTGTAAGTTTTCAAAAGAGGTGGATAGCACCCTTTTTACCGCCGAGCAACGACAACAACTCATCCTATCCTAAGGAAGTGAACGAGAGTGGAATACTTTATTCTAAGTCAAGATGATCGTATTATGATGCCTAGTCTGCCATCCGATATGATTAAAGCCTTGCCCTCACAACTCATGAGAAGATATAAACCTAGAGAACTCGACAATGCCCTCGCGTTTAACATTACGAGTAAACCAGGGGTAGAATATCCGGCGATTATGGAACGGACGATTTTTTGCTTGGTGAATACCGTTGTAAAAGAACTTTTCAGTAAATATGATCGAAATATTGTGTTCACGCCTGTCATACTCAATGACGTGCAAAAAGGAAAACAACATCTATACTGGGTTATGGACTTACCTGGTGTTGAGTGTTTGGCCCCAGAAACGGAGTTTCATCGGGATCGATCATTGAAAAAAATAGTACTTGATATGGGTAAAATTCGTCATAAGCCCATCTTTAAAATCGGGGGGACGATTGCCGAACGCTTAGTCATTCGCCTTGATGTAGCCGAAAGTCTATTGCGACGCGATACCGTATATGGCATCGAGCTAACTCCCGTTATCACAAATTAGAATGGTGTAAGGAGTGAAGAAGTATGGAAGTAACAGCAACAATCCGTAGTATCAAAGAAGTGGATGCGGTTAGTGATAAAAGCTATGTAGTCAGAGCGGCGAAAACTCGTTGTACATTCGGGAGTGAACCGAGTCGTCTCGATCTACCCTTTTGTCATGGTATATATCTAAAAGACAAGCCCCAACTCAACATTATGGATTGCAAACCCTTAGTAAATATCTTTACCTTCGGTCGTTGTAAAAAGAGAGGCGCTTGTATGCCGAGTGTAGCAACACCCTGGATCCAAGGCAAAGAAGATGTGCTTCTCAATGGGCAACCCGCGCTATTAAATACCAGTATGATTGCCTGTTTAGAGGGAGGCATCATTCGTATTACTGACGATGGTCAGGAACTGGAGTAACAGTATGGATATAACGAAAAAAGCCTACAGTTATCACGACATAACCTATAAACTTCCTATACCACTGCAAAGTTTAAAAGAACTCATCATTAGCCAAACCATCAATGACCATATTCAATTTCGTCTAACGGGCATAGCCCCTGATAGTTTAGAACCTAGTGACATTGAAACCGTCGGTACAGAGGCACCTATCGAGATGAACCTTGCAGGACGGGATGCTCCGTACTTTGCAGGGGTATGTACGAATATTAGCCTTCAGTATCAGAGTGGTCTAAAGACCATCACGATCGAAGGGAAATCGTGGACGCATTTACTG
>Ga0074193_1001149_pt1 | contig 35438 bp, 32 predicted proteins | sample EPASupsiteHSE605_FD_64523 | JGI IMG/M metagenome (GOLD analysis project Ga0074193, IMG submission 64523) | Bioremediated contaminated groundwater from EPA Superfund site, New Mexico - Sample HSE6-05 | ecosystem: Environmental > Aquatic > Deep subsurface > Groundwater > Contaminated ... | reverse complement strand
TATTTTTTCAGCAAAATGCCGCTATTATCCTGAGAATTGCAGCATTTTGCTGAAAAAATATACTTTTTTATCAGTGGCTGAATAGTTACATTTATTATTTCATTTCCAAATTATTTTCCTCAATTACACCACTAAAGAGCTTTTTATTTAAAAAGCAAGGCTTTAAATACTTTTTTTAGAATAAAAACCCTGAAGTTACCGATAAATTTTTAAAAAATATAGGAAGACTAATATCAGAGTAAGCCTATATAAATAATTCAATTCCGAAAATCGAACATTTTTTAACAGGATCTCAATGGAAAGGGGTTTTGACATGTTCTCACTTAACGAACAAAAAGCTATTGAACTTGGAGAATCTGGCGAGAAGGCAATAAGGGAACAAAACGACTATAATGCGCTTCAATATGTTGAATACCTCAGGGAATTCGGGGAAGAGTTGCTCGAAGCAAGTCTGGAAACAGACTTAAAAAGAGTCATAATTTCACTCCGGAATATAGGCAATAAAGCTATCCAGAAAAGGATGGAGAATGTTGCATCCGCGACTGTAGATGTTCTTAAAACTCTTGCAGAGCCAGCGCTGGAAAGAAATTTCTCAAATGCCCTCTGGTCTTTTTCAAAGGCTGTCCAGGAAATTGGAAAAGGAGCTGTACAATTCCAGATGCTTGAGGCCGCAAAAAGTGCGGTGGAAACCCTCGAGATTATAGGATCGGGAGCTGTTACAAAGAAAATGGAGGTTGTAACCCTCTGGACAACCATGGCACTTGAGGAAATGGATTATCTGGCAAACAGGCAGAAACTTGAAGATCTCAGCAAAGCAGCAAAGAATGCCAGGGAAAGAATAATAAAATCTTCCGAAGCAACAAGTTTCATTCCAAGGGAACAGATCGAAAAATACCCTCAGCTTATTGCCCAGACAGTAAACGAGTTCGCAGAACTTCAAAACCTTCAGCCTGCAGGTTATGCGGGAAGGTCAAATGAGGAATTCACAGAAGAGGAATTCTTTGAAGAAGAAATCGAAGAAGAACCTGAGTCTGAAGCTTCTGGGGAGAAAAAAATAAGTTTATAGAGAAATAGTTAAATCTGAAATAGTTAAATCTGAAATAGTTAAATCTGACAATAGAAACAAAAATTCTGGCTGTTTAAACAGCCATTTGTCTCTTTTTATAATTCCTGGAAACTTCCAGGAAACCTTCGATTATTTTCAATCCGTCTGGAGTAAGTACGGATTCCGGATGGAACTGCAGACCATAGATCGGGTATTGCACATGCTCGACTGCCATGATGCTCCCATCCTCCGCCCGGGCAGTAACCTTTATTCCGGGTGCAGGCTCGCCAATTTCAAGAGAATGATAGCGTCCTGCCTCAAATGGGCCTTCAAGTGCTGCAAACAGCGCCGAGTCCGTATGCAAAATCTTCGAACTTTTCCCGTGCACGGGTCCGACTTTACTTCTCCTGACAGGCCCCCCGAAGGCTACGTTAATAGCCTGGTGTCCGAGGCAAACTCCAAGAAGGGGGACTTCCCTGCCCATTTCCCTGATTATTTCCAGACAATTGCCTATGTCCCTGGGGTCGGAAGGGCTTCCGGGTCCGGGAGAAATGACCAGAGCATCAGGTTTTATCTCTCTGAGTTCTTCCAATGTAACCGTATTGGGAAGGACGAGGGTATCTTTTTCGAAGTAAGAAATGTAGTCTACCAGATTCCATACAAAGGAATCCTTGTTATTTATGAAAACCACCTTCATCTGAAAACACCTCCTGATAGGATTTTTTCCTGTATTTTTCTCTTGGATTTTCTCCTGAATTTTTCCCCTGGATTTCTCCTGGCTTTTCTTTTCCGGAAATTCTTTCTTCCGAACTTCTTTCCTCCAAAATACCCCTCTCTAAATTTCTCTGCATATATTTCACCCCAAAGTTACTGTATCCATTTTCTAAAATTATTCTTTATGTATAATTCTAAAATTACTTCATATTGATTATCTTAAAGCCCACTTCCGATAGCTGTAAGCATTGCTGCCATCTTGCGCTCGGTTTCCCTGAATTCGTATGCAGGGTCTGAATCCGCGACAATTCCTGCTCCTGCCTGGACTGAAACTTTTTTGTCCTTTACAAGCACGGTTCGGATCACGATTGCAAAATCCGCATCCCCGTTCCAGCTGTAGTATCCGACTCCTCCGCCATAGATTCCTCTTGGAGAGGTTTCGAGTTCGGAAATAATCTCCATGGCACGGATTTTTGGGGCTCCGGAGAGAGTTCCTGCCGGAAAGATTGCCCTGAAGGCATCAAACTGGTCGCATTCCGGCCTAAGGGTTCCCAAAACCGTGCTTTCTATATGCTGGACATGGGAATACTTCAGGACTTTCATAAATTCGGAAACTTTTACCGAACCGCTTTCCGTAACCATTCTCACATCATTTCTCCCGAGGTCAACAAGCATGACATGTTCAGCTCTTTCCTTTTCATCGTGGAGCATGTGCGAAGCAAGGGCTTCGTCCTCTGCCTCGGATTTTCCTCGAGGACAGGTGCCTGCAATCGGGTTTGTGATTACTGTTCTCTTGTGGACGGTCAGCAGAGTTTCAGGGCTTGCCCCGACAATTGCCAGGTCTCCGAACTCGAAGAGATACATGTAAGGACTCGGGTTGATTGCCCGAAGCTGCATATAGAGTTCGAAAGGAGACTGTTCAAGGCTGAATTCGTATTTTCTGGAAAGGACTACCTGGAAGATGTCCCCTGCAAAAATGTGCTCTTTTGCCTGGACTACGGAATCTTCAAATTTCTGCCTGTCAGTGCAGACCGAAACAGGTGAGCCTGAGGCATTTAATGCACCCGTACCTACTATTTCTATTGAATCTCCGTATAGGGCAGCTTCCTTGAGGGTGAAGCAAAGTCTTTCTGCCTCCAGAAGGGCTTTTTCATACAGATTTCCGGCATCCGAATCCGGATTTACGAGGAGAGTGACCGCTATGTAGATCTCATCAGTCAGATGATCGAACACAAAAGTTTTCGAGACCAGCAGGTACTGAAGTTCAGGAATTTCGGACTCAAAACCTTTTTCAACTCCGAGCCAGCTGTCGTAGATTGCATCATAAGCTGTATAGCCTATAGCCCCACCCAGGAAAGTCTGCCTATCAAAACGTTTTGCATTCAGGAGTTCCATCCCGTTTGCAGGAGGGAAAGCCAGGCGAAGGGCATCAAAAGCGTCTTTTCCTTCAGGAATTGCAGCCGTAAACTGGCGATTTTTCAGCTCTGCATCCTTTTTTTCCGGATTTTCCATTTTCACGGTTTCAGGCCCGCAGACCTCCTTCATTTTCGAGCAAATCTCTTCAAAGAGGGCAGAAGCTTTCGGGTTCAGGAGTTCAAGGGAAATTTTTCGGTCACTTATTTTAAGCACCGCGTCAGGGTCGTTTCCAACAAAGGAATACCTTGCCCGACTTGCCTGTTTTTCCACGGACTCCAGCAGATAAGAGTAGCTCGAAGTCCCTGAGGTCTGCAGGGCACGGTAAAGCTCAAGGGGAGAACAGGCAGGAGAGCCCGTATCAACTTTTGCAAGGAGCTGGATAAGGCCTGGCTGCTTTATCCCCGACGCAAGCTCTTTGAATTCTTCTTTTCCAAGGTCAAAGGAAAGCATTGGCACACCTCACTTCTTCGATAAATCTTTTGATTTTCAGAGCATCTTTTTTTCCGCAGGCCTCAACCCCCGATGCCGTGTCCACAGCGTAAGGGAAAACAATTCTGATTGCTTCCTGCACATTTTCGGGCTTAAGCCCTCCCGCAAGGATGATAGGGAGCCTGGTTTCTTCAGCAATTTTCTGGCTCAGAGTCCAGTCGTGCACACAACCGGTTCCCCCCGACTTCCCGGACTTTCCCGTATCGAGCAGGATAGAATCTACAACAGCTGCTTCTTCCAGCAGGCTAACCTGTTCTATCAGCTCGGAAATGAAAGCAGTATTTTCTGCTTTTTCTGCTTTTTCTGTTTTTTCTCCTGAAGTTTTCTCCTGTGCCGGTATGGAGAGGGTCTTTATGATAGGGATGTCCGCTTTTTCTTTTATCATTTCAAGTTCGGAAAGGGACAGCATGGAATGGATTTGCACGATATCAGGGCTTACTTTTTCAATAAGCTCAAGCGCCCTTCCAGAGTTTTCCGGCATAATAACAAGTACGGAATTCAGACCTTTTGGGACTTCAGAGACGAGAGAAGCAGCAGTATCCGAATCGAGCTTTCTTGGGCTTTCGACAGGGACTTCGGTTATAAAACCAACTGCATCGGCGCCGTAAAGGTCTGCAAGTTCTATTTCCTCAGGAGTGCGGATCCCGCAGATTTTTATCCTTGTTCTGGGTTTTGTTTTCATGCCTTTTGTTTTCATACCTTTTCCCCCGACGCCGTGTTTAACACGGAAACCGAGGAAGATGACAGAATCTCTTTTCCCGGAAAAGAACCCTGTTTCTTTTCCTTTTCGTAAAGTTCTGTGGTAAAAGTACGGAACTGGTTGAACTTGACCATGACCTTTCCGCTGTCAATGGCATCTTCGGCAATAGGGATTGCCTGCCGGATGGAACCCACGATTCCACTCACATAAAGAGCTGCAGCTGCATTCATGACTACGAGGTCTCTTTTTGGTCCTTTCTGGCCCTTGAAGATGCACAGCAGGTCTCTGGCGTTTTCTTTTGGGGTGCCTCCCTTTGTATCCTCGAGATTTACCCGCAGCACGCCTAGAGATTCCGGGGTTAGCGTATAGGTTGAAACCTCGCCGTTTTTTAACTCCGCAACATAGGTTTCACCTGTGTTTGAGATCTCATCCATCCCGTCTCCATGTACAACCAGGGCATGTTCGGTTCCAAGTTCCGCAAGAGCATAAGCTATCGGCTCACAGAGGTTTTTATCAAAAACTCCTATTATCTGCCCTTTAGCGCCTGCAGGGTTGGTCAAAGGTCCCAGGATGTTGAAAACCGTATGGACTCCCAGTTTTTTTCTAACGCCTGCGACCCTCTTCATAGCCGGGTGGAAGACCGGAGCAAACATGAATCCTATCCCTATCTCTTCTATTGTTCTCCGAACATGTTCCGGGGTCAGGTCAACTTTGATTCCCAGGGCTTCAAGCACGTCCGAGCTCCCTGACATTGAGGTGGCAGCTCTGTTTCCGTGTTTGGCTACAGGGACGCCTGCTGCTGCAGTCACTATTGCTGCTGCTGTCGAGACGTTGATGGTATTAAGGCCGTCTCCTCCTGTCCCGCAGGTGTCCACAAGCCTGAAAGGCACTTTGGGCCTTATTGTTTTACCAGCTTTTTTCATACCCCTCACAAAACCTGCGATCTCTTCGGGTTTTTCCCCTTTTGCCCTCAAGGCAAGCAGAAACGCTCCTATTTCTTCATCTTCAGCCGTACTCAGAATTTCAGCTACTGCTGCTTCAGCTTCTTCGGAACTCAGATCACAGCCTTCCTCCAATTTTTTAATGTATTTCCGCATTTTCCTTCCTCCTTTTAAACTCCCAATTCTTCCCTTGTGGTTTGTTTCAAAATCTTTGCTTTTGTTAGCGTTTTTGATTTCCCCTGTCTCTTTTCCTGCCTTTCCCATTTCAACTGGCTTTCAGTATGCCGGATTTGAGTTCTCTTGCAAGGGCTTCCAGCTTCTCGTTTACGTCTTTTCCTTCTTCGATAATCCTGACAAAAGCCGAGCCGACTATGACAGCGTCTGCTCCTGCTTTTCTGACTTCTTCAGCCTGCTTTCCCGTGGATATCCCGAATCCTACAGCCTTCGGAATTTCGGTTTCTACTCTGGCAAGCAGTTCTTTAGTGGAAGACGAGACATCTTCCCTGGTTCCCGTGACCCCAAGCCTTGAGACAAGGTAGAGGAAACCTGAGCCTCTTTGCAGGATCTTTCTGATCCTTTCATCGGTTGTTGTGGGTGCAACCAGGAAGATCAGGTCAAGTCCGTGTTTTTCGCAGCTGTTCTTCAGGTCAGCAGCTTCTTCGACGGGGATATCGGGTATGATCAATCCGCTGATTCCGGCTTCTGTGGCTCCTTCTACAAATTTCTCCACCCCGAACCTGAATACAGGGTTGTAATAAGTCATGCACACGAGAGGAATCCGGACATCAAGGGCTTTAACAAGCTCAAAATAACGCTGGATATCCATGCCTGCTGCAAGCGCTCTCTGCCCTGCTGCCTGAATGGTTGGGCCATCGGCTACGGGATCTGAAAACGGAAAACCGAGTTCAATGATGTCCGCACCGCCTGTGGCCAGAGCTTTTACAAACTCGCCGGTTGCTTCTGCAGAGGGGTCTCCTGCCATTACGTAGCAGATCAGGGCTCCTTCCTTTCTCTCCTTGAGTTCGCTGAATTTCTCTGAGATTTTTTGTCTCCTCGTCCCGGTTCTCACCTCAGCTCTCACTTCAGTTCTCATTTCAGATCCCTCTCTTCAGGCTCAGGACGGTTTCCAGATCTTTGTCCCCTCTCCCCGACAGGTTTACGACCACTAACTCTTCCAGGCTCCCGGCTTCTGATGCTTTCTTCAGGTAAGCAAGGGCATGGGAAGATTCCAGAGCAGGAATAATTCCTTCAAGCCGGCTCAGTTCGTGAAAAGCTTCAACTGCCTCATCGTCAGTCGCATAGCGGGCTGTTACTCTTCCGCTTTCAGCCAGATAAGCCAGTTCAGGCCCTACTCCTGAGTAGTCAAGCCCTGCAGAAACAGATTCGGATTCAAGGATCTGTCCGTTTTTATCCTGCAGCACCTTTGTCCGCGCTCCGTGCAGGATTCCCTCTTCTCCTGCGCAGAGAGAGGCTGAGTGAAGGGCTGCCTTTTCCGTACATTTCAGAGCCTTTCCCCCGGCTTCAACGGCAATGAGTTTGACCTCTCTGTTTTCGATAAAGGGATGGAAAATCCCCATCGCATTGCTCCCGCCGCCAGCGCAGGCAATAATCGAATCAGGCAGGCGTTCTTCTTTTTCAAGGATCTGCCCCTTTACCTCGCGTCCGATAATGCTCTGAAAATCCCTGACTATTACAGGATATGGATGAGGGCCAACTACCGAGCCCATCAGGTAATGGGTATTTCCAACGTTTGTGACCCAATCCCTGAAAGCCTCATTAATTGCGTCTTTAAGAGTTTTTGAGCCAGTATGTACGGCTTTTACCTCAGTGCCCATGAGTTCCATGCGGTATGCATTCATCTGCTGGCGTTTGACGTCTTTTGCCCCCATGTACACAATGGTTTCAAATCCGAGATTCGCCCCTGCCATTGCAGTTGCAGTTCCGTGCTGTCCTGCCCCGGTTTCTGCAATCAATCTGGTCTTTCCCATATATTTTGCAAGCAGGGCCTGCCCTATGGCGTTGTTTAACTTGTGGGCTCCCCCGTGCACAAGGTCTTCTCTCTTGAGATAGATTTTTGACCCGTATTTTTTGCTAAGGTTCCGGGCAAAATAAAGAGGAGTCTCCCTGCCTGCAAAATCCCTGAGGTAATGGTCAAGTTCTGCCAGGAATTCGGGGTCATTTTTGTATCTTTCGTATCCCTCTTCCAGTTCTTCCAGGGCCGGCATGAGAACTTCGGGTACGTACTGTCCCCCGTATTTCCCATACTTTCCTTTTACCTGTGATTCTGAAATTTTAGCTCCTATCAATTCAATTACTCCCTTGTTTTTTTATATCTGATCTCTTCTGATCTCTTAATTTCTAATTTCGTGATGTTTATGAAACAGAATTAAATTTTGAAATGAAGTGGATTTTTCAACCTTGATTCCAGAAGGCTGAAAGCTCCGAAAAGTCCAAGAAAAGTAGTTATTCACGCCAGCAAAAGCTCTGGACGAATTCTTTAGTTTTATCAAAAACAGAGTCACTTTCCATTAGTGCAGACCCTATCAGCACAGCGTCGGCTCCTGCCTGGATCACTCGTCTGGCGTCTTCTGCGCCGTTCATTCCGCTCTCACTTATAATTATGTGTCTGGTCCCATGATCGAGGTCATATTCCCGGATGAGGGGTGCAAGCTCTTCTGTGGTGCCCAGATCGATTTTGAGGGTCTCAAAGTCCCGATTGTTAATTCCAATAACTCTTGCAGCGGTTTCCAGCGTAAACTCAAGCTCTTCTCTGTTATGTACCTCAACCAGCGGCTCAAGTCCTTTTTCAATTGCAAGCTCGACAAAAGATTTCAGTTCTTTTCCAAGGATCCCTGCAATCAGGAGTACAAGATCACTTTCTGCTTCTTCCAATTGCACTCTGTCGATGATGAAGTCCTTCCTGAGGACAGGCAAGCATACCATTTTCCTGACCTCCTGCAGGTTTTCAAGTGAGCCACGAAAAACCCCTGGCTCTGTCAGAACCGAAATTGCAACCGCTCCGGCTTCTTCCATTTCCCATGCAAGCTCTGCAGCCGCTGCAGGTGGAATATTCCTGAAAGTCTTCCCAGGGGATGCCGGCTTGACTTCCGCAATTACAGGTACCCGCCCTTCTGCCTTTGCATCTTCCACCGCCGAGAGAAAATCCCTTTTCTCAAATTGCGTCTGGGGATCTTCAGGGCATTTATGGGGCTCGAAAGCCTCGATGCGAGTTTTTGTTGTGTTGAGGATATGGAGGATTGAAGCGTGCATTGTTTATCACTAGTGTATATTTATGTGCAACAATGTCTAATGACGTACTTAATATAAATAGGTTTTGTACGAAGGCGATGGACAGGGATTGAGAATTCTTCCTCTAAAAAAGGAGGAGATCTCTGAGGCTCTTTGAGCTTATTTCGGGTGCCCTGAATAATGTATTTTTCCCGCTCTTTTCCGTGCAGTTCGCGGCTTTTCCGGGCCTGCCATTCACAAGGAGCCCACTTGAGTGCCATGGCGAGCATTATATATATTAACCAAATGTATGCTCCAGATTGAGGTGCACCTGTGGAAACAAGAACCATTAAAATCAGTGCTGAGCTGTACGAAGCGCTTGAATTTTGCAGAGATAGAGATAGTGATAGTGGGTGGGAGTCGAAGGGCACGATAATTACAAAACTATTGGCGCGATATGATACCTGTCAACTTACACATGAAAACGGCGACTACTGGTTCGTCATTAACGACAGGAAACGGAGGTTTCCGGAGCTCTCGCATACTACGGAAAATGTGAGAATCACACAAGATCTTCATGACAGACTCAATGAAGCGAAAATCCACCCTGATGAGACAATAAATACCGTCTTGCAACGTTTGTTGTTTTCGTACTATGGCAACAAACTGGTATATCGTATTAATATAAAATCCATCAGTAACAAGGACAGCCAGGACTTAATATTTTTCATGCGCGAGCTACTGCTGACAGAACCAAAATTTAACAATGCATCGTTTGTCGAAGTCGTAAGCGTGGAAAATTACCCGGAAATAAAAAGCAAATACGAGAAAAACACATTACCGCTGTCGATATTGTACGATTTTGAAGAACTTGAAGTGTGGCACGTGGAGGAGAAACACGATTTAGATGAGGTGCGAAGAAAATTAGAGACTTTTATCGATTCGTCAGAAGAGTTTATTGATTGACATGTTGCCGGAGCTTACAGAAAGGCGATGGGATATATTCGCGCCAGCGCCAGCGCTCTCGAAATATCATGTAATTTTTCCTGCAGTTTATGAGGAAGTCTTCATACTTGTAGCAAGCTACCGGGTATTCGACTTAAATAAAGACAATTTTCAAATTTTATTAAGTAAGATAGACGTGTCCTATTTTAAATAGATCAATAACTTACTTCCACTCCAGGTTTTTAGCAATACTGTGTGCGTCTGGGGTACAAATGAAACGCATTCGGTAAAAATGAAATGTATTCGATAAAAATGAAACGTATTCAGATGAAACGTATTCAGATTTTCAGCAAATCTCCATTTATACGCAGCCATTCCTTCTTTGACAATTATCTTGCCTATGTTCCAATAAGCAAGCACCATATTGAAATTGATATTTCTGTAAAGGCTGTCCCTTGCATTTTCAATTACATGCCTTACTTCGACATATATTGATTCAAAATCCCTGGAAGACGCTTTGTACATTAAATCCTGTCTCCTCAAGAAAATCTTCATTTTCTTTTGAATATTCCGCAGCCATACGATTTTTCCTTTTCATCCAATTCGCCAAGCACTGCTTGACGAATTTAAAACTTTTCAAAGTTAAATGTCATTACTCTTTAATTCATCACTCATCGCGTGATGAATTTAAAAATTTAATCTGTTTCCGGTGTTTTTTCTCTCAATTGGGCACGCAGTGTGTGCCCAATTTAAAATTTTCAAAAGTAAACCCAAAATCAAGAGTTGGAATCGAATAATATGACAATGTCTAATTAATAATTTAGTAAAAAGATTGCGATTATGTTTTATCTTTTCAGAATTTGTCTTTTCGGGTTTTTTTTCTTTAAAAGTAGCAGTCATTTTTGATATTCTATTTTTTCCCGCTGCGGCTGAAGTTTTCGTTTTTATTTGTTCAAACCCGACGAGTTCCAACCGCGCCTAGGCGCGTGACAAGAACGACCGGAAGATACCATTAAGGTTCCCAGAGATGATAATATCTCCTGATTCCTTAAGGGCCACCCCCAAAAAATAAAGAAATCGATCAGCCAACGAGATCGGCTTCAAAAGATGAGATCTCAATTTTAAAATTGATCAATGAGAGTAAACATCCCCTTTACGCTTGTAAACATATTTCCAATTATGGCTGTAGTGTTATTGGAGTCTCCCATAGTCGCATTGGCAGATTCGATCATACCATCCGGGTATGTGAGGCTTGAATTGATCTGTGCCATGGTTTCGTTTAAAGAATGCAGGGTAACATTTGTATCACTCAGGTTATCAGGGCTCAACTCCATGACAACGAGGATGGAATCCACTGTTTTTACGCCTTCAGTTGTCCCTTCTATCGTAGGCTGCAGGAAGGGGAATTCTTCTACATGGGCATTCAGGGTTTCGTTTATAAGATGAAGATTGAGGTCAAGCATTTGCAGCATGGATGTAAGGAAATTAAGGTTCAGCTCTATCTCCTGTGCTATGAGTCCGGTAACATTGTTTGAAGATGTTTCGTTATTTGAAGACGTTAAGTTGTCAATTAAAGATTCGGCAGTGTCGTTTTCAAGAATTATTCCAGCTTCTGGATTTGTTTCTGCTAAAGCTGAAATAATAGATAGGATAAGTAAGAGTCCTGCAAATATCGACAGAAACAGATATTTGTAGCTGTTCATGTGAATGTCCCCACCAGTGATGTTCAGAACTTAATGTAAGTATTTTCTCTATTCAAAAATAAACTGAGCTGCATATAAAAACATAAGCATTTATATAAAATAATCGGATAAGTATGTAATAGAAAAAGAATGAAAAAATATTGACATTTAAGAAGTTTTCACTTCTCTATTAAAATTTAAGTCAATTTATATTAGTAGTTTGAAAATAAAGTTTCAAAGCTCTATCACAAAAACCAAAACATCTGGAAATCTAGCTCAATAACTTTATATATGTCTAAAAAAGTCAAATATATTTTTAGAGCCATATTAATAAAAAGAATCCATCTATTCAAGACATAGAATTCTATTTTTTAGTCAGCTTTTCAAATTCACCTTCATCCGGGCATGCGGGCACGTTCAACCGGACACAACATTTGAAAATTTAAACATTCTCCCTATTTGATTGTCCTTCTAGAAAATGCCCTAAGTCCCGACCTCTCATGCTTAAGCAAAATGAAAAAGGACTGCTAGCTTTTGTACCTGTAGCGAAACTAAAATAAAATAATCGATTTTCGGATCCTGAAGCGCAATTAGAGATGTAAAAAGCCATTATTTTGTAAATAAGTCCGCTTGAGCGAAGCGTAGCGCAGCGAAACGGACCTCGTGCTCCCGAAGCGAAACTCGGGTGGCCGAAGGATTTACATGCAAGGCGAGCATACAGTGCACAAAAAGCCGACAAAAAGACAGAAACACATAAAAATACAATTAAAAGACGGTAGAGGAAGAGAAATGGCTGTATGGAAGGGAAAGAAAGTGGTTTTTCATACCACAATGGGAGACATTGCAATCGAGCTTTTTGAGGACATGCCGATTACTGCAGGGAATTTTGCAAAACTCGTGGACAAGGGATTCTATGACGGCGTTATCTTCCACAGGATTATCGACAAATTCATGATTCAGGGCGGAGATCCGACAGGAACGGGTATGGGAGGCCCGGGCTATGAAATCCCGGATGAGTTCACAAAGCACAACAGAAACGACAGAGGAACCCTCTCAATGGCAAATGCAGGCCCAAACACAGGTGGCAGCCAGTTCTTTATCAACCTCATAAACAATAACTATCTCGACAAAATGCACCCTGTTTTCGGAAAAGTAGTAGAAGGCATGGACATTGTAGACTCTATGGGAAAGGTGAAAACTGACCGCCAGGATCGCCCGAAAACCGAAGTGAAGATTATAAAGGCTGAACTGGTTTGAACTACTGATCGGTATCTTGTCTGAACTACTGATCGGTATCTTGTCTGAACGTATCTTGTCTGAACTACTGATCGGTATCTTGTCTGAACGTATCTTGTCTGAACTACTGATCGGTATCTTATAATCTTATATCTGGTGTCCGATATTTTAGATCAGGTATTGGGCAGTATGAAGTACCCATTCAACTTGTAGAAAAATTTATAAATCTACGAATACACCTTAAATCTATACCTGCACTTTGAACTTATTTAATCTGCTTTCCGAAAATTGCAAATACGGATAAAATTAAGTTTTCAACTGTTTAGGATATAAAAACTGTTTAGATACAATTGTTTAGATACAATATTAGTATAATTTAGAACATATCCTGATGTTAGAACAGGATTAAACAGGACAGGATAACAAATGGTTAAAGCGAAGATTGCAGTAAACGGTTACGGAACGATTGGGAAAAGAGTTGCAGATGCCGTGCAGGCTCAGGACGACATGGAAATTATCGGGGTTTCCAAGACAAAGCCGAACTATGAAGCTGCAGTAGCCCATCAGCTAGGGTATGACATATATGCTCCTGCTGCAAATCTCGGAGCTTTTGAGAAGGCAGGAATACCTGCAGCCGGATCCATTGAAGAAATGGTGGAAAAGGCTGATGTGGTTGTAGACTGCACTCCAGGGGGAGTCGGGGAAGAGAATAAGCCTTTGTACGAGAAAGCCGGGGTAAAGGCAATCTGGCAGGGTGGCGAGAGTCATCCGATTGCAGGTTTCTCATTTAACGCGGTTTGCAATTACGAGCAGGCTCTGGGCCGCGACCTGGTAAGGGTTGTCTCCTGCAACACCACAGGGCTTTGCAGGGTCATCTACCCGATAGACAAGGAATTAGGGGTAAAAAAGGTGAGGGTAGTTCTTGCAAGGAGGGCAGTCGATCCCAATGATGTAAAGAAGGGGCCGATTAATGCAATTGTACCTGATCCCATTAAACTTCCTTCTCACCACGGGCCTGACGTAAAAAGCGTGCTTTCGCATATCAACATTACAAGTGCGGCCATGAAGATCCCGACGACTCTCATGCACCTGCACACGGTAAATATGGAACTTAATACTGATTGCACTGCAGAAGACATCAAGAATATTTTCGCTTCCCAGTCCAGAATCCATTTTGTAGGGCAGGGAATTTCTTCAACAGCCGAAATCATGGAATATGCCAGGGATATAAAGCGCCCCAGAAATGACATGTGGGAGAACTGCATCTGGCCTGACTCCATAACAGTGCAAGAAAAAGAAGTCTACTTCTTCCAGGCAATTCACCAGGAGTCCATCGTAGTTCCCGAAAACGTTGACGCTATCAGGGCCATGATGGAACTGGAAAGTGACGGTGCAAAGTCAATTGAGAAAACAAATAAAACTATCGGACTGTAAGTCTCAAAGCTATAGGACTTTAAGTCTCTAGAAATTCCGGTTTTTGAGGACTCTGGCTTGAAAGATATTCAGTTTGAATGTTCTGGAGTCCTATAATCCAGATGCTGTACAACCGAAAATTCTGTGTTTTGCATTTGGATCTCTTCAGTAATAATTGCAGGCTGAAAAATCAAAGGCTGAAAAATTAAAAGCTGAAAAATCTAAGACCGAAAATTCAGAATCCTCATGTTTTGCGCCCGGATAACAGAATTTGGAACCTTTAAATTAGAAAAACTGGCTCAGATATGAATTCAGCGAATTCAAATTTTTTGAAATTGTCCCGGGAAGCTTTTAAAGCGGCATCAGATTCCATCTCTGACCTTGCAGGCACTGATGCAGCAGCTAGCTTTGTTCGTATGGGGGCCGACGGGACGCCCACTACCAGAATAGATCTTGCAGCAGAGGACGCTATCGTTGAAGTCCTTAAAGCCGACGGAAGGCCCATGAGAATTATAAGTGAGGAAATGGGAGAGCTTATTTTGGGAGACTCCCCTGAATTTTCTATTGTTCTTGACCCGCTTGACGGGACCTATAATTCCTCTGTGGGGATTCCTTTCTATAGCGTTTCAATAGCTGTAACCTCCGACGACCTTTCGGATCTGAGGTTTGGGTATGTAAGTAACCTTGCATTGTACGAGGAATATTATGCAGAGGCCGGAAAAGGGGCTTACCTTAACGGAAGAAAAATCAAAGCTTCCCTTAACTCGGATCTGAGGGAACTGTGCGTCAGTGTTTACGGCTACCGGCAAAATGTAGAGAGGACCCGAAAGATATACAAAAACGTCAGACGGGTAAGGTTGTTTGGAAGTGTAGCTCTCGAACTGTGCTATGTAGCCTCAGGCAGGCTTGATGCTATTGTGGATGTTCGAAAAGCCCTGCGTGTGACAGATATGGCAGCAGGAAAACTCATTTTAACAGAAGCAGGGGGGCTTATTACGGATGGACACGGAAAACCTTTAAGACTTCCTGATAATGTTACTGCCAGAATCGAAATGGTTGCATCCAATGGACATGTACACGAAAAACTTTTAAAATTACTCTCAGGAGGATAAGTTGGCGATAAAAAAAATAGGAATTTCCTCACGCTGCGACAGGCCTGAAGTAATTGAAATGGTCAGGAAAATTCTTGCCCATTTCAGCTCGAAGGTGCAGATCTTTGTCGCCACTCCCACAGCAGACGTACTCGGAATAGAAGGTATTCCTGTCGAAAGAATGAGAGAGGAGGGCGTAGAACTCATTATCAGTGTAGGAGGTGACGGTACAGTCCTTCGGAATATTGCCAAGATGAAAGACCCTCTCCCTATACTCGGGATTAATATGGGGACTCTTGGTTTTCTTGTAGATGTAGAACCAAAGGATGCCATTGAGACCATAGAGGAAGTTCTTTACGGTTTTTCGTATCTAGAAAGGATGCGAGTAGACGTCTTCCTTAACGGGGAAATGCTTGAGACTGCTACCAATGAGATTGCAATAATGTCCGCAAAGCCAGCGAAGATTATCCAGTTTCAAGTCCATGTCAATGATTGCCTTCTTGATAATATGCGTGCGGATGGTGTGGTTTTTGCAACTCCGACAGGCTCGACGGCTTATGCGATGAGCGCAGGTGGCCCTATAGTAAGCCCCAGAGTAAATGCGATCGTAGTTGTCCCTGTTGCTCCTTTCAAACTCTCCTCAAGACCCTGGATCATCCCGTCTGACAGCGAAATCACAATAAGACTGTCATCCCAAAAAGAAGCCGTCATTGCAATTGACGGGCAGAAATCTTACAGGATCAAGCCAGAGGATATCGTCAAACTTAAAAAATCCAAATACCCGGCTCGCTTTGTAAAGGTTTTGGATATCTGCTTTTATGAAAAGGTTCAGAAAAAACTTTCCTGAAAAGAAACCTTTTATTCAAATTTTGAGTTTTCATTCAAATTTTGAGTTTTCTCATCAACTTTAATTTTTCTGAAATTTCTGAAATTTGAATTTCCTGGAATCTTTTATCTAAAGGACAATTTTTTTTGGCTAAATTTCCAATAAGAAGTCAATCCATCCAGAAAGAGCCGCCCGTACTCAGGATTGTAAAAATGTCTCTGCCGGAAGCCCTTTTCCTCCAAGGAAAACATTTATACATGTGTAGGTAAAGCTATGCTTAATTTTGACAAGACACAATATTTTCTGACTTTTAAGGACTTTTGAACCCTGGTAACTCTTTATTCAAACTCTTGAGTTGTTTTTCGGGTAATTAATATATCTATCATTAAAAATAATCAAAAATACCTCACAATAACAAAAAATCACAGGAAGAGTAAAAATGTCAGAGAGCGAGCTGTATTCAAGAAATACACTAATGGACTTTGTCGAATATCGCCCCCTGGATATCGAAATCTGTGACGTGACCCTCCGAGACGGAGAACAGACCCCAGGCGTTGCGTTCACGAAAGAACAGAAGCTGGCAGTTGCCAGCGAGCTTGATTCCATGGGTATTGAGGTTATAGAAGCCGGATTTCCGGTGGTTTCCGCAAACGAAAAGGAGATCGTAAAGGAAATCGCAAACCAGGGTTTTAATTCAAGGATCTGTTGCCTCTCAAGAGCAGTAAAAGGGGATGTGGATGCTGCTCTTGATTGTAATGTTGATATTGTGAGCATTTTTATTGCAATGTCCGACATGCACCTCAAATACAAGTACCACAGGAGCCTTGAGGAAATGCTCGGCTGCGCCAAGGATGCCATTGAATACGCAACTGACCACGGGTTAAAAGTGCGTTTTGCAGCCGAGGATGCAAGCAGGACTCCGATTGATCGCCTCAAGCAGGCTTTCAAGGAAGTTGAAACCGAATATAAAGTACAGTATGTAAGCCTTGCTGATACCATAGGCATCCTGAATCCAACCACAACTCATTACCTTGTAAGCGAGATTTATAAATCAGTCAACACTTCTATCTGTATTCACTGCCACGACGACCTCGGCATGGCCACAGCAAATACCCTTGCAGCTGCCGAAGCCGGGGCAAAACAGCTCCACACAACAGTTAATGCAATAGGAGAAAGGGCAGGAAACGCTTCCCTTGAAGAAGTTCTGGTAGCCCTCAGAGTGCAGTACGGGATCGAGCGCTATGATACAACAAAGCTGACTGCCCTTTCCGGAATGATTTCGGAATACTCAGGCATCACGCCCTCGGTAAACAAAGCTGTTGTCGGGCAAAATGCCTTCACCCACGAATCCGGAATCCATGTCGCTGCAATCCTGGAAGAGCCGCGTACCTACGAACTCTTCCTTCCTGAAATGGTCGGCGGAAAGCGCAACCTTGTTGTCGGAAAGCACACCGGCACAAAAGCCTTAAAAGGCATCATCAACAGCATCGGTTTCTGCCTTGAGCGGGAAGAACTCTGTGCCCTGATTGAAAAGGTCAAGGTCTGCACCGAAGAAAGGCATAAAAGCATCTCTCGCGAGCAGCTTGAAAAACTAATCAGTCAGGTCAGGCATGAAAAAGAGGTTTCAGGAAATGAAGAGGAGAGGTTTTCTATCTGAAAAACCCCTTACTCTTTTTTATTTACTTTTTAATTCTGTTTCTCTCCTTTTTACTTCTTTTCCCGATTAATAAAAAATTAAGAAATGTATGTGGAGGTCCACTCTGGTTTTTCCGGCGGTTTTGCCTCCAGCATTTCTCTCCATTTTTCATCGGTCAGGCGGGCTTCTATGGGCTGCTTGAATTCGTAATGGCTCATCACCGGCCCGGCTCCGACAAGGATCCTGCCGTCAGGGAGCTTATATGCAACTACGAGCATGTCAACGTATCCCACACCTTCTTCAAGTACGGTTTCGGTATTTCCGTCGGTATGGACATCAGCCACGATTGTGTTTTTTCTGGCTTTATCATCAACATCTTCTATCGTGCCCTCAAGCTGGTTACCGAAGTTTTTAATAAATTCGTAGTCTTCTGCTGTCAGTCCCTCGTTTTCGAGTTCCTTTTCCGAGATTGCCTGAAGCCTCGAAAGGATACCTTCAAGGTTCGTAAGCCTCGCCTTTGAAACAGGATCAAGCACGTCCATTTCATCCAGGCCCTGGTTTGTCGTTTTTGTTAAGGCAAGCAGCCTGGAGTAAAAATCAGGGACTGGTTCCACGTACCCTACAATTGGTTTTTCTTCAGGCAGTACGGGCATACCTGTTTCAACCATAGTGTAACTCTGCTTTGCATAGAGAATGGTATCGTGCCTGAGTTCTGTCCAGGAAGCGAGAGCTGTGTTCAATTCCTTGTCCTGCCAGGCATCTGTCTGCATAAAGGTTGGGTAGCCGTTTCCGTAGTCCTTCAGGAGGGGCTGGAGGGAATAAAGCCAGGACCAGTAAAGGTTCCTGTTCCATTCGGCTGCACTGAAGTTCGAGAATTCCGAATCCATCTTTCCATACTGAACACTATAATTTTCATAATTGGAATCGTTCAGTTCGTCGAGCCAGTAAACAGCCCTTTCCGAACCCAATAGAGCCATTGCATCAAGTCCGCGCGGAAAGCCGCGGATAGGCCTTCCGGCTCCTGAGATCACCAGCGTGAACGGAGCTTCATTTTCTCCAGGATATTCTCCTGAATATTCTCCTGTATAGGCCCCGACAAGGTTTGAGAATACGTAAGAGTCCGGGATAAAGCGCTGCCCCATAAAGCGGAAGCCCTTTGTACTTTCGAGGCATTCGTCAGCCTGCTCGGGAGTAAAGGGTGGTTCCAGGACACAGTTTCCGGTACCTCCGTAGATTTGCGGGTTCTGGTACTCGGCAAGTTTAGTTTTCAGCTCTTTGACTGTTGTTTCGTTAAATTCCCTTTCTTCGTTGCCAAAGACTGAGTCCATAACTTCCATATACTCATAGGGCCCGAGGTCATCGGAAAAACCTACATAAAAAGCTGTAACCCCGTATATTCTGTCCCAATTTTCAAGAAGTTCAGGTTCACTTTGGAGTTCCGAAGCAATCAGACTGGCCTGGATAGTCTGGATTCGGGCATCTTTTACAGGGTTTTCAGATGTAATCAATTTATCTTTCAGGAGCATGCTCATCCTGCCGTGCCACATAAAGGCCTTGAAGTAGTTTTGCAGCTTTTCAGAACGAGTATAGTGGCCTCGCGGCACGTACTGGGAATAATCTTCCTCATACTTGAAAATAGGTGAAAGTGCAAAACCTTCATGTGCTTCTATAAGGGCAAGTTCGGCTTCGACATCTTCTTTTACGAACTCCGGAATTTCAAATTGATATTGTTCCTCTGCATCTACAGGGAAAAGGGACTCGTCAACAAAGCCGTAAGAGGTTTCTGCTTCCTGGATCTGCTCAGGTTTTGGCTGGAGCAGGCTCAATGAAACTGCAAAGTAGGCTGCATTTCTTCTTGCAGCTTCCTGTTCTTCTCCGTTTGTGCTGTCATACTTCTTGCTAGAGGCGTTTAGCAGGGCAAGATCGATTTCCCAGAGAGCATCATAAAATTCCCTCTCTTCTATCTGTCTAAGGGTCTCATCAAACTGGATATGATAAAGGTGCAACAGGGAATCCGTAGTAATAAAAATAGGTATTTCCTCTTCTTTGAGGGTTGAGTACATTGAAGTTATATCCTCTTCTCCAGGGTTGTAAGGGTTTTCTATTACCACAAAACCGTTGCTTTCCAGTACTTCAAGATCGGACTCGTTCAGAAGAATTCTGCCGGAGAAGTTTCCATAGTTGGAGATTCTATCCCTGTTAAGGGGTAACTCATAAGAAGGCACTTTTAACTCTACGTCGAGAGCTTCAAGCCTGTAATTTCCTGCAAGGGAGGAGTTCCCTGCCCCAGAATCGGAAAGGTTTACTGCTTCGGTTTCCAGACGGCTCGTTGCAGAGTTTTCGTTATTGTCTACTTCTCCTATCGTTTCTGTCCCGTTCTCCCCGCTTAAGCCGGAACTTTGTTCCAGGCATCCTACTGTAAAAAGGGAAGTTAAAAAAATTAAAAAAAATAAATAAATTACAACAGTCTTAGTTCGGTGCTTCATAATTTCATCTCGACTGCTTTGGATTCAGTATTTGATTGGAGCTTTGCCCTTTCCAGGAAGGTGGAGTTTCTACCTTTTCAGTCTTATAAGGTTTCTCAGTCTTATAAGGGTCCAGATTAGTCCTGTTTTTCGACCGAAAGCCTGTATGAGGTCAAACAGTTTCAAAAATTCAATTATCTTATATGTTTATCTCAACAAAATATTTCAACCTATCTGGAATCCGGTTAAGTTATACATAGCCAAAAAATTGAGAATAAAAGTTGAGGGAAAAATTGAGAATAGATGGGTTGAACTTTTATAGAGAAGCTCTTTTGAAGCAATTTGGAGTTTTGAAAGAGTTTCCAAGAACTGGGAAAAGAGGAAGACCAAAGAAACCAAAAATCGTTCCCTCTGATGATTTGAGGTATGCACAGGTAGTCAAAACAAGAAAAAATGGGGTACTTGAGAAAGTCGACAAGAAAATCATCTTTGGAAAAGACATTGAACAAAGCGAGATCTCAACCACTTTACTTGAAAGACAAAACCTGACTTTTAGACAGGATAACAACAGAGTTTCGAGGAAAACGATAGGGTTTTCAAAAGCGAAAGAATGGTTAGAAAACCAAATGAAGCTCTACTGCACGCATTTTAACTTCTGTAGATGGCATGGAGGATTAAGGTACAAAGATGAAAGGGGGTTGAGTGCAAAAATACACCTGCAAGAGAAGCAGGAATTGCTGAGTCAAAATGGAATTTAAAGGAACTGCTGACATTTAGGTGTTTTAAAACATCAATCGGATAAAGGTGGACTATCAATTTTTCCGCAGGGTTTTTTCTTTCCTCTGCTCTCAGATACTATTCCATAAAAGTAAAGCAAGGATTCCGATAACCGTAATTACTCCGAAAGTGTTCTTTGCGATGGAAAACAGGGAGGAAGAACCGGAAATTTTCGAAAGAAGGACTTTGTTGATCGTGCTGATAAGGCTTGCAAGCACTGCAGTGTTTGCTGCGGTTACGTAAGAGATATTTCCACTTGCTGCAAGGAGAGTTACGGAAACTATCACTCCCGAACTGCTGACAAGAGCCCCGAGAGCAGTGGCGTAAATTCCGGCAGTTCCTGCAAAGTCATAGGCAAAGTTTCCTATGATAAGGATCAGGGTAAAGGCAATACCGAACTTAAATGCCTGACCAAGTGAAAAAGGAGATTTAATCTTAAGTTCTCCCCCACCTACAGGGCAGAATTTCTTATTACGTTTGAGAACAATCGCTGTGGAGACAAGGATGAGTATAAACTGTGGAGGAAGCATATGCAGGGTTGTCTGGCCTGTCGGGTCAACTATCAGGGCTAATACAAGGTTTCGAATGAGCATGGAGATATTACATAGCAGGATTCCCGTAAAGACAGGGTCAGCCATCTCCACTGCTTTTTTTGAGAGACCTGCAAGCGCTGCAGTTGTTGTTTCGCTGTTCACAAAGCCACCCAGAAAGCCCGAATAACATATCCCGCGTTCTGTCCCGAACTTTCTCAGGAGCACGTAACTTAAAAAACTGATAAGTGAAACAAGAATTACGATGAAAATTGCGTACCTGAGGTTTACAAGCCCGAAAAACTGCTTTTCCGGCATCACCGGGTAAAGTATAAAAGCCACGGCCAAAAACTGTATGGCATTGTAGAGCTCTTCTTTTGTCAGGTTTCCTGCAAACTGGTGGAGGGGCTGTTTTTGAATCAGGAGGAAAGACACAACTATTGAAGAAACAATTGCATAAAGACCGTAGTCATAGCCAACAAGGACTCCCATTACAAAGATAAAGAAGAGACTTATAGGGCTGGTAACCCCTATCCGTTTGAAAAGAAATATCTTGGAATAGGTAATTATGGAACAGATAGATGCAAAAAAAAGCGCGGCTACGTAAACGAAGCCTGGCCCTGTTGATTTGCTCACAAGAGCAACGAGCATGCCTGTTATGCAGGTTATGCTATAACTCCTTACGCCTGCAAAAATCTCATGCTCAAGGGCTCTGTGTTCCCTTTCGACACCTACCATGATTCCTATCAGAAAGGCTATGGCCAGTTTTGTCATGAAATCCAGAAAAACCGGATCGAAACCAAACTCTTCAATTGTGCCCGTAGTTCAACCTCTATGATTTTTTCTATCTGCAGTTGGTAAGCCAATAAAATGATTCTTTTAAAGCGGGTTATATAACAGAGTATAGAGTAAATGAAATAATCTAAAACAAAATAGAATATATAGTAAGAATATTCTTGCTAATTAAGATAGCCCCTGAAAGAAGAAACAGGTTCAGAAAAAGGTTAAGAATATATTAGAACCTGTAAAAACTATACTTTACCCCAAAACCTGATCATGCCTCTTAAAACCTGATCGTGCCTCTTAAAACCTGATCATATCTCTTAAAACCTGATTATACCTCTTAAAACCTGATTAAAACCTGTTACTTATTATAAACCTATTAACTCGGTTGAAATCTGAATGTAAACCTAATTCAAATCCTGCTAAACCTAATTCAAATCCTGCTAAATCTGATTCAAACCCTACTTTTTATACTTCCATGAATTCGATTTCAATAGGTTTCTTTTCTGCCTCTTCGATAGTTATAAGGGCGCAGGAACCCTTGCAGGCCTCACCTGGATTTACCACGACTGTCTTTCCAACTGTCTCGGTACCTTTTGCTTCATGGATGTGCCCGCAGACGATCAGGTCAACTCTGTCAAGGAATTTCCGGATGGCTTTGCTGCCGACGTGCCCGAAGGGAAGCTCATCCCTGGCACCATGGGGAGGGGCGTGAGTCAGGAGCACTATGGTTCCACAATCGTCTGTATTTTCGGCGGAGCAGACCATTTCTTCAAGGGCATTTTCTATCTCCTCTTCAGAAAGCTCAAAGGGAGTATTGAAGGGCGTAGGATTTGAACCTCCGAGCCCTATAAACCGAATATCTCCAATCTGCTCGGTTTTCCCATGCAGGTTTATTGCTTTTGAAGCGTCAAGGGCTTTAAGGATGCTCCTCTGGTCACAGTTTCCGGGAATTGCAAGCACAGGCCTGTCAAACATTTCCATAAGTTCTTCGACCTTCTCATCTGGCCCGAAATTGGTCAGGTCTCCGACAATCACGGCAAGGTCAAAGTCTCCGGCTCTTTCCATCATTTTCTTTATTTTCGAGTAATCCCCATGGGGATCAGAAATAGCTAGTATCTTCATCTGTATCCCGTCCTTATTTATCTATAATCCTTTTTCGAGTTTTTGGCTCTGCGTTATTTCCCGTACATTATAATCTGTGCTTGCCTTTGAACATGCACACATCTTTTATATCCCTTACGTAAATATAGTGCCCATGCGTGATATCGTTATCATAGGGCATAAAGCAAAGACGAACGGCGATTTTTCTTTAAACGACCTTCCCGGTTCTGCGGGAAGGATGGATATTCTCTGCCGCTGCGTAAGCTCTGCCCTTTTTCTCTCTTTCGGAATGCGCAGGGATGTAAATATACACATGCTTCTTCTGGGGGATCCCGACCCCGGAAAAATAATCAGGTTTGAAGGGCTCCACCTGAGGTACCTTAATCCCGACGAGCGAAGCAGTGGTTCACTTATCCAGAAAGCCCTTCAGAAAGACGCAAGTGAACAGGATGTTCGCTCCACTCCTGGCGTCTGGATTCGCAGGGGAGACCTCAAGTTCCTGCTCTCGAAGTTTGAAGGACGAACTCTGTTTTACCTTAGAGAGGATGGAGAAGATATTCGGGAACTTGCCAGTGAAATCCGGGATCCGATATTTATTTTGGGAGACCATACCGGTGTTACCGAAGAAGAGGAAGCGCAGCTCCTTGAAGCCGGAGCAAAAATTATCTCAGTGGGCCCTATTTCCCTTCATTCCAATCATTGCATAACCCTTATCCACAACGAACTGGATAGAGCTGAAGCAAAAAGAGGAGAGTTACCAGGAAGCCAATTGTAGAGCTGAGGACTGAGCTGCAATTTCGGTTTATTTCGATACATAAAAGTTATATTCCATTTCCCTGTATCAGGATAGAAACTTACCCGGCTATATCTTCCCGGATATTTATATTTCCGAATATTGAAGTTTTCCGAATATTGATATCTGGATCCCATTTCAGAGTGGATTCCCTTTCAGAGTGGATTCCCTTTCAGAGCATTCGCTCTTATCCTCATATTTATCTCTCAGCTCCTGATTATTCATTTCCAGGTCTATTCCAGAACAAAGAGCTTAAAGAAAGTGAAACAAAATGGATGTACTTGAAATTTCAAAAAAAATTCTGCACGAAGGCCCTATATGTGACCACTGTCTGGGTCGTCAGTTTGCAAAATTATCCACCGGTCTGAGCAACAGAGAACGCGGACAGGCCTTAAAACTCGCCCTCGTCCTGGAAGGGGACCGCATTTACAAAAGTGAACACGATGATTCTCTTCTAAAGGAACTTGTCCTTTGCAGTGTGTTTGCAAGGAAGACTCTTGGAATAGGAGGAGAAGATGAGCAGTGCTGGGTGTGCCTTGATCAGTTCAAAAAACTGGACGGATGGGCAGATGAAGCGGCAAAGGCTCTCGAAGACCTTGAGTATTCTACTTTCCTTGTAGGCACGAAGGTTAGCGGACTCCTGAGTGAAAACGAGGAGATCCTCTGGGCTGAGGCAGGTACTGCATATGCCGAACAGCTTAAGACTGAGCTTAACAGAGAAGTGGGCAAGCGGATCGCCGAAAAAGTCCAAAAAGACGTGGATTTTGAAAATCCTGACATTACAATTACTCTTGATCTTGCAAAAAATAAGCTTGAGCTTCAGGTCCGCTCTGTATATATCATTGGGCGCTACTGCAAAATAGTAAGGGGAATTCCGCAGACACGTTGGCCGTGCAGGAAGTGTAAAGGCAAAGGTTGTGAGAGCTGCAATTTTACAGGCAAGCAGTACCAGGAATCCGTAGATGAACTGATTAAAGGCCCTGTAATTGAAGCTTTCCAGGCAGTTGATACGGCTTTTCATGGTTCGGGCAGGGAAGACATCGATGCCTTGATGCTCGGAAGCGGCAGGCCTTTCGTAGTAGAAGCAAAATCCCCTAAAAAGCGCAGTGCAGATCTTGAAGAGCTTATGAGAAGCATTAACGAGAAAGCTGCCGGAAAAGTTGAGGTAAGAGAGCTTTCTTTCGTCGGAAAAGGTATGATTGAGACCCTGAAAAGCTCAAAGGCGGATAAAACTTATAAGCTTAAAGTTACATTTAAAGAGCCTGTTTCGGAGGAAAAGCTTAAATCCTGCCTTGAGTCTTTGAGTGGCATAGAGATCTCCCAGCAGACTCCAAGGCGTGTGGTTCACAGGCGGGCTGACCTTGTCCGAAAGAGACATGTGCACAGCATCAGGCTTGATGAACTGACAGATGATGGTTATGCTTACATAACAGTGAACTGCGAAGGCGGACTGTATGTAAAAGAGCTTATTTCCGGAGATGAGGGCAGAACAAATCCGAGCCTAACCGGGCTTTTAGGTGTTCCTGCACTTGTAGAAGATCTTGATGTGGTTAACGTCGATATCTGAACCAGATATGAATCAGGTTTATTTAATAAGGAAGGTCAGGAAAAAAATTGCCTGGCTGAACATCTTATTTAAATAATATCCATCTTATCTAGAGAAAAAAATCCGTATTTAATAGAGAAATTAATCGAGCATTCTAAGGAGGAACATGCGATGACAAACTCCCATGGTGAAAAACGTTGCACAAGATACAAGTTACAGAAGACGGTTCGTGAAAGAGGAATTTCCCCTGTAAGCAAGGCAATTCAGGAATTCGAAGAAGGGCAAATGGTCCACATTGACATCGACCCGAGCATTCAGAAAGGTATGCCCAATGCAAAGTTCCAGGGCTCTACTGGAAAGGTTATCGGACAGCGTGGCCGTTCATATATACTGGAAGTACGCTCTGGAAATGCAAAGAAGGAAGTATTCTCCCTTCCTCAGCACCTGAAGCCGCAGAAATACTGACCCAGTTCAGGCAGTTAGGTTCTAAAACCTAACCCCTTTTATCTTGAGTTTACGGTATGCAGGCCTTACCGCAGGCTCTGACCCCTGCCGAATACCTTCGGTAAATTGCGAGGGTAATAACCTGCAATTAAATTAAAAACTTAATATCCCTTGAAAAAACTGCTAAAAAGGCAAGCTCAGAGGGGATTTGAAAAAACTGCTTTTGATAACCTTGTCTCATATCCCGATACGTGAATATCTATAATTATATATCGTTTGTCAAACATATACCTGACCTATATCAGGAGAATGTTATTCGGAATAACCAGGCTGATCAAATACAGATTGGATTATTTATATGCTGATTTCAGGGTATTGACAGGCAGATAATACTGGCAGCTAGGAATAATTAAAGCATTGAAGAGTGATCAAAACAGATCATTCTGCAGGGAATGGTAATTTACCTAAAGTTTTTAACTCAGAAAGAGTGTATTCCAATGATAGTTAAGGAAGTCCTCAACGAAGAATTATTGACGTTGGCCGAAGTCAAAGAAATACTTTTCAAGATCGCTGAAGAGCGCAGAGAACAGGGGCTAGAAGTAGGATACGGGTTTCGAAAAGCCCTTCATCATGCTGATCAGTTCTCAAAAATCAGCGGAGAAAAGTCAAGAGAACTGGTTAACAGGTTGCTAGAACTTGAAAAAATGAAGCCTATAATCGCAGTCAGGATCGCAGACATTCTGCCTCAGTCCAGAGACGAAATCAGGTCAATTTATGCAAAAGAAAAGTATACCCTGAGTAACGAAGAGCTGGATCAGATTCTCAATTACGTGCTGGAGACTATGGAGTAAGTTCAGATCTAAAGGGAATAAGCTATATAGCAGTTTTCATCTTGTTATTTATAAGGGAAGTATCCGAAAATTAGAGTACTTTAAAAGATCGGGGAGTACCTTGACCTGAAGGATCATAAACACACAAGGTTATTTGGGTTATGGAAGGCCTCGATTCCGGGGATCCGGTTACAGGGTAGTCCCAAATTTTCAAAAAACTGGAAGTTTGGGGACAGTTCGACAGATCTGGTTACTGGGAAAGATCACGAACCGGATAGAAGTGTTGAAATAAGCTGAGCATATCCAAGTTTGGCATACCCTGAACATAGATAATCTATGATGGGGTTTCATATTTATCGATAGGATGGGTGCTGATGAAAGTAGAGAAGTCGCAATCAGGTAGACCGTACGCTGGCAGATCAGCTGCTGAAAAACCTTCTTATGGCGGCAGGCGTCCGACAGGCAGACCGCAATCAGATAGACAATCAGAAAGAGCTCCGCGCTCATCCGGAAAATCCCTGGAAAGTTCGCAGGACAGAGAGGAATATGTATGGATTCTCGATTACCTTCCCTATGGGAAGTCCGTCGACGGTACTGCATTCCAGAAAAAACCTCTAGTCCAGGCTGTAGGAGACAAAAAGTTCACCCTCATGGAACTCGTCCCCAAAAGCGGTGTGATCCCTGACATCCAGTCAAGAGTCTATATTGGGCCCGGGGATAGGAATGAAATAGACCATGTAAAGCAGAGGATAGGTTATAAGGATCTTACAACAGGAGCCAATCTTGAGCTACCTTTCATCCTTGAAGCCTGTGTCAGGCACCAGGAAGAACGCTTCGTAAAGTTCTTCAATGACGCCCATTCCATCACCACCCGCCTGCATATGCTTGAACTCCTGCCAGGGATCGGAAAAAAGCTCATGTGGTCCATAATCGATGAGCGCAAAAAAGGGGACTTTAAGAGTTTTCAGGATATCCGAGAGAGAATTCCAAGCCTGCACGATCCGGCTAAAGTAATTGCCCACAGAATCGAAGAAGAGCTTAAAGATGACTTCATCAAATACAGGCTGTTCACTATCCCACCCCGCCGCCAGAAACCTGAGTGAGCGGTGAACTCGTCTGTTATATTTTTTTGATAATATTCTGACTGTCTTTTTCGATAATATTTTAACTGTTCAGTTTTTGCCGGTTCAGCTTTTAATCATTTATTTACTTCAATTCAAACTGCTTTAATTCGCTTCAGACCAAAGTATCGTTTTATTCAGGAGGTTTCAGCTCTGGTTCGTTCTCTTCTAAAAAAATACAATATAAAAGGAGGCACTTTTGACCAGCATTTTCTGGTCGATGCAGGTTACCTGGATAGAATTGTGGCTGCTGCCGAGCTGGGATCCGAGGACATTATTCTTGAGATAGGCGCAGGCATCGGAAATCTTACTGAAAGGCTTGCAAAGAAGGCAAAAAAAGTAATTGTAATTGAACTCGATTCGGCCCTTGTTAATGTCCTTCATGACCGTTTCGATGATATCGGAAATATTGAGATTATTTCAGGAGATGCCTTGAAAATCGATTTCCCGGAGTTCGACAAAGTCGTCTCAAACCTTCCCTACTCCATCTCTTCGGAAATAACCTTCAAGCTCCTTCGTCACAAATTCAAACTTGGAATCCTCATGTACCAGTACGAGTTTGCACTTCGTATGGCCTCCCTTCCCAATTGCAAAGATTATTCCCGCCTGACTGTCGATACTTACTATTTTGCAGATGCTTCCATTATAATGAAAGTCCCAAAAGAAGCCTTCCAGCCAGCACCGGAAGTAGATTCAGCAGTAGTCAAACTCGTCCCCCGTCCCGCACCTTTCGAAGTCAGAGATGAGGCTTTCTTCATGAATTTTGTGACCGCAGTCTTCAGCCAGCGCCGGAAAAAGCTGAGAAATGCCATCCTGAACACAAATTCTATGCTCAAAATTCCCGACATTAAAGAAGTAATTGGTCAGCTCCCTGAGGATTTAATGAGCAAACGGGCTGAAAACTTGACTCCTGAGCAGCTTGCAGAGGTTGCAAATCTCATAATTGACTTGAAGTCAAAAGAAATTAATCCAAAATCCTGAACCCGATGAATCATGGTTGAAATAGAATACGAAAAAGCCCGGGTCAAACTCGGAGATACGAACCTTGTCTATGAGCCTGCAGAAGACTCTTTTTTACTTGCCGAGGCAGCCCTTAAGGAAGCCGAGCCAGGCATGCGTATCCTTGAAGTCGGAACAGGCTCGGGTTTCGTATCTGCTATACTTCTTTCAAACCTGAAAGACATTCGCCTGTTTGCAACAGAAATTAATCCCTATGCCGCTCGCTGTGCGAAAGAAAATGGTGTGGAGGTTATCCGTACAGACCTTTTCAGAGGAATCAGGCCTAAAAATCCGGAAACCTGCTTTGACCTCATACTTTTCAATCCTCCCTACCTTCCCACTTCTAAGGAAGAAAAAATCTCTGGATGGCTGAATTATGCTTTTGATGGCGGGATCAGCGGAAGAGAGACTCTGGACCGGTTTTTAGATGAGGTCAGGGACTATCTCAGGCCAAGAGGAAAGATCCTTGTGCTTATCTCTTCGATTACAGGGCTGGAAGCTGTTAAGGAGAAAATGAAAGGTTTGGGGTTCGAGGTTGATATTGTAGAAAGAAAAAAGGTTTCTTTTGAAGAGTTGATGGTGATCAGAGGGAAACTTTTGTAAACTTCCGGAAAACTGCTTCTTTTTATTATTTAGGGATAAGTCCTATTTGAAATTTCTTTAAGGAACTTACAATCTCGTTTTCAGGATTTCATCCCAAATTCTATATTCTATTAATGAATTAATTATCCTCTCGAATACTAGATTAAAAATAGTAATATTGTAAGATTGTAAGTGTTTTTAACTCAAAGGCGTTTGCATTGATTAACTGGAGATAAAAACTGGATGTATTATGATGAAGCCGCCGATGCGGTTCTAAAAACCCTGAACACATCCGAAACCGGACTGAGTTCGGGAGAAGCAGAAAACAGACTTAAAAAGTACGGGAAAAACGAACTTAAAGAAGAAGAAAAAACGTCTGTGGTAAAACTTTTTCTTTCTCAGTTCAAGAGTTTTCTCATTCTTATTTTGATGGCTGCGGCACTGGTTTCTGCCTTCCTTGGAGAGCTTGTTGATGCCTTTGTAATCCTGTTCACTGTGATTCTTGCCGGCGTGCTCGGCTTTGTCCAGGAATACAGGGCAGAAGAGTCAATAAAACTTTTAAAATCTCTGACCAGCCCCGAAGCCCTGGTAGTAAGGGATGGAAAGGATGTAAAAGTTCCTTCCTCTTTGCTTGTTCCGGGCGATATCCTTATTTTGCAGGCAGGAGACCGAATTCCTGCAGATGCCAGGTTGCTTGAGGCTCTTTCCCTGAAAATTGACGAAGCTTCACTCACAGGAGAATCCGTCCCAGTAGAGAAAAACACCAAAGTTTTTCCTCCCGAGACTCCGCAACCTGACAGGAAAAATATGGCTTATACCGGAACTTCAGTCACCTATGGCAGGGGAAAGGCGGTGGTTACGGCAACAGGCATGAGTACTGTTTTTGGGAAGCTGGCAGGACTTATAGGGGAAATCGAAAGGGAGAGAACTCCCCTTCAGGAAAAGCTTGACCAGTTCGGGCGCTGGCTTGGGGCTGCAACGCTTGTAGTTGTAGCTTTTGTGGCAGTACTTGGAGTCCTGCAGGGTTTCTCTCCTTTTGAGATGTTTCTATGGGGTGTTGCCCTTGCTGTTGCGGCAATTCCGGAAGCCCTGCCCGCGGTTGTGACTGTCGGACTTGCTCTCGGAGTCCGAAGAATGGTAAAAAGACATGCTCTTGTCAGGAAACTGCCTTCTGTAGAAACCCTAGGCTCTACCAATATCATCTGTACGGACAAAACCGGGACACTCACCCAGAATAAGATGACTGTTGAAAAGGTGTATGTAAACGGGGCCATGTTAAATGTTACAGGCGTAGGATATGAGCCTGCAGGAGACTTTTTCAAAGAAGGCCAACCCATCTCTGAAGATGGACATCTTCATAAACTGCTGGTTGCAGGAGCCCTATGTAATGATGCAGGCTTAGTCCAGGAAGAAGGGACGTGGGATATAATGGGAGACCCCACAGAAGGCGCTCTCGTAGTTGCGGCAGCCAAAGCGGGAATTTGGAGAACTGCCCTTGAGGAAAAACACAGGCGTGTCGGAGAAGTTCCTTTTTCTTCCGAGAGAAAAATGATGACTACCCTTAACATATCTGAAGGGGGGCTGTATGCTTATTCCAAAGGGGCTCCGGAAGTTATCCTTGCTTCCTGTACGAAAATCTTTCTCGGAGGACAGGAGGAAGAGTTAACTCCTGAAATAAAACAGGAAATCCTGGATACCGTACATGAGCTGGCAAATCAGACCCTTCGGGTAATGGGGTTTGCCTATCGCCAGGTTACTGAGAGTACCCTTCCTGAAGAAGCTGAAAGGGAGATGGTTTTTGCAGGACTTATGGGTATGCGCGATCCCCCCAGAGAAGAAGTAAAGGTTGCAATTGCCACCTGTACGAATGCGGGGATCAGAACCGTGATGATTACAGGGGACCACAAAACGACTGGTTTTGCTATTGCAAGAGAAATCGGGATTTATCGGGAAGGAGACCTTGTCCTTACCGGCACGGAACTGGATGCCCTTGGAAACAAAGAATTTGAGGACATTGTAGAGAAGGTTTCGGTCTACGCAAGAGTATATCCCGAGCACAAGCTAAAGGTTGTTGAGGCTCTTAAGAAAAAAGGATATGTGGTTGCAATGACCGGTGACGGGGTAAATGATGCGCCTGCCCTGAAAGCCGCAGATATGGGCATTGCTATGGGCATTACTGGAACGGAAGTGAGCAAGGAAGCGTCCAGTATGATCCTGACAGACGACAATTTTGCATCCATTGTCTCAGCAGTCGAAGAGGGCCGGAATATATTGAAAAATATCAAAAATTTCATTGCCTACGGCCTCACCTGCCACATAGGAGTAGTCCTGATTGTCCTTGTAGGGGTGCTTGCCTGGCAGATCCTGCCAGTTATTGCCGTTCAGATTCTCTGGATCAACCTTATCACAGACGGCCTGCCCCCAATGGCGCTTTCTCTGGAAGCTCCTGACAGGGGACTCATGAAGCAAAAGCCCAGAAGATCAAAAGAAGGGCTGGTTTCCAAAAGAATGCTCATAGCAAGCCTTGGATTAGGGTCTTTGATTGCCATCCAGTCGCTTGGAGTCCTTTACTGGGCTCTTAATGAAGGGGTGCCTCTCCCGAAGATCCAGACTCTGATCTTTACTCTGGTGGTTATTTCCCTGATGTTCAATGCCTTTAACTGGCGTTCGGACAGGTACTCGATCTTTTCCCTTGGAATCTTTACCAACAGGGCCCTTATTTATGCCGTTCTGAGCACTGTGCTTCTGCAGATTGCGGCAATCTATGTCCCGATTATGCAGACAGCTTTTCGGACTGTGCCTCTGTCACTTTCAGACTGGGGAATGATCATTCCTCTGGCTTCGACCACCCTGATAGCTATGGAGCTTACGAAATATCTGGAATGGAGATCTCACAGGTGAAGTTAAAGAATGGAGTTTGCTCTTAAGCACACTCCACTTTCTTACTTTTTAGATGTTTTTAAAGAAGCATCATTATGTCAGTTTTTTGTTCTTAAATTGTAACTATTCAGCTTACCAATAATCAGTTAATTGATATCGATTTTAACGTTATAGATATGTCTAATTACTGAGCTCATCCCAAAACCTGTTTTATTCCTACACCGGCAAAAATTTCAAAATTATTCTCATTATCTATACCTCAATTGACTATTCTATATTCAAGATCCAAAGAACCGATTTTGAGTTTTAGGATGAGCTCCACATATATACAAACAATAAAAACATATAAATAAAGTTGCAGGCAATAAATTTACTGTGACGTTTATGAAAAGAGAAGCATGTGTTTCAATATGTATATTTCTGATAATTCTCTGGTCAGGTTGTATTGAATCGACTGGAGATGCTACCAGTGAATCTGAGAATATAATCATAGGAGCACTTTTACCACTTAAGGGAGACGTTGCCTCTATAGGAGAAGCAAGCCAGACAGCACTTGAGGTGTCAGCCGAGGACATCAATGGGTATTTCTCAGGGCTTGGTTCAGGAATGAACGTGGAATTAATTGTAAAGGATACCGAAAGTGATCCTGAGAAGGCTCTGGAAAAGCTCAAGGAACTTGATGAAATGGGGATAAAGATAGTGATCGGTCCGCAGGCAAGCGATGAAGCGGAAGCTGTCCTGGATTATGCGAACCAGAATGGCATCATCCTTCTTAGTACTGCATCAACAGCCCCATCTTTAGCTATTCCTGACGACAATCTGTTCAGACTTGTACCTGACGACACCAACCAGGGAATGGTTCTGGCAAGACTGATGAAAAATGAAGGGATCAGTACTGTAATTCCTATATACAGGAATGATGTGTGGGGTAAGGGACTCGCTGATGAGGTTGAAAAGAATTTTAAGGCTCTTAACGGCACAGTGCTTGAGAGAATTGCGTATGAACCTGAAAATGCGAACCATTCGGCAGAAGTAGAGGCACTTAATGAAAATATAATGTCAGCCACTTCAGAACATGGTAGTGAATCAGTGGCTGTGCTTCTTTGTTCCTATGGAGAAGCAACAGAGATCTTTGCTTTAGCTCAGAACTATCCTGCCCTGTCAGAGGTCAAATGGTACGGTACTGACGGTATAGCACTGAACAAGGAACTGATCAACGATAATAACGCGGCCAGTTTTGCTGCAGAAGTCAATGTAAGTGCACCCATGTACGGATACTTAAACGATAATACAAAATCTAAAGCGATTGAACTCAAGATCGAAGAACGGCTTGGAAGGATTCCTGAATCTTACGCATTGTCCGCGTATGACGCACTCTGGATAGCTACATATGTTTATCAGGATCCCATTTCAGATAATGAGGAAATTCTAAAAATGGCAATGAGTTCAAATACCGATAAATATCATGGAATTAGCGGATGGACGATACTTAATGAGAACGGGGATAGAGAATCTTGGACGTACTATATCTGGACAGTTAATGAAGAAAACGGAAGTTACCAGTGGGAAGACTATATAACGGCTTCGAAGTGGAGCAATAATCAATCTATCGAATTCGAGCGATAATCAATCTATCGAATTCTATTAATTGTTGATGGTGTGAGTGCACCATCAATTACATTTTTTATCTGAAATTTGACGTTTCCCACAAAATTCTCTGTTTTTCTTAATATTTGATAATAAAGTCAGCTTTGTAAAATTTGTTTAAGACATCTTTAAGTAATTTAATTTATTTCCTCTATTATGAATTAGATTTGCAGCAGTAAACATATCAACTACTATTGAAATAAAATTATCCCTGTAATCATATATAGAACAAAAAACAATAAGTATGAACATTATGACCCCGATACGCAGGGAAAATCCCACTTGCCCGGAATTCATCGTAGGAGTCGAACCGCCTGCTGACAGGACGAAAAAGGCACTCTGGTTCGTTTTCCGGGGCCGTGAAATTCTTCTTAAGCTTCATAAAAACCCTGGAGCGATTCCCAAATTGCTGGACTTTGGAGAGCTTGGGCTTTCCGGAATAAGAGAGCAGTACCTAGGCACACTTGACGGAATGCACTGTTACTCTATAGAACTTCCTGAGGATGCCGAGGCTCCTGAGGGGATGAAGTTTGCGGATCTCAGGCAGGCTTATTCGGAGATAAGTGAAGGGTGCTTTGCGATTATTAGTAAGGCAGTCCAGATCATGGAATGGGACAGGACAAACCAGTTTTGCAGCCGCTGCGGGACAAAGACCTTGCAGAAACCCGGAGAAAGAGGAAAAGAATGCCCTGACTGCGGGGAGCTTTTTTATCCAAGAATTTCACCGGCTGTAATAGTACTCATCAGAAAAGGGCATGAAATTTTACTTGCAAGGTCGCCTAATTTCCCGCCAGGGATGTACAGCTTGATAGCGGGTTTCGTCGAGCCTGGAGAATCAGCTGAAGCTGCAGTTGTCAGGGAGATTAAGGAAGAAGTAGGAATTGAGGTTAAAAATATAACCTATTTCGGAACGCAGGCCTGGCCATTCCCGAATTCTCTTATGATAGGGTTTACTGCAGAGTATAATTCAGGAGATATCCGACCTGATGGATTTGAAATAGAGGATGCAAGATGGTTTTCAGCTGAAAAACTGCCTGCACTGCCTGGAAAAATCAGTATATCAAGAAAGATGATTGACCATTTCCTTAAAGAAGAGGGCCTGGACGTATAAGGCCTCTTATTTTGGCTCTTCGCTAGTTAATATGGGTATCTTTTTATAATAAAAGCATAATATAAATAGGTGACACAATATTTGACATAAATAATGATAGGAGTTTGATTACCCATTTGCGAAAAAACGTTCGAAATACCTTTGAATGTTAAAGAACCATGGTACATAGCAGATTATAAACTTGACTCAATATCCAAAAACCTTGATATTTGGCTTGACTTTAGACGTGGTTCTAAATTTCCTTGCCCTAAGTGTGGTAAACCTAATTGCTCAGCCTATGATACTAAAGAAAAAGAGTTGCGGCATATCAACTACTTTAATTACACTACCTATTTGTATTGTAGAGTTCCTCGAGTAAAATGTAGCAATTGTGGAATTCTCCAAATAGAAGTTCCATGGGCTCGTGAACAAAGTGGTTTTACTCTTCAAATGGAAACCACGATCCTGGAGCTGGCAAAAAGAAT
>Ga0074193_1001148_pt1 | contig 35438 bp, 29 predicted proteins | sample EPASupsiteHSE605_FD_64523 | JGI IMG/M metagenome (GOLD analysis project Ga0074193, IMG submission 64523) | Bioremediated contaminated groundwater from EPA Superfund site, New Mexico - Sample HSE6-05 | ecosystem: Environmental > Aquatic > Deep subsurface > Groundwater > Contaminated ... | reverse complement strand
ATGAAAAAAAGGAGTTAGAGCATTGGGAAATCATATAGTTGTAAGGGATCTTAATTTTTCCTATGAAGATAAAGTGATTCTAAAGGATATAAATTTAAACTTCAATAAGGGTAATTTTTACTCAATCATAGGTCCTAATGGATCAGGAAAATCAACCTTTATTAAGAACATATCAAAGTTAATTCCTCCAGAGCATAAAAGTGTATTTTTAGATGATCAGGATATTTGTAGCTTCAAAAACAAAAACCTAGCAAAGATAATTTCAGTAATACCTCAAAATACATTAGTAGATTATGATTTTACTGTTTTTGATATAGTTATGATGGGAAGAAGTCCTTATAGAAGAAGATTTGAAGATTTCAATACAGAGGATGAGAAAATAATAGAGAAATACATGAGAGCTACAAATACTTGGGAATTAAGAGAGAAACTTATTACAGAACTAAGTGGAGGGGAGATTCAAAGGGTAATAGCTGCAAGAACCTTAAGTCAAGAAACGGATGTAATTCTACTGGATGAACCAACTTCACACTTAGATATACAGTATCAAATAGAATTTTTGAATATATTTAGAAACTTAAAGAGTGATAAAGTAATAATAGCTGTCTTACATGATTTAAACTTAGCATCCATTTTTAGTGATCAGATAATATTAATAGATAATGGGGAAGTGGCAGCTAAAGGAACTCCTTGGGAAGTTATAAATAAAGAAAATATTAAAAGAGTATATAAGCTTTCTGTAGAAATCATTGAAAATCCTATTAGTAAATGTCCTCATGTAATTCCTATAGTGTAGGTAAGTGAAAAATGAAAAGTATAATAATATCCTCAAACTGTAGCGGAGGAGGTAAAACAACTTTTACTTTATCATTGATGAAAACATTAATTGATAGAGGGTATAGTGTTCAAGGTTATAAATCAGGACCAGATTATATAGATACAGCCTTCCATACTCACTTATGCAAAAAAAGCTTCTAGAAACTTAGACTTATTTTTGATGGGTGAAGATGGGATAAAGACGACCTTTTCAAAAGGAGAAGGAGACATAGGAATAGTTGAAGGAGCTATGGGATTATATGATGGTTTAGGATACGATAGTAAGTGTTCTACATATGATTTATCTAAGGTTCTCAATATACCTATAATATTAGTAATAACACCAAAGGCTCAAAGTAATACACTTTGTGCTGAACTTTTAGGAATTTTAAATTATAAAAATGCTAATATTAAAGGAGTAGTTCTTAACAATATTAGTGAAGGATATTATCAGCTCTTAAAAAATATTATAGAAAGAAATACCACTTTAAAGGTATTTGGTTATTTGCCAAAGGATGAAAGAATAATACTTGGTAGCAGGCACTTAGGCTTGATTCAAAGTAGTGAAATAGAAGATTTAGATAAAAAGATAAGCCTATCTTCTAAAATATTGGAAGAACATGTCGATATTGAAGGAATAATAAATTTCTTAGAAGAAACAGAGGAATATAACAATAAAAATATTAATAAACTGATTGAATATGTTAAGAGTCCTATTGGAATCAAATCCATTAGGATAGCCTATGCTTATGATAAAGCCTTTAGTTTTTATTACAAGGATAATCTAGAATTATTTGAAATGGTTGGAGAGTTAATCCCTTTTAGTCCACTGGAGGATAAAAAGTTACCTGAAGATATAGATTTTTTATATATTGGAGGAGGGTATCCAGAAGTTTTTGAAAAGGAACTCAGCAGCAACAAGGAACTTTTAAAAGACATAAAGGATAAATTAGAAAAGGGTCTTCCAGCATATGCAGAGTGCGGAGGACTTATGTATTTAACAAAAGGCTCAGAGAAAAATAGTTTAGTAGGGTTCTTTGATGGAATATATAAAATAGGTGATAGGCTTGTGAATTTTGGATATGCTGAACTTCAAGTAGAAAATGAGAATCATATTTTTCATAAAGGTTTAAAGATACATTGTCATGAGTTTCATAAGAGTTATATAGAAACTATGGAGCCAACAGTATTTAGTTTAAATAAAAATTATTATGAAGAAGAAATACAATGGCAGTGTGGATATATGAAGAATAATGTAATTGCAGCCTATGCACATATCCATTTTTATGGCAATATTGAATTTTTTAATAGCCTAATAAAATTAGCATATAAAGATAGTAAATATACGTTTTAGGATTTACAAATCCATATAGGGTTAAATGAGGAGGCGTAGCAATGGATAAATTAGAAAAAGGATATGTACAAGTGTATACAGGAAACGGAAAAGGAAAGACCACAGCAGCAGTAGGGCAAGCCATTAGGGCGGTAGGTAATGGACTTAAAGTGTATATGCTCCAGTTCCTTAAGACAGAACCTACAGGAGAACTTGAAATAGCAAAACTAATTGGAGATAAATTTCAAGTTTTTAGATTTGAAAGTAAGAAAGGTTTCTATTGGACCCTTAATGAAGAGGAAAAGAAAATTTTAAAAAGTGAAATAGATAAAGCCTATAACTTTGCAATGAAGGTAATCAATAATAGCAGCTGTGATGTATTTATATTAGATGAGATTATGGGTGTGCTGTCAAACAAGTTATTAACAGAGGAGCAGGTTATAGAACTTATAGATAAAAAGCCAATTAACATGGAATTAATTTTAACGGGGAGAAATGTTCCGGATCCAATAAAAAATAAGGCTGATTTAGTAACAGAAATGAAGGAAATAAAGCATTACATGCAAAAGGGAGTTTATGTAAGAGAGGGAATTGAGTATTAAAAGGTGGCATTATGGAGGTTATAACTAGTTATCCAGGAAGCTTTGGAGAAGTGCTTCAGGGAAAGGTTTATGATAAAGATATGCTTTTATCCTGTCCTATAAATATTTATACAACTGTCAAATTATTTGAAAGTAAAAATTCACATAAAAAGAGCAAATGGGTGAAGGCTGATAAATTTTTATATAATGTATTAAGAAGTTGGAATTATGAAAAGTATTATGATAGCTTAGATTTAGAGATCTACTCTAATATTCCCTCAGGTAAGGGCATGGCTAGCAGTACTGCGGATCTTTGTGCTGCATATTATTCTCTTTTGAAAATGTTTAAGAAAAATTTTACAGAAGATGACTTAATTAGGCAGTGCATAAATATAGAACCTACTGATAGTATAATCTTCAGAGAAATGACCCTATTTGATTATAAAAGAGGAACTTATAGAGAAAAAATAGGGGATTATATTTCATATAATATACTTGCCTTTGAAGGAGAGAAGAATATAAATACTCTAGAGTTTAATAATAAAAGATTGCCTGAATTAAGTGATGCAACTGATCTGTTTACTATATTAAAAGAAGGCTTATTAGAGAATAATATAGAGAAGCTTTCTTATGCTTCTGAAGAGAGTATAAAGAGAAATCAGAATAGACTTAGCTATCCATGGATAAAAAATATTGAAAATATAAAAAAGTGTACTTCAGGGCATGGAATTATTGGAGCACATAGTGGCAATGTACTAGGAATTATATATGAAGATGAAGAAAAATTAAGGAGTGCATTTAAATTTGTTAATAAAGAAAATTATTACAAAGTATATGCTGTAAAGACCTTAGAAAATGTAGAAGAGGTGTGATAACCTGAATAAAATCACACCTTAAGTCTGTATCCAGCTCCCCAAACAGTTTCAATGTATTGAGGACTAGAAGGAGATGACTCAATCTTTTCTCTAATCCTTGCAATATGTACTGTAACTGTGGCTGTATCGCCAAGGGAATCAAGTCCCCAAATTTTCTCGAATAAATCTTCCTTGCTAAAAACTCTGTTAGGATTTTCAGTTAAATAGAGCAGTAGATCAAATTCTTTTTGAGCTAAGTTTAGTTCTTTACTGTTTATGAATACCTGTCTGGAATCTTTGTTTATTTCAAGACCTCTTATCTGTATAATTTTGGGCTTTGGCATTTCACTAAATTTACTTTTTATTCTTTCATAATTTTGAATATGAGACTTAACTCTGGCTACCAATTCACCAGGACTAAAAGGTTTAGTAATATAATCATCAGCACCTAAACTTAAGCCCTTAATTTTATCAATTTCTTCTTTCTTAGCAGAAACCATTAGAACAGGAATATCTTTATCCTCTTGAATGCTGCGTAATATACTGAAGCCATCTAGCTTTGGGAGCATAATATCAAGGATTATTAGATTAAATTCTTTTTCTTTTATGGCATTTAAACCTTGTACCCCATCTGTACATATGGTCACTTTAAAGCCTGCAAGCTCTAAGTAATCCTTTTGAAGCTCAGCAATGCTTAAGTCATCTTCAACTATTAAAATCTTTTTCATAATATCATCTCCATTCTTATGGTAGCTTAGCTAGGGATATTATTATACTTGTACCCATATTTTCATGAGAGGTAGCCCATATTTTACCTTTATGGCTTTCTACAATCTGCTTTGAAATAGCAAGTCCAAGACCACTGCCTTTTGTTTCAGTTCTTGCTAAATCTGCTCTATAGAATCTATCAAATATTCTACCTAAATCATCTTTATTAATTCCAGAACCATTATCTCTTATTTCAATGATTACACTAGAATTAGTCTCCCTAAGGCTTAGAGTTATTTGTCCTTGATCTTTATCCATGTATTTTCTTGAATTATCTATTATATTAATTATAACTCTTCTCATTCTTTCTCTATCCAGCATTACATATTTCGGTCCATTGAATTCACTTTCAAGATGAATTTTTATGTTAGACTCTTGAAGTTCAAGATCATTTTCCTGGACGCAGTATTCGAAAAAGTTTACAATATCAGTTTTTTCAAAATTAAAGGGAAGTTGATTTAAATCTAGTTTAGAATATAAAAGCAAATCATCAATCATTACATCCATAAGCTCAGCCTTAGAATAAATAGTTTTTAAGTACTTTTCCACTTTTTCTGGGCTATTTGCTACACCATCTAAAATTCCTTCCACATAACCTTTTATTGAGGTTATAGGGGTTTTTAAATCATGAGATATGCTAGAAACCAGCATTTTTCTATTGTCATCATACTTTATTTTAAGACGTACAGAATTTTTAAGTTGTATTCTCATTTTTTCAAAATCTGCACAGAGTTCCTTAATTTCTTCATCACCACTTTCGGTGATTTCAATATTTAGGTCACCTCTACTGATTTCGGTAGTTGCTCTTTTTAAATGAGTTATAGGTTCTAATATTCGCTTTGAAAAAAGGTATGACATAATAAGGTTAGTTACTATGTAGGAAATAAAGAATACAATAATAATAGCAATAAATTCTTCTTTTAAAGCTGATAAGTCTATTAAGTTATTATAACTTATATCTGAGTTAAAAACGTTAGAATGTAAAATAATAAAGATGAAAATTGTTAAACCCACTAAAATAAAAGGAACTACCATAGTTATTGTATTAGAAATAATTAAACGTTTCTTTATATTCATTTATTCACCTGCTCTATTTATAGAAGTTAAAAATCTTTTTTATCAAATAAATAGTATGCTCCTGTAAATAGTAGTATATCATAGCTTAACATTATCATAAACTGGCGAAAAATCTTAAGAATAGAGATGTTACTTGTAATCCATAGTTTGTACCAGTCTAACAAGCTTGTAAAAAGTAAACTTGAATAGCTTGAAAAAATAATTCCTAATCCCTTAAAAAGAAGAAAAATTAAAATAGTAACAAAGAACACACTAATTCCGCTATTAAGTATATTTGTAAGGAGTACAATGATTAATGCTAAAACTGTCATAGGAATTAAGGTTACAAGATAAGAAACTAATATTCTAATAATACCTTGAAGCGTAAAAGAATTTGAATTAAAAATAATACCTACTATAGTAGAAAAAATCATTACAAACGTAAGGTTTATTAAGACAAATATAAATATTGAGCTTATTTTTGCAGCAAAGAATTTTAATCTTGTTACTGGTCTTGTAATTGTAATTTTCATTGTATTGTGAGAAAATTCTCCTGAAAAACTATCAATGGTAACAAGGGCAGTAAATAAAGGAAGAATTGTATTAACTACTACAGAAAGCACTAGAAGAGGGAACTCTGTACTGGAAACTCCTCTTATTCCGAAACCACTTCTTATTACAGTAATAGATAATTGACCTAAAATTATAAACATAAGTGATACTATAGCTGCTACTATAACCTTTTTCTTTCTATATAACTTTTCAAGCTCATTAATTAAAGCTGCTTTAAATCCTGCCATTTCTTTCTACCTCACTAATAAAATAATTTTCAAGAGAAACATAATTTTTAAGAATGTTATCAGTAGTATCTACATTAAGCATCTTCCCATCATATAGTATACCAATGCTTGTACAGGTAAGCTCTACATCATGAATAAGGTGACTAGATATAAAAAATGTAGTTTTTTCTTTTTCAGCTAAATCTTTTATAATGTTTCTCATATGAATCATTCCCTCTACATCAAGTCCATTTAAAGGCTCGTCTAAAATAACTACTTCAGGTTTTGATAAAATTGCAGCAGCAATTCCAAGCCTTTGTTTCATTCCAAGGGAAAATTTCTTTGGCTTTTCATTTTTATATTTTAGAATTCCAGTAATTTCCAAAACTTCTTCAATTCTTTTAGAATCAACATCTTTATAATACCTTGCAAATTGTCTCAGATTTTCAAAAGCTGTCAAGTAAGGGTAAGATTCAGCAGTTTCTATTATACAGCCAACCTTCTCCATAGCTCCCTCAAAGTTTTCTAAAATGCTGTGCCCTAAGATTTTTACATCTCCACTGTCCGGAGTGACAAGACCAGTCATGATTTTCATGGCAGTGGTTTTGCCAGCACCATTGGGACCTAAAAATCCGAAAATTTCACCTCTATGAATATCAAGACTTATATCCCTTATACCTCTTCCATTTTTATATACCTTGGAGAGATTTTTAATTTCAATTACTTTTTCCATTCAGATACCTCCAAAAGTTAATTAAAGAATTTTACGACGTAAAATTCTTAGTGACCAGTAACCAATTCCCAGTAACCAGTTTTTATTAACTCTACTGGTAACTGGTTACTGGTTACTTAATAAAAATGCGTCGCATTTTTATTATATTATTCAAATACTCTGCTAAATTGACTGTCAAATAATAAGTTAGTGTTTCTATTTTCGTTTATATTGAAGTTTACTTTTCCAGAAAATTGATCTATATATATGTTACCTTTAACAGTATTACCTGAAGGTATATTAGCTGAGAAATCGGCATTTAAACCTTTTTCTTGGAATTTTGCACTAAAATTAAAATCTTTTTTATTTTTTGAGTACTCCTCATAGCCTTTTGCATATTCTTCATAATATCTTCCGCTAATAGTAGTTTCATCTATTTGGGTAATGTCTATAATTTTTTCACCAACTTTTGCAAACTTACCATCTTTTTCAATTAAGATATCAGTTTTATATTTCCCTATATATTTTGAAGGAGTAGTTAATTTATCAAACTCCTTTTCTACATTCTTTTCTACTTTTTTGCCTGAAAGATCAGGTTTATTAACAGTTGTTGAATTTACATTATATAATTTACCAGAAAGTTCAAAGGTGACAGTATGTTCTTTCCCATTTTCATCTTTACCATAGAGTGCTCCCGTACCATTTATGCTTTGAATTAAACCATCTTTGTCTACAATCATTTTTCCAGTGATTTCTTTTACAAAGATGTCTTTTGTGATTCTAGGGATAAGGCTATCGTTATTTGGTCTATAACTAAATTCGTTTTTGCACTGAAAAGATACTAACGCATTAATTAGGGCAGGAATTTGTGATTCGCTTATAGAACCAGATAATTCCTTGCTTCCATCAGATTTTTCAGTTACTATAACAGCATCTTTTAAGTTGCCTACAAGAATATCAGCAATTATTTCTATATCTTCAGCACCTTTTTCTTTAAAAGGATTTGTAGTAGAGTTAAACTCTTTAGGGCTTGTAAAGTCAGTTACATAATAAATAGCTTCTTCTGCATTTTTACTTATTCTACCGTTTTTATCAGAGTAATAATAATAATCACTCTTATTTTTACCATCAACTCTTGAGGTTGTAGTTTCTGTAGCTTGGTTTGAAGCATCATATTTAGTGAGAGTTTTCTCCGATGAGATTACATTGCCGTTAGCCTTTAGATTAAATGACATATCCATTGTATAACTGGAAAATTTGCTAGTGGCACTTTCAGCAGTATATTTTAGAGAATCTTTTAGCTGATCATATCCACTTTTTGATGCTATTTCAGCTAGGGCAGTGGTAGCAAGCATTGTAGTACCAAGAACAAAGCTTAAAATCATAGCAGGTTTTTTCTTAAATTTCATTTTAATAACTCCTTTTGGTATTAATTTATTCTTTATGAAGGTCCTTCATAATTTTATTATAAGGGGTAACTCTTTATTTTATATAAACTAATTATAAACAAAGTATAAACAAATAAAAGTACACTTGATGAGTATTAATTAAATGTACTTCTATTTTGAGATTTATGTAATAAAAATTAATGTGGTTAACAATTATTTCATTAGATTAATTAATTGCATGATATTTCTTGTACAAAGGTTAACTGTTATAATAAAATAAATAGAAACATATATTTGGAGGAGTTGAATTTATGAACAATAATCTTCTAGAGCTTCAGAATATACTAAAAGAAAACAATATTATAATAAGTTTTTCAGGGAAGTTTTATCAAGGAATTATTGAAGAATTAGGGGAAGCAATAAAAAACCGAATGGAAGACGAGGAAACGCCTAAAAATGATATGTATAATGTGTTTTCTATATACATTGAACAAAGCCAAAATATAAGAAATTATATTTTGTGCAAGAAAAATTCTAATAAATATAATAAAATAGAAAATTCAGGAATCGTGTGTATAAGTAAAAAGGATTCGGAATACTGCATTTCCTCTGGAAACGTTATTGAAAATGAGGATATTAATACTCTTATAGAAAAATTAGATATAATAAAAGTCATGAATAAGGATGAATTAAAGAAATTTTATAAAGCTGAATTAAAAAAAGAGCCTGCAAAGGATAGTTTAGGTGCTGGAGTTGGACTTATTGATATAGCAAGAAAAGCAAGTAAGCCTTTAGAATATTCTTTTAGAAAAATTGATGATAATTTGTCTTTTTTTCAATTGCAAGCAATAGTTTAGGAGGAACTTAAATGGAGAGATTATATATTGAAGGAACAAAATCTACCCCTGAAATAGATTTTGATCCTAGTAAAAATAATTTAAAAATAAGTGGGCAATCTTACCCTGAAAATGCTTTTAAATTTTATGAGCCTATTTTTCAGTGGGTTGATGATTATATTAAAGATATACAGGGAGAACTTCTAATAGAAATAGAATTTAAAATGCCCTACATCAATTCTAGTAGTTCAAAATGTATAATTATGCTTTTAGATAAGTTTCAAGATGCTTTTGATGAAGGAAAAGATATTATTATTAATTGGTATTATGATGAAGAAAATGAAAGTACTATAGAATGTGCTGAGGAATTTAAAGAAGATTTATCACTTCCATTTAACTTATTGGATAGTGGAAGGTAATATAGTGATGTTTTCTAATAAAAATACTAAGAAAGCAAAAATAAAAGAAAACATTATTGATGACAGTACAATTAAAGTAATTTTTTTTGCAAGTACCGTAATAGTAATCGCTGTATGTTTAATGGGACTTATAAGTTATAGAATTGCTAAATATTCTATTATAGAAAAACTAAAATCTAGAGATCTCAAATATATAGCACAATCTATAACATCAAAAATAGATGGAAGAATATCTAGAGCAAAAGAAACCTCTTTTATACTTGCTAAGGATCCTGTAATAATAGAATGGTTAGAAGGTAAAGAAGTAAATGAAACAATAGGTATATACCCTAAGGAGAAAATAACAGATATAGCAAAAAAATATGACTATGATAATTCATTTATAGTAAGTAAGCTCACTAAACATTACTGGGCAGAGGGTGGGAAACTTATTGATACTCTATCTGAACAAGACCCAGATGATGCTTGGTTTTTCAGTGCAATGAAATCTAAACTCCCTATTGATATTACAATTGATTACAATAAGGAACGTAAGGATACCTTCGTTTTTATTAATGCACTAGTTGGAGAGGGAGATAATCCACTGGGAATAACGGGGGTTGGATTGAGTCTAAAAGATATCTCAAAAGAATTTGAGAGCTATAAATTTGGTGATTATAGCAATATGTGGCTTATAGATAAAAATGGACAAATCTATTTATCTGAAGATACAGAGCATAGTGGAAAAAGTATTAATGAATTTCTTCCAACTTCTGTTGTAAATAAGATAGTAAATAACAATATAAGTACTAATCTTGATGGAGAAATATTTGATTATAATAATAGTTATGGAGAGACCTTTGATGTAGTATGTATGCCTATTAAATCAGCAAATTGGGAACTTGTTTTTCAAATGCCTAGAAGTGAGAGCATTTCTATGGTTAATGGTATAAAGCTAAATACAGCAGTAGCTTCTTTTGTAATTATAATCTTAATAGTATTTATATTTTATATTATCTCCAAAAGAATTTCTAATCCATATAAAAGGGCTGTACTTTTAAGTCAGGAATTAGAAAAGAAGGTTGAAGAAAGAACTAAAGAATTAAAAGAAAAAAATGACAAGATATTAGATAGTATTGAATATGCTAAGATTATTCAAGAGTCTACTCTTCCTACAAGGGATGAACTAAATTCACTTTTTAAAGAATATTTTGTATTATGGAAACCTAAAGATATTGTTGGAGGGGACTTTTATTTTGTCAAAAGGTTCAAAGAAGGATATATCCTTGTACTTGGAGATTGTACTGGACATGGGGTACCTGGTGCTCTTATGACAATGTCAATTAACTCTATATTAAATCATATAATCAACGAGGAGAATGCTTCCAATCCAGCATTAATATTAAGGAAAATGAATAAAAATTTAAAAGAAACTTTGCATAATAAAAATAATGGAAATGGTATTGATGATGGTTTAGATGCAGCTATTATATATGTTTCAAAAAATAATAAACTAATATATGCAGGCGCTAAGATTCCACTTTATAAAAAAGATGAAAATGATATAACATTTTTTAAAGCTGACACCAAAGGAATAGGCTATAAGAATACTAATGATGACTTCAAGTTTACAAACATAGAAATTACATTTAAAGATGAGGACATATTCTATATAACTACTGATGGATATATAGATCAAAATGGTGGAGAGAAGGACTTGCCTTATGGAAAGAATAGACTTAGACAATTAATTTTAAGAAATGAAGAGAATTCTTTGGAGATTCAAAAAAGTATTTTTGAAAATAATCTGAATAATTATATGAATGGTGAAACACAACGAGATGATATAACCTTGATAGGTTTTAAGCCTTAGTAATAAAGCATTAAGCTAAAAATAAAAAAGGATTTGATACTATGTCGTCATATAACTTTAATAATGAAATTTTTAATGAGGAACTTGCTGTGCTAAAAACAGCAATGGATAATTTAAAAAAACTAAAGTATGAAGAAAATGAGCTTATTGAGGCTTATAAATCTCTTGCTTTAAACTATGAGAAGCTTCTTAAATTTGCAAATAAATCTGTAAAAATAAGTGATTCCCAAGGAAGAGAGTTAAGAAGAAGAGAACTTGAAATTAGAAATATTCTAGATAATTCAAATCAAGGGTTTCTCACCTTTGGAAGAAATATGATAGTTAACAAGGAATATAGTTCAGAATGTATAAGAATATTTGGCAGAAAAATTTCCAATATTAATATACTTGAATTACTAAAGCGCGAGAATATTAATCAAAATGCACATTACCAAAGGGTATTTGAAGAAATTTTTAATACAAAAGATATTGAACATAAATTTCATTTATTAATGGAACTTCCAAGTTTACTTAAGATAAACAATGCTTATGTTAATATAACTTATAAATTAATTCATAAGGATGATTTAAGAGATGAAGAATTAGTAATGCTTATTATTACAGATGTAACAGAAAAAAAGAAATCAGAAGAACAAATCTTGTTTTTAAGTTACCATGACAATCTAACTTCTCTTTACAATAGGGCATATATTAACAGTATCATTCCACAGCTCCAAAATGAATCTAGTATGCCTTTGAGTATTATTGTTGGTGACATGAATGGACTAAAACTTACTAATGATGTTTTTGGACACGAATATGGAGATAAGCTTTTAGTTAATGCATCTAAAATATTATTATCCTGTTGTCGCAGTACTGATATAATTTCAAGATGGGGTGGAGACGAATTCCTTATTATCCTCCCAAAAACTAGTGATGAAGAAGCCAATAAAATAATAAGTAAAATAGAATCTACATGTAGGAATTTTGAACAAAATCCAATTAAGGTAAGTATTTCATTAGGTTCTGCAACTATAAAAAATCCTTATACTAACATTCTCGAACTTTTTAGTATGGCTGAGAACAAAATGTATAACAATAAAATTATTGAAGGCAAGAAAATAAGAAGAAAAATAATTTTAAGTATTGAGAATGCACTTAGAGAAAAGTGTTTTGAAGATGATGGACATACAGCTAGAGTTAAAAGCATGGTAATGAATTTTGCGAGGATACTTAATATTGAGGATAATTCTGATGAGATGGCTGCTCTTTCTCTTCTTGCATCTTTACACGATGTGGGGAAGATATCAATTCCTAGTGAAATTTTAGGGAAAAAACAACCACTATCAGAAATAGAAAGAGAAATCATAAAAAGTTACACAGAAATTGGATATAGAATAGCTTTATCAATAGATGAGCCAAGCTTAGCTCAGGGGATTTATGCACTGAGGGAGAGATGGGATGGCAAGGGGTATCCAAATGGACTTAAAGAGGATAAAATTCCTCTAATATCTAGAATAGTTTCAATTATTGATGCTTATGATGCTATGACACACCATAGACCGTACAGAAAAGGACTTAGTGAGAAAGATGCACTTGAAGAATTAATTAGGTGTAGTGGAACACAATTTGATCCACGGCTGGTTGAATTGTTTATTAAAGAAAAAGTGTACTTTATTAGTAAATAAAAACATATATAAAACATTAAATATTAATTATTCTCATAAAATAACGACTAAAATTTAACTGATAAATTTTAGTCGTTATTTTTTTATGCTTGAAAAGTTTTACGGAAAAGATATAGTTTTATAGTACCTAATTAAAAACCATCCTATTCTATCACTTCATTTGGTATTGCTTCATTAAACATAGATCCTAATTCAGTAATGTCAAGTGACTTTACTTCTTCCTTAGTTGGTATCTTTATATCAACAGTATTATTTATATTAAATATATCATAAACAAGAGCTACATGAACCGCAACACCCTCAATTAGTAGGTCTGCATTAATATCTTGCTGAACAATATACCCATCTTTAATAGCAAAGCTTAATGTAAAACCGTCCTTACCAAAGATATTTGGTATTGAATCTATTTTTTTATTTAATTCATCTTGAGTAAAATTTTGCTTATCGCTTGGCTCTATAAGATTTAAATAATCTTCTACTTCTTTAACTCTTTTCTCATCTTTTACATAAGCTTTTAATAAGTTCTTAATGCCTGCATCATCTACCTTAAGCTTAAATACTTGAAGGTTTTCTTGAACACCATTTACTACTATTGATTGCTTACCTACATCCTCTATAATGCCTTTACCATTTTCAGTAGAGTAATCTTTTATAAACTTTAATAAGGATTTTTGAATGTTAGCACTACTTTTGGAAAGCTTATCCATATCAATATTCTTTGGCACTTCTTGGCCTGCATCCATATCTTTCTCAATTTTAGCTAATCCTGCAGAGTCCATGTATATATAATCAATACCGTCTAAAAATGGTGACATTTGTGTCTTTAAAATCTCTGGAATTTGTATAAACATTTTAATATTAGCTTTATCGCCATTTATAAGTAATTCTTGAATTATCTTAGTGTCTAAACTTATTCCCTGAGCTCCTACTCTTGCGTTAGTTTGTAGCTTTGCATATTTGTTTTCTTCTGAATCAGCTTTTCCATCAAGTTCTAATGTAAACTTATCAAGTCCTGCTGGAAGTACTTCAAGTGGTTGTCCACTTATTGTTAATTCTCCTTTAACCTTGTATTCAAAGGATTTTATTTCATTGGTTTTTACTAAAGCCTTAATTAATTTATCTTCTTTCGAAGTACAAGCTGTTGCTGTAAAAACCATGACTCCTGCTAATACAATTCCTAGTATTCCTTTAGATTTTATCATCTGCACACTCCTTTTTATTTGTGAGTTTAGATTAAACTGAGCATATCTAGATTATATTGATTTAAAAAAATAAATACAATGGTAATTAGTTCAGCTAATGTTTAAACGATGAAAACTAGGAAATTTAATCATATATTATTTAATTTAGAAATAATAAGTAATACAAATATGTATCTTAGATTAAGAATAAATATTGATGAAATAAGAAAATAAGCTAAGTAAATTCATAAAGAAGTCAAAATTCGCATTGACAACAAAATATGGAAACAATATAATATTAATGAACATTGTTCTACAGTGTAGAATAAAAACAATGAGATTCTTTAGATTTAAGAAGTATAGTAACAGAAAAATCTCATATGGAAGTATGTTCTCAGAAGTATAAGTTTATGCTATGATGGGAAATAAACATTTATAACATAAGAAAGAATGTGATAAAGTGGCAACAACAAAAAATATTCAATCTGTTGAACGAGCTTTGAGTATTCTTGAAATATTCAAAGCAGGAAAAAAAGAATTAAGTGTAAAGGAAATATCTGAAGAAGTAGGACTTAGTAAGAGCACTGCTTTTGGATTAATTAATACCCTTACAAATCAAGGATACCTTCAGCAGAATAGTGAAAATTTAAAATATGGTTTGGGTTTAAAGGTTTTAGCTCTTTCAAATACTGTGCAAAAAAATAACATTATTGTTCAGACTATAAGACCGTATTTAATTAGTTTATCTGACAAATTTCAAGAAACCACTCACTGTGCAGTTGAAGAAAATGCTTCAGTTATATATATTGATAAAATAGAAGCGAAAAGGTCTGTATATATAAAATCAGAAATTGGTACTAAAAATTATATGCATTGTACAGGCGTTGGAAAATGTTTTCTAGCATACATGTCTCAAAAAAAATTTGACAAAATAATAGAAGGAAATATTATATCACTTACCCCAAATACAATTACTGACAAGGAAAAATTAAAGATAGAAATGGCAGATATCCGTCTTAAAGGGTTTGCAGTGGATAGAGAAGAAATAGAACTTGGACTTACCTGCGTGGCTGTGCCTATACTTAGCATAAAAAAAGAACCAATAGTGGCCATAAGCTTATCAGGACCTACAAGCAGAATGAATGAAATGAATATTGAAGAAATTGGGGAATATCTGAAGAGAATTTCAGCTAAAATAGCCTTAGAATTGAACTACTAAAAATAGAGTAAATTTTAAATTCACATACAATAAATTTGTATGTGAAAAAAATCTATATATAAATGTAAAATCATTAGTTAATAGATAAAAGAGTGGTGATGATGTTGTTAAATATATTTAAAAAGCTTAGAAAATATGTTGGAATAAATGTTGAAGATGATGAAGATATCAATTATTACTTAGAGGATAATTATAATATTAAGCCTTATTCTGAGGCTATTAAGATTGCAGTTGTATATGGAATTGTTGGAGAACTATGGATTTTACTTTCGGATGAGCTATTGAGTAGGATTGTTCCTAATATAGAAACATTTAAAAAATTTGCTACATATAAAGGATGGATGTACGTAGCCATAACAATGATATTAATATATTTACTTGTGTTAAAAAGACTGCTGCTCTTTGAAAAAGCACTTAACAAGATTTTGAAAAATATTGAAGAACTAAACGCTTCAAATGGAGAATTAATAGCTTTGGAAGAAGAATTAAGAGAACAATATGAAGAATTAGAAAAACATCGCAATGCACTTAGTATTAGTGAGCAAAGATATGAATTAGCAGTTGAAGGTGCTGATTGTGGTATTTGGGATTGGGATGTGGGAAATCAAGTATACTACTTTTCAGAAAAATGGAAGAATTACCTTGGCTATGGAGGAAATGAAATTAATAATACCTTAGACGCATTTATAAATTTGATTCATTCTAGTGAAAAAGAAAAAGTTGTTAAAAAGTTAAATAGATATATTTCATCTCATTTTGGTTCATATGAAGATGTATTTAGAATGAAATGTAATGATGGAAGCTATAAGTGGATATTAAGTAAGGGGAAAGCAATATGGAATGTAGAAGGTAAGGTAATTAGAGTAGCTGGTTCTCATACGGATATTTCTCAGCAAAAATTAATTGAGAATAAACTTAATACTTTGGCCTACTTTGATATTTTAACAACACTCCCTAACAGAGTATCTTTTGAAATAAATGTTAATGATTTAATAAATAAAAAATGTAAATCCAACAGTAAATTTGCTCTAGTTTACATGGATATAGATAATTTTAAAAATATAAATGACACTTTGGGACATGCTTCTGGGGATTTATTGTTAAAGGATATTTCTAACATACTAAAAGAAAAGATAAAAATTCCCGATTTTGTAGCAAAGTTAAGTGGAGACGAGTTTGCTGTTATTTTTCAAAATGTACATGACAAAATAGATGTAATTAATAGAGTTCAAGATTTGTTAAAATATTTAAGACGACATTGGATAATTGATAAACAAGAATTTTTTATTTCCTTTAGTTTAGGAATTGCCATTTATCCAGAACATGGAAATAATCTAGCCATGTTACTAAGAAATGCAGATATAGCTATGTATTTTGTTAAGAAAAACATGATGAAGGATAACTATTTTTTTTACTTTGATGAAATGCAGGAGCAAAACTTAAAAAATATAAAAATAATAAATGACCTTTATCATGCTATAGATAATAAGGAATTTACTCTTTATTATCAACCAATAATAGATTTAAAAAATGGTAAACTAGTAGGTGTTGAAGCATTAATAAGATGGATTCATCCTACAAAAGGAATGATTGCACCAATGGAGTTTATTCCTTTAGCTGAAGAAACAGGATTAATTTATGAAATATGCAAATGGGTTTTTAATACTGCTTTAATGCAAAAAATATCCTGGGAGCAACAAGGTTATAATCATATAAAAATGTCAATTAATATTTCAGGAAAAAGAATCACACATGAAAAGTTTTTGGATGATATTAAAGAGTGCGTGCTTGGAGAAGGAGTCAGATGTGATGAAATTCAGTTAGAAGTAACGGAAACAGCAGTTATCCAAGATTTAGAGTCATCCATGAAGATCTTAAAAGAAATAAAGAATATGGGTATAAAGATTGCTCTTGATGATTTTGGGACAGGCTATTCTTCTTTGACATATATTCAAAAGTTGCCAATAGATGTTGTTAAGCTTGATAGAGATTTTATTAAAGGCATATCTAATAAAGGACAAGATAATCTAATTATCCAATCAATTATTAAATTAGTCCATGATTTAAATTTAGAAATAGTAGCAGAAGGAATAGAAACTAAAGAACAAGAATTATTCTTAAAACAAAGTAATTGCGATTATGGACAAGGATACTTATTTAGTAAACCAATTACAAAAGAAGAAGTTGAAGAATTGTTCTTAAAAAGTTTGAAAAATAAATTGTAGATATTAAAGCTTATTTAAGCAACAATCTGACCTCATAGGAAATTCCCGTGAGGTATTTTTTATTAGTATGAACTATTACGAAGTTTATATATTTATGAAATCTAAATGCTATCTCTTATGTGGAAGATTATGTAGAAATAGTGTATAATTTATTTAAGTTATTAAGAGAATTTGGATGATTATAGAAAATTTCCTAATATAAAAAGGAGTGGGTTAGGTATGTTGCTAGATAGTTATAATGAAGAGTACAGGGATACATTTATGTATTACAAGAATTTGATACCATTAATTGACGACATTGTGCAAGAACCATTAATTATTATTTTATATGACAGGGAGTATTGCTTGTATATAAGAAATTTAGATGAATTTTTTATTACTTTAAAGGAAGGGGATAGAATAAGTGAAAAAACCGTTGCTTTTGCTAGTATGAAGCAAGATAAAGTGTTAACAAATTTAACACCAAGAGAAATTTTTGGTTTTTTAATGAAAACTACTTCTATTCCTATTAAAAAGGATAATGTTGTCATCGGATGTTTGGCTATTTGCAGGAGCCTTAAAAATCAGGATGAGTATCATGCATTATCTGAGCAATTGTTTCAAAATTTAGAACAAATAACTATGGCTATAAACAACGTAGCTACTTCAGTTCAACATGTGGCAGTGCAAGGAGACAATATCTTAAGAGAAATTACATCAGTAAAGGACAAGGCTAAAAATACTAACCAGGTTTTGAATATCATTAGAGAAGTATCTAATAAAACAAAGTTACTAGGATTAAATTCATTAATCGAATCTGCAAGAGCAGGAGAATATGGAAGAGGCTTTAACGTAGTAGCAAAGGAAATACAGAAGCTATCAGAAACAACAAATGATTCTGTAAAATCAGTTAATGATATTATAAAAGAGCTTGTTGAATCTATTGACAATATAAGTAGAATTTATTCAGAGGAAAATTCAGAATTTCAAAATCAATCTGCAGTACTAGAAGAGCTTTCAGCAAGTTCACAGGAGCTTAATACTATTTCTAAAGTTCTTGTGGAAAAAGCATTAGCTTCAATTAAATAGTGGAAATTCATAGGATTTTTACTGTTCATTTCAAAACACAAATAACATAGACATAGACTAAAACCTGCAAAATACTTATAGTAGTATGCAGGTTTTTTTAATAACTGAATGGTATTTTTGATTTATTTGTCGAAAATATAAAATTCTATAAAAAATGGTTTATAATTAGATTTGTTAAAATTATAAATTTTTTAGAGTGAGGTAAACTATGAGTAAGTTAGGTACTAAAATATTTAAAATGGTAGCATTTATTTTATTTATTACAGTTGCTTCTTTAGCTCTGGCAAATGTGACGGTTTTCAATCAGTTATTATCTGAACTTAAAGCTCAAGCAAAAAACTGTGCAATTGAATCAGTTAATTCTATTGATGCAAATAAGTTAAGTGAAGTTATTAAAAGTAAGTCTATGACAAGTTCAAAATATAAAGAAGTACAGGATTCAATGATTAAGTTTAAGAATGATAAGGATGTAAAGTATTTTTATACACTGGCAAAAGGGATAGGAGAAAATACATATTTTTTAGTAGATTCTTCTATTGTTGATACTTCTGCTTTGGGCGAGGAATATATATTAAATTCAGAAATGAAAGAGGCGTTTAATGGTGTGTCAACCTATACAAATAAGCCGTATACTGATGATTATGGAACCTTTATTTCTGGTTATACTCCTATAAAAGATTCTTCAGGAAATATAATAGCAATCGCAGCAGTAGATATGAATGTAAGTGAATTCTTAAATATTAGAAGCAATATTTTTAGGATAATGCTAATAACAGCAATTGCACTCATTATTTTATCATTAATAGTAAGCATTAAATTTTCAAAACAAATTTCCTCAAATGTTAAAATAGTAACTGATAATTTAAGCAAAATGTCTGAGGGAGATTTAACAGTTTCTTTAAATGTAAAGAGTAAGGATGAAATTGAAATTATAGCAGACTTTATTAATAATGTTGGGGTTAAAACTTCAAGCATTCTAAAAGGTATACAAGAACAATCTATTAAAGTATCAGAATATACTAAAACTTTAGCTACAATTTCAGAAGAAATAGCCTCATCCTCTGAGGAAGTTAATGTAACAACAAATGAGGCAACCGATAGAGTAAATATTCAGACACAAGAAATTATAAATATAAGTACAACTGTCAATAATTTTGGCGATAGAATTGATGGAGTCGTAGAGGTTATAGAAGAAGTAAACTCTAAAGTTGAAGTAATTAATATTAAGGCAAAAGATAGTAATAATGACTTAACAGTTCTAGAGAACTCTATAAAGGATATTAATCTAGCTTTTTCAGATGTTAGCAATAAGATAAAAGGTCTTAGTATAAATCTTTCTAAAATTAATGAAATAACGAATTTAATAAATGATATTGCAGAGCAAACAAATCTTTTAGCTTTAAACGCAGCTATAGAAGCATCACGGGCAGGAGAAGCGGGTAGGGGTTTTTCTGTAGTGGCTGATGAAATAAGGAAACTAGCTGAGCAATCTAAAACCTCCTCTTTAAACATAAATAATCTAGTTCAAAGTATATCAAAAGAGAGTGATTCAGTTATTAAGACTTCTGACATAATGAATGAAAAATTGAGTGGCCAAGTTACTGTAATTAATAAATCAATTAATTCTTTTAAAAAGATCATTGATAACATAGAAGAAGTTATTCCAAAGATTAAAAATGTCAATGACAATATGAACTATATTGACAATGAAAAACAAAGTATAATTAGGAGCCTTGAAGGCAGTTCAGCTATGGCTGAGGAAAATTTAGCATCTTTTGAAGAAATATCAGCATCTTCACAGGAATTTAGTGTATCTTCCCAAGAAGTAGCTTCTCTAGCTGATAAATTAAGTCAAATGTCAGAAGATATGATGACAGACTTAAATCAATTTAAAATTTAAGTCTAAACCATAATTAAAAGATGGGACAATTGTAGGAGATAAAATGAATTTATTAAAATTAATTTCAATTAATGTTGAAGAAAACGAAAAAGAAAATTTCAGGAAAAATATATTAATAGACAATCTGCGTCGAGGGAAAGTATTTACTGAGGTAGTAATTAGCTTAGAAATCATTTTAAGTCTTATTGATATTGTTACTTCTGTACTAAAGGTGCATGATAAATTTCTTTTTAATGAATATTTATTTATGTATCTATTTATGATTTTCATAAATATCGTTTTCCTTATATTTATAGAAAAAAATCAATGTATATGTACAAAAACAGATTGCAATATAAAAAAGGGTGAACTCGGGCTAATTATATATATAACGCTGATTATGGTATGGGGAAGCTGTATATCTCTAATGGATCAAGGACTGTACGGTCAACTTATGGCATTCATGATGAATATGATAACAGTTTCTGTAATATTTTATCTAGACACTAAAAAGTTATTAATACCATTTAGTATTTCAGTATTGCTTTTATTTTTTGGACTACCCTTCTTCCAAAAATCCACGGATATATTAATTGGTCATTATGTAAATCTTTCGGTATTTTGTGTTGAAACCTTTATTGTTTCACGAATACTTTATTTAAATTATTATAATGATTTCAAAAGCAAGGAATTACTTAAAAAAGCTAATGAGAAGCTTCAAGAGCTTACCTTAATAGATGAACTTACTGGAATACCAAATAGGAGAAGTTTTAATAACTTCATAGATTTTGCTTATGAGTTTAACTTGAAGGAAGATTCTACAATATCAATTATTATGATGGATATAGATTATTTCAAGCAATATAATGACAACTATGGGCACAGTGCTGGGGATAAGGTATTAATTTCAGTAGCTCAGAAGATAAATTCAATTGCAAAAGATCATGGTAATTTTGTTGCACGTTTTGGAGGAGAAGAATTTATTCTTGCAGCTATCGATACAATGGAACAGAAGATCTTAAATATTGCAGAAATAATACGAACTAGCATTTTAAACTTAAAAATTCCACATGATAGCTCTAAAGTGGCTAAGTATATTAGTATAAGCCTAGGCATTTCTACAGCAAAAGTAAAAAATAAGGATGATATATTTAAGTGTATAGAACTAGCAGATAAGGCCTTATATGTTGCTAAAGCAGAAGGACGTAATTGTTTTAAAAATATTAATTGTTATCTAGGGGAGAAGGAGAATTGAAATGAAAAAGAATATTAATGACATTTTAATAGCTATGATTAAGTATTTTGGAAGTGATGTTAGGAGAATAAATCATGCACTTAAAGTTCATGCTTTTGCTAAAAGTATAGGTGAAAAGGAAGGTTTGCATGGTGAAGAGCTATATATTTTAGAGGTAGGTTCTATTTTGCATGATATAGGTATAAAAGTCAGTGAAGAAAAATATAATTCTTCTGCTGGGAATTATCAAGAAATAGAAGGACCAGGAGTTGCTAAAGAATTATTATATCCTTTTGAATTAGAAAAAAAAATATTAGATAGGATTTGCTATTTAATTGGTAATCATCATACCTATTCTAAAATTGATTTATTAGATTTTCAAATACTTGTAGAGGCTGATTTTCTTGTAAATATTTTTGAAGACAATATAGATAAGAAAAGCATAGCCATAGTAAAGGAAAAGTGTTTTAAGACAAGCGCTGGGATAGATTATCTTACCAGTATGTACCTATAGCTAAAATTACAAAATTTTATTGAAACCTATTGACTTAAGAGAAGAAACTATATATAATTCAAATATACCCATAGGGGGTATATTTGAAGGGAGAGGGTAATGATGAAAAAAGTAAAATTAGCAAAAGATAGATGTGATAGATCACCATTTTGTGGAGCAAAAAGAGTATGCCCTGTTGGAGCTATTGAATTCAAAAAAACTGGGTTTTTCTCTGGAGAAATAAATGTTAATGCAGAAAAGTGTGTCGGTTGTGGAAAATGTATAGCGGCTTGCCCTCATGGAGCACTTAAGTTTTAATTACATTATAAGAATCTTGCCACGTAAAATTCTTAGTAACCAGTAACTAGTTTTATTAATTCTACTGGCAACTGGTTACTGGTTACTGGTTACTTAAGAAAAATGCATCGCATTTTTCTTATACTATGATGAATCTATACACACAGGTAGTAATAAAGCATACTGAAAATGCAATTAAGGTAGGTATAACAATAGAGAGTATTGTCCATTTTATACTTTGGGTTTCTTTTTTTATAGTCCATAGTGTTGTAGAACATGGCCAGTGCAGTAAGCTAAAGAGCATAGTGTTAAGGGCAGTTAAGTGTGTCCAACCATGACTTTCGAATACTCTATTTAACGATTTAATGCTATCAAATTCTATTATGGATCCTGTTGATAAATAAGACATAAGTAAAATAGGGAGAACTATTTCATTTGCAGGAAGTCCTAAAATGAATGCCATGAGTATAAATCCATCTAGTCCAATAAATTTTCCTAATGGGTCTAAAAGACTTGCTATATGATCTAAAATACTTATATCTCCAATAAAAGCATTTCCAAGCACCCATATTACTGCTCCAGCTGGTGCAGCAACTAATACAGCTCTTAGCAATACAAAGACAGTTCTATCAATTACTGAGGTATATAGTAATCTTAATAGTTGCGGTCTTCTGTAAGGAGGAAGCTCTAAGGTAAAGGAAGAGGGTACCCCCTTTAATATTGTTTTAGATAAAAGATACGATACAGAAAGCGTAACCATTATACCAATTATTACAAGTAGAGTTACAGAAAGGGCTGGAATAAGTGAAGACACTTTCTTATCGGAACTAATTGTAAAAAAAATAGTTGATATTGCAATAAGTGTTGGGAATCTTCCATTACAGGGAACAAAGTTATTTGTTAAAATTGCTATAATTCTTTCTCTTGGAGATTCTATTATTCTGCATCCAATTACCCCAGCTGCATTACATCCAAAACCCATGCACATGGTAAGGCATTGTTTCCCATGAGCACAGGCTCTTTTGAAAAGATGATCCATGTTAAAGGCTATACGAGGTAGGTAGCCCAAATCCTCTAATAAAGTAAAGATTGGGAAAAATATAGCCATAGGAGGAAGCATAACAGAAACTACCCATGCTAGAGTTCTATATAGACCTAATACTAATACTCCATGAAGCCATTTAGGAGCATTTAAATAAGTAAACCAAGCTGTAAGCTTTTCTTCAAAAGAAAAAAGAATATCTGATAGTATCTGGGAAGGCAAGTTTGCTCCCTTTATAGTAATCCAAAATATAATACCTAACATTAAAAGCATTAAAGGTATTCCAAACTTTTTAGAGGTTATAATATTGTCTATTTTTTCATCTCTTTTAAATTTTTCAGCATCTTCTTTAACATAATTATCTTTAATTAATTTTGCAGCCTTATAATTCTCTTCATTTATATATTCCCTTATCTTTTCTCTAGGACTTTGCAGCTTTAAATTTTCACGAATAGCTTTTAATTGTATTATTACCTCAGCTGTTAAATACTGTTCCATTGAGTTTAAGATGCTCTTATCTCCATCAATTAACCTAAGTGAAAGCCATCTTGTGTTTATGGAAGGGGCTATTTCTTTAACCAAAGGTTCTAATTGGCTAACTAAAGTTTCTATTTCATCAGAATAAGTAATTTTCATATTTGAGAAACTATATTGCTTCTGAGCTACACTTTTAATACTTTCAAGTAGTTCATTTATGCCAATTCCGCTTCTTGCAGCTGTTAAAATTACAGGTATTCCAAGTTTTTTTTCTATACCTTTTCCATCAACAGCTATATTCTTTTTTTTTGCTTCATCTATAAGGTTTATGCAGAGAATTACATTGCTCGTTAACTCCATAATTTGAAATAACAAATTTAAATTTCGTTCAAGACATGTAGCATCAGCTACTACTATAACAGCTTCAGGATTTCCGAAGCATATAAAATCCCTAGCAACTACCTCCTCAACTGAGGAGGCAAATAGTGAGTAGGTGCCAGGTAAATCAACTAAAGCATAGTTTTCGTTTTTATAATTAAAGCCCCCCATAGCATTTACAACAGTTTTTCCAGGCCAATTACCTGTATGTTGTCTTAGTCCAGTTAGAGAATTAAAAACTGTGCTCTTGCCTGTATTGGGGTTGCCGGCTAATGCAATCACATGTTCTTTTTCATGCTTATCTATATTAAACATATCTTTTAATGAACTTTTTTGAGAAGTCTTATAAGTTAATCCCATTAAAATGCACTCTCCTAAAAGTAATGATTAGTTAATAGAAACGTGGACTAAAGATGCTTCTTCTCTTCTTAAAGCAATTAGGGCCCCTCTTATTTTATAAACCGTAAGATTATTTGCAGGACCTTTTCTAATTACTTCAATTAGTGCACCTTTTGTCATTCCTAAAGCTAGCATCCTCTCTTTTAATAAATCTTTAGCATATAAATTTTCTACTATCACTGTTTCTCCAGCTTTTATCTCAGATAATTGATTCATTGCATACACCTCATTTATTTTAGATTACGTAAACTACAAATGTTAACCTAGACTGACCTTGTCATTTATATACTATGATTTTCTAAAAGTAAGTGTTACGATCTTCAATTCCAAAAGAAAAACAAAAACAGGTTTTAGAAAGTATAATGCTTTTGCTAGATGCAGTTAAGAAAAATAAATGTTGTTAATATGAGGAGGATAAGTATGGATAGTAATATTAAAATAAAGTGAAAGGTTTAGGCAAGATTTTATTAGAATATGTTATAGATAGAGCTAAAGAACTTGGATTTCATAAACTTGTTCTGAGTACTTTTGAAAAAAAATCATGTTGGGAAAAAACTCATTGTAAAAACTTCTTAATAAAATTAGCAAATAATAGAATAATATGCTAGAATGAGAATAATAAATAATCATTATCAGATAATATTTATTGTCAAATATTTAATTTAATTAAAAATATAATTATAGTGTAGGTGGTAAATGTTATGATTGTATACTCAATTATATCTTTTCTAGCATCATTAGTTTATATGCACATAGGATTATATGCTTATGGATTAAATAGTAAATCTAAAGTTAATAGGGTATTCCTTCTATTGTGTGTAAGCATGTCAGTATGGTCTTTTGCCTATGCTTTTGCTTATATTGCAAGAGATGTTTACTCTTTTTCTTTTTGGAATAAAGTATCGGCCTTTGGGTGGTGTACCTTTAGTGCTATAGTATTAGATCTAGTATTAAATCTTACAAAGAATAGAAATGTACAAAATAAGATTGTGACATTAATTATTTACCTTCCAGCATTTATATTTTTATATATGGCTATCTTTTTATTTTCACCTGATATTAAAACCCATTATCTAATAGAAAAATTTTTTTATAAAGGAAATTTCTTATATAATTTCGGATATTTATTGTGCAGCATTTTGATAATATATAGATGGGGAAGGCTATCGGAGCGAAAGATAGTAAAAAGGCAGGCTAGAATTATTGTTATTACTTCAAGTATACCTTTTATTTTAAACTTAATTACCCAAGATTTTTTTAGTGTTTTGGGATTTAAGCAGATACCTTTAATGGGGCAAATTTACATGATGATAACCATTTTGGGTGTTTATTATATAATAACAAAATATGGATTTATGCAGGTTCCCAATTCAATACTTGCTGAGGAAATGCTAACAGAGGTTATGGATCTAACCTTTTTACTGGATTCAGAAGGAAAGATAATTAAAATAAGCAAGCATACATTGGAATTATTAGGATATAGTTTAGAGGCACTTATAAACCGTCCTATTACATATGTATTAAAAGATAAGGCAATTCATGATATGTATGCAAATAGAAATTGGGGAACGGGTGTATCTAGATTTCAAGAGTTGCAATGTGTTGATAAAAGAGGAGAGCTAATACCTATTAGCATTTCCTGTACTCCAATATTAGATCAAAGTACAGAAATGTTACTAGGAATATTAATTGTTGGACAAGATATAAGGCTTTTGAAAGAGCTTAATAATGAAATAAGGGGACATCAAGAGACGGCTAAAAAGCTAGAAAATTCTGAGGAAATCTTTAAGCTTATGGTAGAAATCATGCCCCTTGCACTTGTGTTAACAAGGAAAGCTGATGAAAAGGTTATTTACATTAATGAAAATACAGAAAAAATGTTTGGCATTAAATTAAAGAATGTAGTAGGTAAATCTACTGCAGCATATTATTTTTATCCGAAAGACAGAGAAGAAATCTTTTATAAAGTTAAAGAAATTGGTTATATAAAAGATAAAGAAACACTACTAAAAAAACGGAATAATGAATACTTCTGGTGCAATATATCTGCTGTTTCAGCAAAATATAAGGAAGAAGATGTTCTGCTTACCTGTATTAATGATATTAATGAAAAGAAGCTAATGCAACAAAGTATAGCTAAATCACAGGAACTATTTAATAAATTAATTATGTCTTTACCAGATCCGGTGGTAATCACCGATTTAGAAGGAAAAATTACCTATGCAAATGATGTGGCTCCGAAAGTAGGTGGCTATGACAATGCAGATGAGATTGTTGGAAAGAATATATTTTCTATGATACATAAAAACGATATAGAAAAGGCAAAAGGTAAATTTATTGATATGCTGCTAGGAGCCCAAGGACCTGTAGAATATACAATGGTAAAAAAAGATGGCAGCCTATATAAAACAGAAGTAAATGCAGATATTCTAAGAAACGAAAAATCTGTGCCTTATGGAATGATTTTTGTTGCAAGGGATATTACGAAAAGAAAAGAAGTTGAGGATAAGTTAAGGAAGGCAAAAGAAGAGATAGAGATAATGAATAGTGAATTAAGTGAAAGAAATTCTCAGCTTATTAAGATTAACTTAGAACTTCAAGATACATCTAAGAGAGATAGTCTTACAAATTTGTACAATCATCAATATATTAATGAGAGGCTAGAAGATGAGATAAACAAGGCTAAATTTTTTAATCATGGGCTATGGGTTATGATGATTGATATTGATTTTTTTAAAAAGGTAAATGATACTTATGGTCATCAAGTAGGTGATTGGGTTATAGTAACACTTTGCAGAATAATTGATAAATGTATTAGGGAAAAGGATTTGGTAGGAAGATATGGGGGAGAAGAATTTGTAATTGTATTGCCTGATATAAATAAAGAGGATGCCTTTTCTATTTCAGAATGTATAAGAAAAAATGTAGAGGATTATATTTTTGATATAGAGAATTTGAGAGTGACAGTTAGCATAGGACTGACAGAATATAAAGAAGATGATGATTCAAAAGCTGTTATAAAAAGAGCTGACCTGTTACTATATGAAGCTAAGAAAAATGGAAGAAATAAAGTAGAGTATATTAATAATTAATACATAGTTTTACTGCTAGATGGAAAACTTACTATTAGTAAAATTTAAAATGAGGTGAGTATTTCCATGAATGAAACTATATTAGAAAAAGCTGAAGGTCGTGTAAGTTATCACGATTCTGTTGAAGAAATGTTAGTTCGAATAAGAGAAGATGGAATGTCTAATGTTTTTGACAGATGGACAGCGCAGGAAAAGATTCGTTGTAAATTCTGTCTTGAAGGATTAAGTTGTCAGCTATGTTCACAAGGACCATGCAGAATAAATGAAAAAGGAGAACAGGATAAAGGTGTTTGCGGAATTGGATCAGATGCAATGGCCATGAGAAATTTCCTATTAAAAAACATAATGGGAGCAGGCACATACAGTCATCATGCCTATGAAGCCTTCAGAACCTTAAAGGCTACAGGAGAAGGAAAAACTCCATATAAAATTAAAGATGTAAATAAATTAAAATGGATGTGCGAAAAATTAGGGATTGATAATACTCAGGATATTAATCAAATGGCAATTCAGTTATCAGACTTATTAGAAGCCCAACAGAAAATTGATTCAGAAGATAAGAATCTTATGGTAGAGGTATTTGCCCCAAGGAAAAGAAAAGAACTATGGAGAAAATTAAATATTTATCCTGCCGGAACACTACACGAGGAGCAAAATTGCGTAGCTAGTTGTTTAACAAATGTAGATGGAAGCTATGTATCTTTGGCTGCAAAAGCACTTCGCTTAGGAATAGCAACCATATACAACTCGCAAATAGGACTTGAAATGACACAGGATATTTTATTTGGAACACCTATGCCTCATGAAGTAAATGTAGACTTAGGCATTATGGATCCAGAATATGTTAACATAGTATTTAATGGCCATCAGCCTTGGGGTGGAGTTGCAGCAATACAGAAGGCAAAGCTTACTGAGGTCCAAGAAAGGGCAAAGGTAGCTGGGGCAAAAGGTATTCACATAGTAGGTTCAATTGAAACAGGCCAGGAATTGCTTCAAAGATTTGAAGTTGATGATGTTTTTGTTGGTTTAATGGGTAATTGGCTGTCTATAGAGCCTCTCTTAGCTACTGGGACAGTAGATGTTTTAGCTATGGAAGAAAACTGTTCACCACCAGCTATAGACCATTATGCTGAAAAGTATCAGGCAACCTTAGTGAGTATTAGTACTATTATTGATTTACCTGGATTACAACATAAGATACCATATGACCCTGAAAAGGTAGATGCTATGGCAGATGCTTTAATTGATTTAGCTATAGAGAACTTTAAAAAGCGTAAAGGTAAAGTTGCCCCTATGGTCCCTAAAATTATTCAGAAGGCTATTGCTGGTTTCTCAACAGAGGCTGTATTAAATGCCCTTGGAAACAAGCTAGAACCATTAGTAGATGTGATAGTATCAGGGAAGATTAAAGGAGTAGTAGCCCTTGCCAATTGCTCAACCTTAAGAAATGGACCACAGGACTGGAATACAGTAAATCTTACAAAAGAATTAATTAAAAAAGATATACTTGTGGTTGCTGGAGGCTGCGGAAATCATGCTTTAGAAGTGGCAGGACTGTGTACTTTGGAAGCAGCTAGTAGCATAGCTGGAAAGGGTCTTGGAGAAGTATGCAAGCTTCTAAATATTCCTCCAGTCTTAAGTTTCGGAACTTGTACAGATACTGGAAGAATATCTATGCTTGTAACTGCTCTTGCAGATCATTTAGATGTAGATGTATCTGATTTACCAATAGCAGTCACTGCTCCAGAATGGATGGAGCAAAAGGCTACTATAGATGGAATATTTGCAGTAGCTTATGGTGCATATACTCATTTATCACCTACACCATTTATGACAGGTGCTCCTAAACTTGTAAAATTATTAACTGAAGAAATAGAAGGCTTGACTGGGGGCAAGGTTGCTCTTGGTGATGATCCCGTAGAAGTAGCAAATAATATTGAAACTCATATTGTAAACAAGAGGAACAAAATGGGGTTAAACTAAACTATAGAATAAATACTGATTGTTAAATTAAAAGCTCATGGAAGAAAATGTTCCATGAGCTTTTTGACGGTGATTAATTTTAGATAACAAAATTCAATTGAAAATAAATGCTAATTATTATCGAATGTTATTATCAATTGAAAATGATATTTGATGGTAATTAGAAGGTTCACGTTGACATATAATGAATAAGGGAGTATATTTTAATTTAATATTATATCAATTGAGAACAATTTAGGAACTTATGCATATAATATTAATTAAAGCTGCATTATTTAATTTAAATAATTAATATAAAGAGAGGTATAAAAAATGGAAAATCAAGAGCAGTTAGGCTTGACTTCTATACAAGTAAAAGAGCTACAAAATCAATATGGATTAAATGAATTTACTAAAAATGAAAAAGTAAATCCATTAATGAAATTTGTTGGTGTATTTAAGGAACCAATGTTTTTGTTATTGGTTGGAACTGCTCTTTTATACTTTATTCTTGGAGAGCCAAGGGAAGCATCAATAATGCTTGTATTTGTTGCGTTTGTTGCGTCAATTACATTTATTCAGGAATGGAAAACAGAAAAAACTTTGGATGCATTAAAAGTACTAACCTCTCCGCAGGTTACGGTTTTTAGAGATGGAGAAAAGAAAAATATCAAAAGTTCGGAGCTGGTTCCGGGAGACATAGTCTATCTATCTGAAGGGGAGAGAATACCAGCGGATTGCCAGATACTTCAGGCATCAAATTTTTCTGTTGATGAATCTGTTTTAACTGGAGAATCAGAACCGGTCTTTAAAATTCCAAAGCATATGTTAAATGATGAAGAAAATGATCATTGGGAAAAAGATTTTGTATACGCTGGCACTTTAGCTATATTCGGTTCCTGCACTGCAAAGGTGAAGCATACGGGCTTTAATACAGAATATGGCAAGATAAGCAAAGCAGTCAGTGAAGCTAAAGAAGAGTTTACTCCCCTTCAAAAGAAAACTCAAGCTCTAGTAAAAACTTTAGCAATAGCTGGAATGTTTCTTTGCTTAATAGTAATTGCCTTATCATATTTATATAATCATAATTTAGTTCAAAGTATTCTTTCAGGAATAACTTTAGCTATGGCTATAATACCTGAAGAGTTTCCTGTAGTACTTACGGTGTTTTTATCCTTAGGAGCTTTTAGATTAGCAAAAAAGAATACACTAATGCGTAGAATTTCTGCTGTAGAAACCTTAGGCTCCGCTACAATTTTAGCTGTGGATAAAACAGGAACTATAACAAAGAATCAAATGGAAGTTAAGACAATGTTTTATGAAAATAATTTATATACTGTAGATAATTTTAACGACAATTACTTAAGTAAACTAATGGTTTTGGCTTGTGAAAAGGATGCTTACGATCCTATGGAAAAAGCTATTATAAGCAGCGGAAGTAAAAGCTTAGAGAATATTGAAGAAATGCATAATATGAATATTGCAGAAAAAATTTCATTTAACTCTAAAACCAAGAGAATGGCTAACATATATAATTTAAATGAAAATTACTATGTAGCTGTAAAAGGCTCGCCAGAAACAGTTCTGACTTTGTGTAATCTAGATAAAAAATATACAAGCTTAATAGAGGATGCAATAGATAAAATGGCAAGCAGGGGACTTAGAGTAATTGCTTTTGCAGATGCCATTTCACAAGAGGTACAAGGAGATTTAGAAAATTATGAAATTAAATTCAGAGGATTAGTAGGGCTACAGGATCCACCTAGGGAAGGAGTTAAAGAGTCAATAGAATTATGTAAAAGGGCTGGTATTAGAGTTGTTATGATTACCGGAGATTATAGCAAAACTGCGGCGGCAATAGGAAATGAAATAGGATTAAAATTTAAAAATTGCACAATTACAGGTGAAGAAATAGAGAAAATGACAGAAGGGGAGCTTTCTGAGGCTGTGAAGCATTGCGATATTTTCTCTAGGGTTATACCAGAGCATAAAATGAGAATTGTAAAAGCACTAAAGGCAAATGGGGAAGTAGTGGCTATGACTGGTGATGGTGTAAATGATGCACCGGCATTAAAGAGTTCTGACATAGGGATTGCCATGGGTAAGAGAGGAACAGAAGTTGCTAAAGAAGCTGCTCATATGATATTGATGGATGATAACTTTAATACAATAGTGAACTCCGTTAAGGATGGAAGAAGAATATTTGATAATATAAGAAAAGCCATGGTATATATAATGGTGATTCACATACCAATAGTAGCTTTAGCATTATTTTCGCCAATTTTCAATCTACCGCAGATATTGCTTCCAGTGCATATTGTACTTCTAGAGTTAATAATAGATCCTACTTGTTCAATTATTTTTGAAGGTGAAGAAGCGGAAGCATATATTATGGATCAACCTCCAAGATCACCAAAGGAGCCATTGCTAACTAAACGTTTGACAGTTAAGGTAATTTTACAGGGAATCTCAATGTTCTTAGCTTCCTTTATTCCATTCCATCTCCTTGTAGATAGTGGGACTAGCGTAGACATAGCAAGAAGTTTTGCTTTGGTAACACTTATTGTATCTAATGTTATCTTGGTATTAGTTAATAGGTCAAATACACAATATTTAATTCATATATTTAAAGAAGCTAAAAATACAGCAAGAGTTCTTATTAACAGCATTGCCTTAGTAATAACATTAGGAATAGTATATGCACCACTCTTAAACTCAATTTTTAAGACCGAACCTTTAAATGCTTTTATGCTATTAGGGGCCTTTGTTATTGGTGTAATAGCAGCTGGTTGGTGGGAGTTTGTTAAGTTAATAAATAACAAAGAAATCAAAAGGTAAATATATCTCACACTTACAAAAAAGTAGGTGTGATTATTATTTTTTTTGTAACAAATTGAAATAATTCGGGTAAAGGTGTAGAATAATGTAAATTAAATAAGGGCAGTGGCCGATAACTTATATATATTTATTATGAAACTAATTAAGGAGAGGATTGAATGCTATACGATTTTTATATAAATCTTCTTACCATGATTACCTTTCTATTTATAATGGGAAGTATTATAAGACATATAAATTTTGACCTAAGTAAATTAGAAAGAAGAATTTTCATAGGTATAATGTTTGGAATCCTTTCTATAATTCTCATGTTGTCAACTATAAGAATAAGTGGAACAAGTACTATTTTAGATTTAAGGAATTTCCCTATTATTTTAGCTTCCTATTATGGATTTACTGTTTGTGTGGTAACAGCACTTATGACAATTATATTTAGGGCATTATATCATGGCATAAATTTGTCTGCTTTATTAGCATTATGTAATATAACTGCCACTGTATTAGTGTGTTATTTTGTAGATAGGAGAAAGCTTTCTCCTTTTAAAACTTGGGTATTTAAAGCAGCAGGTGGTATATTAGCATTATTAGTAACTATATCATATTTACTTTGGAATGTTCCTAATAAAAATATAATTCTATTATATTATTTTTTAATGAACTTTTCTGCAGCAATTATCATTTATTTTTTCCGGGAGAGCATAGACCTATCCAATCACAAATATTCACAGTATAAGGCTGAAGCCTCAGTAGATTTTCTAACAGGGTTAAATAATGTACGTAAGTTCGAGAAATTAGCAAGTTCCTTGTTAGATGATTCTAAGAAAAAGAATGAAGACTTATCTATACTTATGATTGACATAGACCACTTTAAGCTAGTAAATGATACCTATGGACATAGTTCAGGTGATGCTGTACTTCAACAATTAGCCTATATTTTAAAGTTGAACTGCAAAAATGGAGATATAGTTTCACGAAATGGGGGAGAAGAGTTTACAATCTTACTTCCAAGAAGAACCCCTTTAGAAGCCTTTGAGATAGGAGAAACTATAAGGAAGACTATTGAAGAAAATAAGTTTTTATTACTGGATAATAAAAAAATCAATATTACCATTTCTATTGGAATAGCTGCATTTCCTCATAATGCACAGAATTTAAAAGAATTATTACTTAAAGCTGATCAGGCTCTATACAGTTCTAAAGAAGCCGGAAGGAATAAGGTTTGTTATGAATCTAAATTAAAAATAAATGATTAAATAATATAATTATTAGCTGTGTGATGGACACAGCTTTTTTATTTTACATGTCAATAAAATGTTGACTAAATAAAAGGATGAGAATATACTATTATTGAACATATGAATATATATTCATATGATGGGAGGGGAGTTCAATGAATAAAAACGATAATTGTATTGAAAGCTGTAATTGCAGCGTTATTCACGAGGATATTATAAATTCAGTTAGGAAAGGTATGCCAAAGGACGAAACTTTATATGATTTAGCAGAGCTTTTTAAGGTCTTTGGAGATACTACAAGAACAAAGATATTATATGCTCTTTTTCAAGCTGAAATGTGTGTTTGTGATATGGCGGCATTACTTGGGATGAGCCAATCAGCTATATCCCATCAGCTTAAGGTTTTAAAGCATACTAGGTTAGTTAAGCATAGAAGAGATGGAAAGGTAGTATATTATTCTTTAGATGATGATCATATAAAAAAAATTTTTGACTATGGCTACGCTCATGTCAATGAAAAATAACTAAGGGGGGCATAAAATGGGTGATAAAACTAAAAAAGAGTTATTTCTAGAAGGTTTATGTTGTGCAAATTGTGCAGCTAAAATCGAAAGAGAAGCCAATAAAATTTCAGGTGTAGAGAAAGCTACTGTAGATTTTGTATCTAAAAGACTTATAGTAAATTTAGATAACAATAGTGATTTTAATAGAATATTAAAGGAAGCTACAAATATAGTAAAGATGATAGAACCAGATGTGGAAGTTATAAATAGAGAAGATAGCAAGGTAGAAAAGCATCATTCTCATGAGAGCAGTCACAAAGGGTATAGAGAAGAAATATTTAAAATAGCGATAGGTTTAATAATATTTTTTGGTGCACTTTATTTTAAGTTTCCCGAAAAAATTGAATTTGCATTATTTTTGATAAGCTATTTAGTGGTTGGTGGAGAAATATTACTAAGAGCCTTTAAGAACATTTTAAGGGGACAAGTATTTGACGAAAACTTTTTGATGAGCATTGCTACTGTCGGAGCTTTTGCAATTGGAGAATTCCCAGAGGGAGTGGCAGTTATGCTTTTCTACCAAATAGGAGAGCTATTTCAAGATATGGCTGTTGAAAAGTCTAGAAAGTCCATAAGCGATCTTATGGATATCAGACCTGACTATGCCAACCTAAAAATAAATAATGATATAAAAAGGGTAAATCCAGAAGAGATAAAGGTCGGAGATATAATAGTTGTAAAACCGGGAGAAAAAATTCCTCTTGATGGGAAAGTTTTAGAAGGTACATCAATGCTAGATACATCAGCTTTAACAGGTGAATCTGTCCCAAGGGAAGTGGAAGCTGGAACTGCGGA
>Ga0074193_1001147_pt1 | contig 35449 bp, 30 predicted proteins | sample EPASupsiteHSE605_FD_64523 | JGI IMG/M metagenome (GOLD analysis project Ga0074193, IMG submission 64523) | Bioremediated contaminated groundwater from EPA Superfund site, New Mexico - Sample HSE6-05 | ecosystem: Environmental > Aquatic > Deep subsurface > Groundwater > Contaminated ... | reverse complement strand
CCAACGGGACTTGAGACATAATAGAACTCAAAACCATCGGCGCGAAGCATATCATCTGACTGGAAGACTACGTAAGCTGAAGGGCCCCAGACCAGGATTTCCTGCGGCAGGTCAAATCCGGTAACGGTGGTCACCAAAGGATCGGAGGTTGATGTACCATTAAAAACAAACACATTGTCCATTCCATCGTCGAGGGCCATCTGAGTAAAGTGGATATAGATCAGACCAGCACCCGGAGGTTGAATAGTCCATGAACAATTGCTTTGGTTGCCGTATTTATTGGCTCCGCTTCCATCCGTAATGGTATCGCTGGCGGCAGTGTATATTGTTGATGGCTGACAGTATTCAATATCACCGGTTGGTGGTTCAACGCCAAAAATGGCAGCCTGACTCTCATCAAAACCAAGCATGTTATTCAGGGTGAAGTATCCATTGGAAGAACCTCCCCAACCCCAATTAATGTGGAGTTTATTGCTGTTGTCAATTCCATCACACACAAAGGCATGGCCACCGCCGGTGCTTTGGCCGCTATAGTAAATTGGTCTGCGGCTTTTCAGATCGTTTGTAATAACCCAGATCCAGTTATCATCGGTGAATACATCCCTGTCGACATAAAATGCATAGGGTGCATAAACAAAATGATCAACCAGTGCAGTAGCAGCATCTGAAGACTGAGCTCCGGAGCCGTCGAACGCATAGCCCATATTGACCGAAACACCGCAATGATACAGCAATTTGGCAATTTCAGCATGATCGGAATTGATGGAATTCGGCATGTTTGCCCAATCATAGGTGGCAGTGCTGAAATCCACAGACAAATTTGAATAGGAACCGGTTCCATAAATATTCGAGCCCTGACCGGACGGGGGATAGTTGTGATATTTCATCACCTGCCCCATGGCGGTAGCCACGCAACCTGCATAACAACGGCCGCAGGGGCCATTTACATGCAGGGGAGCCATACCGTTGTAATAACAATCCTGATTCCAGGTAGTTGCCAACAGCGGAGTTACAGCCGATTTCAGGTATACCGGTTGTTCGCCCGATTTCGATAGCATTTTCCATTCTTCGCTGACCTTTGCATCCGGAGCCAATGATTTATCAATTGCTTTTTTAATTCCAGCCTCGCATCCCAGAAAATAAGCTTCGACCGGCGGCGGTAATTGCTCATCGAGGCCCGATTCAAATGAATAGGCAACCACAGGCGGCACCGCTTTATTTCCTGCTATTACTACAAACGAAGTGTTTTCTTCGTTGGTGAAAAAATACAGATTCTCCAATCCTTTTTCAGCATACGAAACAGATTTAATAGTTTCGCTGCGCGCCGATTTTGCAGTCATAAATTTCTGTGCAAGTGAGAGCGCTTCGGATTGGCTGATGTTCTGAGCCAGCAAAATGGTTGATGTGAAAATCAACACGACAAAAGAGCAAAGTTTCATTGGAAAATGTTTAATACAAAGTTACGAAATTTAATCTGAAGACAATCAGACCAGCAACAGGTTGCTGCATTTTTTAATATCAGTAAACCAAACTGTCAGTTTACGGTTGAAATAAAAAATAAATATCATCTTTTTATCCAATATAACACGTCTTTAATCTGTTATTTTCCGTTAACTGATCCATATTACACAATACATGATTTCAGCTTTCACCAAGCAGGATTTTTACTACATTAGCAATAGTAAATTCATGCTTATGAAAATTCCGGCATTCATCCTTTTTTCATCATTTCTGCTGACAGCCCATGCGCAACACACCAATATTGTCATAGGAACAACCAATGACCCAGAGGAACCAACCATCATGGTGAATCCGAAAAACACCATGGAAATGGTTGCCGGTGCCAATCTTGACAATTATTATCTCAGTATCGACGGCGGATTGACCTGGACACACGGCACTCTCACATCCAGTCATGGAGTCTGGGGCGATCCGGTTGTGATTTGCGACACCGCCGGTGCATTTTATTTCTTTCATCTTTCGAATCCAGCCAGTGGCAACTGGATTGACCGCATCGTCTGTCAAAAACTTGATTCATTGAATGGCAGCTGGAACGATGGCACCTATGCCGGATTAAACGGCACCAAAGCTCAGGATAAACAATGGGCTGTGGTTGACCGGAAAACAAATACCATTTACATGACCTGGACACAGTTTGATGATTATGGAAGCTGGCTTTCGACCGACAGCACCACCATTTTATTTTCAAAATCGACTGACGGAGGTCAGACCTGGGATCCGGTAAAACGTATCAACAAAGTTGCCGGTGACTGCATTGACAGCGACAATACCGTTGAGGGCGCGGTGCCAGCGGTTGGACCCAACGGCGAAGTATATGTTTCATGGGCCGGCCCCGTAGGGTTGGTTTTCGACCGCAGCACCGATGGCGGAACTACGTGGCTTGATGATGACATTTTTGTTGCGCCCATTGGTGGCGGATGGGATTATATGATCCCGGGAATCAACCGCGCCAACGGACTTCCGGTTACGGTATGTGATACCAGCCAGGGACCGCATCGGGGCACTGTTTACATCAACTGGAGCGATCAGACCAACGGCGTTGATAATACCGATGTATGGCTTGTAAAAAGTACCGATGGTGGAAACACGTGGTCAGCTCCGATGCGCGTTAATGATGACACAACGGCCACTCAACAGTTTTTCACATGGATGACCATCGATCAGACAAATGGTTATTTGTGGTTTGTGTGGTACGACCGCAGAAATTACACCGATACGCGCACTGATGTGTACATGGCCTGTTCGAAGGATGGCGGACAAACATTTGAAAATTTTATAGTGAGTGAATCCCCCTTTACTCCAAACGATGGAATTTTCTTTGGCGATTACACCAACATAACTGCACACAATGGCGTTGTACGTCCCATCTGGACACGGCTTGAGAGTGGTCAGCTCAGCGTATTGACAGCCATTACCGATACCACATTGAGCATCAATAAAACTTTTTCAATTCCTGATCCCGACATAGAAGTTTTTCCGAACCCATCGGAAGGCTCATTCTGCCTTGCTTTCAAGATGCATACTGTTACACCTTTCGTCGTGGAGTTACTCGATATTACCGGCAACACCATTGCAAAACTCTACGAAGGAATTACGCAAACCGGACGGCAGATACATTATTTCAATGCAGCCGACTATAGCCTGCAGAGCGGTGTTTACTTTGTTGCAGTTCACAGCAATGAAAAAACATTCCTGAAGAAATGGGTGCTGGTTGAGTAAACTGATTATAATTCAATATCCAGCACCGACGGGCAATGATCGCTGTGCAAGGCATCGGGCCAGATTTCGGCGCTTTTCAGCTTCGAGCGCAGCGATTCGGTAGCCATGATATAATCGATTCTCCAGCCCTTGTTGTTGGCGCGTGCATTGGCGCGGAAGCTCCACCATGTGTAATTGTGCGGCTCTTTATTAAAATGCCGGAAGCTGTCGATGTAATCGTGACTTAAAAATTTAGTCATCCAGGCGCGCTCCTCGGGCAGGAAGCCGGAACTTTTTGCATTGCCCACCGGATCGTGGATATCAATATTTTCGTGAGCAATATTGTAATCGCCGCACAAAAGCAGATTAGGCCTTTCTTTTCGCAGTTCCTGCACATAATCGAGAAATTTATCCAGCCAGATCATTTTAAAAGCCTGACGTTCATCGCCTGATGTGCCCGAAGGATGATACGCCGAAACGATGCTCAGATCGCCATAGTCGGCACGGATAAAGCGACCTTCGAAATCATATTCAGGAATTCCCATACCTGCTTTAACCAGATCGGGTTGAATTTTGGTAAGAATGCCAACGCCGCTGTAGCCCTTCTTTTGAGCGCTGAAAAAAAACGATTTATAACCAATGGCTTCAAATTCCATAGCAGGAATCTGATCGGGTTGCGCCTTGAGTTCCTGCAGACAAACCACATCGGCATTGCTTTGCGCCAACCATTCAATAAATCCTTTACCAATGGCTGCGCGGATTCCGTTTAAATTATAAGTGACAACTTTCATGTTTATTTCTGAGGTAATAATTTTTTCAATTCAACAGGATCGGAAATTTTCACAACCGGATACACGCAATACTCCTGATCGCGGTACTGTGTGCGGTTATATACCCAGTTCAACTGCGCCCACTGATTGGCAGCAAAGGCCGGATCATTTTTCTTCAATTCATCAAACTCCGCTTTCAGCGCGGGATTTTCAGCAAACATTTTTTCTGCTAAAGGTTCCAATACATACATTTCGCCATATTCTTTCTGTTCAAAAACGGCGTTGAAAAAACCCCACTTCAGAAAACTGTCTTCCGAAGCGGCATCGAGCAACCATGCAAGTACTTTGATTTTGGGCTGCTTTACCAAAACCAAAGCAGAACCCTGATGAATATGTACAACTGTATCAAAATCATGCGGCGTGAAATCTGGTCTGAAACGTCCTTCGTAGCTACCCGGAGGGAATTTTACATTCGTCATTTTTGTTGCAACAACACGTACCGATGGAACTTCCGGCAACGTTATAACGCTTACTCCATGCAGTTTTACACGATTAATCACTTCAGTCCATTCCACCGGAATAACATAAGCCAAAGGAAGATAAATGCTGTCACTTACATAGACTTTTCCAAACAAGGGAATTTTCCACGTGACCGGTTTTGTATTGTCATATTTGTAATAAACACCGCCGGTGATGCTGCTTTTCAGCGTGTCGAACTCCATTCCGAGAAAATCAATCATGGTGCTGTCCTTCATGTCGGTATCCAACGCAATGGGAAAAGAAGACGTGACAAATTTGTCCGAAATACGCTCCTGATCAGCACCCCGGAGAACTGACAGGAATGATTCCCGATTGTTATACAGAAATGTAAAAGTATGTTCAATCATGTTTTGTGTTGCATCGACACGGACTTTATAGGGCTTCAGCATATGCGTTTCTATCAGTAAACACGGGCGATCCGATAGAATGGTGTATCCGTGCGACAGCATCGGACGCGAGCCGTAAGTCAATAAACCACTGCGTGGATTGTGCCATTGACGAAACGCCACATACGGGAAAATGGGCATGCCATCTTTGCTCATTTCATCAGAAACAAACGGAATGTATTGTTTGGTACACCATGCAGCCACAGCCGGGTTCAGCGTTTGGAAAGCATCCAGTCCGTAGGTCAGCGGATACTGATAATCGGCGCCATCGGTGGTATGACAATCGATCAGAAAATCGGGATTGATTTCGTTGTACAATTTCAGCCAGGACTGCATTTCGGGCGCATCGGCCTTCATAAAATCACGGTTCAGGTTCAGATTCTGTGCGGTGGTGCGCCAACCCATCTGCTCCGGTCCGTTTTGATTGATGCGGTTATAGGGTCCAAAACGCTTTAGTCCATCCACATTGAAGCATGGAATAAAAACAATGCGGGCATGCTGTAACATTGATTTCATCTCAGGTTTGGTCATCATGTCACGCAGAAAAAGGAACCCTGCTTCAACGCCTTCAGGCTCACCGGGATGAATTCCGGACTGAATCCACAACGTTATTTTATCGGCATTTTTCGAACCATCGTCAATCAGTAAATATGGCAAATCATCTCCCTGAGCCGATTTCCCGAATGATTTAAAAACAACTTCGTTGTATAAAGAATCTGTCAACCGGCAATAATGAATAATTTCATCATAGGTCATGGTTACATTCTGACCTTTCGATTCGTAAGGAATAGTGAAGGTTTTCGTTTGCGCTTCAACCTGTGAGGCAAACAAATAAAACAGGGGAATTATTAAAACAACTCTCATGTGATTCATTTTTCTTTTTCTTCGGATCCAAGTGCGTTTTTCGCGATTTCAATTGCAAGATTAAGCTTGCTTTCCAGCGTCCTTTTATCGGGCAAAACAGTCAAATATTCAGCAACTTTAATTTGCTCATGATTATCAAGCATCAGGTAACTAATTTGTTCTTTCGACTTCTTGCTACATAGAATTAATCCGATTGGTGCATTTTCACCTTCTTTCTGTTCATTATGTTCAAGCCATCTTAAATACAGTTCCATCTGACCTTTGTATTCAGCTTTGAATTTATCAAGTTTCAGGTCAATAGCCACAAGTCGTCTCAAACCTCGATGAAAAAACAGCAAATCAATTTTGAAATCTTCATCGTCAATTACAATACGCTTTTGCCGTGCAATAAAAGCAAAATCGCTTCCCATTTCTATGAGAAAATTCTGAAGATTAGCCAGAATTGCTGACTCCAGATCTTTTTCGCTGTAGCTGTCGTGTAATCCCAAAAAGTCGAGCACATAAGGGTCGCGAAAAACCAGATCCGGAGACATTTTTTCATCATCTTTCAACTTTATTAAATCTTCAGAAATTGTCTTTTCAGGTTTCCTGCTGATAGCTGTACGCTCAAAAAGCATACTGTCAATTCTCTCCTGAAGGGTGCGAACGCTCCAACGTTCGTATATGCATAATTGCATATAAAATTCTCTTTTTATCTCGTCATCAATGTATATAAAATGTCTGAAATGCGTCCATGACAATTTTGCACTCAGTGCGTGCAAAATCTCAAAATCAGGGAAAACAGCATTGAATTTTACAAAACTCTGGAGATTTCGTTTTTTGAAGCCACTTCCATATCGAAGCGATAGCTCATTTGAAAGCTTTTCAATTTGTTTTTTTCCATAATCCGCTTTTCCCATTTTTGAAAAATCATCATTAATTGATTTTCCTATTTTCCAGTAAAGCATGACCAATTCACTGTTGACAGAAAATGCAACACGCTTTCGTGCATGTTCAATCAACGAAATAATCGACTCTAATAGTTCTGAATTATTGGTAAGTTTTGGATTATTCATTTATACTCCTTTCAATTTTTATTGAAAGCTGAAAATTATAAAATGGGTCAGATTCAATTTCCAAATAATGTTTAACAAAGAGGTCTTTAGCGCATTTTAAAAACTCAACAACGCATACAGAGCCACGCACGACCATATTACTGACGTCAGGAAAATGGTCTACGCATCTCTGGTACGTTGTTTTCAGAGATCGCATTGTTTTGACAATTTGAATTTTCTTCCTCATCAGAACAACATTTATTGAACACCACGCATACTCAGATTAATTCTCTTACGCGGCTTATCGACCTCGAGCACGCGCACTTTCACTTTCTGATTCAGTTTCAGAACTTCGGAAGGATCAGCTATAAAGCGGTCTGCAATCTGACTGATATGCACGAGTCCATCCTGATGAACACCTATATCGACAAAGGCTCCGAACTTGGTAATATTGGTCACAATGCCCGGCAATTCCATTCCTGCAATCAGGTCGTCAATGCTGTGAACATTCTGATCAAATTCAAACACTTCGAACTTCTCACGCGGGTCGCGGCCTGGCTTTTCAAGCTCTTTCAGAATATCATTGATGGTAGGCAATCCAAATTTCTCCGTAATATAATTCTGAGGTTTTATTTGCGAACGAAGCTCTTTATTCAGAATTAAATCGGAAACAGTGCAATTGAGGTCCTTCGCCATTTTTTCAACAATACCATAACTCTCTGGGTGTACAGCCGAGGCGTCGAGCGGATTTGAAGCATCCTTAATGCGCAGAAATCCTGCAGCCTGTTCAAATGCTTTATCGCCGAATCGTTTTACTTTCAGCAAATCTTTTCGTGTTTTAAACGCGCCTTTTTCCTTGCGGTGCTCCACAATATTCTGCGCCATGGCCGGACCAATACCAGAAACATAGGTCAGGAGCTGTTTGCTGGCGGTATTAAGTTCAACGCCCACATTATTCACCGCGCTCATAACAGTTTCATCCAGCTTCTCCTTCAGCATGTTCTGATCAACGTCGTGCTGATACTGCCCTACCCCGATGCTTTTCGGATCAATCTTCACCAGCTCTGCAAGCGGGTCCATAAGCCGGCGTCCGATTGATACAGCACCACGCACAGTAATGTCATAATCGGGAAATTCCTCGCGTGCCACATCGCTGGCAGAATAAATGGACGCTCCTGATTCGTTGACTGCAAGCGCGATTACAGGTCTGCTGAAATGAATGCGTTTAATGAAAGCTTCTGTTTCGCGGCCGGCAGTGCCGTTTCCAATAGCTATTGCTTCAACTTTGTAGGCTTCCACCAGATGGTCAATTTTATTCAAAGCCTCTTTCACTTTGCTTTCCGGCGGATGTGGATAAATGGTTTCGTTGTGCAGCAGATTTCCCTGCGGATCGAGCACCACTACCTTACAGCCGGTGCGGAATCCAGGATCGATGGCGAGCACCATTTTCTGTCCAAGTGGCGATGCCAGCAGCAACTGACGCACATTGTCGGCGAACACCGCAATGGCTTCCTTATCGGCTTTTTCTTTATAAAATTTTCTAACCTCTGTTTCAAGCGAAGGCTGCAACAAGCGTTTATAACTGTCATCGACCGCCTTCTGTACTTCTTCTGCAATTTTATTGTTCGCCGTTAAAACACGGCGGTCAATCAGTTCAAGTGCTTTGTCGGGATCAGGCTCAACCGATACGCGCAGAAATCCTTCATTCTCGCCTCTGAAAACAGCCAGAATACGGTGAGATGGCGCTTTTGACAAAGGTTCGGAAATAGAAAAATAATTTTCAAATTTCGCTCCTTCGGATTCTTTTCCTTTAACCACTTTTGAATAAATAACGCCTTCGCGGATAAAGAGTGAGCGCAGATCGGAGCGCACGCGGGCATCTTCGCTGATCCATTCAGCAATAATATCGCGGGCACCGGCAATGGCTTCCTCTTCGCTGGCCACACCTTTTTCTTCGCTGATAAAATGCCGTGCAGCTTCCACCATATCAAACGGACGCTGGTCGTAAATGCGCTTTGCCAGCGGCTCCAGGCCTTTTGCAATGGCAACGGTTGCACGTGTCTTCCGTTTTGGTTTGTATGGCAGATACAAGTCCTCAACCTCGGGCATGGTCATGGCATTTTTGATTTTCACTTCCAGCTCCGGGGTTAATTTGCCCTGTTCGTTAATGCTTTCGAGCACAGCGGCTTTACGTTTTTCAAGTTCAGTCAACTGATGCAGCCTGGTTTTAATGGCCAGAATCTGCGTTTCATCCAATGTGCCGGTCATTTCCTTACGGTAACGGGCAATGAAAGGCACCGTGGCGCCTTCGTCGAGCAGCTTAATGGTGTTGGCTACCTGATTGGGTTTCAGTCCCAGCTCAATACAAATAATGTCGGTAAAGGATTTCATGTTTCAAAAATAGCAATTTTCGTTCAATGAAAAGTTGTTGTACAACACGATGCGACGCAAGCTTCTCTGATTCTGGCTATAACCATATTAAATCACGCACTTATAGCCATTTTAAAGATGACGTTTTTTAAAGTATACAAAATGCTTCTGTTCATCATTTCGCTGCCCGGACCCGATTCATGAGGAAAATTTTTCTTTTCGAAAACATTGCAAAATACTTATCTTCGCAACGAAATAACGCAGCCCTATGAGCGACCAACTGAAGAAAAAAAGGCAAATACCGAGTACATATGTCATTGTATTTACGATTATCCTGATTGCTGCAGCGGCCACCTGGCTGGTACCGGGCGGTGCATTTGAACGCGAAAAAGTGATGGTGAATGGTGTCGAACGCGACATTGTTGTGCAGGGCTCGTATCACGAAACCGACACCAATCCTCAGAGCTGGGAAATCCTTGCTTCGATTTACGACGGTTTTGTCGATAAAGCAGACATCATCGTTTTCATACTTGTTATTGGTGCATCCTTCTGGATTATTAATTCATCGAAGGCACTCGACATTGGGATTATCAAGTTTCTGAGCCGCGCCGAGCGACTTGAAAAATATAAACTTTTCCGCAGAATCGGCATCCGGAATATTCTGATTACACTTATCATGCTCATGTTTTCGATTTTCGGAGCTGTGTTTGGTATGAGTGAAGAAACCATCGCTTTTGTCATCATTTTTGTGCCGCTCGCCATTAAAATGGGCTACGACAGCATTGTGGGCGTGAGCATGTGTTTTGTAGGCGCAGCGCTGGGTTTCGCAGGGGCGTTGTTTAATCCTTTCACCATCGGCATTGCGCAGGGGATTGCTCAGATTCCATTGTTCAGCGGACTTGAATATCGTTTATTTATGTGGATTGTACTCAATATTTTCGGAATAACCTACATACTTATTTACGCCAACAAAGTGTACAAAAATCCGCAACGGTCGGTTGTATACGAGACCGATCAGTACTGGCGCGATCAGGCTACAAAAAACGAACATCCGGTTGAGACACGGCCTGGCATTTCGGCCTGGGTTTCTTTTGGAATAATATTGTTTTCGCTGATTGCATTCTGGAGAGAATATCCTTACACCGATATTACGGTGGGTTCATTTTCGGTAACCATTCCGGCGCTGCCGATTCTCACATTCCTGTTTGCTATTCCCGGATTATGGCTTCTGTTGCGCAAAAGCGTGCAGCTGTATATTTTGCACATCATGTTATTTACCACCATTGCACTGGTGATTGGTGTGCTCGGATTTCAATGGTACATACGCGAAATTGCGGCCCTGTTTTTCGGTATGGGCCTGATGGGCGGCGTTGCAGCGAATTACCGGCCGAATGAATTCACCAAACATTTTCTCGACGGCGCCAAAGATATTTTTTCGGCGGCACTGATTGTTGGTCTGGCAGGCGGCATTATCATTATTCTGCAGGAAGGCGGAATTGTTGATACGCTCTTAAACTCGCTCTCCTCGCTGTTTTCGCACAATAAGTATACTGCAGTCAGTGGCATGTATACCGTACAGACCGCAATAAACCTGATTATGCCATCGGGCTCGGCCAAAGCTGCACTCACCATGCCGCTGATGGCGCCATTCTCGGACCTGATCGGAATTTCACGACAGGCCTCGGTGGTTGCCTATCAGCTCGGCGACGGCATCACCAATATGATTACGCCGGTATCGGGTGTGCTGCTGGGTGTTTTAAGCATGGCCAAAATTCCGTACGAGCGTTGGTTCAAATGGGCCTGGAAATTTATTCTCATGCTGATCATTCTCGGCTTTTTACTGCTGATTCCGACGGTGACGATGACACTGAATGGGTTTTGAGAGTGGTCAGTAGCCAGTGGTCAGTAAAGCGTTTACGATTGTTAGCGCAATTCAAAACCACATTCATCACTTTTAAAGCATACTTACTCACCACTGACTTCCCGATAACCATCGGGACACAACTGACTACTCACTACTGGCCACTGGCAACGTTCTGAGCTGATGATCAAATAATAAGAAGAAATTCTTTTTGTATTTATTAGAAAGTTGTATTTTTGATACTGATATGATTGCAATCATACATTTCCAAACAAATCCGGTTGAATTGTATGGTTTTGTCATATAAAAAACGAGTTATACATAAATAAAAATCAATAATGTTATGAAGTTTGCTCCTTTAATGGAAGAATATGTTCGAAAAAATCCAAATGATGATTGGGACGATGATAGAAATAGATATATTGGCTTCATTGATATCATGGGCTTTAAAGACTTGGTTGCACGTAGACCACATCAAGAAATAAAGTACATGTTGCTACAAATGAATCAGACAAGAAGCATTTTATTAAAATTGCTTAAGCGCACAAACAAGGACGGAACAGTAAAAGAAGACACAAGAATTAGATCAATTTCATTCTCGGATTCTATTGTATTCGTTACAAAGTCTGATTCACCCGAAGACTTATTCAACTTATCAGTTGCATTGAAAATCTGCCAAGAGGCTGCGATCCAAAGTGGATTGCCAACAAAAGGAGCACTATCTTATGGCAAACTAACTGTAGATTTTGAGCGTTCAATTTTTTTTGGACAACCATTGATTGATGCATATTTATTGCAAGAACAATTATTCTATTATGGAATAATTGCCGACAATAATGTTGAAGCACGTCTGAAGACTATAATGGATGAAAAAAAAGAGGCCTTTAAATACAATAATTTTATTAAACTCTCAACGCCATTAAAATCAGGAAAAGTGAATCATTTCAATGTCAGATTAAATAGCATACAAGCTGATCAATTAGATTACTTATACAATAGCGTTTCTGGCCCACCGAGGAAATACGTTGATAATACAATTGAAATGTACAATCTAATGAATCCGGCAAAAAATGAATGAACATGCTCATAGCACCAACATAACTGAACGCAGGTTGATTTTCTGACTGACTTATTCCTTCGTTCCGATAGCTAGCAGAATAGTCAGCGCGGCTGTCAAGCCGATACCGTTACAGCAAGGGTTGCAAAACCTCACCAACGCACAAACAAAAAAATACATAATGAATAAAAATTATAGAAAACAATCTTTTATAATTGATGATATTAAAAACCTTGTCCGAGAAAAGGGTTATATCTATGCATTGTGTATGATTCTATTCGAAGATTCTCATATAATTGTAGAAGAATTAAATAGTGTAAATTACCACAATAGACTTTGTAAAAATGAAATCTCTTTACTTCTTGGTTTTCTAATTCAAAATAAAATAGGTTTAGCACCCCCAGAAAATCCAAAAATCTTACTTGCGTTAAAAGCTAAAACATATGAGTTATTTGAAGAACTTCATTGGAGCTTAAATAACCCATTATATGATAAAATGAGAGAAGCACTCATCTCTAATGATCTGCAAACCGAATTCCCAACATTTAAAGAACTTCATGCCGGAGACAACACATTTATAGAACCTATTTTTTATGCAAACGATGGTGTATACGATTTTCAATTTCTATATTATTTAGAATCAAAGTATAAATATGATAAGGAATGGTTAAAAGAAAATCGGGACTTTGAATTTGATAAAACCATATCAATAGTTCTTAAAATTAGAGATATTGCGAAAAAACGATTAGAAAAAGTTGATTTTTTTAGTCTAAAAGAGAAAGAACCTGAATTAAAAAAAATTGCAAGGAAAGCTTTTAATGGGTCTACATTAGATTTTGAGACTGAATTTAAGGAATATTTAGGGGCGATGGAATTTTATCAGTTTGCTTCTTTATTTTTTGATAGACAAAAGGACGATTTCAAATTTCCACTCCAAGAAATCTATGAACAAGGATGGGAATCTTTTTACAAGAATGTAATTGAATTATTTGTTATTAGAAAATCAGACTTTGATGAACGCGAAAATTTTAATTCATTTTCAAATAATTTTTCACTAGTACCCGGCAAAGACACCAACAATCAATTTAATAACGTAGGTGACTTTAATGAATTTACAGCTCGCCCTTTGATACAACTAGACGATGATCGATTCTTTTTTCCTATAACATATTCAATATTTGAATCTGTATATGAATGTCCATACTACTGGATGACAACTGATAAAGCTTATTTAGATTCTTTAGGAACTCATCGTGGTGATACAGGAGAAGAGATAATTTATAAACTATTATCAAATGTTTTTAGTGAATCAAGAACTTTTTGCTCTATAAAAATTGAATCCCGTAAGGGGTTAGATGATACCGACATTGATGTGTTATGTGTTCTTGGTAGTAAAGCTCTTTGTGTTCAAGTTAAATCAAAAAAGTTAACACAAACGACAAAACAAGGTAGTTACAATACATTATTAAAAGATTTTAAAGGAGCGGTTCAAGATGCATATAATCAAGGCATTGTATGTAGAAGAAAAATACTAGAAAATAAAGCCAAATTCTATGATTCAAATGGAAATGATTTTAAACTCCCTCATGGAATTGATGAAGTTTATATAATGGGAGTAACATCGGAGAATTTCCCTGCTTTAACTCATCAGTCTAACATCCTATTAGAAAAAGAGAATACAGATCCGAATGCTATATTTATGTCATTATTTGATCTTGAAGTTGTTTGTCACTATTTAAATAATCCATATGATTTTCTTTATTATATACGACAAAGAATTGTCTTGTCAGAGCAAATTATTGCCGATAATGAACTTGACTTCTTGAGTTATCATTTGCAAAACAAGCTAATGATAGAAGACAGAATGGCACAATTAATTATTGACTCATCATTTGGTGCAGATATTGATCGCGACTATTATCCTTTAAAAATGGGAATAAATGTAGGCGATAAGAACAACAGAATAAAACAAAGATGGAAAAACTCAGAATTTGAAGAGCTTTGTAATTGTATTTCTCTAGCAAGTTATCCAACTGTAACAGATGTAATTTTTTCTTTGTATGACTGGGATGGCGAAACAAGAACAGAGATAGTAAAGCAGATAAAAGCTTGTAAACAAGAAACTCGAAAGGATGGAAAACAGCATGATAGAACCATTATTTCAAATATATATAACGGCCAGCGATCTGGATTGACATATTACTCTTTTGGGTTAGATGATATTGAATTTCAAAAAATCAAATGGTTTTATCATTGTAGAGTTAGAAAATATCAATCAAAATCAGATTCTTGGATTGGGTTAGCTTCAATTTATGAAAGCAACCAATTGGTAGACTTGATTGAATTTGACAATCAATGTTGGAAATATGACGAGGACGAAGAACAACTTACAAAAGAAATATTACCACAATCTTCGAAATACAGAGAAAAATGTTTTAGAACGAAGACTCAAAGGAATCAGCCATGTCCTTGCGGAAGTGGATTAAAGTACAAAAAGTGTTGTGGGAGTTTTTAGAATAATATAGGTTAATGTGTCCCCGACTGCCACTATTAAATAATTAACAATTGCGGCTTTTGGAGTTGCAAGCATTAGGTTTTCATCATGGCAATTTAGGAATTCAATACATTAAAGTTTTAAAATTCCAATAGTTGTATATTTCAAACATTATGCACTATGTAAAAAATGAAAGTAATAAAAATAATACAAGTATTTTTCGATAATTGAGTATATCCACTTGCCTTCTTTGGAGCAATATGTTTTTTATTTGTAATTTCTGCATTTGAAGTATGGTTCATTCCCAATGATGGTGGAGAGTAGCGAAAAACATTTCAAAAAACTTTAAAATTAAAGGCTGGATGCATTAGAATCACTTTACATGACAGCATACGTTATTCATTTTCTTACATCGTAATCAATCCAGCCGAAGGCGGACTATATTTCGTCAATCATAATCAGTCACTGCGCTTCCCTATATTTATCGGGACACTGTTCACTACTGTGAATGAATTACATCAAAACGCACCCTTATCATCGCCGCAAACACGTTTTTTGGCATCGGCGGCGCCGTTGTATTTAAGATCAACGGCTTTTTGTAAATCTTCGCAGGCGCCTTTGGTGTCTTTGTTCAGATCGCGTACAGCAGCCCTGTAAAAATAAGCACGACCCGATTCAGGGCCATATTTGATGGCTTTGTCAAGATCTTCGAGCGCAGCGGTGTAATTTTTTTTGTTGAAATAATATACACCGCGGCCTTCCCATGCAAAGCCGTTTTTCGGGTTGATGGTAATGATTTTATTATAATCCAGCAAGGCCGATGATTCCTTGTTTGTAGCCACTTTGCTGTCGGCGCGGTTGATATAGGCTTCTTCGAAATCCTTGTTGTACAACACCGCCTTGTTGAAATCGGCAATGGCGAGCTCGTGCTGATTGGTGGCCGCATAGCAGCGCCCGCGGGCATTCCATAGCAGGGCGTCTTTGGGCGCATAGGTTGTCAGCAATGTGGTCAGATCGGCAATGGCGGTTTCGTATTGTTTTGCATCCATGCACAGTTTGTAGCGGTGCCTGTATACATCTTCGTTTGCAAATTTGTTGGTGATGGCAGCTGTGTAATCTTCGATGGCGACCGCATAGCGTTCAATTTTTTCGAGCAACATACCGCGCCAGTAGTAGGCTTCGCCATAGGTTTTGTTTTTATCAATCACTTTCGAAAAATCGTTAAACGCCTGTTCCTGCATGTCCTTGTTGAAATAAATTTTTCCGCGCGACACCAGTGTAGCCGGGTCATCGGGCCGGATTTCAAGGATTTTATTGTAGTCGGCCAACGCCGCATCGTTGTTGTTTTGTTCGGTATACCAGGCCGCGCGCAGAATGTAAGGGTCTGCTGATTTCGGACGAATGTTGACGGCCTGTGTAATATCGGCCAGCGCTTCTTTCATTTGTTTGGCATCCTTGTACCAGAGCGCTCTGTAGTAGAATGCAAAATAATAATCTTTCTTTTTTGTGAGCGCCAGATTATAATCGGCCAGGGCCAGATCCTTCTTTCCGAGCGCAAACTGACAGCGGCCTCGATCGACATACGCCTCGTAATAATACGGACTGATTTCGATGCACTTTGTGAAAAGCGGAATAGCTCCGGTATAATCCTTTGCATTCATTTTGGCGGTTCCCGCATCGTAGTAATCATTGGCGCTCTGCTGGGCAAAAACCGAAAAAGAACAAACAAAAGCCGCTATAAAAAGAAAGTGTTTCATCGGGGAAAAGATTGATATGCGAAAATAAGAAATTTTTAAAGTGAATGTATGTTGTATGGAAAAATTGATGAAAGATGTCAGATCAAGTCCTTGGCATTATGAAAACAATGAAGTATTCGGATGAGTGTAGCCCGGACAGGCCTTTAGGCGGAGATGTTATGAAAATGTTGTGTTTGACAGCGATCAAAGGTGATAAATATCAGCCGGGAAAATATCATGAACATGAAAAAAGGGAGGGTCCGGCCACTATCTTTACACAATGAAAAAAGTACACATAAGAATTATCATTTTCTCATTGCTGGTTTTGCTGGTTGCAATTCCGGCATTTATGTTTCTGACATGGTACTTTTCGCCCAGGAAAACATTGAGGGTTGTTATTCTGGATAAGACTGTACTGAACCAGAAATTTCAGGAGCACATATCATTTTACTGGGTGCTGAAGCACAACAGATATGTAAAATCCGACGGATCATTTTATGAGCCGGACAAGGATTATTTCGGCTTTTTCCCAGACGGAAAAGGCGGTTACACCATAGAAGATCTTGAAGAAAAAAGCCATGAGTATCTGGTACAACTGGCCGATGCCAACGATATGGTCTATTATACCGATTTGTACGGAATCTACCGCATAGAATGGCTGAACGAATATCCGCAGTCAAAGCCCGATGTGAAACCCGGACGCATGGGTGAAAGATCAGAGTTGATCTACGGCGGCATGTCGCAAAACGAACTCGGGTTTCTCAGGATAATGAAAAACAAAAGAAAGTTGATTTTGAACGAGTTTAATACATTTGCATCGCCTACTTCGCCCGAAATCAGAAAAGAATACGAAGAAGAATTTGATATCACATGGACCGGCTGGGTTGGCCGCTACTTCGACAATCTGGATACAACAAACAACAAAGAAATACCTCTTTGGCTGATCCGGAATTACAAAGAGCAGAACAAAGGACAATGGCCGTTCAAAAAATCAGGGATTGCCTTTGTGCGAAACGACGACCGGATTGTTATTCTGGAAAACGAAACTCATCTGAAAAATGAAATTCTGCACATCCTGACAGACCAGGCAAATGCAGATTACTATAACGTCACCGGCGAAATTAAATATCCTTTCTGGTTTGACATATGCAGGGCCGGCGAATCAAACGAGGTGGTTTCAACATACAAAATCGAAACAACTGAAAAAGGCGCTTCAGTTCTTAAGCAATGGGGAATACCCGTAAGTTTTCCGGCAGTGCTTATGAACAAAGACTATCCTTACTATTACTTCGCAGGCGATTTTTCCGATAATCCGGTTTCACTTTCATCATCCGTTTTCAAATATGTTCACAATTTCGATTTTCTGTTTTATCCCGCCGAAATTCATGAGCGCAGCAGTTTCTTCTGGAAATTCTACCGCCCAATGCTTGAAAAAATACTGGATGATTACAACAATTCCATGCAAAAATGAGCGATAACAAGAAATACACGGTTGTTTTGTTTTCAATCGATCTGGTCTTCAATCAGATCATCAATCGTATTCTGGAAAAACCGGGTACTGATGTTAAACTGATCAACTACACTTCTTTTTCCGATGCAGAACATATTTCGGAACAGGACAAGATTGATCTGATTATTGTGAATGATGAAATCATCGGCACGTCGAGTTATGAACTCATATCAGTCCTGAGGCTGAAAAGACAGATTTCATGTCCCTTCATTTTTTTCGGCATATCCGAATATGAAGGTGAAAGAAAAGCGCTCATGACCGGAGCCAATTTTTTTATCAGAAAGCCATTCAATCCTGATTCAGTATTGAAAACGTTTCAGGAACTGCTGCCACTAAAGAACGAATCGGTATGAAAAGATATGCACTGTTCATAATATCATTTTCCATCACACTTTTGCTCAATGCACAGGTGAACACAGACTCTCTGTTCAACGAAGCCATTCGAGATTCACGTGCCGGAAAGTACGATGCTGCCATCGAAAAAGCAGAAAGGGTGCTGAACATTCATCCCGGCCGCTACGATGTGATTGTGTTCGAAGCCAACGTGTACGCCTGGAAAGGAGATTATGAGAACGCTCTCGACTTTGCCGACAAGGCTTATTCAATCAATCCGGGGTATGAAGAACTCTATGATTCATGGCTGAATATTCTGCTCTGGTCAAAAGACTACCGCCGGCTGCTCGAAGTATCTGAAATTGCAAAGCAGAATAATTACAGCAACCGCTACAATCTTGTTCTGAAACAATCGCTGGCCTTTAAATTTCTTGGAGAATACGATGCCGGCATTGAACTCATCGAAAGCCATGAGAATTATCTTGATTCGGCAGCTGTGAAACAACTGTATAACGAAATGCAGATGCTCAGCCGGGCCAACACTTTGTCATTGTTTTATACCATCGATCTGTTCAACAACAACAATCCCGCTCCGCACCATCTGTCGTATATTGATTACGCATTCAAAATAAAGAAAACAACCATTATTCCGAGAGTGAATTTTGCAAGCCGCTTCAATACAAACGATGTTCAGGCAGAAGCAGATCTGTATCACACGTTCAGCAACGGGCAATATTTGTATCTGAACTACGGAGCCGGTATTTACCACAAGCTTTTCCCCGAACACCGGGCCGGACTTGAATATTTCCTACCAGCTTTCAAAACCATGGAATTCAGTCTTGGTGCGCGTTTTCTAAATTCAGGAAATTCCAATGTCGCCATTGCAACCGGACATATCGGCAAGTATTACCGTAACTGGTGGTTTTCGCTGCGTCCCTACTACGTAATACAGGAATCAAAAAACGCACTCTCAACTGTTTTCAACACGCGCTACTACGGCGAAAACCCCATCAACTTTGTGGGGCTTGAGCTGCTATACGGAAATTCGCCCGATGAACGCTATTCCCTTGCAAATCCGGCAGAGAGTCTGCTACTGGCAAATTACCGGATTAAACTTGAAAAGAATATTGCATTGTTCAATTACAATGAACTGAGATTTTCTGTGGCCTACGCCTATGAAGAATATACTGCAGGCAGCTTCAGAAACAGATATACACTTGAAATTTTGTTCAAACACAAATTCTGATATGTTTTCAGCACAAGCCATAAAATATACACGAACCGCACTGGGCAGGCTATTCTGGTTGATAATCACAGCGCTGTTTCTGGTGTTGTTTTATATCTTCTATTATCCGGAGACAACATTTTCAGGAATGCACTTCACGAATCCTTTTTATCCGTTTATTCAGCAATTTCCGGAATGGATATATTTCGTTTTCTGTTTTATTGTTGTTTCGGTTTCGTTCATTTTCATTTTTACAGGACGCAGTCTGTATTTTACTATTAACCGTGAACAGGAAGCTGCGCAGAAAGAGAGATATTACAGATTTTTTTCCTACGTCCTGACGAACTATTTTCTGTCGGATTTCTACAAAAGTGAGCTACGTAAGAGGCATCTGATAAGAATAATAAAGCCTCACCTGAGAAAACGCACACAGCTGGCTTCATTTATTGAAGCGCATCTGAGAATACAGGAAACGCTTGCCATGGACTTAAGCGGTGATTTGATTTTTCTGATCGACAGATTACAACTGCAAAAAAAAATCGAGACTTTTCTTTATCAAGGCGAATTTGATGATAAAATTCTTGCCGTGAAAATAATTTCATACCTACGGATCAACAGCAACGACAAGCAAATTATGAAGCTTGCACGCAGCAGAAATATTGCATTGAGAACCGAAGCATATGCAGCATTGATAAGGTTGATGAAAAACGATGAATACCTGTTGAATTTTATAGGTGAAAAGTTCAAACTCTCGATGCTTGATATCAATGTTATTGTTAATTCGGTTCTGAAAAATCAGAAATTCAATATTGATTACAAGGCGCTTTTGTCTTCGGGCAATATCAACAAAAACAAACTGGGGCTGATGCTTGCAAAATACCGCTTTTCAAGCAATACAGAAAACACAGCCCTGATTATGAAATTTATTGATCATTCCGATCCGGCCATCCGTATGCTTGCATGGGATGCACTTCTTTCGGTGGTTTCGATCAACGAAGTTGCCGATTTGATCATGAATAGATTTGAAAAAGAGACTGAAGAAAACAAATTAATCGTGTTGCAAAAATCAGAGATTATTACGGATAACAGGATTTCTGATTTTCTGAGTTCAGCCATTTACAGCCAACCCCTGCTGGTGAAAATTGAAATCTTAAGAATTTTGTTTAAAAGCGATATCAATCTGCTTGCAAAATATGATGGTATAACAGATGATGAACTGGCACTGGCATACAAAGAAGTGTCATGCGTGTTCATTAATTAATTTCAGCAAATTATGAATGTTTTTTACGACATAGTAAACTCGTTTTTCCTGATTTATGGCTCATTTCTGTTTCTGAGCTATATCTTCATTTCCATATTGTCGTCTGTCGATCTGTCTTTTTATATCAAGCGATCGAAACACTTCAGATTTAACTCCATGAAGGAGTTTAAGGAACTTCCATCCATATCCATTATTGCGCCGGCATACAACGAAGAAAAATCGATCGTTGAAAACATCCGGAGCCTGCTCTCGCTTGATTATCCAAAGCTTGAAGTGATCGTTGTCAATGATGGCAGTACCGACAACAGCCTGCAGAAAGTAATTGATCATTACAGCCTCACAGAGGTTGACTATGCCATCAATTCGTCCTTTGAAACTGCAGGGATCCGATGCATATACAAATCAACCAACACAGCATATTCAAATCTGATATTTGTCGACAAGGAAAACGGAGGAAAGGCAGATGCCTTGAACGCCGGCATCAATATTTCCAGATCTGATTTGTTTCTTGCTTTGGATGTGGACTGCATTGTTGAGCATGATGCCATTCTCAGGATGGTGAAACCTTTTCTGGAAGAAAGCGATAAAAAAGTTATTGCTGCCGGTGGTGTTGTGCGGGTTGCCAATTCATGCGAGATAAAAGAAGGTCGTATTGTAAAAGTGAATTACCCAAAAAACTTCTGGGCCAAATTTCAGGTACTCGAATATTTCAGGGCGTTTACTCTTGGACGCATGGCCTGGAGCCGTATTAACGGATTGCTGATAATTTCAGGTGCCTTTGGATTGTTCGACCGCAGAATTGCCATTGCTGCCGGAGGTTATGATGTGACAACCGTGGGTGAAGACTTTGAGCTTGTTGTAAGAATGCGGAAATACATGCATCGTGTAGCAAAACAAAAATACAAAGTTGCCTTTATTCCCGATCCGCTCTGCTGGACTGAAGTACCATCGAAGCTGAAAACACTTCGCAATCAACGCAACCGCTGGACACGAGGCTCCATTGACACGGTGCTGAAACACAAAAATCTTTTCTTAAACCCGAGGTATGGAAAAATGGGATTGCTGAGTTTCCCTTACTGGGTGTTTTTTGAGTGGCTTGCTCCGATTGTAGAAACACTGGGTCTGATCTATTTTCTGTTTATGGTCATTTTCTCCACTGTGAATTACCCCGTGTTTATAATTCTTCTTATTTTCGTTTTTTCATTTTCTCTATTCTTTTCATCATTTGCGGTTTATTACGAAACACGGATTTTTAACCGTTATAAGGGCTACAGATTTTTATTCTCTGTGTTTTTTATAGCTATGGCTGAAATACTCATTTATCATCCAATGAATGTATATTTTTCGCTGCTGGGAAATTATTCCTATTTCATAAAAAGAGATAAAAAAGGATGGGGCAAAATGACAAGGACTTCTTTTGACAAATAAAAAAATCAGATAATGGAAAACTGGACAGACAGCTATTTGCTCGGTATAGACGAAATTGACATACAGCATCGCGGCTTTTTCGAATTATGGGAAAACGAATGCAGGAATGCCGATCTGAACAACTTTGATCAGTTGAAAAATGTTATTGTAAAGCTGGAAAATTACATTCTGGAACATTTTAAAACTGAAGAGGACCTGCTCAGAAAATCGGGCTATGCTGATATTGAAACTCATGTTGCACAGCACAGATTTTTCATTCAGAAAGTTTCGGAAATGAAGCTTGAGCTGAATTATAAAAATATGTTGCTGTTTGAAAAGCTCACCATGTTTATCAAAAAATGGTTTATCAGTCACATTATGCAGACTGATCGTAAATACAAAGATGATGTAATGAAATATCTGTCAGAAAAATCATGATGAAATCAATCGGAATAGTTTTCTCTTTGTTGCTGTTGCTGTTGGCAAACCGTTCATATGGTCAGCAGATTCCCTATTCGACCGATAATACCCATCTGACGATCTGGAACGGGACTGAGTATGTTCCGTTTTTTATCAAGGGAACAAACCTTGGAATCTCTGTCCCTGGCACATTTCCCGGTGAACTGGCTGCCACCAAAGCAGACTATTCAAAATGGTTTACACAGATAAAGGATGCGGGTTTCAACTGCATACGGCTCTATACTTTGCATTTCCCTGCATTTTACGAAGTTCTCGACTCATTCAATCTCCAGAACCGGCAAAATCCGCTTTTGTTTATTCAGGGTGTATGGCTTAATGAGGAAATGGCGGGGTATAATCATGATCTGACATTTCTGACCGACACCTTTCATTCCGAAATTGAAGAGAATGTTGATTGTGTTCATGGAAACAGAACAATTCCTGTCCGTCAGGGAAAAGCATATGGCAACTTTACAACCGATGTCTCGCAATGGTGCCTGGCCTATATCATCGGAAGAGAAGTGTTTCCTGATGAAATTCTCACCACAAATGCAAACAATCCGGGAATGAACAGTTTTTCGGGCAATCACTTTTCTGTTGATAACGCTGCCGCAGCTGAAGTATGGATTACGCAGTCGCTTGATCACCTGGTTTCATATGAAAATGCCGGATACAACACGCAGCGTCCGGTTAGTTTGTCAAGCTGGCCAACACTTGATCCGCTTACACACCCCGAAGAACAAAACACTGACGAAGACACCGCTTCAGTTGACCTTTCGAAAATTGTCATCACCAATGCGCCGGCAGGACTTTTCATCAGCTATCACGCATATCCCTATTATCCCGATTTTGTGAGCGAGCAATCCGATTATCTGACCTGGTTCGACAATTATGGCTCCAACAGCTATCTTGGATACCTCAATGATTTGAAAGCCCACTATCCGGATTACCCGTTGATTATTGCCGAATTTGGTGTTCCTTCGAGCTGGGGAATTGCCCATTACGCATCATCAGGCATGAACCATGGCGGCTTTGATGAAACAGAACAGGGCGAAACCAATATGCGGTTGTTTCAGTCAATTGAAAGTTCCGGCTGTGGCGGTGGTATTCATTTTTCGTGGATTGATGAATGGTTCAAGCGAACCTGGATCACCGACCCGCTGGATTATATTCCCGAAAGCCGTGTCAGATGGCACAATATTGAAGCAGCTGAACAGAACTTTGGATTGATCCGATACAATAAAATTCCCGTCATACACAACATAGCATCCTTTGGCAGTCTTTCTCCGATTACAGAAATTAATGCCGAAGCTGATTATTCATTTTTTGAAATGGAAATCGGATTGCTGAATCCTTTGAATATTCCGGATGACATGTGGATTGCACTTGATACTTATGCTGACAGTCTGGGAGAATCGCAGCTGCCCGATGGTACAATCATTCCTTACCGATCAGAATTTGTACTGCATATTACCAATTATTCGGCTGAACTATATGTGACCGAAGCTTATGACACCTATGGAATATGGCATCAAATCTCAGACTCCATGCAGTTGTATCATTCCATTGCAACCGACGGTTCTCCCTGGAAAATTGTAAGATGGAAAAACAACAATGGAAATTCGGCCGTGCAATATGTTGGAAGTTTGCAGGTTAATTACAGTTTTCAAAGTCCGTCGTCAAAAGATGCAGTTACTGTTTATGATGAAAAAATCGCCATCAGGATTCCATGGAGTTTGCTGAATTTTGTTGCTCCGGACCAGTTGAAAGTGTTGAACGACGATCGCCTGACACCGGCCCGCGAAGACACCGTAACGGAAGGAATACATATCGCTGTATGGTACGACAGTGTCTGGGTTGCAACTCCAAGCAGGTTTTTATGGAATACGTGGACCGTTGTACATGCAGATTCGCTTGTTGATACTTTAAAAACTTCGTACTATGTGATGAAGGACCAGCTCCCTGAATTCAATACTGCCGCCATAGCTGTCCGCGATTCCTTTGTGTTCATTGACGAAACCTATCCCGTACATGTAGCATCGGTTGATGGCGTTTTGAAAAACGATTTTGATCTTGACGGATCGCTGATGATTGCGCTGATTACGACGCCTCCGGCCAACGGACAAGTGCAACTGAACAACGATGGATCCTTTGAGTATTATCCGTTTGCTGCTTTCAACGGAGTGGATTCTTTCCGGTATTGTTTATTCGACGGCTACAGTCTGTCTGCTGAAAACACTGCTGTACTAACCATTTCGGGCAATACAGGATTAGGAGATTTTGCAAAAAACGAGGAAGCATCTATACATGTTTATCCCAATCCTGCAGAGTCTTTTATCACCATTGAGACTTCAGACATCTTTGATGAAATAAAAATCTTTGATGCAGAGGGAAAACTTGTATCTGCAACGGCCCAAAGCAACCGTATTCATCATCTCAATGTTCAAAATCTGTATGATGGTGTTTATATTATTGTTGGATTGTACAAGAATAAATATTACACAACCCGATTCCTCAAAATATAAAGAAACATACTACGCTGATTCATCGCTAAAATCCGAATGAACATGTGAGTCTGCCTTTTCACATTCAAACTTTTCAATCATTCTGATTATTTACACAAAACAGCATGGAGTGATGTCTCCAATCATCCTTAAGGAATTATCTTAATAACACCACTGGTTTTTCCAAAAACAATGCATGGATGATTACCACTAATAGGATATCTGATTACGAATAATACAAGCACAGAAGAGAATGTATAATAACCGACCAGACTTGTTGAGGTATAATCATAAGTAAGGCTGAAATAAGTGGGTTGTTCAAAACAAAGATTGCATGAAGATAATTTCAAAAATGTTCTTATATTGCGTATAATTAAAACACATCACCATGAGCGAATTCCAGTTTGAAAGCAACGAAACCCAATTGGGTAAATGGACGCTGAATTACAAAGGTCCGGATGGCAAAGCATTTTTAGGTCCGCTGATTGTAACCAACACGCGCCTGCTGTTTAACGCCAAATTCGACCAATGGGAAGGTCTTACGCATGTGCACGGTCTGAATTACACACATGGATACATCATTATTCCAAAAGAAATGATTGCCGATATCAGAACTGAAAAAAGTTTTCTGAAGAAAAAAGTGATCGTGCGTTTAAACAACGGGCAGGAACACATTTTTGATTACGGTATGCTGGGTATTGATAAAATTGTTGAGGCTATTCAGGCACGATAACCGAGTATTTGGAATTCTTTGCGCAATTCTTAATTCAACTGACTTAATGGTCGACGAATTATTATCGTTGAAAAAAATATATTGTTCATGAATAATCCACTAAAAAATCTGATCATTTTTTTATCAGCATTGGTGTTTATGATTTCGTGCAATACGGGATATGCTCAGACCGACAGTATTCAACATATGCCCCCATATCCGGATAGTGACCGGTATCTGGCTATGGAGCTTCAATACAACGGATTTTTGAAGCCATATATTGAACTGAGTGTTGGTCAATACACTTCTGGAATAAGAGGACACGATCCTATAAGTACGGGAATATTTATAGGGTCTGAATTAAAAATTGACTTTAACCGAACCGTTATTGGCCCTAAATTATCCATATGGGCTTCCGGTGGTTGTGCAGCTGTTTCAATGGGATTCAGCATCATTTATTATACCGATATAAAAACCATCTATGAAGGGTCAATGAGAATACGCCCTGAACTCGGTCTGGGGATGGAAAATTTCAGAGGATTTCTGGGGTTTAATATTCCACTGACACATTATAAGTCAAGCAAAGATATTGTTGGCATACTGAATGCAGGTATTGTCTTGGCAATACCACTGATCCAGTATCATTCAGCCGAATTCTATTGGTGAGAAAAGCCTGAATAAACACTCTTTGCTGAAGAGGCCAAAATAATTGTTTTAAGTTATCTCAATCAGTCAGGCCGTCCCACAATCACAATATTCATCGAGCGCACGCCATAGGGCAGGTCGGTAATTTTGGTGCCGGAAATGTCCATCCAGCGCAGGCGTGTGAGTTCATCAAAAAACGAAGGGAAACTGCTGATATCAGTATTCGAAATATTAAGACTTTCAAGGTTCGTCAGCTCATTGAAAAAAGAAGGAAAACTGCTGACTTTGGTGTTGCTCATATCGAGTACACGCAACGAGGTAAGCTCGTGAAAAAACGAAGGAAATGACGTAATGGGATTGCCCGATAAATCAAGTACTTCGAGGTTTTTAAATTCGCTGAAATAGGTTGGAAAAGAAGTGAAGCTGTTGTTTTCGGCTTCAATCACACGCAGCTGTTTCAGGTCGCTGAAAAACGAAGGCCACGAGCTGAATTGGTTGTTGCTGATATACAGCTCCCGCATGTTTTTAAGATTGCTGAAAAAAGCCGGCCAATCGCTCAGGTTCTGGCCTCTGATATCAAGCACTATTACGTCTTCGGGATTTTTCACGGCAGCTTCGATGTTATAGAAAACGCCCGGATTCTGCGGTATATAACTGTTCTGCACCTGAGGTTCGTTGTAATTGTACTGAACATTGTTGTTGTTGTAATCTGTGTTGTTATAACCGGTGTTGTTGTAGCCAGTATTATTGTTGTTATTGGTGTTATTATAATAATTATTGTAGTTATCCGATGTATTGTAATTATTGCTTTGCGGCACTGGCAGCCCGCTTTCGGAATCGCGCATCACCAGAATTGAGCTGATGTTATTATTCCATGGCGCGAAATCGCCGGTGGCAGTCCAGTCGTTTTCTATCACCAGATGATGGCCGCGGAAGCCGGTTTCATCAAAAATGACAATCCATGTTCCCGCAGGAACCCTGATTGATCCGATGCGGTTGTTGAATGCATCGGAAAGTCCTTCAGGATTGTAATGACTGTATAGATTGCGCGAATCGCCCAGAAAATTTTCCTTGTCATAAACGGTAACAGCGTCGTTCTGAGCTACGCTGGTGGCTGAGATCAGGGCAAGCAGGAGGAGAACGGAGATGTGTTTCATGGTGGCTTGTTTTAATGTGTGCGAAGTTAAAAAACTTCGCACAGCTGACGTGTTATATTTGTGAAAAGTCGGGAAACTTCGAACAGCGAAGGCGAAAAAATTCAACTTTTTAACGCGCCGCGATGACAAAAACAATGCCGTTTGGTTGAGAAAATATTTGAAATAAATCCTCAGTTTTTTATAAAAAGGATATATCTTGCAATAGAAAACAATCATTCAGGATGAAAAAGCTTCTTGTCATTTCAGCAACATTATTTGCCGGCAGTTTGATGCTACATTTCGCACATATTCCCGGACATGGGGCAACCATGCTGTTGTCCATTTTATTTTTTATCATACATAACACCATTTATTTTATAAAAAACATACGCAGCAAACCCGACCGGGTTTTTGCATTCCTGACCATCAATGCGTTTGCGTATTATTTGTTCACACGCTTTTATTTCTGGGCCAATTCAGGAATTGTGCTGATTATTTCATTGCTGCTTTTACTTACATGGCTTGGATTTCATTTTTTCAAAAAAGCATCGTTTTCAGCATTGCAGATTGTGGTGGTCTCATCTTTTGTTGTGGTGTCTGCCACCAGCTTTGTACATGCCGACCGGATATTTTACATGTTCAATGCGCCATATCTGAAAGAAAGTACGGCGAGCGAAAACTATGAATTATGGGACCGATACAGCTGGTTTCTGTATCTGGCCGGAAAATATGATGAAGCAGAATCAGCCAACAAAACAGCTCTGAAAGGCGTACAGGAATTACTTAAAAAAGACCAGCCTCTCGAGATTTGGCGTGATAGTGAAAAGTTACTGCTTATGCGGCACGAAAAAATCAGGTCACGATCATGGTACGAGTATTCCGACCTGCCGTATATTTATTGATCATTTTATCGTAAATCAATTCAATAAAGCAATCATCTGCCAAATTTTTCCGATTGCTTAAATATACAGTTTCGCATGCAATGTATTATATTTGCATGTATGTCACACTATCATTTCCACGGGAAGCTGCAGCAGATGATTGAATATGCCGAGTCGGGCACTGAGTCCGATGTTGATCAGATTTTTTTACACCTGACAACTGCATCCGATTTTGCTATGACGCGATTTGTTGATTTTGCGCTGAGTGTGGTTGAATCAGCAGCCGGACATGAAAGAATTCGTTTTTATTTGTTTCATGGAACGCAGATTCAGCGCAATTATGCAAGCCTGTATTTCAATCGCCTCGGTGAATGGGAAATTGTAAAAGCCGCATTCGATGAGGGACTGATTGATGAGGTGCAGGCGTTTGCAAGATAAGGCGTTCTTTATTTTACTTTGTGAAATATCAGTAACTTTACATTCCGAAGATCGTCGAACAAAAAAAATCAAATTCACTTCAATCTGCGATGAAAAAGTTTTTACTGTTTTTTTTACTTGCGAGCTGGACATTATTAATCAACAGTTTCAGTGTTAATGCACAGGAAAACAAACTGCCTGCATTTATCAGCGACAGTCTGGATAATTACATTAAAACCGCTGTTAACGACTGGAATATTCCGGGACTCGCCGTAGCGGTTGTAAAAGACGGAAAAGTTGTTTTCATGAAAGGCTATGGCGTGACAAAGGCCGGGAGTAATGAGCCCGTTGATGAAAACACACTTTTCATGATCGGCTCCAACACAAAGGCATTTACAGCAACCTCGCTGGCCCTGTTACAGGAAGCAGGACAATTATCAATGAATGATAAAGTTCAGAAATGGCTGCCCTACTTCAGGCTGCGTGATTCGCTGGCATCTGCCGACATCAGAATCTGCGACCTGCTGTCGCACCGGATTGGATTTGAGACTTTTCAGGGCGACTTCACTTATTGGACATCGGATCTGACGAGGGAGGAAATCATTCGGAAAATGGCATTGATTCATGCGCCATATCCGTTCCGTACAAAATGGGGTTATTGCAATGCTGCCTTTGTTACTGCCGGCGAAATCATTCCGGCTGTCACCGGCAGAAAATGGGAAGATGTTGTCAGGGACAGTATATTGAACCCCCTGCATATGGATCGCACGCTGCTGATGTCAGCTGAATTAAAAAACGCCAAAAATATTGCGTTTCCACACACGCTGATTGACAATAAAATATCACAGATCAGGTTTGCCAATCTCGACAATCTGGCAGCGGCCGGCAGCATGGTGTCGAGTGTATCTGACATGACACACTGGCTTCTGGCGCAGCTTTCAATGGGACAATACAACCAGATTCAGGCAATACCGGCCGGTGCCATTCAAAGCATCCGCGAACCATATTCCATTATCACCTCCGATCCGGCAGATGGCCGCCTGTCGCATTTTTACCTGTACGGCCTTGGACTTTCCATCAACGATATGGACGGCAAAATCCTGTATTCGCATACCGGCGGAGTAGACGGGTTTCTGTCCTGCGTCATGTTCATGCCCGAAGAACAACTGGGAATTGTAGTACTGACCAACTCTGACCAGAATGGTCTTTATAACAGCCTTGCAAATGAAATCAGAGATGCATTTCTGGAACTTCCCTTAAAAAACTACAGTGCAAGATCACTGGCCCGTTTCCGTGCCGGACAAGTTGCCGACTCCGGCAGACTTGATTCCCTGCGACAAATTGTATCCAAAGGCAACAAACCTGCATTCCCTCTCAGCAGTTATTGCGGACGTTATACCAATGAGGTGTATGGAGATATTTTTGTTCAGGCTGAAAACACACAGCTCAGTATCACTTTTTCAAACCATCCGGATATGAAAGCATCTCTTGAGTATCTGGAAAACAATAGTTTCCTGTGTACATACAGTAACCCCGAAATGGGTGTTTTTGAGATGCCGTTTCATGTAACTGACGGAAAAGTCACTGGTCTGACATTGCGCGTAAGCGATTTTCTTGAATTCCTGCCCTATGAATTTTATAAAAACACATCGACAGAATAAACCAACAGTCAATAAGAAACAGCAACATGAATAACTTTGCAGAACTAGCCAGAATACGTCAGAGCGACCGGAAATATTCGGATCAGCCAATTGAAAAAGAGAAGCTGCAGCAAATTCTTGAAACAACCCGGATTTCGCCTTCGGCCAATAATTCACAGCCGTGGAAATTCATTGTTGTGGATGATCCTGAGCTGAAAAATAAAATTGCAGAATGTGCCGCAAGCCTGGGCATGAATGGCTTTGCGAAAGAGGCTCCCGTGATGGTGGCCATAGTGCTTGAAAAAATGAACATCCTTTCAAAACTCGGCAGTGTGATTAAAGACAAGGAGTATTCGCTGCTTGATATTGGGATTGCCACCAATCAGTTTTGTCTGCAGGCAGCCGATCTGGGGCTTGGGACCTGCATCATTGGCTGGTTCAATGAAAAGGAAGTAAAAAAGTTATTACACATTCCATCCGGAAGGCGTGTACCATTGCTGATTTCCGTCGGTTATCCGGCCGGAGCCACGCGCGAAAAAGTTCGGAAAGCAATGGAGGAGATGAGCGGGTGGAATTCTTATCAGGGGTGAGCGACGTTGGAAACGTCGCTCAGCGATGTGGTACGCGGAGTTGCGAAACGTCGCACAGCTACTACCTGCCGGTGACAGCTTCAGTGGCTGATTTGAGCATGAACAGGTCGTTCAGATAGTGAGTTAAACCTCCATCAAATTCGTTGATTATAGTCAATATTTTACGCATAATTATTATTTTCATTGAGTATAGTCAATATTTTTTGCAAAGAGCATGAAAGGTTTAAGTATAGTCAATACTTTTTACTGAAAAACAACTGAATTAGCAAAACCGATATTCCATCGTTCGCCGGCTGTCGGATATGGAATCGTCGGTTTTGCCAGTCAATTTTTTCACGATAGCAATCGTGATAGGGAGCAAAAAGTGTATTGCTGGCTGCCTTAGGTTGCGCAGCGCCTATTTGCCAAAAACAGCTTCAGCTGCGGCAATGGCTTCGTTCAAACCATCTTTGTTGGTGCCGCCGGCCGAGGCCAGGAAAGGCTGTCCGCCGCCGCCGCCGTTGATGGGTTTGGCAATTTCGCGGATCAGTTGTCCGGCATTCCAGCCTTTGTCTTTCACCAGCTTATCACTGATCAGCAGCGTGATTCCGGCTTTTTCGCCATTGGCCGAACAAAGCACAGCCACCAGATTGTCGCTCAGGGTGCGGAGTCCAAAGGCAATGTCTTTCAGGTCACCGGTTGGTGCGTCGAGTATTTTTCCAAGGAATTTAATGTCGCCCAAATCTTTGGCTTCAGCCAGCAGAGCAGGCGCCAGTGATACGAGCTTTTCCTTTTTCAGTGCTTCAATTTCCTTCTGAAGTCCTGATAATTTTTCATTTATTTCGGTCACTGCAAGAACAGGATCTTTTCCTTTGAAAATTTCTTTCAGTCCGCGAAGCTGCTCATCCATTTTTTCAATCATCTCTTCAGCACGAACACCGGACACTGCTTCGATACGACGTACACCGGCTGCAATGGCGCTCTCAGACACAATTTTGAAATACCCGATCATTCCAGTTGTTGGAATGTGTGTGCCTCCGCAAAGCTCTATACTGCTTCCGAAGCGGATTACGCGTACCTTGTCGCCATATTTTTCGCCGAACAATGCCATAGCACCCATTGCCAAAGCCTCTTCCTGCTTCATTTCGCGATGTTCATCGAGCGAAATATTTTCGCGGATTTTTTCATTTACCATGCGCTCCACTTTCAACAATTCTTCGTTGCTGAGTTTCTGAAAATGCGAGAAATCGAAACGCAGATATTCGGGCGACACCAAAGATCCTTTTTGTTCGACATGTGAACCAAGAATCGCGCGCAGTGCTTCGTGCAGCAGGTGTGTTGCCGAATGGTTACGCATGGTGCTCATACGGTTTTCAGCATTCACAGCTGCTTTGAAAATAGCTTTCGGATCTTCGGGCAATGTGTCCGCCACATGAATGATCAGCCGGTTTTCCTTAATGGTGTTGACAATTTCCAGTTCATCCTTTTCAGAACGAAGTATGCCGCTATCGCCCACCTGGCCACCACTTTCAGCATAGAAAGGAGTTTTGTCGAGCACAATCTGATATATGGTTTTTCCTTTTTGCTCCACCGAACGGTAGCGTGCAATGCGGACCTCACCGGTCAGATGATCGTATCCGGTGAATTCTGTAACGACATCCGGAATGATTTCAACCCAATCGCCAGCGGCCACAGCAGCGTCTTTGCGGCTGCGATTCTTTTGTTCTTCGAGAAAAGTATTGAATTCATCAATCTGCACACTGAGGTTTCGTTCGCGCGCCATGAGCAAGGTCAGGTCAATCGGGAAGCCGTATGTATCGAACAATTCGAATGCGAATTTTCCATCAATGGTTTTATTTCCGGCCAGCTTTGCAACATAATTTTCGAACATATGAACGCCGGTTGCCAGTGTACGCAGAAATGAATTTTCCTCTTCGCGGATAACATTTCCAATGAGTTCCTTTTGTTTGGTGAGTTCAGGGAACTGAGCTCCCATCTGACTTTCGAGCACACCCAGCAATTTATGCATAAATGGTTCGGTAAATCCAAGGAACGAATATCCGTAGCGTACCGCGCGACGAAGGATGCGGCGGATGACATAACCGGCTTTGGCATTCGAAGGCAGCTGTCCATCGGCGATGGCAAAGCTTACAGCCCGCATATGATCGGCGATTACGCGCATAGCAATGTCGTTCTTTTCATCCTTGCCATATGGAATTCCGCACAGAGAGCTGATTTCAGCAATCAATGGCGTGAAGACATCGGTATCGTAATTGGACGTTTTATTCTGAATGGCGCGCACCAGGCGTTCGAAGCCCATACCTGTATCGACATGTTTTGCTGGCAGCGGCTCGAGTTTACCGGAGGCATTGCGGTTATATTGAATAAACACCAGGTTCCATAGTTCAATCACCTGCGGATGATCGTTGTTGACCAGCGTCTTTCCATCCACAGCAGCGCGTTCGGCATCGGTGCGGAGATCGACATGGATTTCGGAGCAGGGGCCGCAGGGGCCGGTATCGCCCATTTCCCAGAAATTATCTTTTTTGGAACCAGGCAGAATGCGGTCTTCGGCAATATGTGTTTTCCAGAAATCAGCAGCTTCGGTGTCCGGATCCAGACTTTCATGGCTATCACCGCCAAAATAGGTTACATACAGACGATCTTTGTCCAGTTTAAATATTTCCGTCAGAAGTTCCCAAGCCCAGGCGATGGCATCTTTTTTAAAATAATCGCCAAACGACCAGTTGCCGAGCATTTCAAACATGGTGTGGTGATAAGTATCGATGCCAACTTCCTCAAGGTCATTGTGTTTACCCGATACACGCAGGCATTTCTGACTATCAGCCACGCGTTTACTTTTGGGAATTTCGTTTCCGAGAAAATAATCCTTAAACTGATTCATTCCGGCGTTGGTGAACATCAGTGTCGGGTCATTTTTCAGTACCATAGGCGCTGAAGGTACGATGGAGTGCGACTTTGATGCGAAAAAGTCAAGAAAGGCTTTGCGGATTTCGTTGCTGGTCATAAATATCTTGTTCAGTGGTATTTGTTGAAATTGACTGCAAAATTAGTTTATTTATTAATTTTGCATACTTTTCAAAACATGTCCGATCAACATTTACGTTTCAATCCGCAGACGCTGCATTACGAAGTAGTGAAGAAAGCGCATTCACGCTGGCGTGATGTGATTTATGTACTCATTGTCGGAACTGCGTTTGGTGTTGTCTTTTCGCTGGTTGGTGCCAATCTCATCAAATCTAAGGATGTCATTAAAAAGGAGCATGATCTGGATGTTTACCGCGAATCGTACGAAAGTATGGAAAAGCAGTATCAGGAAAATGTTTCTTTACTGCAGAAGCTGGAGATGCAGGATCGTAAATTGTTTAAAGAGATATTTGAAACTGAGCCGGTCGATACTACTTTTTACAGCAGGCAACTGGTACTTGATGCTGGTCAATCCGGCACCAAACAGGATGTAAATACACTGATGGAAAAAGCTGCACTGAGTTTTATACACGTTGAAAAACTCGGGGCCCGTGAATCGGATCATCTGAAATTCATGCAGTATCTGGTGCAGAATAATGCCGATTTTATTCATTCGTTGCCCATACGAGTACCACTTCGCAAAGGCATATATACACTTGTTTCAGGCTTTGGTGAACGCATTCATCCGATTTTCAAAACCTCGCAACAGCACAATGGGATTGATTTTGCTGCAAGAGCCGGAAGCGAAGTTCTTGCCGCAGGCGATGGTATTGTGCAATCGCCACCAGGCAAACTGGAAGGATATGGTAATGTGGTGTATATTTATCACGGTAATGGTTACTACACTTTATATGCACAATTGCTTGAAAGCAAAGTCAAGCCAGGACAAAAGGTAAAAGCCGGCGATGTCATAGGATTTGTCGGTGCCACTGGCATTACCATCGGGCCCCATCTGCATTATGAAATCCGGCGCGACGGCAAGCCCATCGATCCGGTGAAATATTTATTGAATGTTCCGGCCAAAGAACATATTGAAATGATCAAAGTGGCTTCACAATATAATCAATGTCTATCCTGATGAATCAGCATCTGAAAAAACTCACTCTTTTTACGGCTGTCAATTTTGTGATTGCCAACATGGTTGGAACCGGCGTATTTACTTCACTTGGATTTCAGCTTCTGGACATTAAAGACCCAGCTGCAATTCTGATTCTTTGGGCCATTGGCGGACTGATGGCTCTCTGCGGCTCGTTTGTATATGGCGAATTAGGCGCAGCCATGCCCCGCAGCGGTGGCGAGTATAATTTTCTGAGCCGCATCTACCACCCTTCGATGGGCTTTTTAGCCGGATGGGTGTCGGCAACCATTGGCTTTGCAGCGCCGGTGGAGGCACCATGTATTGCTTTCGGTATTTATACACAACGGGCCATT
>Ga0074193_1001144_pt1 | contig 35472 bp, 22 predicted proteins | sample EPASupsiteHSE605_FD_64523 | JGI IMG/M metagenome (GOLD analysis project Ga0074193, IMG submission 64523) | Bioremediated contaminated groundwater from EPA Superfund site, New Mexico - Sample HSE6-05 | ecosystem: Environmental > Aquatic > Deep subsurface > Groundwater > Contaminated ... | reverse complement strand
ATTCCTGGGTTCCGCATTTTTTCTCTAAAATTTATCAATTTTTACTATAAAAATTAATTACCAGATTTTTGATCATGAATATCCATCTCTGATATCTTTTCCATAGTAGGAAGATCATGACGCCACTGTGGAGGCCAAACTGTATCAAACATAGGTGTCCATGCAATAGGACTATCAAAAATATCTAGATATTCTTCAATCAATGTAACCTCGGCATTCTCAGCAAATCCTAATACTCGAAAATCTGCAGGAAGATTAGAATTATATTCCCGTAAAAGATTAGACATAGCATCACTTCGCTTAAGATCTGCCATAGAACTAAGTGTTTCAGCAAGTGATAAAAATGAATTATATACTTCGGCAATAGATACTTCAAGTGGAACATTGGCACTAAATGAATCTAATTTTAAAGAGTCTATTTGTGTAATATCATAAAATTTAATCGTTTCAACAGGAACATTATCTGTAGAAAGCAAAATACGTATAGGCCACATACCATGGATCTTTTTATCACTAACTAAAGAACGAATAAATTGAAACATCTTTTCAGAGTTAGACTGCAGTAAATGAATAGTACATCCTGGATATAAAAAAGACATACCATAAATAGGATCAACTTCTTCTTGGCCTAACCATTTATTTAAATAATTACGAATGCTATCTTTATCAAATTCTGCTAAAACTTTAGTAACAAAAAATAATCGCAAATTAAACATCTTACGCATAGATTCTTTAGTATATTTCTTTAATGTAACATCAAGAAGAGACTCTTTATCATCTGTTTGATGAAGACTCATTAAAAACGAATAAAACAATCGTTAAAGGTTTATGATCTTTCTAATGATATTCAGGTCCACTATATATTAATTTTTGACGAACTTCCCATCTGTACTGATCACGACGAAGTTCTGTAGGTGGAACATAATCAGGAAAACGCTCTTCATATAATAATCTACCACCTCGATTACTACCACAAACTGTTTTCTTTCGCTTACTTTTAATGGGTGGAGGACGAATGAAACCTCCATTAAGATGTGATTTGACTGCTGGATATGGATCAAGCTTGCGTTCTGACGAACCATAATATAATGGTGTATCAATGTCTTCACACTTCTTAGGTGGGTGAAGAATTACTGAACGACATTCTTCTAATTTTTTGTCAAGATCAACAGCTTTGTTTTCAAATAATGACATCTTTTGTTGCCATTGTTTAAGTTCTTCATCTTCTAATTTGTTTTGTGAAAAACGCTTTTTGCTAGTTTCACGAGGTGGACTATTAATTATAACAGGTTCTGGCAAGCGTGTAGAAATCTTTGAAGGTGAGGATTTTTTGCTATTATCATAGGTTTTGACTTCTTTAGTAACACCTGTAACGTAGAACTCGTCTGAAGACGAGTCGTCGTTCGGCAATGTGTTAAGAAATTCCCGAATTAAATCTGTACTAATATTACGAAAACCACTTTCTTCAAGAATCTTCGCTACTTCGCGTTCTTTTTCATTCATATATCAATAATGACGTTTAGAATGTACGTTTAGATTTGCCTGATTTACAAAAAGTGGATTCAGGAGGGTTCTCTTGTAGAGTGTTTACAAAATAATCGTAAAATAATAAGGGATTGGTAAAAATAATCAAGAAAATTGTTGAAGAATCTCTTTAGACTTTGAAAAAAGGGGAAGACTTGATAACACTAGTTGAATAATTGGATAGAACAATTCTCTTAAGCTATGATCAAAGAATGTTGATGGATAATACTCAATGAGCTTAATTGATATATTCTCTATACCAAAAATACTTGAATAGTATACAAAATCCTTGGTTAAAACATTTGCCAATAATTTAAAACATATTCTTACATGATTTGACGAAGAAAAAGGAGATAAAACAGAAAACCAATATACAATAATCTCAGGATCAATAACAATTGAAGAATTAATCAATGCTGATAAACAGGATAAAGCACTATCAAATAGCAACATTTCCAAATCTTCATATTGTTCTCTATTATCCAATATTGGTCTAAGGCAAATTATCCAATCTAAAATGGCTCCATCGCTGATATCACCTCCATTAGCAATTTGAGTAATTGTATCAAGTGCTATAATGCATAACTCACCTCGATTTATCTCAACAATTTTCATATATTGACTCAAAATGGGTTCAATTATTGTTCTATCAATTTTGAGTGCAATTAGAAATATGAGAGAATACAAAGAGAAAGCATCCGAATAGCATGGAAAACCAACAAAAAAATCTATGGAATGATGGACTAGAGAAAAATAAGTTTCATTTGGATATACATCAAAAAGTGTATTAAAAATCAAACTTTCGTTTCTATACTTGTCAGAATCAAACTGATCGTTGACATCTTCATTATTTTGGAATATAATTAGCCTATTTTTAATTTGATTAATCATAATTTCAACAATTTGATGAATATCGATTTGGAGATTTAAATCTTTGGATTTCCCAATTATCAAAGAGATAACTGTCCAGGCTATGGGAACTTCCATAATTTGAAAATTTCTAAAAACAAAATTTAAAAACGCTTGAACAGACATCATTGATATGGCACTTATGAGAGCAATATCTTTCGAAAAGAGCAAAACATTGTGAATAATGGTAAAACACTTGTGAATTACTGTGACAATGAAAATGTCAAAACTCAACCAATACTCTAAAACTCGAAGAATCATGTCTCCATTTAACATTATTTGGTTCTTTATTAAACAATTATATAGTGATAATGCAGAAATAATTTCAAACAAAGAAGAATCGTTAACAAACACATTGTTTGCATCCTTGTCGATGCAAACTAGAGAGTATCCTGGTATTGATGTGATTGAAAGAGAAACATTAAATATGGAAAGAATAGGTTCTTCTGAACATGTGTGATAAATGTAGAGTATTATGGAAGAAAAATCAAGATTTTGAGAGATTTGAAAATTATCAATAATATCAATAATTGATTTATCAAGATTCATAACTTGAGACTCATTATTTGCATGGCGCCTAATCTCGAAAGCAATAGATAAAACATGTTCAACAATTTTCTCGCACTCTTTGTTTCCATAACATAGAGAAAACAACTTTATTAAAGAAATTATATCATTAATATCCCCATTTGTCTCTATTCTATTGAACCATTCTAATATGAAATCGTTGGGATTAAAATCATTCATAATGACATAGTATTCAATACAACAAAAATATAATTCTCTGCAGCATGTGAATGTATTGCTTCTTTCAAACAAACTCTGAAATAGTAATGCTAACAGATCACTATTATCGTATTTTGTGGAAACTCTAAAAACATTAGTTAAAAACCCTAGAAATGCATGAATAATATTATCTGGGATGTCTGAATGCAAAAATTTAATACATAATTCAACGATCTTCACAAAATTCGCATACTCAAATGAATCACCAAAGCCATTAATCATTTTTGAAACCAAAGAAAATGCTAAAGATTTAACTCTGCTGTTTGATATAAAAAAGCTTTTCTTCATGACAACATCAAATAATTGTGTTTGGTAATCAAACAAAGAGAAAAATAGTATGTCATCAAATTCAACAAGAAGAGAAAAATAAGAAAAAGTAGACTTCCAGTCATTATTTAAATCAATTTCATCAAGATTGATGTATTCAAAAAAGAATCTTGAAGAAACAGTGCTAACAATACTTGAGAAAGTATTTGATGCATAGGAATAAAGAGAATTATCATCATTATTATTCTCATCTGCACAAACATAAAAGACTCCGTAAAAAAAGTTTATAACGAAATCGAAAAACAATTGACTTCTTTGACATTCATAAGTAGAATACTGAGACAGAATATCAATAAATCCTATTGTATCAATAATAAGATTTTCTTTAACTATAAAAGAAGAAAAAAAGATAAGACTCTCAATTATTGCATTAAAATGAGAGATGAAACAATAGTATCTCAATGGATAAATTTCAGAAAAAGACTTAATATAATACTGTACTCCTTGATGATTAAGTTTCCCAAGGTAATGAAGAAATGCTTCATCATTAATACTGGATATATGAGCAAAAGCAGAAAAAAAAAGTCGATGATGCTGATAATCCCATTCATCCTCATATTTTAAAATCATGAAAACTAGTTCAGATACTTCCAATTTGACATCAATTGGTATGCTATTTAAAGATGATGCCATTATGGCGATAAATTCAATACCATTATTAATCCTTTCACACAAAAACCAATATCCATTATCAGCAAAAAAATCAACATCCAAAGTCAGAACTCGAGAAAACAAAGAAATTGCAATCTGGCCATCAACAATTTTTTCGACATTCTGAAAAAACAATGATGAATTGTCCATAAACTTGTTAATAACATATTCTGCATCAATAAATTCTTTGTATTTCGATTCTCTTAAAAACTTCTCCAATATAACCAAACAACAACCAAAGACTCGGCTCTCTTTTGTCAAAAAAACCAAATCTACCATCCCGCAAAAAACATTATTAAAATCTTCACAAGAAATATCAATCATTCTTTCAGCCTCCATAATATACTCATCATTGCCAGATAACAAACACCATACAAAGTGCTCCGCCTTTTCCAAATTCATTTCATTTTTTGGTTACATAATCGTTCATTTATCCGTTATTATGGAAGAGTTGCAGCGACTTTGTGTCTCCAATCCAGAACTTAAGCAGTATCTTCAAAGTAAAGTTTTTCCGATTTTGACTGATTCTTTTGAGTCTCTGCTAGAGGATATGGAGTTTAACAAAAAACGGACAGACGCTGGGGAGAAGCTCCCTCCTATTAAGCCCTTGTTATATATAGCTCAATATTTAATGAGAAACAATCCATCTGTGTAAATAAATACAAACATTATTTATTTCCGATATGTGGTGAAAATATCCGTGTTTAGGATTGATTTCAATAAAAAAACAGCCTTCTCGAATACTCTTTTGTACAAACTTTCCTCTATTTCGATAATTTCGTTCTTTTTGGTATCAAAGTCACTATGTAATATTGATGAAAACACAATTCTCTGCTCATAGGGGAGAAAGAAATATGAGATTTGCGAAAGATTAAAGATTAGTTTCATAATCACAGCATGTTCAAATGTTGACATATTTCTTGTGGATTTGACAGATTCTATAATGAGTCTTGATTGGGTGAGTACAGGTATCAATTGGCAATACAAGGAGCCTCGTATGAGTTGAATGGTGACATCGGTAATCTCCTTCCAAGTGTCTTGAGATTCGCATTTCTTAACAGATATTATTTGTTTTAAAAGGTACAAAGCAATATGAATAGCCTCATCTTCGGAATTGAGAAAAAACCTTGACCAAGGGACTTGGTTGGATTCATATTGTTTCGCTCGAGCCAAAAATGTACTTAATGTAGCGATGATCATACAAAATGAAATGTTTTCATCGATCATTGATGTGTAAAGATGGTTATTAAATATCACGTTGATCAAATCAATAGAATCTGCAACTAAAAACAGAGATGAGTATTCGGATAAGAACTTGGATAAAATAAACCTTAAAGAATTTGGATCAACATAAGAATGATAATCATTAATAGACAGAAAAGTACTAATTATATATTCGAGCTTAAACTGTTCAGTTGAAGAGCTGAAATCTTGTCTGTTTATGGGTTCAGGTGACCTTGTGATTTTTGGCTTTTTAATTGTACTTCTCCTTTTTCTTTCATAGCTCAATGGTATTAATTTAAGGCATGAATACTTGATGGATCTATACAGGTGATAATTTTCATCAATAAAAGCCATGGATTCTTTTTCATTTATGTCTCCAAGACTGAAAACAGGGCGTGAGTAGTAAAATGGAGTTTCTGTTTTAAGTTGTTTGACAATATCTTTTAATTCTTTAGAAATTTCTTTTCCGTGTTTCTTATTATGGGATAATTGTGTTAATATGTTAATTGCAGAAGATGCTCCAATGAATTTAAAACCATTACTGCTGAGAAGTGGCAATGAGTACTTATATGTTTCTTGGTAGCTTCGGAGAAAAAGGTTAAACATGTAAATTGATACCCATATCATTGCTATACCAACTAAACTTACAATAAAATTCACCCGAAATGTGTTGTTCATCTCTCCAGAAAAATCCTCTACTGACAAAACAGATGTTAGATTCATTTCAATTCCTTCTGCAACAGAAATGGGTTGAGTTTGAACAAAATACGTATACATTGTATCTTTTTCTCCGCATTTGATATAAAATCCATCATAGTTAAAGTTATTTGAATTCTGAGATAAACAATACCATGTTGGATCTTCCATATCACTCAGATCTCGCATTATAACAGATCCATTCATTTGAATATAAGGTTTATCATTTCCAGTTATTGCTATTACAGTATTATTTCGCAATACAATAGCCAATTTAGATTTGTTTGATGGCACTTGTGATTCAAGAATGGTTTGAATATACTCAAGACCAATACTTTGGCTTGTTACAGCTGAGATAATACTATTGTTAAAAATTGGAGAAGCTCTTGAAAACATCATGACCTTTTTATCAATGCTTTTTCCATAATGAATATCGGTCCATGATGATGAGTTCTTTTCAATAGCCTTCTGGTACCATATTCGATCCTTTGTACTAAAAGGCCCCACAATATCTCCCCCAATAATTGGGTATGAACTATTAATTCCATTACTATTTGATACCCAGCTCTTGAGAACACTCATTGAATTGGAGTCGCTCATATTAGCATAGAGCAGATATACCTGTTCTGTATATGGATTATGAGACTCAATAGATACTAATTCTCCGCTATCAAGCCCAATATCCCACCAAATAGTATAACCTGATCCCGAAATATGTGCTTTTGTCAATAATCGAGTAATATTAACGCTATTTTTGCTGCTTAATTCAAGGAAACCATCCATTGAAAACAAAGAATTAAATATTTCGGTAAAAACCATTGGTTCTTCAAATACTGTCCTAATAGTATTGGCTATACGGTAATTAACTACTTTAATCAAAGGAATAGATTTTTCGATGATTGTTGTGACAAAATTATCATTGATAAGAACCAATGCAGATAAAATTGAAGCCAAAATAACAATATTGGTAATTAAAATATTAATCACTTTAAATCTGAATGAGCTAGAGGCAATAAAATACTTATCAATTCTTGCAGCGTTTCTTTTTGCCGAAAATGAAGCAAAAAATACATTAGTTGCTGGTTTGCGCTTGCTAACAATGTCTTTCTTTCGTTCATCATTGTCAGGTCTATGTGAGAATAAAGAATAAACTTGATTCATTTAAATTTTACTGAGATTTATTTCGCCAAATCCAATGTTGGAACTAGTTTTGATCATTGAATCACCCCTATTTTCCAACATAGCATTCAATGATTGATAAGTTGATCTACTCTCATTATGGAATTAATTGATAATTGAATGAATCAATTCTCAAATTAACTCAAGAAAGGGTCATATAGGGATTGTTATAACGAATTAGCATTTGTAATTGTTATGGTTTGTTAATAAGACTGTATTTCTCAATAAAAAATGTATCTTTGAGTCAATTAGAAATCATGTTTGAATTGCTTAGAGTTTCTAGAGATTAATGTCTGTAACAATTATTGATAGAACGACTAAGTGTCAATTTGGATGATAGGAATAAAACCCAGGCAGAATAAGGAGCATTAATAATGAATTTGGAAAATGATGAATAGAGAATCATATTCAAAGAGTAAATTGAAATAATATACTTGGCAGGATAATTGATATTCAGAATAAAAACCTGATTCCAAAATGCATGATTACCAAAGAAATTGCTCGGTATGGTTTCAAATATTGTTGTAATGAAAAAAGGGTAACAATAAGAATAGCAAGCTTATTACAATATATGAATATGTTGAATCATTCATTAACATCTATAATTTCGTCATCATCAACCTTCTTTATAAAGGTTGGTACTTGGTAGAGACTGTCATCAAATGGTGTGTTTGGCCTGGTGGTTATTGGTTCAGGGCTTTTCAGCAAATCATATGTGACTGTATCATTCAAAGTGGAATGTGTATCAGAATTGTGATAATTTCCAAAATGATCTGATTTGGGAATAGTAAGGGAATCTTGAGAGCTCTGTTCTGTTACTCGAGTTTCTTCATCAACTTGTGATTGTTTATCTTGATGTGGAAACTGTTCAAAGTTTTCTTTTGTATTATCGGTTTCTGATTCTAATGACAAATCATTAACTAAAGCTCCAAAAAGTTGTTTTGGAGATTGAACCGCATTGTGTGGAATTTCATTTTTGTTTTCAATAGATTCGGAAGATATTATTTGATGGGCCTTGCTCATACTTAATAATGATATCTCTTTCGGCTCTTCATCAATACTACTTGGCTCAGATTCATTAATTCCATCGTTTAATAATTGATTTACAATTTGTTGAGGAGACAATAATACTTTCTGTGTAATATTCTTCTTGTTTAAATGCTGATTATCTTCTTCAAATACTCTTAATCCCATTCTTTCAAAATCATAATCAATGTTTTCTTGTTGTTTCATATCTTCATTTTTGATATCTTCTTCTTGACTATGTGTTTCTTCATCTTGATTATGTGTTTTTTCATCTTGATTATGTGTTTCTTCATCTTGATTATGTGTTTCTTCATCTTGATTATGTGTTTCTTCATCTGGATTATGTGTTTCTTCATCTGGATTATGTGTTTCTTCTTCTTCTTGATTATGTGTTTCTTCTTCTTGATTATGTGTTTCTTCTTCTTGATTATGTGTTTCTTCATCTTGATTATGTGTTTCTTCTTCTTGATTATGTGTTTCTTCTTCTTGATTATGTGTTTCTTCTTCTTGACTATGTGTTTCTTCTTCTTGATTATGTGTTTCTTCATCTTGACTATATGTTTCTTCTTCTTGACTATATGTTTCTTCTTCTTGACTATATGTTTCTTCTTCTTGACTATATGTTTCTTCTTCTCCAGCATCGTTTGTTATTGGTTTGACAGAATCACAATCAATGCTTTCAGTCTTTTTCAAACATTCTTGGTTTTGGTCAGAATACTCTGTTTTAGTAATTTGAGCATCTTTAATATGATATCTGTGTCTATTTTCACTTATTGAAATTTCAGATATTGTATTATGTTCATCTCTGCATTTTTGAAGGTTAAATTTATAGGATTCAGATGTAGATCCTGTGTTCAAATTATCAAGAAAGAACTTAGGAAATAATGATGACTTGGGTCTACTCTCAATGAGTCTTGCTTTTCCTTGGTTTTCATTTATGTGGCTAATAGTTTGGTTTTGGGTGTGCTCAGTTATTTTAGGAGAATACTCATCAATTCTTTGTTCATTCTCATTCTCTTCAGTTTTAGCATTCATTAAATATCCACTAATTGAATTATCTTTTGAAATTTCGTCTGATATTAGGGATAAATCTTCAAAAAATATATCATGATTTTGTGTTTTCACATTATGGAAATCATCAGCTCTTTTGTTCTCGAAAATATCATCAAGAGAAGAAGTAGATTTCTCTTTAAGAACTTCTGAATTAATTTGTGGGCTATTTTCTTCTTGGCATTCAGATTCAGTAACATAATGACTCGTTTTTAGCAATAATGATTTGTCATCTGATAGTTCATTTTTGCTCGCTTCATTTAGATCCTTTGAAAAGTAGATCTCTGCTCCAGGTTCATTTGAAGCCCCTTCAGATCTTGATATCTCATTCATTTGGCTTTTGCTTTCTATATTATCACAAAATTGGAAATCCATCGTTTCAAATGCATTTGTGGAACAAATTGACAATACAATGCTTAATTCAGGGGTGTGAATATCTATTTGCTTCTCAATATTGTTATCATTTAATGGAATATACAATGGATCATAGTTTTCATATATTAATATATGAGAAATTTGGACTTGAGAATTATCTAAGTAACCAATTTCCTGTGATTCATTACAAACCGAAACAATCAAATTCGAATTCATTGGTAACTCAATAAAAGAATTTGAGCTACATACTTCATAAGATTGGGATATATGACCCATAAGTGATGATTGTTTAACTCTGACTATTTCTGGTTTTTCTGTTATTAAATCACCAAATAAATGAAACCCAGTTATACAAAAACAATTAGATAATTGGGCTTTGTTATAGCTAATCAATCTAAAGAATTTATAATAGCAATCATTCCCACAAATAATATACTTTGTTTGGAATTTTTTCCATTCATTTTCCTTAAAAACCTGGATATTTAGAGTTTCCCAATTCTTACCATCAATGCTCGCACGCAATTTCAACGATAATGGAAAATTCTTGGACCCGGATGTAATAGAATATCCACAAAGCTTCAATGAATGATATGGTATCCAATACTGTACCCATTGTTTCCATTCCAAAGAACTATACCACTCAAAACGATTGTTGAAATGAATGATTTCTGAGAGTGGATTTGATTTGCTATAAATAAGAAAGTATTTCATATCTGCTAAAAACCCTTCAAATAGTTCTTGGTCAGATTCATCATTGAACAGTTCAAGGCTAACAATGTGGGCAGTAATTAAAGCAGTCTCAAGCTCGATAATAATACTATTGACGATATAAGTATTTCCTAAATCATACATATGATTTGGTGGGATCTTTTTAGCAATAATCCTAGTCTGTGTTTCCATAGTCTTCCCATATAATGCAAATGTTGAATTTGATGATTTAATTGTGGTAATAAATAATTTTCGTATTTTAATTTCTTGATAAAACATAACCACTAGTTTTTTATTACTCAAACCAAGACTATAAAAAGAATCTCTATTCTTATTACAAATTATTACGTTGGGATCATGAGAAGAGGCGGAAATCCGTATAGATTCCATTTTATTAACATTTTTTGTTTTGGAAATTTGGTAAAAAAATGAATTCTCCTTACTAATCATAATTTTATGGTTTTGTCTTAAAATAATATTCTCTCAGTTGAGTGAAACATGAGATACTTTTTTTAGGCCCTTAATAAAACTCCAGACACGGAGCGGTTGCTTGATTTCTGCTTGAAGATATTGATGTAGTGAAATACAACCACCCCAATCAATAAGAAGGCTAAGAATATCAATGTCATGTAGTAGGCTCTAATGTATAGACTTGATTTGAAAAACATTGGTTCATTTCCAATCTGCGTGTTCATGTAGTAGTAATACTCTTGGGTGTCTTTCATTAAGAAAAGAGTTGAATCATCATATAGGTTAAATGAATAATTGATTTGAATATTCCAGGATTGTAATATCCAAAAGTTTATAATTGTGTTCCCCTGGTTAATTTGGTAGTTTGATTTTCTTATGGGAAATATATGAATGAACAATTATTCTCAGAATAATCAGTTTCTAAACTATATGTGATTGAAGAGAGTCCATTGTAGTAATATAGGTTTCTGTTGTCCCTATTTGGATTCCATTTGAATTAGCTATCTGTATTTATGAATCTTGAATCGCAGTTATTATTGAATGTTGTTACCGAAATAAAAAGATATGTTCTTTTCTAGGGAATGATAACCACCATTCCAGCCTTTTAGCCCAATGATACCCTCCAATCCTTTTATTGAATTCACTGCAAATAAGTTGACTATTATATATTCCATTAGTTGTACATATATACACAGTTGTATCTTTCCAAAATAAGAGAGCTATTGTTCCATATTTCCCATCAAAGTTCCCTTTTGAACTAAAACTTAAACAATATGTCTCATCATGTTCTTAATATCCAGGAATAACATAACTTCCATAATCCTGAATCAGTGTTATGTTTTTACACAGAAATTGACAACGCTAACAGCCCAATGATCATCATGGCCCAAAATATGGAATAACTTCCAGTTCTTAACACTTTATCTAATTATTCTGACAAAGATTTGAGAATTGTAAACGGCAAGGACATTTGAATACCCGATGATCGTTTAAAATTATGAGATCGATTAAAATCATCTTGATTGGATCATCTTTCACGATTCAAAGCCAGTTTATTGATCGTTTTGTTAATGGTAGATTCACAGATCTATATGATTGTCTTATTCAAGATTCCTATATAAAATGTTTTGAAGAGAACGGGCAGAAGATCAGGATGGAAATTATTGAAACTCAAATAAATGAAGATTTTGAATCAATTATACATAATTTGATATGGGAAAGCGATGGAATAATCCTTATTTACTCAATAGACAACAGAGATTCATTTAATTCCATTTCGAATTACTATTCGAAAATATTACAAATTGCTGAATTGCCAATGATTTTGTGTGGAAACTTTTGCGATCGGCATAATTCCAGAATTGTAACATATGATGAGGGGCTCGAATTAGCTAATCAAATTGGGTGTCCTTTCTTTGAAACATCTCCATTAAGTAATATTAATATTAGTGAATCCTTCGGATGTTTGAAAAATATGATCACTAAGAATGAGAATCCTGCTGTCACCAGCCATCGATCAACAAAGACCAAAGATTTTTGTAGAATTTAGGCTGATTTCTCAATGAATTAATTAATCAAATTCTGTTTTGGTAATCAATACCATCTGAATTTTAAGGAATTCTTCAACAATTACTCATATTTTTTGTTCTCAGGTATTTTCATCCCCATTTTGAATTGTTTCTATCATCAACGAATGCATTAAAGAAAATTTCTCTTTGCCATTTGATTATTTCCACTTTATCACTTCATAGATATTCAACAACAGCAATATGTTGATATTCTCAAATTTATTAGTCTCTTCAAACGATAAGATGATGAGCAGAATTCAATGAGTTCGAATAGTTTCAGAATTTTTTTCAGTTTTAGAATATACATTCAGAAAAATTGATTTAGAACAATCAGTGTCATCAATTTCTTATCAGGTCGCTTTCCCCACTTTTTCAAATAAAAATGGCCACAATGTTATCAGAAATTTTCAATATGGTATCAGAATCTGTGTGTAGCGGGTTGACTTCACTTTGCTTAAATGATGTCCATTGTGCCATCAAACGCCGCCGAATCCGGCTTCCTTAGGTTCATGAGCTATGCTGCCCCATCTTTCAAAGAACAAAAGCTTGGAATGGATGCTCTTAGAGATTCTGACAATACTAAAGGATCTGCTTATTCTATAGAAGAAAGAGATAGACTCCATCTTCGTGGTTTACTTCCCCATAAAGTTTTCACACTTGATGAACAAGCTGAAAGAATCAAGAGACAATTTTACCTTCAACCAACTCCCCTCTTAAAGTATTTGTACTTGATGAATGAAAGAGAGCGCAATGGTACAGCATTTTGGAGATTTTTGTTCACAAATTCTCCAAAAGAAACTATGCCTATTCTCTACACTCCAACAGTTGGTGAAGCATGTCAAAAGTGGGCAACACACAGAAATAATTATAGGGGAATCTATATTTCTCCAAATGATAGAGGTCACATTAAGGAAATTCTTCAGAATTATCCCCAACAAGACATTAGATGCATTGTTGTAACTGATGGTGGAAGAATTCTTGGTCTTGGTGATCTTGGTGCATCTGGTTTAGGAATTCCCGTTGGAAAGCTCCTATTATACAGTTTAATTGGTCAAGTTGATCCAAAGTATTGTTTACCAGTCCAACTTGACATGGGAACAAATAGGCAAGAATTACTTGATGATCCACTTTATCATGGATGGCGTCATCCCAGAATTAAGGGAGTTGAACACACTGCATTTGTTGAAGAATTTGTTCAAGCAGTTAAAGAAGTATATGGTGAAACTTGTCTTGTTCAGTTTGAAGATTTTGAAATGATGACTGCTTTCAAGCTTCTTGATCATTTCAGATGGAAGTGTAATTGCTTTAATGATGACATTGAAGGTACAGCATCAGTAGCCGCCGCTGCTGTTGCAACAGCATTGAGAATTGATGGAGTACCAAAGCTCAAAGATCAAAAGATCATTTTCATTGGCGCAGGATCTGCTGCTACAGGTATTGCCAATCTTATTGCTGATATGGCTGCATCAACTGGTGAGATCACAAAGGAGCAAATGCAAAAGCAGATATTCATGTTCGATCACAAAGGAATGGTTAGGAAAGGACGTGATGATTTGTTCTTCTTTAATGAACCATATCTTCATGATGTTGAAGATATTAAAACTGTCAACGAAGCCGTCAGAAAGCTCAAAGCAACTGCTGTTATTGGTGTTTCTGGGTGCCCAGGTTTGATAAATGAAGAGATGGTTAAGGACCTTTGCAAGAATTGTGAGCGCCCAATTGTTTTCGCTCTTTCAAATCCAACCAGCAAAGCTGAATGTAGTGCCCAACAAGCATACGAATGGTCAAATAGGAAAGCATTGTATGCTTCTGGTTCTCCATTCCCCGATTATATTCATGATGGCAAGAGATACATTCCTGCACAAGCAAATAACTCTTGGATTTTCCCTGCTGTTGGTTTTGCTCTTGTTACAACCAAAGCACGCCACTGTCCACCCAAAGTTTTCCAGGTTGCAGCTGAGTCTTTGGCTAACCTTGTAAAGAAAGAGGATCTCGAAATGTCAAACCTTTTACCTCCTTTAGAAAAGATCCGTGAGTACTCTTTTGGCATTTCTGTCAAAGTTGCTGATTTCCTCATTAAAGAGAATCTTGCTACATCCCTCCCAGAAAAAGGCCAATCCCTTGAAGAATGGATGAGATCTCAGTTATTCAGCCCCCAGGGACATTACTAAAACTAAACAAACTACCTTTTAACATTTATACTGGGTAATTATTTGGTTCATTATTCTGCTTTTGATTTTGAAGTATTTTTATCATTTTCCCTCGAGTCTTCAAAAAGATTCTTTTATCATCTTCTGGTAATCTAGATGTGAATCTATTAAGCTCATGAACTTGTTGAAGCGTGGTATTGGCAATACTTTCCATTTCATCGTTAGCACTTCCCCATCCTCCTTTCACATATCTAATGTAATTCACACCAGAGAATCTTCGATTTGCTGCAATGTGATTCAAAACACCAAACAAAATGGAAAGACCCGTTCCTAGAGAATTAAACTTGGCATATCTGGCATTTTTCTGCACAGCTTCATCTGGCAATCCCATTCCGCACTCTTCTAATATGTTGAGAGAAAAGAATGATGTTGAAGTTGGTAATACAACAAAATCGGCCACATCAGGAAACAATGAGAGTATCCTTTCAACATTGTCCATATCTGAACCCGGGGAAAAAGCGAAAATTCCTGTCACAATTTTCCCATATCCATCTGTTTCCTTTGAGTCTGATTCATTGACGGATTTAATTTTGGTATAAACAGGCATTAAAGCTTTGACAGGTCTTAATTGCATTAAGGCTTTCTTTAGATTATCTGCTGATAATGTTGTTTTGACTTCAATTACTCCAAGAACAGAATCAGCTAATACAGGAGCAATAATAGCTCCACTCATATCAAGAGACAAACGTGGAGCAGAGCCATTTGATATTATAACGTCTAATTGACCGGTTCGATTATTAAATGAATCAACTATCTCACCAGTTGTTACTCTATATCCATTGGGAAGATGCGATTGCAAGAATAAACGACAAAAAGATTCCTTATTTGCACTATTATTATTCTTAACATTCAATTCATTTGAAGAAATTGTAGCAAAAACATTTATAATATTCGCTTGGCCAACAAAATGATGCCTTAATGGTGGTTCATTTGAAGAAAAGAATTTTATAATCCACTCATACAGTTTGTTCTCGACATCATTCATTTCGGGCATTGCATACAGAACTGGTTTATAAACTTGCATACCTCGCAAATGTTGTCCTATGGTAACCACAACCACATCTGCATCTGATTTCTCAATTGCTTTTGATAAACTGTCAATAATTTTGTTCATTTTTTCAGCTGATTCTGGGATGGTTGATGAGCATTTCGGTAAATCAACAATAGTTGACAAATGTTGCCGTTTAATACCATCAATATTAACATCTCCAGGATCTGCGATTTCACCAGCTCCTTTAGATTCGGCAACTTGCTGACCGATACCTGCGGTATCAGAATTATCTACAACAAAAACTTTGCGGTTAAAAAGCTCAGCACCAGATGTCCCTTCAATGATATACTCTGATAAAGCGAAAAATAAGGATGAATCTTTGAACAAAAACTGAAGCTTGTTTTTGTCATCCTGGTTAATTCTATTCATCCCTCTTGACATTACAACAATGCTGTCGCTCTCGTTGACATTGACTAATCCGGGCCAGAGGGCATTTGACCTAACGCTATACAATACACTTGAATCCACAACGCAAAACTTAGCTTTTGATTGAACATATGGTATATCACATGATCTAGCATCACATATAATAAGATCTGCAATTTGTTCAGCCAAAATCACAGCCTTTCTTGTATCAGCAGTGTAAAATACCCTATATGCACCACTCTTGATATATTCTTGAATCAATAAAACATCATCTTCGGGGATGGATTCATTGTCAAAATCCTCCGAACTAAACTCAAAGTGAGGAGATTGGGCAATATCGAAAAAATCAGAACCGGGAATAATCTCGCTCATTGGTAAAATCACAGCAACTTTTCGATTTTCGTTATGAATAACATTACAGAAATACCGCCCAACTTGAGATTTGCCGGTTTTTGGAGCAAGAGATGTAATTGAGATCAGTGGTTTGTATGGATTCATTAGCAAATTCTTGGTTGGCAAGAATTCAACACCGCATTTCCCTGTAGAAATAATTCTGTTGATAAGTGACGAAACAATAGACATTGGAATACTCTGAGATAAAATTACACACTTTTGAACATGCTTATCAAATATAGCTTTTTCTAAATTCTCAAGTGCAAAAACTGGGAAAACACTACGGGGTCCGGTGCCTTTGAGAAACCGAATTGGTGGAGGTCCATCAAAGCAATGAACAAAACCACAAAAGTCATACTGAGGATTTTGAACAATAGAGCGGAAATAAATATGGAACGTCGAATACTCGCATCCTAGTATCAGCGTGCGATATCTAGAAGATCCTGACATTAGATTTTATCGTTGAAAAATGATTTTCGAAAACAGGGCAAAGATATATGATAAAGGGGCGCTAGCTTCTGTTTACCACTACGACACTGTTTACGATGGGATTTTGCGTTCAGATGTTTCTTTTTTTAACCAGAGGAAGGAGAAAATTGTTGGTTCGTTTTTCCAAGCAGCTTCTAGAGCTCCAGGTAACCCTTGTTTGATATATCTTCATGATTTATCATCAAACCACTGTGATGGATTTGATATTGTTCCACATTTTATAGGATTTGGTATCAATGTTCTGTTATTTGATTTCAGGTGTTGTGGCTTATCCGAGGGAGATTGTTTTTCATATGGCTATTATGAAATTAACGATATAGAGGCAGCTATTACGTATCTGAAGAGTGTTTATTCAGTATTAAGTGTCATTCTTTATGGAAAAGGATTTGGAGCTAAATTGGCATTGAAGGCATCAAATTGCTATAAACACATTCTTGGCGTTATATGCGAAGATCCAATTTATAGCTTTTCCGAATCAATATGGGATTCATCATTTTGTTTTATAGGGAGGTATATGATTCAACATAAGATGAACAATCATCTAAAGAAGAAATTTGGTATTACAATTGACAGTTTAGATAACAGAGCATTGATACAAAAATCCACTTCTCCTGTATTCATAATGTGTTCGGAAGATTGTAGGCAAGGTTTTAACCTCTTTCAGTGTATTGGAAGCAGAAATAAATTCATTAATACTGGTAAAAGCATGCACAATGTTGTAGCTTTTGTTCTTGATGCATTTGATTTGGAAGTAGATGGTGAATGTGATATATCAGATGATTTCGAGTAAGAAAGCTATTTTCTCCAACCAAAGAAGAAAATAGCTCTGGGTTCAGGAAGGACAACCTTGTCTTTCCTTGCACGAATCTTCCTTTCATTAATTCGCATATACCTTGCAGCACTTCTATATAAATAGATTGATGGTAGAGGTCTATGAATTGAGGCCTCTTCGTCCCAATCAAAAACGCCATCATATACAAAACCTTTTTTGTTAAACAAAGCAGTAAACTGGCTTCTCAACCAATTATACTTTGGCGTTTCATCATATCGAAGTCTTCTCACAACCTCAATAAAATTCTTGAACTCTTTAGGAATCCCGGCACATAGTGAATCGGCAGATGTTTGTATCTTCATTTGGGTAATTTTTTCATTCCTTTCTTCAATGGATTTTACCTTGATTTCTTGCCATGGAAGCTTTCCTTTCAAAAATCTAATCAACACATATGCAATACTCTCCAAATCATCTCGACGAGATTGTTGGTCTCCAAGATGTGTATTAACAGAAACGTAGTGTGCAGTCCCCACCAATCCATTGTTGCTCGTGTACATCATATGCTCTCTGGTTCTTGCGTCAATAAATTGGGTAGATACACCAAAATCAATGATGTATATTCTCCGGTGAGAATCCCCTCTGCCTATTAAAAAATTGTGAGGCTTGATATCACGATGCAAAATTCCAGAGTTGTGAACGAATTCGATGGCTCTGAGCATTTGATCGGCAATCATTAATACTGTTTTCAGCGAAAATTTCTTTCCGCACCTTTTGAAGAGACTTTCAAGCGACGGACCCATTTTGTCCATCGCTAAAACACGACTCTTATTATAATCGAATAATCCATAAACCCGAGGAACATTGCACATTCCTTCAAGAATTTTATAGCATTTATATTCGTTAGGGAGTTGTGGATTTGTGGCAGCTCCAGTCTCAAACTTCAGGGCAACAATTTGCTGCGTCTCCATATCCTCAGCTTCATAAACATCCCCAAAACTACCCCCGCCTAAATGCTTACGAATAACATATCTGTCGTTAATAACTTGAGAAATTAGATCTTGCTTTTGAGCACCTTTCATCTATGCGTATAATCGTTATTTCTTGATACTTTCAACCGCAATATTTTGTGAAAAATTAGAGTGTTTTTCTGAATGTTATTCTTATTTGATTAACTCAGAAATATTGAAAAAAGTAAAGAATAACAATAATTTATAAGATTTCTAGGCTGAGGTCAATGAAATCACTCTGATCAAAAATTGTTGAGTGAATATCTGAGTATGGGTTGGATTTCATCTCGTATAGAGTTGGTTGGCTTGAAGGAACAGGAGGCTGTTGATTGAGAAAAAAAGCCTTTCTTGGTTTTGGTGGAGAAGAAACTTCAACAAGTTGTGGTTGTGAAGTTGGCGATGAAGAATTTGCTCTTTTTCTCATAAGCACGATCCATCTGTTCTTAACATTAATATCTGTTCTTGAGTTGAAAAACTTGGCGATTTGAACCCATTTAGATCCAAATTCTTCGTATTTTTCAAGCAAGAGTTCATCTTCTTCTCTTGTCCATTCACCATTTTTGATCATTGGATTTAAGTAATGACGATACCTTTCTCGGCATTGTCTTGTGGTTCTGCCAGGGAAATGGCGAGATATATCATTCCAGTTTGACTCGCCATACTTGGCAACCATCTCTTTCAGCTTTTCATCCTCTTCTGAAGTGAATGAAGATCTACTATTTGCTTGGGGATTCATTGTTTTCCTAAAATATTCTTGCAATATTGCCATCTCATCGGAAGTAATCTTCTTAAGAATCATACTAAGTTTAAATTGCTCGTCTTCACTAAACATGCGACTTGTTGTTTTGTGAAGTGATGGTTCTTATGCTTTTCTTTCAATTTTTCTCTCATTTTTTGACTGTAAACTTATATCTTCCCTTCTCAAATTAATGGATTTACGGTTTTTTCCTCTGAAATAAATTTCTATTGGGTTTCAATCGTCTTTTCGGTCTCTAATATGGCCTGAAAAATCTGCCTGTTTACATCAGAAATTTGACCCGTAATCAGGTCAATTTCTTGACCTGTGATCAAGGTGGCACAGGCAAGAACGCTCAAAGCAGAGTGTTTTAGAGAGATATTAGACAGAGCTTCTTGGAGCGGCACTTTCATTATTTCAAGAGCCTTTTCGATGCTTTTCTTTGTAGAAAATTTGAGTGAACGGGCAAATGATTTCAGAGCAAGAGATGATGGCTTATAATGTTCGGCGATAAGCAAAGAACAGTTAGGATTCTCCTCGCACCTTATTTGAAGAGCTAATGATGCCGCCCCATTAATTGAAACATCTTTATGGACAAGGCATCTCATTAAAAATGGAATGTACTCATTTTTGAACAATTTTGATTCTCTCACTGATGCAATTGTCATCAAAAGAGTCCTAATATCTTGATCTACTGCAAGCTCAAGAAACTCTGCAGATATCTCTTTACCATTTACTGCTTCTTGGTATACCTCTCTTGCTCTTTGTGGCATGCTTGCCGTGTCATTTGAAACAAAAACATCATACAGCTGGGGAATCTCCATCCTTATATCCTGGAGAAGTTCCTCCCTTTCTGCTGATGGGATTGCTGATAAAAGCGACTCCACTGCACATGAATCTTTGGAATAAATCTTCTTTAGAATGAATATTACTCTGTCATGATACTCAATAAAGAGATGCTTCGATAATACTTTATAGAGAACCTTGATACAAAATTCAGAATCGCTTAGATTATTATGTGCAACTTGCATTAGAAAAGAGATAGAAAAGTGAGATTCAAGGCCAAGGAGTAATCTGGCGATAATCAGATCCCCATATATGTTGGATAATTGTTCCAGATAATTCAAAGAATTGGGATTATCATCAGGGATTTCTTTGATTATCTGAATTACATAAGGATGAATCTGTTTGGGATAATACGTGGTTAGAACTTCAAGAAGCTCAATCGATATTTGGTATCCACTTTGTTCATTCATTTCCATTATCAAAATGTCAACAATTGATAATATACTGCCAAGAATTATTGGTTGTTTTGTTTCCAAAATATTAATCAAACTTTTGGTATCCCTATCAGTTATTGCTTGATCAAGTGAGGGTAGGCTATCAACGATTTCGGAAGTAGAATCCTCTAATACTTCGTGTAAGTCTATGGGGCGATTATGAACAAATGTTCGAACAATATCTGAGGGATCTTTATCAAGTTCGGCCAATGATTGTTTAAAAGAGAATGAAAGCTCGGCTGGCCATTTTTGAATAGCAATGTTCATGCATTTTGCTGCAGCAAGTCTAACTTCTGGAGAGGCATTTGATGAAGCCATAACAATGTTAGCTTTTGTTCTTTTTCCATACACAGAGTCAACACATCTTTCCAATGCAAGTCTAGATGAAAGAGAAATCACTTGTGTTGCATGTGAGCATCTAGAAAACAAAGGAGGAAAGGTAAAATCTGTATATGTATCAAAGTCGGGTCCAAAAAATTGTGCTAAAGCAACAAAACATTGGCATGCATGCTTACATAATGTTGATCGTGCGTCAGTTAAACAATCAACAAATGTATCTTGAACAACCCTAAAATCCCTCAGAAAAGCATCCTTCTTTGGGGATCCTTTCGCATGAGCAATAATTGACTTAAGAGTTTCCATTCTCTCCTTCCAATCAGACTTTCTTGATAACTTGGTTGATATATCATTGAATGAGAAACTTGAGGAATCAAGTTTGATATCACTGAATGGTGTTTCAAATTCAATGATGATTTGCCTTTCGATTTCTTCGACAGTCATTTGTTGTTGATTTGACGACGCAGCATATGAACCTTCTGGGATTGCTGAAACTTTCTTTTCAGAACTAATCCTAGAAATAATCTCTTTAAAATTGTTCTTAAATTGCTTTTCAATCATACTCTCGACTGTAGAAGGCTTTCTGTCATATAAAACTCTTGAAACAGAAATCGCTGCTTTTCTAACATCTGGTGATGAATCTTCAATCAGTTGAAAAACAATTGGGCATAGCTTCCCTAATTTGAAATCAGGGTATGCATCAACAGTTGATTTCATCATTCTTAAACCAGATTCTTTGAGGGGGTTGGATTTCGATGAAAGCGAAATTCCGAAATTCTCCCAAAATGACTCTGGTCCCATTTTCTCCAAAATAACATTGGCGATTTCGATCGAATTTTCTCGTAAAAACTTGTTAGTATTCGATAAAACGTTTTGCATTGATCCTAATAATGCTAATGGAAACTGATGAGGATAATTTTTTGATAATATTTCTTTACAAAGAGTGAAAGCATATCTAACATTAGATGGAACAGGATTTTTTACCATTTGATTAACACAATCACATAATTCAACCATTTCAGAGTCACTAAAGGATCGAGAATTCAGTGACTCTATCAAGCTATTGGTGATTACTTGAATGTTATCAGGGTTCGAAGATGATAATGCTCGAATTTTAGCAGATATTGAGCTCATAAAATGTTAATATTAAATTACTTTACTGTCTAGCTACTTCGAAAACTGTGTGAATTCCAGTTAAGCGATTGAAGGCAGCTGAGAAAGCACCTAACTTGTGTTCTACTCTGGAAACATCGTTGGCATCAAGTGTGACTTTAGTTGTCTGCTTTCCTTGAAGATCATAGTGGACATGCTTTCCAACAATAGTAGTGGGGTAGCAAACATCCTCTAAAATGGCATCGTTAACGGCTCTTAAAGTTCTGCCATATGGACGGATAGCCTTATAGCGGCGTCCATGCTCTGGGGTCTTTGGAAAAGCCCTATGAGCACCAACGATGATTGGAGTTGAACTAAGCTTCTTCTCGAGCTCAGCTAAAAGTGTTGGGATAACTGGCTTAAGACCAGCAATTTGCTTGTAAGGAACAGTAATAACAAGAACCTGGTTACCAGCATCCTTGACTTCTTTTACACTTTTGATTTCAACACCTTTGAGAGCGGTCTTGAAGCTTTCAGAAGATTCTTGAATCTGAGAAAAAGCTAAAGCAACGGATTTTTCGGTAGCTGTTGCTTCACGTTTACCACTAATAACAAGGCGTTCCATGTTTTAAAGGTTCGACCATAACCGTTATCATAAATTTGGGCCAAATATTTCCCTTAGCCGTTTACAATTTACCATAATGAGTTCATCATATGTAGATTCAGATCCCACATTTTCGGAAATTGAAAGCATTCCGGAAGACAATTCTAATGACGATGTGACTAATATGCTGAAAAGGCACCAAATCGAAGAAAATGCTTTCCGGAGAGAGCTGGTTCGCAATCAAAAGAAATCAAAAAAGTGGACAAAGACCAAAATAAGCACTGTAGCCACCATTAAAGAAGCTGAAATTGAAGCAAAAAGATATGAATTAGAGAGACTTCAAGGAGAGTTTGAAGCAGAGCTGGCAAACAAAGAAACAGAATTCGATTCAGAAATGAGAGATATGCAAACCAAATGTGGAGAACTGATGGCTCAAATTCAATCCCTTGAATACGAATTGAGCGAAGTCAAAGAACAAAAGAAGAAGAGTTTGTTATCCGTGAGATCTGAAATCGCCTCGTTTTTGAAAGAAATGGAAGGGAGAGAGATATCTCATGATAGCCAGATTTCGCAACTAAAATCCATTTTGAAAGATTTAGGGATTAAGCACCAAAGAGAAATATCAGAGACACATGAACAGTATTCTGGCGAAGAGCAGGTTCTTGATGTTGAGATCTCAAGAACAAAAGAAGCAATAGATAGAACAAAAAGGGAGATTTTTAAAAATGATGATTCACTCAATGGAAAACTTGCAGAGGCAAATTCTACCATCGATATGTTGAAATCTGAAATATCTGCATCCCAAGAAAGGACTATTGCAATGAGAGATGACATTGATTCTTCACAAAAAAAACTTCAATCATTGCAACAGGAATTGTTTAGAGCAGAAGAGCAATCAAAAATTTTGAAAGAGCAAATTATTGATGCTGATGAACAGAAGAAATCAATGAGAAGAGAACTATCTAAGCTTGAGAGAACAATCTGGAATCAAAGAAAATCGCTCTATACAAAGTAGACAAGTTTTTTTTCTGAGCGAATTCAAAATTGAATAAAATTTTTGTTAACTAAACCTCCGCCACTTGATGTCTGAAAGTTCAAATAGTTACATGGTTAAGATTGATGGACTCAAATCCAAACATCAGGATTCGTATCTGGAATATTTAAAAGGAAAATATGAATTTAGTTTTGTTAGCAGTAAACCATCAAAGAAAGAAAAACACGTTGACATATTAATTGATTTTGAGAGCCAAAAAAAAGGAAAAGAATTTATTGACCATGAGATTTATACCACATATAAAAAGGAGGAGATTAATTTGATAGAGTATAGCAAAAAGATGAAAGAAATTATAAAATCTCAGAAAGGTAACGTGGTTATGAAAAATATTCCAAAAAATATTGGTAAAAAAGAATTGTATGATGCTTTCACAAGTGCTATTGGACCTATAATTAGCATAAAAATTCCTGTGGATGATAAGCATGATAATCTTGGATATTTGTATATACTTTTTGAGAAACCAGAAGATGCAGCAAAATGTATAAATGAATTTAATGGATCTGGAATTAATGGTAACATTGTTATACTTGAAAAATATGAACCAAAAGTGAGCAATAATGGACTATTTACTAACCTATATTTTAAGAATTTACCTCAATCAATAGATTCCGACACAAAACTTGAAAGGCTAGTATCCCCTTATGGAGATGTAGTTTCTCCTAAGTTAAAAATTGATTTAAGAACAAAAAAACTAACAGGATGCGCGTATTGTAGTGTAAAAACCCATGATGATGCAGTCAATGTGATAGAAAATTTGAATGGTGCAAATATTGATGGTAAGATCATTGAAGTTGAACCATTTCAAAAAAAACAAGAAATTGAAAAGCAACGCGGACGCGAGTTAGTTCGAATCCAAAACTCAAAAATCCTTGAGCAACAAACACTTTTTGTGTCAAAAGCTCCCATAAATTCAACTAAGGATTCCCTGATAGAGTTTTTCGGAGGTAACAATGTTATAATTGAATTTGATTTTGACCCCAATAAGAACACCATGCGTATAGAGTTTAAATCCAAAGAAGCTACTAGGAACGCCCTTCTTAAATCAGTGACCCATCGATATAAAGACTTCTTCCTTAAAGTTGAACATTATCAACAAAAGATAGAGCGGATCAGGGCAGTTTCTGATTCAATAAGAGAACTAGAGAATAAGTTAAGAATTATGGGTATAGAACCTTTCGAATTCAATAGGATATCCGATGATCAGGCTAAATTATTGTTAGAAAATGAAGATTTGATACCCGGCAGGTTCGAGTAAACCGAATTTAGTTATTTTATTATGGAACAAGAACTGATTCTCAACCCAATGGGGGCTCCTGGGAGTTTTGAAAAAATAGATACGTTCTCAATGATTAGTGGTGATAATTCTTCTGAGTATTTATATTCCAAAAAACAGTACCAAGTATCACCAATAAAATTAGCGATTTTGTTGGGGTCTGTTTTGATTTTCAGCGCATTTATGGAGGTTTTCGTGATGAAAATAGCCCCAAAAGCTGTGGATCCTAGTGCTAATCTGTTCTCTGGAAAAAGGGCACACCAATATTGGAAGAATATTACTGTAGACATTCCAAAGCGTTATGCATTTACTGAATCTTTTAATTTGAGTTATAATTTTATTCTTCAAACTCTAATTGGATTTAAGAACCGAGCATCTACCAAGACAGAATTTGACGTTTCTGTTGAGGAGCAAAGTGGACTTGTAGGATGGGAGAATAACAACTACCAAAACAGTATTCAAACTGAGGTTAGAAATATCATGTTTCGATATGGTCCAAAAGGATCCACCACTCCTCCCTTACTAATGAGTGCTCATATAGATAGCAAAAACACTGGTCCTGGGGCTTATGATGATGCTGCTGGAATTGCTGCAATGATGGAGATGGCTGAATTGCTTGTAGAATCAACGATTTCTCCCAAAGTTCCTGTTATTTTGCTATTTGTTGGAACTGAAGAACTTGGTCTTGATGGATCTCGGCTCTTTGTTAAGTCAAATATCTCTGTTTCATCATATCTTAATGTTGAATCACTTGGTCCTGGATTGCCTATGATGCTTTTACAAAAAGGCTATGGATCCTCTGAAACTATAAAAGCATGGAAAAAGCAGCCAGGAATGATTATTGCCACACTTATTGACGATGTAATTGATGCAGGAATTGTCTCTTCTACATCTGATTCGGTGGTTTATCGTAAGAAAGAAATACCAGGAGTAGAAGCTCTTTATATTGGTAATCCAACAATGTACCATACCAGGGGAGATTCAATCGGCCCCGCGGAACATTTGCAACTTTTAGGTAATGCCATGATTAAATTAATCTATAATATTGATCCAAAAGCAAAACAGGAAAAAATGACTGCCATTGGTGTTTCTCCATTTGTCTTTTCGATGACAGATGGTACAAAAGAAGTCTTTGCAATAATTTTTGGAATCACAATGGTTTTAATTTGTTCATATTCTATAATAAAAGATTTTGCTCAGTTGAAGCAATCTCTATTAGTGTTGGTTGTTTATATTGCTTCTTATTTAGCTGCAATGCTTATTTCTGTATTTATAGCTATGATTTTGTATAACTATAATTCTTTGAGCTTCGCTTGCTATTGTGTTTTTGCTGTTTTTCTATTAGGTATCATAGTTTTAAGTTCATATTTTGTGATCCATTCATTAATCCCTATTCTTCAACATACAATTCATTCTCTATATACAGCAAATATGCTTTTCTTTGGATTATTATTACTTTTTACATATAAAATGGATATTGCTCTGATTCTAGTCTGGCTTTCTTTCTTTTTAATTGTTGCTTTCTTGCTGAAGAAACAAAGGGTTGTATCTTTGGTTGCAACAATCTTGGGATTCGTGCCCTTAATGTTTATGTGGCATCTATTGTTCAGGACATTTATTCAATATACTGGAACAACACCTGGATTTATGGGAGAAATGGTACCATGGGTTCTTATTTTTATTCTATTATTTACTATAACATTGCCTTTACTTCCATTTTTAGTTCATAGTTCTGAAAAGAATGAGGGCGTAAGGATATATGTTGTTTTATCACTCGTTATACCAGCACTCTTCATAATTTTGAAATTTACTTCCCATAGTCAGAAATACAACGTTCCTGGAACTGTTGCCCATGTTTTTGATGGCTCAAATGAATCAGTGGTAACATTTATGCCTGTTGTTGGTTCAAGAGTCATTAATCTTTTGCATAATAAAGTCTCAAGTTCATCAGGAATTCAAAAGTCAAAAGATTTTGGCACTTTACTTGAAAGAAGCGCTGTTTTATTTAAAGTTCATAATTCCACTCTGCCTTCATTTATTCCTCATTGGCCCTTGATCAAGATAACAAATAATGGAACAGATAATGGTGTTACATCTTACATTTTCTCAATGCCTGAAAACAATCCACATCTCCACAAGCTCATTGTTAAAGTGAAGTGTCCTGGATTTAAATGTGTTGAATCATTTTATGGGTACCATAATATCAATGAATTTTCTAAAGGAAGCTATCAGTATCTCTTTAAGAAAATTCCATCCCAGCGTTCAAATGAGTTTGTATTTGGCATGATTCATAAAAATCAAGAAATCGAACTTGAAATCTCCTTTTCTTATGAAAAATGGACAAATCAAATGAATGATTTTGTAGATTTGCTGCCAAAATATGCTCTTCCTTATGATATGAATAGAGCAATATTTGATACTGTTCTTTTCAATAAGACTACATTAAGGCCATAAATCATGCTTTTAAATTATTTTTGAAAAACACATATGTATATAAAACTCGGTTTAGTAATGAATCACTTAGATGCAAGTCGAAGTGATGGAATTAGTTCGGGATTCTCTAAAAACATAAATAATGCACCTCCAATGTCAAGAAAATCGCAATCTTTCAGTTGAATAATGCTTCCTTTCTTAAAAAGGACTCCATTAACTAATACGGAAGACCCGCTGCATTCTAAATAAAATTTCAAATCACTACGAAAACTTAAAATACAATGATGTCGAGAAATGCTTTGAAGATTAAGATCAGATAAATCAATTGTAGGATGGCACTTAGGAGATGCTCTACCAATAATACTCTTAGATTGGGTTACTAATCGAACTTCTCCCGATCCAACTAAACAACAAAGAACTTTGCTATTCCAGCGACCAACAACACGTGATTTGATATCTTCAAGACATAGAGATCTTTCATGGCTTCTTTGGAGTTCAAGTTCACTCTTCTCTTTTTCAAAAAGGCTACGAAAAACTTCATATGAATTCTCATCCAAAACATAGTTAAAATCTTTCTCGCTTTTAACTTCTTTGCAAATAGATTCTTGAAGATCTTTAAACAATGAATATTGAAAATCGACTAGATTCTGTTCCTTCTGTCGAAGACGTTCAAAATATGAATTTAATGAATTAACTGTACGAGTTGGATGAAATAATGATCCAAAACGATGCAAAAAAATATCGCTTTCACATCGCTTATTACTGTTGATTAAACGTAAAAATGAGAAAACTTCTAACTTACTAAATGGAACAGGACGATAACTTAGTATATCAAATGAACTCTCTTTATTAACCCGTTCAATCAAATCAGGACGACTAAGAATTTCTAAAAAGCGCAAAAATAACATCTTGGGGCTTAAACTAGAAAAAATACTAAAACACTTATTATAATCAAATAAATGACACGACAAAAAAATCCAAACAATTAAACTATCTTCACTTGGACTAAATTCATGGTCATTTTCAGCCCTAACTTCTTCATTCGTTTCCATCTTTTAGATTACTTTACTAATCGTAGCAATCTTGATCCTAGCCAGAGGTATCTTTATTGTTGTTGAAACAGTGAGTAGATCATTTAAATTATAATTATGGGTATATTTCTGATACTAATTTAATGTCATGGTGTTAATGTAAGATTGATTTGTTGTTTTAATCATGATAATAGTGATTCCATCATTCACATTCCATGTTTTTATGTTATTTGGAAATTGCTGCTTTTTTGTTTTATTGATCAATATAAATATTGGTGTATTTATTTGGGATGCTTGAAGCCGTTTATCATCTAAGATTAGTTTTACAATGTCAAGAACTCTATATATCATTGGAAAAGATTAAAAGAATGATAACTGTGGATTGTATATCATATATTCTTCGCTAAAGCAAGTCTCCTATCATAATCATTAATCGATCATTTGCACAACATGATAGATTCAGAAACACAACTTATTTAGTATAAGTTATAGGGTGATTAATCAATAAGATTGAATCCTGTCTACCACATGAAGTTCAATAAAAAAGACCTTCCTTTCACTAAAACCAGGGTTTCAGTTAATAATCGTTGTCATTTGACAATTAATGTTTAGTGGTACTGTTAATCTTGAAACCTTGTTTTATCGCTATCAGGACTCGAAACAAAAAAGTATTGGTGATCCTAATGGAGTGGATTCCCTTATTAATGAAGTAAACAAACGTGCAAAAGATAGATTATTGAATAATGATGGCACGTTGATCCAAAAAGCCGAATCTCTTCAAGAATTGATTTTTATGCAAATGCAAGGTGTTGAAATAACATGGGCAGATTTTCCAATATCTGAGATAATGATGTCTGAAAATTATTCAGTCAAATTGATGTCATACATTGCCGCCTCGCAATTTTGGTCCCCAGGTTCTGAAGTTGTTATGATGATTGTTAGTTGTATCAACAAAGATCTTCTTGGAACTGATCCACTTCGAAAATCACTTGCGTTGACACTAATACCATTGATTTCTAACTCCCAATTTGCTGAAGATGTTGTAGCTAATGTTGCAAAGAATTTTAATAATCCAAGAAATGATATTAGACAAAAGGCTATTGCTTGTTTCTATCAATTATGTTATAAGTATCCCGCATGTTTACCTGCTGGTTTTAAAGCTATTAATGCTAAAGAGGTTCTTGCTGATAAAGACACACCAATTGGTGTGGTCAATACCATTCTTACTCTTTTAAATGAGTTATGCCATCACAAACCCAGTAACTTTGCATTATTTATTCCGACTCTTTCCAAATTTTTTTTACAACCAGGTGGATCTCCATGGGTACTTGTTAGAACTTTAAGTATTGTGAATACAATATCATCAAGTCTTGAACCATCAGAATCACAAGCTTTAGGAAGGAAAATTATGAGTCAAATATCTGAAGTTCTTGATACAGCTTCATCAGCATCAGTTGTTTTCGAAGTTATTAAGCTCATTTGTACTATACCAATCAATCATCGTGCTTTAGTAAGAGCGGCTGCAGAGAGAGCTCAGAGCTTTATTGAGAATTCTGATCCAAATCTCAGATATCTTGGTTTAATTTCAATGACAAGATTGATGCAATTAGATCAAAAGATTATTGCTCATCACCGTGAAGTGATATCAAATTGCCTTCAAAGCGATGACCAGACCTGCGTCATAATTGCTGTTGATCTTTTGCAATCAATTGCATCTCGCAAAAATATTGGAGATATTGTTATTAATCTTGTTTCACAAATTGAATTAAGAACACCGGGTTCGGTTAGAGATACTCTTGTATCGCGTGTTATTGAGATTTGTTCTCATGATGATTATGAAAGGATATCTGATTTTGAATGGTACGTAAATGTCTTATTTGAGATGCAGAGCTATGGTGTTGAGAACAAGGAGATATCCGAACAAGTGTTAGTAATAGCTTTAAGAGTTGAATCTGTAAGACCAGTTCTTGTGAATGAAATGTTAGAATTTATGAAAGATCCCAACATTGGTGATACTCACTTCATCATTGCAGCCGCATTTATTCTTGGTGAATATTCAGATGATCACTCTACTCAAGCATTTCATCTTTTACTAAGTTCCAAGGTTGTATCTATGTCAGCTCCAGCCCAGGCATCATGCCTTCAGAATGCATTCAAGTTATATGCAAAAAGTAAGAATGAGGAAACATTTAAAGAGCTTGGGGGAATCCTTCTGAGAGTACTTCCACTTTTCACATCTTCTAGGTTTACAGAAGTTCAAGAAAGGGCAGCTATGTTTTCTTCTCTTGTAAATATTTTCCAAGATTCAGCTCAACTCGAGACTATTGGATCTTTATATTCTCAGCCTCTAAAAGCAATATCATCAACTGCTCAAAGTAAAGTCCCAATTCCAAAATCGTTGGATTTAGCAACCCCAATTATCGATTTGGATGCACCCGAACCAATTTTTTCATTTGATGAACCAGAAGAAGAATCATTATCCACAAATGGATCAAAATCCATTTTCTTACTCCAACCATCCAAGTCCAAAAAGCCAGTTGACAAAAAACCTTCGAATGTTGTAGTGATGTCTGGCAATCTTGGTCTTGATGTTCAACCAAAGAAAAGAAGGATGCAACCCATCGAGCAAAATCCTGTGAAGTTAATGCCTGTTGAAGGTTTGGACGAAGTGACAAATTCTAAAAAACAAACACCAAAATCCCCAATTTCCAAAATTGAATTTAATCCGGTATCAAAAGGAATTGATACTCTCCCTGAAATCAAACCATACTCTCAAGATGAATTGATTGCCAAGCAAAATAGGCAACTCTTAGGATCAGTGAAAAACGCTGAACCCTCTTCGCCTGTAGCCAGAAATGATGTTTTCAGAGAGGTGGGAGACAATCAAGGATTAGGAATTGCAGTTTTAGATATAACCTCAAGACCAAATGGACTCGAAATTCTCATCAGTGTTGTCAATACCTCACTTGTTCCCATTTCTGCAATTGAGTTTACACTGGATGACTCTGCAACCCAGTGCTTGAGACAAGAACTCTTGCCGAATGATTCTGTGAAGCATAAACTAATTTATAAATCTCAGCCTGTGCTGGAACCAAAGATTGTTAAGCTAACTGCTATTCCAACAGGTGGCGCAGGGGAGATGCTAAGAGGAAAACTCAGAATCATTCCCACTATGTTCATGTCGCCAGGTAAATCTTCTGATTTTAATGAGGCTTTGACTCAGACAACCCAAAGATTGCAGCATTTGTTCGAAAAACAAATTCAAGTCCAGCCAACAATCCAAAAATTAGCTGGAATAATACATGGTACAATAGTGAAAACCGAAATTGATACCAAAAAAGTTATTGGTGTTTACTCAACCTTATTATCAAATAAGGTTGTTTTGTTGCTATATAAGAAAAATGATGATTTCGTGGTCGAAATATGTACAACAGATGAGAAACTCAGTAAGGTGATCCAGTCATTAATCAAACAAACCCCATTTGACTAAATTAAATGATTTACAAAAATTTTTACTGGTCCATGGAAGATTGTTGCTCCATATGCTGTTCTCCTATACAAACTAGGGTATATTTTTCGTGCAATCATAACAATTTTTGTTTTAAATGCTTTTATTCGAGCTTTTTCATTTATAAAACAAACTGTTGTCTCTTTTGCCAAAGGGAGTATTCAGAAGAAGAATTGCCAATTGTATCAGATATTAAATTTTCTTCATATTCTGAAGGAAGGAAAAAAAATCCCAAAAGGCACCCTGCCTACCCATTTTTATTCCTTTCAAACTCAGTTGATTCAACAATTGCTTCTTTTTATAAATTCAAATGCCCCAAATGCCAATTAGTTATCGATTCATTTGATTTATTTTCTCAGCATTCGAAAATTCATAAGTGTCGTATATGCAAAATATGTTATGAAGCAAAGCGCTTTCTACCATGCGATTGTGAGGTTATGGATCAACGTGCGTATGATGAACATATTAACAAAGTACATCCTTTATGCACATGTTGTAGTTTTCGTGCTTTTGATATGGAAACACTATCATTGCATTGTAGAAATTCGCATTTTCGATGCGATATTTGCGCAAAAATAGGTAAAGTTGTGTGGTTAAAAGATGCAGATCAATTGATTCTTCATAACCAGAAAGAACACTACATTTGTCATCATAGTGATTGCCAACAAAACAAGCTTATTGCGTTTGAATCTAGGCTTCATCTTAAAGTTCATCTAGAAAAAGTGCATAAAGAGTACATAGAAGTAGGTCTTGATGAAGATTCATCTCCTCATGTTGAACAAAGTAACGATGATTTAAAAAGAGTGGTCTCAGAAAGGTTAATGAAGACACTAAATTCTGTCTTCGACGAGTCCACAGTCAAATTACTTAAGTTAGAGGCTAAGAAATTAACAAACGGAGAAATAGACTGCAATCAGTTTTATAAAAGGATTTCTGAGATATGCGGGAGCAATCTGAACTCTGTGTTCAATGATCTTATTATCACGATTCCCGTTAGACAATACCGAACAGAATTGAACCGTATTCATAACTACGGTATTCCTCCACTTCCACATAGTATATCAGAACCTGTAATTGTTCCTCCCGAAGAACCAGTTGTTCCTTGTCCCCCGATTCCAAAAAAGGGAAAGAAGAAAAAAATCATAATAGAATTCTAAATAAAAAAAAGTCACTTTAATTCATGAAATTCCATACGAATAGGAATAGTAAAGATAGTCCAAGGAGGAAATCTACAAATGATCTTTCATGGGAAATCTCAGATTTAACAGATGGAGTCAAATGAAATCTTAGGGATAAAATAAGAACCAAAAATCCCAAACTACCACATAAAGCTGATATCATACTTTCAAAAGGGTATCCGCCAGAAGAAGCTGCGTAGGCCGTTTGAATGACAACCATCATGACGGCAAAAAGAGCAAAAACATCTAAACCACGGAGAAGAGATGACTGAGAAGAGTAGTTTTTCACTAATTCCTCCCATATCTTGGAAAAAGAATTCAGCTCCATAAATTATGGGGCCACTTTTTAGAGAATAGGTAAAGGTGACATTTTTTGGCACGATCAATAAATCTATCAATTAATTCCATTTTTAACAAAACCTTTCTTGACTTTCTTTCTTTCTCACATCCGGAACCATCATCCCAAATAATATCATTATCATTCAACCACAATAAAAAAATGAATGTCTTCTTTTACAAAGATCAGTAGACATATGGAATATCATGATTACTATTCTTTGTTTGAGCGATCTTACCATCATTCTCATCATTCTGATTCTGATTCCTTTGACTTCCAATGCTGTAAGATATAATGGCTACAATCATTATTAACAAAACACCAGTTGAATACATGAATACTGAATCTGATTTGTTTTCATTAGCATTATTGTTTGATTGATCATTTGATACTGGTGTTCTTTCATTGAAATTAATAGGAAATGATCTTTGATTCGTTCTTTCAGGATTCTGAGTATGAAATGGTGTATGTATTGGGAAGAGAGTCTGAGGAGGAGTTGGTTCTGGAAAGAGAGTCTGAGGAGGGGAGAGTTCTTTAAATAGAGTTTGAGGAGGAGTATGTGCTGGAAAGAGAGATTGATGAGGAGTTTGATCTCCATATGATCTGTATGGAGTTAGATGGGGGGTGTTGATTTTGGTCATTTCCAGTGTTGCCTGTGGAGAATCGATATATTCCACTTCACCGATACACAGATAGGTTTTTAAATATGAATAAGGATATTGAGTTACAGAATAATAGAAATTCTGTATATTAATTATTCCTGTACCTCCTGTGAGGGGAGAGTTACTATTTTGGTTCAAAACGCAATAAGAAACATATGATGCTGTGGAGATCATTGACAAAAAAAAGCATGGATTCGATGCCCCTGAAATAGTATTCCCAATTAAACTAGTATACTGAATATTAATCACATTCCCACTTGCCCATAATCCAATAATATTTCCTCCTTTGTCTTTATTACAAAGGTTAAACCTGACTAATAAATATGATGATCCACCTGATTGAATAAAAGTACAATCTGAAGATGAACATTGTGTGTTATTGCCATAAGTAAACTCTGCAACAGAATTCCTAATATTATAATTTCCATCTCTAGACAAACATTTATAGGAAGAACAATATGAAAAATTTGCAATTCTTCCAGAGGACAACATTGAAGCCCCCCAAGAATTTGGGAATGTACAAGTCGCAAAGCAATTAGAAAAACAACAATAATATATATTTTGCTGGTTTGAATGAATTTGCATCCCACCACCACTCCCTTTAGTAGAAAAACAACTCTCAAAAACGCACATTGCTATAGAAGTCTCAGTCATGTTAGTTAAATATAAGGCGCCATAATCAGTCCCTCCACATTGGCAAAAAAAACACCTGAAACAAGTAATAACACCAGTATTGTACATTTTCTGATCAGAATTGAAGTTCAAATTCTCGAGAACAATGGAAAATGTTAAAACACAAAGATTGAAAAACATGAATAAATTTGATAAATTTCCATCTGGACATTATTATCATTTCTGAGAGAGAAAATTCTTTAAAAACTATTAATTGTCAAATTACCATTCTATTATTCAATGATTCATTTGTAGTTGAAGTTATCCATTAGATTATCCAGAAAAATTTTAGGGATGTTAATTGGGGTATAAAAAATCAATTTGGGGGACATTTTTTAAAAAATTGGGGTCAAGTTTCTGACATAAAAAAAAATTTTTTTCGGATGATTTTTTGGAATGCTCTCCCCACTCACCATTAAAATACAACAATTTTTTGTAATATTTTTTATCTTTGAAATCCAATAATCACGGAGATTTGCATACTTTTTGGATAG